>Ga0247727_10004918_pt1 | contig 27761 bp, 31 predicted proteins | sample WisWelCaveWW1625_FD_202498 | JGI IMG/M metagenome (GOLD analysis project Ga0247727, IMG submission 202498) | Biofilm microbial communities from Wishing Well Cave, Virginia, United States - WW16-25 | ecosystem: Environmental > Aquatic > Deep subsurface > Groundwater > Cave microbial mat | place...
GCCCCAGGCCGCGGCTGTACTGCGTCGTCGGAATCGCCGGCAGCTTCAGGAGGCGCGCCAGCTCGAGCAGCTTCGCGACGTTGGCCAGCACCCGGTCCTTTTCCCAGATCTGCGGCAGGAGTCTTTCCTGGAGGTCGATCACCAGCAACGCCGTGGCGTCGGGTCGTAACAGCTCGCCGGCGACGGGCATAGGGACCATTGTAGATCATCGGGAATTGGCGCTTGCGGGGCAGCCAATCTGCGCTATAATGGCTGCCTTGGATGGCCTGCATGAACTGGGCAAGCCTGCGCCTTTCGCCGGGGGACGATGCCCCAATCTACCGCCAGCTTAGCGAGAATCTGGCGGATTGGATACGAGCCGGGAAGCTTCCGGACGGCTCCAAGCTCCCGCCGACCCGTGAATTGGCTGGCCTCCTTGGCCTGAACCGGACTACCGTCTCTGCCGCCTACCAGGCCCTCGAAAACGAGGGATTCCTGAAGGCCCACGTCGGCCGCGGCAGTTTTGTCTGCGCGCCCACGCGCTCGACGGCGTTCGATTGGGACGACAAGCTCCGATCGGCGGCGCCGGAGCGCGGCGCCATCCTCTGGCCGCCCGACGCCGCTAGCATCAACTTCGCGTCTTCGCGTCCGGACCCCGCGGTTTTTCCGCTGGAAGCCGTTCGCCGCGCCGCCGAGAAGGAGTTGCGCGAGCGAGGGGCCGCCATCCTGCAACTGGGCGCGGCCGAGGGTTATCCGCCGCTGCGCGAGTGGCTCTCCGCCGAGATGCGGCGATCCGGAATCGCCGGCCCCGGCGACGAGCTGCTCGTCACCAGCGGATGCCAGCAGGCTCTCGACCTGATCGCCAAGACGCTGAGCCCGCCGGGCGAGACGGTCTTCCTCGAGGACCCGGTGTATCCCGGCGCGCGGGATCTGTTCCTCAACGCCGGCGTCGAGTTGCGCGGAATCCCGGTCGGCCCCGCCGGACTTTCCATCGCCGAGCTCGAGCGCGAGCTCGCGCGCCGCCAGCCGCGCTTGCTGCTCGTGACGCCGAGTTTCCAGAACCCGACGGGCTCCACCCTGACGCTCGAAGCCCGGCGCGAGCTGCTGCGCGTGGCGGCCCGATTCGGCGTTGCCATCGTGGAGAACGACGTCTACGCCGGGTTGCGCTGCCGCGGCCCGGAAATCCCGGCGCTCAAATCGCTCGACCGCGACGGCCGCGTCATCTACCTCAGCAGCTTCTCCAAGGTGGCCTTCCCCGGACTCCGCGTCGGCTGGTGTGTCGCCCCGCGGGCGGTGGCGCGACGCCTGACGGCGGCCAAGCAACTGGCCGACCTGCACACCGACCAGTTGTCGCAGGCGGTGCTCTACCGGCTGGCGGCCGGCGGCGCGCTCGCCGAGCACCACCGCGCGGTCGTCCGGCACGGGGCGCGGCGCCTGGAGGCCGCGGTCGCCGCCTGCCGCTCCGAGATGCCGGCGGGCGTCGCGTTCGCCCCGCCCGACGGCGGCATGCACCTCTGGATCGAGCTGCCGCCGGGTCTTGATGCGACCGAGTTGCTGGCCCGCGCCCGCGATGAGAAGGTATTGTTCGTCCCGGGACGGTTTTTCGCCGTCTCGCGCCCGCATCACAACGCGCTGCGGCTGAGTTTCGCCGGCCTGGCCCCGGAGAAAATCCGCCGCGGCGTGGCCGCGCTCGGCCGGCTCATCCGCGCCCAGGCCGCGGCCCCGGCGCGCGCCGCCGAAGAAGGGATCCCCGCCCTGGTCTGATGGCAAGGAGGAGGCTTATATGTATCTAGACGACACGTTTCGCCTGAAAGCCGGTCTCGCCGAAATGCTCAAAGGCGGCGTCATCATGGACGTCACCAACGCCGAGCAGGCCGAGATCGCCGAGCGCGCCGGCGCCACCGCCGTCATGGCGCTGGAGCGCGTGCCCGCCGACATCCGCAAGGAGGGCGGCGTCGCCCGCATGGCCTCCATCTCGAAGATCCGCGAGATCATGCGGCGCGTCACCATCCCCGTGATGGCCAAGGCGCGCATCGGCCACTTCATGGAGGCCAGGATCCTCGAGGCCCTCAAGGTCGACTACATCGACGAGAGCGAGGTGCTCACGCCGGCCGACGAGGAGCACCACATCGACAAGCGGCCGTTCACCGTGCCGTTCGTCTGCGGCGCGCGCAACCTCGGCGAGGCCCTGCGCCGCATCGCCGAAGGCGCCGCCATGATCCGCACCAAGGGCGAGGCCGGCAGCGGCGACATCGTCGAAGCCGTGCGCCACATGCGCACCATCCAGAAGGAAATGAAGCAGCTCACCGTGATGTCTCGCGACGAGCTGCCCGCCGCCGCCAAGAAGCTCGAGGCCCCGCTCGAGCTCGTGGAGCACGTCGCGGCAAGCGGCAAACTCCCGGTGCCGAATTTCTCGGCCGGCGGCATCGCCACCCCGGCCGACGCCGCGCTCGTCATGCAGCTCGGCGCCGAGGCCGTCTTCGTCGGCTCCGGCATCTTCAAGAGCGAGGACCCGGAGCGCCGCGCCCGCGCCGTCGTCAAGGCCGCTACCCACTATAACGACCCTCTGAAGCTGCTGGAGGCCTGCGAGGAGCTGGGCGAGGCCATGCGCGGCATCGACGTGGCCAAGCTCGAGCCCGCCGAGCTGCTGCAAACCCGCGGCTGGTAGCGCCATGAAGATCGGCGTCCTCGCCGTCCAGGGAGACTTCGAGGCCCACGGCCGCGCGCTCGCCCGGCTCCACGCCGAACCGGTCTACGTGCGCGCGCCCGCCCAGCTCGACGGCCTCGCCGGTCTCGTCATCCCGGGCGGCGAGAGCACCACCATGCTCAAGTTTCTGGAAACCGAAAACCTGTTCGACGCCATCCGGACGTTCGCCGCGCGCCGTCCGCTGCTCGGCACCTGCGCCGGGGCCATCCTCATGGCCAGCGAAGTCTCGCGGCCCGCGCAGCGCAGCCTCGGGCTGCTGGATTTTTCCATCGAGCGCAACGCTTACGGCCGCCAAGTCGACAGCCGCGTCGCCTCGGTCGCGCCATCGGCCGAGTTCGCCGAGCGCGCCGGCGCCGGGCCTCTCGAGGCCGTCTTCATCCGCGCCCCGGTCGTTCGGCGCGTCGGCGGGCAGGTCCAGGTGCTGCTCGAGTATCAGCTGGACCCAATCCTGGTCGAGCAGGGCCGCCACCTGGCCGCCACCTTTCACCCGGAGCTGACCGCCGACCCTCGCGTGCACCGGCTCTTCCTGGCCAAAGCGGCGGCGGCGTGACCCGGGTTCTGTTCGTTTGTATCGGCAATTCCTGCCGGAGTCCCATGGCCGAAGGCTGGGCGCTCGAGCTCGGCGAGGGCGTCGTGGAGCCCTCCAGCGCCGGCCTGTTTCCGGCCCGCATCATTCAGCCGGAGACGTTTCAGGTGATGGCCGAGCGCGGCGTCACCCTCAACGACCGCGCGCCGCGCCCCCTCCACAAGGTCGACGGCCCAGCGATCGATGTGGTGGTCAACATGGCCCCGGCCCCCGTGACGCCGTTGCTTCCGGGTTTCACCGGCCGCGAGATCGTCTGGAAGATCCGCGACCCCATCGGGCAGCCCATCGAAACCTACCGCGCCGTGCGCGACCAGATCGAGCGAAAGGTGATGGAACTGATCGAGGAGCGGCCCTAGTCCAGCCGCCCGTCACCTGTCATCCCGTAGCGCCGTGACCTGTCATCCCGAGCGCTTACGGCGCCAGGAACGCCGCCAGTGTTGACAGCAACAGGTGTCGCGGTGCGAAGCTGACAGGGACGGACTGAGCATGGTTCCGGTGTCTTGGCGTCCAGTTTTTTGGTGGCAGTTCGCTGCGAAGTTTGCGGCGGACTCGACCCCGTTGGAGAGACTCTTTTACGATCCGCAACCGGGCCGAGTCTCGTCGCAAACCAACTACGGAGGCCAGTATAAATGGAAAAGCAGGGAGAAGCAAAAGGCCGGAAGAAGCAGAAAAAGCAGCGCCAGGAGGATGCGACCGAGGGGTTGCCACCCCGGAACCTGAACGCGGCGGGAATCGATGTAGGCAACGCCGAGCACCACGTGGCCGTGCCGCCGGGCCGGGGCACGCACGCGGTCGAGAAGTTCGGCAGTTTCACAGCCGACTTGCACCGCCTGGCGGGGTGGCTGGAAGCGTGTGGGGTAGACACGGTGGCGATGCCAGCCACCGGGGTGTATTGGGTGGGGTTGAGAGCGAAGCGAGGGATCCGCTTTTTCTGCGAGAATGTCTCGCATGGACGGCCTCCGCCAAGATCTCCGCCTCGCCCTGCGCCGCCTGCGGCAAAACCCCGGCTTCACGGCGGTCGCCATCCTGACCCTGGCGCTCGGCATCGGCGCCAACACCACCATCTTCAGCGCCCTCAACGCCATCCTGCTGCGGCCGCTGCCGGTCGAGAAACCCAACGAGCTGGTCTTTCTCAACAACCGCCGTTTCCCCACCCACTCCTATCCCAACTACCGCGACCTGCGCGACCGCAACGAGGCGCTGTCCGGCCTCCTCGCCTACCGCATCACGTCGATGAGCCTCAGCCACGGCGGCCGCAACGCGCGGGCCTGGGGATACCTGGTCACTGGGAATTATTTCGAGATACTCGGAGTCCAGGCGATTCGCGGGCAGATGTTTGGCCCCGCCGACGACCTCCAGCCCGGCGCGCACCCGCTGGCGGTGATCAGCTACGGCTACTGGCAGCGTCGCTTCGGGGCCGACCCGGAAATCGCCGGGAAAAAGGTCAAGATCAACGGCCTCGACTTCACGATCGTCGGCGTCGCCCCGGCCGGCTTCACCGGAACCGAAATGTTTTACCTGCCGGAAATCTGGGCGCCCATGATGATGCAGCCCCAGATCGAAGGCGGCAACTGGCTCGAGCGCCGCGCCACCCAAAATGCCATGGTCTTGGGCCGGCTCAAACCTGGCGTCACGCGGCGGCAGGCCGAGGTCTCGCTTAACGCCGTCGCGGCGCAGCTTGGGCGCGAGCACCCGGCGGTGAACGAGGGCCTGCGCATCGCGCTCTCGGCGCCCGGATTGGCCGGCAACTTTCTGCGCGGACCGGTCGTCGGCTTCGCGGGCGTGCTGCTGGCGGTCGCCGGCTTAGTACTGCTGATAGCTTGCGCGAACCTGGCCAGCCTGCTGCTGGCGCGGGCTTCCGACCGGCGCCGCGAGACCGCCATTCGCTTGGCCCTGGGCGCCGGACGCGGCCGCCTGGTCCGCCAGCTGCTCACCGAGAGCCTGGTGCTGTCGCTGGCCGGCGGCGCCGCCGGGCTTCTCCTGGCCCGCTGGCTCACCGGCCTGATCGCCGCCTGGCGCCCGCCGGTCGACTTTGCCCTAACCTGGAACCTCGCGTTGGATGCCCCCGTGCTGGGCTTCGCCGCCGCCGTTTCGTTTCTAACGACCCTGGTGTTCGGCCTGGCGCCGGCGCTGGCCTCGACGCGGACCGGCCTGGTTCCAGCGTTAAAGAACGAGACGGCCGCGGGACGCCTGCGGCGCTGGGAGTTGCGCGACCTGCTGGTCACCGCCCAGGTGGGCCTCTGCTTGATACTGATGATTGGCGCGCTGCTGGTCATCCGCAGCCTGCAAAACGCGCTGCGGGCCGACCTGGGGTTCAACCCTCGCGGCGCCGTGACCGTCTCGCTCGACCTGGGTCTCGAAGGATACGACGAGGAGCGCGGCCGCCGGTTTCAGCAGCGGCTGCTCGAGGCGATCGCGGCGCGGCCCGGAATTGAATCGGCCGGTCTGATCAGCGCCCTGCCGCTGGCCTTGAATTCGTCGAACAATTCAATCTATGCCGAGGGCGCCCCGGTTCCCAAGGCCTCGGAGGCCCCGCTGGCGGCCTACTACGAGGCCACTCCGAACTACCTCCGGGCGATGCAGACACGGCTGCTCGCCGGCCGCGACTTCGACCACCGCGACCGGCGCGACTCCAGGCGCGTCGCCATCGTCAACCAGGCCTTCGCGGCGAGACTGTTCCCGGGCCAGAACGCCGTCGGCCGGCGCTTCCGGTTCGGCCCCGCGGGCGAGCTAAACGAGATCGTCGGAATCGTCGAAGACGGCAAGCACGTCTCGCTGGCGGAGCAATCCCGGCCGGCGGTCTTCGTTTCCCTGGCCCAGCGCTACAGCCGCTGGATCACGGTGGTGGCGCGGTCGCCGCTCGATCCGGGCGAGGCGCTGCGCCTGGTTCGCCGCGCGGTCGGAGAGATCGATCCCCATATGTCGTTATACGACTCTCGCCCCCTCGCGGATCACCTGGACCTGCCGCTGCTGCCGGCGCGCCTGGCGGCGGCCGCGCTCGGCGTCTTCGGCGCGCTGGCGGCGGCGCTCGCCTCAAGCGGCGTCTACGGCGTGATGTCCTACGCCATCGCGCGCCGGCGGCGCGAGATTGCCATCCGCATGGCCTTGGGCGCCTCCCCGGCCGGCGTGCTGCGGTTGGTGCTCGCGCGCGCCGGCGTACTGCTGGGCGCCGGGACGCTGCTCGGCGCCGGCGCCGCCCTCGCGCTGGCGCGCTACTTTTCCCAGATCCTCTACGGCGTCGGCCCGCGCGACCCGGCTACCTATGCGTTTGCGGTAGTGCTGCTGGCGCTCATCGGCCTGGCCGCCTGCGCCATCCCGGCGCGGCGCGCGCTGGGCGTCGACCCCGCGACGGCCCTGCGCGAGCAGTAGCGCCCCGCGTCTGTTACAATAGAGGCGCCATGGATGTCGAACGAGCTATCGAGCACCTCCTGGACCTCCACGCCAAAGCGGAAGTCCGGATGCAGCACGCCGAAGAGCGTATGGATCGGGCCGACGCCCGCATGGAAAAGCTCGAGAAGCAGTTTCAGAAGACCTGGATCTGGGTCCAGGCGGGCACCAAAATCCTGATCGCCATGGGCAAGCGCGTCAGGAAGCTCGAAGAGCGGGTTAGCAGCATCGACGGGCGGCTCGACCGCATCGACGGGCTGCTCGGCCGCGTGGACTCGCGGCTCGGCCGCATCGAGAAGATCTTCCGACAAAGCCGCAACGGCCGTCCGCCGGCCCGCTGACGAGTCTCACCGCAACCCCAGCGCCCGCGCCGCCGCCTGAATCTGCGCGTCCCGCTCCGCCTCCACCTCGTCGCCCTTCGCGACGCCGAACGCCAGGTTGTAGATCTCCGTCTTCAGCCGGTTGCGCAGGTAGGCGCGATTGGCGCTCCACTCGCTCACCGACGGCCGGATCTTCCGCTCCGAAAGCCAGGCCTGAAGCTCGTCGAGCAGCGCCGGCGTGACGTCGAACCCCGCGGGAATCCGCCGGCTCGCTGTGTATTGCTGAGCAAAATTGAGGAACGACGACGACGCCTCGAGCGCCACGCGGAACGGCGTCAGTCCCTCGAGCGCCGCCGCCACATCCGGCGTGATTCCCCCGCCGCTTTTTTCCGGCGCCGCATTCGGCAGCTCGGCGATCGGCCGCTGGATGGAGCGCCCGCTCGGCGTGAAGTATAGAGCCGTCGTCAGCGCCAGCCCGCTCTTTTCCGGCAGCGGAAAGACGCGCTGCACCAGCCCCTTTCCGAAGCTCGTCTCCCCGACGATTCGCGCGCGTCCGTGATCCTGCAGCGCCCCCGCCACGATCTCCGCCCCCGACGCGCTCCGGCCGTTGATCAGCGCCGCCACGGGAAACGTCAGCGCCTCGGACTTCTCCGGGACCTTGATCTCCTCCGGCGCGCCCGACCGCGCCCGAATGCTCAGCACCACTTGTCCCGGCTTGAGAAACATGGCCGCCGTCCCGATCGCCGCCGGCAGCAGCCCGCCCGGATTGTCGCGCAGGTCGAGCACCAGCCCGCGCAGCTTCACGCCGCCCAGCTTCTCCACTGCCTTCCGCAGCTCCTCCACCGTCGCTTCCTCGAAGCTCGCGACCTTGATGTAACCCACGCCCGGCCGCAGAAAAAACGCCCGCGCCACGCTCGGCGAAGCCAGCTCCGCCGGCGTCAGCGCGAACGGCAGCAGCGTCGCCACCCCCGGCCGCCGCGCCAGCAATTGCGCCTCGCGCTGCCGCGACTCCCGCAGCAGCTCCACCAGCGGCTCCACCTCTAGACGGTCCAGCCGATACCCATTGATCTCGACAATCTCGTCGCCCGCCGCCAGGCCCGTCCGCGCCGACGGCGTCCCCGCCAGCGTCTGCAGCACCACCACCCGCCCCGGCGCGATCGACACCACGCTGCCGAATCCCTTCTCCACCGACTGCTGCATATCCTCGAAGGCCCGAAACTGGTCCGGGTCGAGAAACGTCGAGAACGGATCGAGCGCCCGCAGCAGCCCCGGTATGGCGCCGCCGTAGAAGGCCTGCTCCGGCACGACCGGATCGGCGAAGTTCTCCTCGACGGCGCAATAGACCACGGCGAGCTGCTTGAGCGCCCGTGCCAGCTCCTCGTGCGCCGCCACCGGGCTTTGCGCGGCGGCCGCGGCCGCCCACAGCCCGCACGCCGCAAGCCTCTTGCTCATATCGAGTACCGCGTTCGCGCCCGCTCGCGATGCCGCTCGAGCGCCAGCTCGATCAGCCGGTCGACCAACTCGGCGTAACTCACCCCGCTCGCCTCCCACAGCTTCGGATACATGCTGATGCTGGTAAACCCGGGGATGGTGTTGATCTCGTTCACCAGCACGCCGCCCGTCTTGCGCTCCAGGAAAAAGTCGACGCGCGCCATGCCCGAGCACTCGCACGCGGAATAGGCCTCCACCGCGAGCTGCCGCACCCGCCGCGTCTGGGCCCGCGTCAGCCGCGCCGGTATGATCAATTCCGAGGTGTCGTCGATGTACTTCGCCTCGTAATCGTAAAACTCCCGCGACGGCCGGACCTCCCCCGGCACGGACGCCTCCGGCCGGTCGTTGCCCAGCACCGAACACTCCAGCTCGCGCCCGTCGATCGCCCGCTCGATGATCGCTTTGCGGTCGAACCGCGCCGCCAGCTCCAGCGCCTTGGTCAGCTCCGCGCGATTATGGGCCTTGCTGATGCCGACCGACGAACCCAGGTTGGCTGGCTTAACGAACATCGGGTAGCGGAACCGCTTCTCGAGACTCCGCGCCACCGCCGCCCGCTGCTTTTCGATCTGGCTGCGCAGCACCGCGACGTGCTCCGGCGTCGGCAGCCCGCGCTCGCGGAACAGCCGCTTCATCACGTCCTTGTCCATGCAAACCGCCGAGCCGAGCACGCCCGCCCCCACGTAGGGCACGCCCGCCAGCTCGAGCACGCCCTGCACGGTGCCGTCCTCGCCGAACGTCCCGTGCAGTACCGGAAAAACCACGTCGAGGGTATCGCTCGATCCCGGCGCCGGACGAATCGTGAGATCCCGGCTCGAGGAGGCGTCGAGCGGCTGCCCCGCCGGCAACCACCGCGCCGACTGCGACGGCGGCAGCCAGCGGCCCGCCTTGGTGATCGCAATCGGCACTACCTCATACTTGTTTCTATCGAGCGCCGCCGCCACCGACGCCGCCGACCGCAGCGACACCTCGTGCTCCCCGCTGCGCCCCCCGAACAGCACCCCGACACGAAGTTTCTTCTTCACGACACCCCGTCTTCACCACCAAGACACCAAGGCACCAAGGGGGAAAAACGAAAGATCTTGGTTTTCTTGGTGCCTTGGTGTCTTGGTGGCGAAACCGTCCTCACAGGATCCTCTTCCCAAAAGCCGACATCGCCAGCTCCACCGCCAGCCGCGCCGTGCGGTTCCCGCTGTCCAGAATCGGATTCACCTCGACGATGTCCATCGACACCATCCGCCCGCTGTCGGCGATCATCTCGAGCGCCAGGTGCGTCTCGCGGTACGTGCCGCCGCCGCGGATCGGCGTGCCCACGCCCGGCGCCTCCGCCGGATCCAGAAAATCCATGTCCAGGCTCACGTGGAACCCCGCCGTGTTCTGCGAGGCGATCTGGATCGCCTGCTCCACGACCGCCCGCATCCCCCGCTCATCGACGTGCCGCATGGTGAAGGCCCGCACGCCGCTCCGCCGCACGTGCGGCTTTTCGAGGGCGTCGACGTCCCGCACGCCTACCAGCGCGACATTCCGCGGCCGCACCAGCGGCGCCGCGCCGGTCAGCCGCGCCAGCGCCGCCGGCCCCAGCCCCACGCAGCAGGCCAGCGGCATCCCGTGCACGTTGCCGCTCGGCGAGGTCTGCGGCGTGTTCATGTCGGCGTGCGCGTCGATCCAGACAAGCCCGATCGGCTGGCCGCGCCGTCCGAAGTGGCCGCTCACGCCCGCCACGCTCCCCACCGCGATGGAGTGATCCCCGCCCAGCACCACGGGCGCGAATCCCTCGCGCAGCGCCGCGCTCACCTGCCGCGCCACCCGGCCGCAGGTTTCGGCGATCTCCTTCAGATACTTCGCCCGCCGGCTCCCGTACGGCCCCATCTCGGGCAGCGCCACCGGCACGTTGCCGGCGTCTTCCACCTGATAACCCAGCGCGCGCAGCCGCGCGTTGAGATTGGCCGCCCGGATCGCCGACGGCCCCATGTCCACGCCCCGCCGCTCCTGCCCCAAATCGAGCGGCACGCCGATCACTCGGATTTTGGAAATCGCCACCAGCCGCGCCCAACTACGATTCTACCGCGCTGGACTTCTCCGTCCGCCGGGCGCTACGCTAGTAGCATGGTCAGCACCACCCAGGATTTCATGGTCCTGACGGTCGCCGATTTCGAACGCCTGCCCGACGACGGCAGCTTCGAGGTTGTCGACGGGAGGGCGATTCTATGGCCTGGAAGCGAGATTCCACACCAAAAAGTTTGCCAGGCCCTGTTCGAAGCCTTTCGCCACCGCCTGAAAACCCTCGGCCGCGGGTTTGTTTTTATGACGGTCAACGTTTTCATTCCCCGCCCCCCGGGAGCTTTCGGAGAAGTTCAGAACCGCATTCCGGACCTAGTGGTGTCCAGCCACGAGCCGGCTCGTCGCTTTCTGCCCGGGCGCCCGCCGGAGCTGGTCATTGAGGTTCTGTCCACACGGCGCGGGAATGTCGAGCGCACCGAGAAGCTGGACGACTACGCGCTCGCCGGGATCCTGGAATACTGGATCTTCAACCCCATCGATCGGCTTGTCGAGGTATACCAGCTCGAAGCGGGCTCCTATCTTCGACGGCCGCGGGCGCCCGCCGACCCGTTGCGGCCGCTGGCGTTCCCAGGAATCGAGATCGACCCGCAGGAGATCTGGAGCGTCCTCGGCTAGGTAGGACACCCGCCTTCACCGAATCCTCACAGAAACGGCGCGGAGTCCTCACCTCGCGGTGATACGCTGAATCGTATGGCGCGACGTCTGTCGGCGCTGTTCGTGGCGCTGATGCTCGTGCCGGCGGCGGCGCTGGCCTGGCTGGGATGGCGGTGGCTCGAGCAGGACCGCGCGCTCGAAGCGCAGCGCGCCCGGGAGCGGCAGGAACGCGCCCTCCAGTCGGCCGAGCGGATTCTCGACGATCGCGAGCCGGAGCCGCCCGACGGCGCCGTGATGGTCGTGATCCGGCCGCAAAGCGTCGAGTTGTTTCCGCGGACCCGGCTACTGTATTACCCGTTCCTGGAGGCGCTGCCGGAGGCGCCGGCGCGGTTGTTCGAGCCGGGCGAGGAACACGAGTTCCGCCGGCAGGACCACGGCCGGGCCATCGCAGCTTTTCGCGAGCTGGCGCGGTCACGGGACGAAGCCGTGCGCGCCGGGGCGGTGGTGCGGTTGGCGCGCAACTTGAGGAAGGCGGGACGGCTCGATGAGGCGCTGGAGGTTTATCAGCAGCTCGCGGCGGCCGATGCCGTCGCTGTCGGCGGCGTGCCGGCTGCGCTGGTCGCACGCCGCGCCCGCGGCGCCCTCCTCGCCGAGATGCAACGACCGGAGGGGCTGCGCCGCGAGGCCGAAGCGCTGGCCGCGGATCTGGCAGGCGGCCGCTGGCGACTCGAGCGGGGCGTCTATCTGCATCACGCGGAACAAGCCGGCCGCTGGCTGAGCGGCGCGCGCGGCCCGGATGCGCAGCAGGAAGCGCTCGCCGCCGCTGTCGCGCGGCTGTGGGAAAAATGGTCCACAGGCAACGAGGCTTCCGGGCGCGAGAGCTTCCAGTCGCAGACCTTGGTGTGGCGCAGCACCCCGGAGCGGATGGTGGCGCTGGTGGCCGGGCCGACTTTTGGAGAGCCCCGCGAACTGTTCCAGGCATCGCGTCCGGAAGCCGTGGAGTGGACGGCGGACGGGACTCACCTGCTCTTCGCCAGTGGAAGCGAGCTGTGGCGAATCCCGGCGGAAGGCGGACAACCCCAGAGGCTGGGGCTGAAAACCCTGTTCGCGCACCCGACCCTGAGCGTCCATCCCGACGGGCGTCGCATCGCGTTTACTGGTGGGGAGCAAAAGCACGAAATCTGGGTGCTGGAGAACTTCCTGCCGGAGCTGCGGGCGGGGCGGTAGTTACAGCGCCGCGAAGATTTCGGCGAGCGGGACGGCGATCTCGGGATTCTCGGTGCGCAGCACGCCGTCCTTGGCCTCGTAGCTGCCGGCGGCGGTGTGCACCCACGCCCGCCGGCGGATCGGATCCAGCACCCACACGTACCGAACGCCGAACGTCAGGTAGTCATCGATCTTGTCCTGGACGTCTGTCATCCGGTCGTCTTTGGAAAGGATCTCGATGCAAATGAATGGTGGGCGGGTGAAGATCGGCTCCTTGGGTTTGGAATCCACAACGACGCAGATGTCAGGCACGCGGAAGTGTGTGGGTTTGACCTGCACACGCTGCTCCACAAACACCCAGATTCCCAGCTTCTCCCGGCGGCTCCGCAACCAGAAGCTCAATTCGGTTTGCAGACTGCTGTGGTCCAGTTCCCCCAAGTTGCGCTCCACGATGACGCCATCGACGTACTCCCGGTCGGGACTGTAGGACGTCGATAGGTACTGCTCAACGGAAACAAGCGTCGTGGCCGTCGCTGCCATACCTTCGAGTCTAGCACACCCTCACGGCCGCAGCCGGTACAACATCCGCGGGAACGCGATCGTCTCCCGCACGTGCTCCAGCCCGCAGATCCAGCCCACACACCGCTCGATTCCCATCCCGAAGCCGCCGTGCGGCGCCGTCCCGTACTTGCGCAGATCCAGGTACCACTCGAAGGCATCGCGGGGCAGCTGGTGCTCCGCGAGCCGCTGCTCGAGCAGCGCCAGGTCGTGAATGCGCTGCCCGCCCCCGATGATTTCCCCGTACCCCTCCGGCGCCAGCACATCGACGCCCAGCGCCACCTCCGCACGCTCCGGGTCCGGCTGCATGTAGAACGCCTTCACCGCCGTCGGATAGCGGTGCACCATCACCGGCCGGTCGAAGTCCTCGCTCAGCAGCGTCTCATCGGCGCCCCCGAAGTCGCCGCCCCACTGGATCTCGCTGCCCTTCTTACGCAGCCGCTCGACGGCTTCGTCGTAGCTGATGCGCGGGAAGGGCGGCTTCACCGTCTCGAGCTTGGAGACGTCCCGCTCCAGCGTCTTCAGCTCCGCCCGGCACGTCTCGAGCGCCCGGCCGACCACCACGCTAATGAAGTCCTCGGCCAGCGCCATGACGTCGTCGAGCCTCGCAAACGCCATCTCCGGCTCGACCATCCAAAACTCCGTCAGGTGCCGCCGCGTCTTCGACCGCTCCGCCCGGAAGGTCGGCCCGAAGCAGTAGGTCTTGCCAAAGGCCATGGCGGTGGCCTCGTTGTAGAGCTGCCCCGACTGCGTCAGGTACGCCTTGTCGTCGTCGAAATACGGCACCTCGAACAGCGTGGTGGTCCCTTCGCACGCCGCCGGCGTCAGGATCGGCGTATCGACCAGCGTGAAACCGCGGCTGTCGAAGTAATCGCGCACCGCCCGCACCACCTCGTGCCGCACCCGCAGAATGGCGTGCTGCCGCGAGCTGCGCAGCCAGAGGTGCCGCCGGTCCATCAGGAACTCCGTCCCGTGCTCCTTCGGCGTGATCGGATAAGGATCCTCGACCGCCACCGCCTGCAATACCTCGACGTCCGACACATCGAGCTCGAATCCCCCCGGCGCCCGCGCCTCCGCCCGCACTTTGCCCGTCACCGCGACCGACGACTCCTGCGTCAAATCCCGTATGCGCCCAAATACCTCCTCCGTCACCGCCGACTTGACGACGACTCCCTGAATCAGTCCGGTGCCGTCCCGAAAAATGGGAAACAGAATCTTCCCCGACTTCCGCAAGTTATACAGCCACCCCTTCAGAACGACACCCTGCCCCTCAAACGCCGCTGCTTGAGACACGCTGAAACTCATCGCGACCGTGTTTTCAATCACCAAATCACCAAATCACCAAATCGTCAATTCCCCTCGAGCCACTCGAACACCCGCCGTATTTCGTCGAGCGGCCTCTCCATCCCCTCGACCTCCCGCAGCTCGAGCAGCAGCGGGAACTGGTCTTGGCCCCCCCGCAGCAGTTCCATGGTTTCCTTCCAGTCGATCCCGCCCGGCCGCTGCGCGTTGGGGAACAAGTGGGAGTCGTTCTCACCGTCGTTGTCGTGGACGTGCGTCGAGCGGATTCGCTCCCGCATGATCTGAAACTCCTGCGCCACGCCCCCCGCGATGTGCGCGTGCCCCGTGTCGAACACGAAATCCACCGGCAGGTGCGTGCTCTTGACGAAGACGCTCAGCCGCTCGGCGGTCGAAAGCGCGTTGGGAATGTTCTCGACGAGGATGGCCACGCCGCGGTGCCCGCCGAAGATCACCAGCTCCTCCAGACTGTTGAAGGCCGCCTCCAGCTTCCGCTCGTCGTACTCCTCGCCGCCCACGCCGACGTGCTGGACGAGGTAGCGGAACGGGATCGTCTCGGCGATCTCCAGCGCCCGCTTGATCTCGTCGGTGGCCGCGATCCGCTTCCCCTTCGACGTCTCGGTGATCGAGATCACCGCATGCGGCCCGCTTTTGCCCCAAATGGTGTCGGTGAACATCGGCGCGTGCATGGAGTGCACCTTGAGCTCGGCGTCCCGAAACCAGTGCGCCAGCTCCTCGACCTGCGCCCGGTTGTGGTAGTCGAGGTGCTGCCGCGCGCAGAAAATCTCGATCTCGCCGATCCCCGCCTTGGCGATCCGGTCGAGCACCGCCACCGTCAGCCGGTGCTGCACAAACAGATGCGTAGACAGTACGTGTTTCACAAGAGTTTTTCAATCACCAAATCACCAAATCCTCAATAGCCTCGCCGATCCGTCGCCCCCACCAGCCACCCCTCGCGGACCTGGATGACGGCCGCCTCGCCCTGCGATCCCGCCGCCCGCACCCGATGGCCGCGCGACTCGAGCAGCCGGATGGTGTCCGGCGAAAACCCGGCCCCTTCGAGCCGCAGCTCGTCCGGCATCCACTGGTGGTGGAACCGCGGCGCGTCCACCGCCCGCGGCGCGTCCATTCCGAAATCGATCGCGTTCAGCACGAGCAGCAGCACCGTCGAGATGATCGTTGGCCCGCCCGGCGAGCCCGCCACCAGGAACAGCTTGTTGTCGCGCGTCACGATCGTCGGCGTCATCGCCGAGAGCGGCCGCTTGCGCGGCGCGATCGAGTTGCGCTCCCCCTGGATCAGCCCGTAGAGGTTCGGCACGCCGGGCTTCGAGGTGAAGTCGTCCATCTCGTTGTTCAGAAGAAAGCCCAGGCCGGCGGCCGTCACGCCCGAGCCGTAGCCGCCGTTGAGCGTATAGGTCACCGCCACGGCGTTGCCGTCGGCGTCTACCACCGAGTAATGTGTAGTTTCGCTCGCTTCCGCCCCGGCCGGCCGCCCCGGCCCCAGCTCCGCGCTCGGCGTCGCCCGCTCCCGGTCGATCGTCCGCCGCCGCTCTTCGAGGTAGGCCCGGGAGAGCAGCCCGGCCACCGGCACCTTCACGAAATCCGGATCCCCGAAATACCGGCTGCGGTCGGCGAAGAACCGCCGCATCGCCTCCGCCACGTGATGAATCATGGCCGCCGATCCGGCCCCGCCTTTTTCGTAGCCGCTCCCTTCGAGCATCCCGAGCATCTGCAGGACGCCCACGCCGCCCGAGCTCGGCGGCGGCGCCGTCAGCAGCTCGTATCCGCGATAGGCGCCGCGCAGCGGCTCTCGCTCTACTACCTCGTACTGCTTCAGATCCTCGAGCCTGACGAGCCCCCCGTGATCCTGCATGTCTCGCGCCAGCAGCCGCGCCGTCTCGCCCGTATAGAAATCGCGCGACCCCAGGCTCGCTATGCGTCGCAGCGTTCGCGCCAGCTCCGGCTGCGCCAGCAGCTCGCCCGGCTCGTAGAATTTTCCGTCGCGCTGAAAGATCCGCCTCGATTCCGGAAACCGCCCCAGCAGCCGGCTCCGCCGCAGCGACTCGGACAGTCCCCAGCTCACCGGGAAGCCCTTCTCCGCCAGCTCCATCGCCGGTTGCACCAGGCTCTCCCACGGCCGCCGCCCGTATTTTTTCGACGCGTACTCGAGCCCGCGCACCGTTCCCGGCACGCCCGCGGCGCGGTAGCCGATGATCCGGTCGTCGGTGACTTTGCCGCTCGCGTCGAGGTACATGTCGCGCGTCGCGGCCAGCGGCGCCCGCTCGCGAAAATCGAGGAACGTCGCGCGGCCGTCGGCGAAGCGGATCAGCATGAACCCGCCGCCCCCGATGTTGCCCGCTGAAGGATGCGTCACCGCCAGGGCGAAGCCCACCGCCACGGCCGCATCCACGGCGTTGCCGCCCTGCTCGAGCGCGCGCAGCCCCGCGCGCGTGGCGTGGTCCTCGCGCGTGACGACCATCGCCTTGCGAGACCGCGCGGGCTGGCTGCTCGCCGCCGGCGTCGCCCAGACCGCCAGCAGCGCCAGCGCCATCAGTTTCCGCATAATTCTCAGATTGTACCCAAAAAACCCGCGCGCCTCGATCCGTTCACGTTGTTTTGCGCTTTTTTTCTCCGCTTTTTCAACGACTTCCGTCGCCCGGCCGTCGCCGCGCTGGCATCGCGCGTTATCATGGAACCGGACGCGTGGCGCCACGCACTCTGAGTATGAATGTTGCGCCTCGGGTGGCCGTAAGACCCCTCAGCGAGGGGCTGCTGCACCGGGGCTGAGCCGCTCTTCGACCTCCGCCTCAACGACCGGCTTCGGCCGCTCGTGCGGGCTTGACCTGCGGGAGGAGCGAGGAAGAAGGGGGGCGGTTTACAATGACGTCCGTCGACGGACGATGCTGGATCTGTTCGGCTGATGCCGCCGGTGACCAGTGGGACGCTGAATCCCACGTCGATTCACCTCTTCTGCTAGCCGGCCGCTACCATCGCCTAATAGGATCCGAAAAACATTCGGCTGTCCGGGGAGCTTCTCCTCGGATGCCACCTCGGACTTGTGTTTCTCTCTATCGCATGCTGAAATTCGGCAAGGAGTACGTGGACAAAGGCATCGAATACTACGAGACCAAGTATCGTCAGAACCAGATCATATGGCTGAAAAAACAAGCTGCCGCGCTCAACCTCCAACTCGTTCCAGCCACAGAGGTTGCCGGTTAAGTTTCTGAGGAGCGCCGTGACCTGTCATCCCGAGCGAAAGCGAGGGATCTGCTGCTGGCGACCCCGCAACCACACTAGCGCCACGGCCTCATTCCGTATCACTATTCTTCGGCGGCGCCTCTTGCGGCGGGGCCGGCTCCCCGACGATCGACGTCAGGACCGCGTCGAACAACTGCGCCTGGCGGTTCTTCTTCGCGCCGCTCTTGCCCCGCCGGTGGCGATGCTCGTAGTAACACGCCCGGCAGTGCACCTTGGCCGGCGCGCCGTCGACCAGCGACACGATCGAGTGATTCGTCACCAGCCGGCAGCGGCTGCAATAGTCGTCGACCATGTCGCCAAGACGGAGCTCAGGCATGATAAGACACTCCCGTATTGCGCAACAGAACCTTCAACACGCCTTTCTGCTGCGCGCGGCGAAAGGCCGCCGGCGCCTCCCGCAGCGGGTAGCTTTCGGAGATCATCTCGGCCACGCGAACGCGCCCCGAGGCCAGCAGCTCGAGCGCCGGCCGAAACGGACCGCACCGCGAGCCGACCACCGTCACCTCGTTCACCACCAGCGGGGCCGCGTCGAGTCGCACGGCCCCGTGGACGGTAGATTTCAGCACCACCGTCCCGCGCGGGCGGACCAGCCGCAGCGCCTCGGCCAGCCCCTCGGACGAGCCCGTGGCTTCTACGACGTAATCATAGACAGCGACCGGGAACTTCGCGCGGCGCACTTCGCCCGCCACGCCCGCCTTCTCGGCGATCCGGATCTTCTCGCGGTGCCGCCCGAACAGGCGCACGCGCGCGCCGCTCGCCTGCAACACCTGTGCCACCAGCAGCCCGAGCTTGCCATCGCCCAGCACCGCGACGGCGCTGCCTGGCGGGATCGCCACCTGCTCGCGGATCTCGCAGGCCGCCGCCAGCGGCTCGACGAACACGGCGTGCGGCAGAGGGATCTCCGCCGGCACGACATGCAGATTCGCCTCCGGCAGGCTCAATAATTCCGCGAAGGCTCCGGGATGCCGGACGATCCCCAGCACCGCGCGGCGCGGGCAGTGCCGCCCCAGCCCGCGGCGGCACCAGGAGCACCGCGTGCAGTTCAAATTGATCTCGCCCACCACCCGGCGGCCCAGCAGCGCGGGCGATCCAGCCACTACCTCGCCCACAAACTCGTGGCCCGGCGTTCCGCGAAACCCGTAGTAGCCTCGCAGCAGCTCGATATCGGTATTACAAATGCCTCCGTAGAGCAGCCGGATCACCGCGAATCCCCGCCGTGGCGCCGGCCGCGGCGCGTCTCGCAGCCGGATCTTTCCTTTTTCGAGATGAACGGCGAGCATGGCCTCAGACTCCCTGGGATCTCATGACTGTAGATGCCCCCGCTCGACCATCATGCGGACGTAACCTTCCAGGGTGATTTCGCAATCGAGGAAATCCAGCAGTTCACGCTTGGCAAGATGCAACTCCCTGGCGATCTGGCTCAGCAGCCAATCGTCCACCCTGGTCTGACCATGGCTGATCCGGGTGCGGATGCTCCGCCGTGTTCCGCGAGCCACGAGCCAGAACATCGTGTGGTGCTTGGCCTCAAGCCTCTGGAACCCTTTGGCGGTGAGCGCCGTGCTCAGCCGGCGGGCGTGAATCTCCGTCATCCGCTCTCGACTGCCGCGACGAGGTCGCGCAGCTTGCGCTTCAGTTCGCGCGCCTCTTCGCCCAGCTCGCTGTCTCTTGCGACGGCAATCCAATCCCAGGTCGCGGAAAACACGTCGGCGAAGGATGCCAGTGCCCGCTCGCGATTCCGGCCGTAGCCGACGATGTCCAGCGGTTCATACGCCGCAAAGTAATAGGGGCCCCGGCGGCGGACGGTGATGTTGATGGCCTCCCGAAGGCGGAAGGCTCGGCCGTCGCAGGAGATGCGGCGCGCCTTGGCGTTGGCGCCTCCGCCAAGGGCGATGGTGTCGGCGGCCAGAACCCGGCGGGCGCGTCGGCGACGGGGTGCAAACAGTGCGCCGGTTTTCCGTCCTTGGGGACGCGCTCGCATCTCAGTAGTTCAGTGTAACAGATGGTGGCCCTGGCGCTATGATGAGACTCTGTGCCCGGTTCCCTGGTCTGCTTCGATCCCGCTTGCCGGAGACGCTTCTCCATCACCGACGTCCTCTATAACTGCCCCGCCTGCGGCGGCCTGCTCGAGGCCGAGTACTCGCCGCCGCCGGCGGACGCCCCAGCGCTCCGCAAAACCTGGCGCGAACGCCGCCTGAGCGAGTCGCCGCTCGACGCGAGCGGCGTGTGGCGCTACCGCGAGATGCTGCCGTTTCTCGACGACTACTCTGCGGTGGTGACGCTGCGCGAAGGCAACACGCCGCTGCTCGACGCTCCCGCCGCGGCCGCTTACGGCGGTCTCGACGGCCTGCAGTTCAAGCACCAGGGCTACAACCCGTCCGGCTCGTTCAAGGACAACGGCATGACGGCCGGCGTCGCGCAGGCCCGCCGCCTCGGGATGCGAACGGTCGCTTGTGTCTCAACCGGAAATACATCGGCCTCGATGGCTGCCTACGCCGCCGCCGCCGGCATCAAAGCGGTGATCTTCATTCCGCACGGCAACATCGCCTACGGCAAGCTCGCCCAGGCCCTCGAATACGGCGCGCTCACCATTCAGGTGGAGGCGAACTTCGATCAGATCCTGGCGCTGGTACGCGAGCTGGCGGAGCGCGAAGGCATCTACCTGCTGAACTCCGTCAACCCGTTCCGCATCGAGGGCCAGAAAACCATCATGATCGAGATGCTCGACCAGCGCGGCTGGAAGACGCCGGATTGGGTGGTGCTTCCCGGCGGCAACCTCGGCAACGTCTCAGCCTTCGGCAAGGCGCTTCGCGAGCTGCGCGAGGCCGGATTGATCGCGCGCCTGCCGCGGCTGGCCGTGATCCAGGCCGAAGGCGCCGCGCCGTTTTACGACCTGTTCCGATCCGCCGCGGAAGGCCCGCTGCGTCCCGTCGGCGACCCGCAGACGCTAGCCACCGCCATCAGGATCGGCGCGCCGGTCTCCTGGCCCAAGGCGCTGCGCGAAATCCGCGCCAGCGTCGGGCTGGTCGAAAGCGTCGCCGAGCAGGATATTGCTGATGCCAAGGCGGTCATCGGCCGCGCGGGGATCGGCTGCGAGCCGGCCTCGGCGGCGACGCTCGCGGGCATCCGCAAACTCAGCGCCGCCGGACGCCTCCGCCGCGACGAGGACGTCGTCGCCGTGCTGACCGGACATCTCCTCAAAGACCCCGACTACATCCACCGCTACCACACCGGCCAGCTCGACGACCCCGGCGGCGCGCGTCTCGCCTCGACCTTCGGCAACCGCCCCATCGTCGCCCCCAACGACCCGGCCCGCATCGCCGCCATCCTGCGCGAGAAATAATTGGCCCACCTCCACGACGCCATCGACTTCACCGTCGCCTGTTACATCGTCCGCGACGACCGCGTCCTGATGATCCACCACCGCCAGCTCGCGAAGTGGCTGCCCATCGGCGGCCACATCGAGCTCCACGAAGATCCCGACCAGGCGCTGTGGCGTGAAATCGAGGAAGAATGCGGCTTGACGGTCGAAATCGTGGGCGGCCGGGCTCCCATCGAAGACCCCACGGTCAAGATCCTCTTCACGCCGGCTCACGTGAATCTTCACCGCATCACGGATACCCACCGCCACGTGGTCAACATCTACTACGCGCGCTGGAAGGACGGCGAGCCGCGGCTGCGCCCAGACGAGCATGAGCAAATCCGCTGGTTCAGCAGGGAGGAATTGCGCGATCCCCAGTACGGGATCAAGCCCGACGTGCTGTGGTACGCCGAGGACGCGCTCGACGCATTGACAGCCGGAGGCTCGAGCCGCACAATGGAAACAGCACAACATTCATGAACCGGATCACGCTCTTGCTGGCGCGCATTCCCTGGCCGCTCCGCCTGGCGCTCGTGGCGGCGGTCGGTTTCGGTTTGTTCAAGGGCTTCGTCGCCGCGTTGCCCACCACCGTGGCGGTCGGTTTCAAGCTGCTGGGCAAGGCCCCGCACTGCCCGTGGCCGCGCATTGTTTCTTTCCAAAGCGACACCGCCCGCCAGAAACGCCTGTTTACGGCTGCCCTCGAGGGCCTCCGCGTCGCCGAGCACGACGCGGCGCTCGACATCGAGCTGATTGCCGGACAGCAGAAGGCCTTTTGGATCAAGCGGCGCGGAACCAAGCTGGGAGGCAAGGAGCTGCTGGCCTATCTGTTCTCCGATCACATCTGGATGGCCAAGAACAACCCGGCGAACCAGGTGCGGAACGGGGACATCGTGCTGGACTGCGGAGCGCACGTCGGAGTCTTCACGCAAAACGCCCTGGAGCGGGGCGCCAGCCGGGTGGTGGCGATCGAGCCGGATCCGGTCAACCTGGAGTGCCTGCGAAGAAACTTTTCCGCCGAGATCGCGCAAGGCCGCGTCATTCTGGCGCCCATGGGCGTCTGGAGCAGCGAAACAACCATGCGCCTGTTTGAGGGCCTCCAGAATTCGGGGACTAATACCATGTTCCGGGGCTCGGAAGGCGCCAACGGCATCGACGTCCCTGTGACCACCATCGACAACCTGGCTCGCTCCTTGCAGTTGCCGCGCGTCGACTACATCAAGATGGACATCGAGGGAGCCGAACGGGAGGCCCTGACCGGAGCGTTGGAAACGCTGCGGCGGTTTCGCCCGCGCTTGATGGTCGACAGCTACCACCGGGAGGACGACATGCAGGTGCTGCCGGCCATCATCCGCAAGGCTCACGCCGATTACGCCCTGACGTGCGGGCCGTGTGAGTCAGATTCCAGGCGCTTCGTGCCGCACGTCGCTTTTTATCAATAGGCCGAGCGGGGCCCGAGAGCCGCGGTCTTCCCTGGCCCAGCAGTGAGGCAAGGCCTCCCATCGTCCGAGGGCGGTTGGGCGGCACAGTTGGTCGAGGCAATACCCGGTGCGCCCCGTCGGGTCGGAGACCTCCAGCAGCAGCCCCGCCGGCAGGCGCCGCGCCCGCACCTGGAAAGCCATCGGAATCGGTCCATAGTGGTAATGCAAACGCGTCAGCTCGGCGCGCGGCTCGACGGTCGCGATCAGCAGCGGAGCCTCGCCGCGCCGCAGCACGATCAGAAAGGAAGCGGGTTCCTGGCCGGAGACGGCGACGCTGCGCAGCGTCTCCAGCAGATCCAGCATGGTCGAAAAAGCCGCAGTTGGCGCGCCGGGCCGGAAGGGGTGAGGGTGCGCTTGACACGGCTCCCCGACCGGGACCTCGCAGGAACCCGCCGCAAAAGGGGCAAGCATTCGAAAACTCGAATGTGGGCCACCGGACGCGCTCATGCGTCCCTTATCGGCCCGACCCGGCGATCCTAGAGCGGCCGCTTCTGGCTCCCGACTTCCGAGTTCTGCGTGCTGATAATCTCGCGAATCGCGTAGATGGGCCGGCTCTGGCTCTCGAAGTACGTGCGTATCAGTACTTCCCCGATCAACCCCGTGCAGAAAAGCTGGATGCCGGTGAGCGCCAGCATCGCCCCGGCGATGAGCAGCGGACCGTGCTCGACCATGAGGTGATGTCCGCGAACGAACTTGTCGAACACCAGGCCCGTCAGAATCAGCCCGCCCAAGCCGCCGCACGCCAGCCCCACCGAGCCGAAAAAGTGCATCGGTCGCGTGAAGTACTTCAGCAAAAACCGGATGGTGAGGATGTCGAACAGCACCCGGAAGGTCCGCCCCAGCCCGTAGTGAGAGTCGCCGCCGGCGCGATTCACGTTGCGGATCGGCACCTCGGCGATGCGCGCCCCGCGGAGGCTCGCCAGCGCCGGAATGAAACGGTGCAGCTCTCCGTAAAGCCGGATGTCCTTGATGGTTTCGCTCCGGTACGCCTTGAAGGTGGTGCCGAAATCGCGCAGCGGCACGCCCGAGGCGCGCGCCATCAGCCAGTTGGCCAGGCGCGACGGCAGCCGCCGGGTGAGCGCGTTGTCGACCCGCTCGGCGCGCCAGCCGCTGGCTATGTCGTAGCCCTCCTCGAGTTTGCCGAGCAGCCGCGGGATGTCCTCCGGATCGTGCTGCAAATCTCCGTCCATGGCCACGATCATCTCGCCGCGCGCCTGCTCGAAACCGGCCGCCAGAGCCGCCGTCTGGCCGAACTGCCGCCGCAGCCGCACCACCTTGAGCCGCGGGTCGGTCGCCGCCAGATTTCGCAGCAGATCCAGGCTCCGGTCGTCGGAGGCGTCGTCGACCAGCACGATCTCGAACGGCTCCGGCCGCGCTTCGAGCACCTTGACCAGCCGGTCGTAGAGGGCCAGCAGGTTCTTCTCTTCGTTGTGGATCGGGATGACTACCGATACCGAGGGAGAGGCCATGAGGCGGTTGAGGCTATTCTAGCATCCGTACTATCGCCGCCGCCGCGGCCGCCGCATCGGCGGCCTGGGTGATCGGCCGGCCGACAACGATGTAATCTGCCCCGTTGCGAACCGCCTCCGCCGGCGTGGCGACGCGAGCCTGGTCGTGAGGCTCGCTTCCCGCCGGCCGAACTCCCGGGGTGACGATCAGAAAGTCGTTGCCCAGCTCGCGCCGCAGCATGGCCACTTCCGTCGGAGCTGCCACCACGCCGTCCAGGCCGCAGTCGAGCGCCAGTCGAGCCAGACGCAGCACCAGGCGGTCCGGCGGCTCGGCAAATCCGATCGCGCGCAACTGTTCCGCGTCCAGGCTCGTGAGCACCGTCACCGCCAACAGCCGTGCCTGGCTGCCGCGCGCCGCGACTGCCGCCTTCATCATGGCGGTCCCGCCGGCGGCGTGAACATTTATCAGGCTGACCCCGAGCGCGGCGGCGCGGCTGACGGCCCCGGCCACGGTGTTCGGGATGTCGTGAAACTTCAGGTCCAGGAATACCTTCTCGCCGGACGCGCACAGCTCCCGCACCAGCCCCGGACCTTCCGCCGTAAACAACTCCTTCCCAACCTTGAACATGCCGGCCTTGCCGCGCAGTTGCTCCACGGCCGACTGCGCCCCAGATCGGTTCGGAAAATCGAGCGCCACCACGAGGCGATCTCGCGCCGTGGCCGGCCGGGAAATCATTGCTATTCGAAAGTCTCCGTCGCCGGCGGCCCCAGCACATCCAGCCGGACCGGCACGACGCCGGGCCGCAGCATCCCGAGCAGCCTCGAAGCCGCGTAGCTCACGTCGATGATGCGATGCGGAATGCCCCACGGGCCGCGGTCGTTGATCCGGAGGACGACCGCTTTCTGGTTGGCCAGATTGGTCACCCGAACCACAGTGCCTAGGGGAAGGTCCCTATGGGCTGCCGTCAAGGAAAACATGTTGAAAACTTCGCCGCTGGCTGTGAGCCGACCGTGGAACCCTGGGCCGTACCAAACGGCTTTGCCGTGTTGAGGCGAGCCGCCGGGACGCGGGCTCTCCGCCGCCACGGTCCAGCCGAGCGACAACACTACCGCGCCAAGAAAACTACGGAATCTCATTTGCCAGAGCCGAACTTCTAGTGTAGCACGCGCGCGGGGCCAAATTTGGCCGCCTAACATCCTGAAAACAAGGTGGTTACTAGCCGACGCGATCTGAGCGCCCCAAAACGTGTATCATGGCCAGACGCAAATGACGAGCGACCTGGCGAGCCGCGTAACGGCGGTGATCGCCAAAACACAACATCTCGAGCCGGAGAAAGTCACCTTGGAGTCCAGCTTCGAGGAGCTCGGGATCGATTCGCTCGACGGCGTTAACATCCTGTTTGCCCTCGAAAACGAGTTCGACATCCAGATTTCCGACGAGGCCGCCAAACAGATCCGGACGGTCCGCCAGACGGTCGAGGGGGTCGAGAAACTGGTAGCGCAGAAAGCAGCCGCGGCCGGGTGATCGATGCGCCGGGTAGTGGTCACGGGAATCGGCGCCATCTCAGCCCTGGGCCTTGACAGGGTAGCCCTCTGGGAGGCATTACGCTCCGGCCGGAGCGGCATCGGACCGGTCGAGGGCGTCCGCCTCGACGGCCTGACGGCGAAGGTCGGCGCGCAGGTGAAGGGCTACGACCCGGCCGCACACTTTGACCTGAAACGCCTCGACCTGCTCGACCGCTTCACGCAGTTTGCGCTGCTGGCCGCGCGCGAGGCGGTGACCGACGCCGGTCTGAAGAGCGGCCTCGGATCCCGCACGGCGGTCGTACTCGGCGCCGGAATGGCCGGCAAACTCACCGAAGACGAGGCGTATCACCAGCTCTACGCGCTCGGCCAGCAGCGGTTCAGCCCGTTCATCATCCCGAAGTCGATGCCCAGCGCCGCTACAAGCCACGTCACCATGGAGTTCGGCATCACCGGCCCGGGTCTGACCATCTCGACTGCCTGCGCGGCCTCGACGCACGCCGTGGGCTACGCGCTGTCCCTGCTGCGCGGCGGCGCGGCGGACGTGGCGCTGGCCGGCGGCAGCGAAGCGTCGTTCAGTTACGCGTGCCTCAAAAGTTGGGAAGCGATGCGCGTCATGGCGCCGGACACCTGCCGGCCGTTCAGCGCGGACCGCAAAGGAATGGTCCTCGGCGAAGGCGCGGCGATCCTGGTGCTTGAAACGGCCGAGGGGGCCGCGCGGCGCGGCGCGCGCGTCTACGCCGAGATCGCCGGCTTCGGCATGTCCTCCGACGCCGGCCACATCACCCAGCCCTCGGAAGACGGCGCGGCCCGCGCCATGCAAGCCGCCCTCGACGACGCCTCGCTCGGCCCCGAGGATATCGGCTACATCAACGCCCACGGCACCGGCACGCCGTCGAACGACCTGACCGAAACCCGCGCCATCCGCCGCGTGTTCGGCCCGCACGCCGACCGCCTGGTCGTCAGTTCCACCAAGTCGATGCACGGCCACGCCCTGGGCGCAGCCGGCGCGCTCGAGGCGGCCGCGACGGTGCTGGCGCTGGACAAAGGGATCCTGCCGCCGACGGCGAACTTCACGACGCCCGGCGAAGGCTGCGACCTCGATTACGCGCCGAACGCCGCGCGGCCCGCCGAGGTCGAGGCGGCGCTGTCGAACTCGTTCGCCTTTGGCGGGCTCAACGCGGTGCTCAGCGTGCGCCGCTGGAGATCCACGTGACTTCAGACAAGCGGCTCGTCTCCGAGCGGTTTCCCCGCTCTTCGCAATACCACCCAGAATGGGTCATGGCCAGCGTCAGCGGAGGCGCGAATTCACTCTGGCTGACCGAGTGGCTCACGACGGAGCTGGACTTGCGGCCCGGCATGCGGGTGCTGGACCTCGGCTGCGGACGGGCGTCGTCGTCGATCTTCCTGCGCCGCGAATTCGGTGTGCAGGTTTGGGCCACCGACCTGTGGTCCAGCCCCTCGGAGAACATCCAGCGAATCCGGGATGCCGGCGTCGAGGACGGCGTGTTTCCGATCCACGCCGACGCCCGGGCGCTGCCGTTCGCCCGGGAGTTCTTCGACGCCATCGTATCCATCGATTCCTTCTTTTACTACGGGACGGATGACCTGTACCTGAACTACTTCGCCCGGTTCGTGAAGCCCGGCGGCCTGGTGGGAATCGCTCAGGCCGGTCTGATGCGGGAAATCGAAGGCCCCATTCCCGAGCACCTGCGCGCGTGGTGGGCCCAGGATATGCCGTGGTGCCTGCATTCTGCGAGCTGGTGGCGCCGGCACTGGGAACGGACAGGCATCATAGATATTGAGCTGGCCGATACCATGCCGGAGGGCTGGCAACTCTGGTTGGAATGGATCAAGGCGGTAGCCCCTGACAATGAAGTGGAAATCATGGCGCTGGAGGCGGATCGTGGCGACTCCCTCGGCTACGTTCGCGTCGTGGGTCGCCGCCAGGGCCAGGCGAAGCTGGCAGATCACATCGTCTCATTGCCTGCGCAGTACACGAAAAAGCCTTTGCTTCGGGGCGAGGAGCAGTGAGCGCACCACCCGCTGTTCCACGTGGAACATTTGGCGTACTTTCTCGGGAAGCTCAAGTCCATCGCGGACGGCGACGCGACGCTGCTCGACCGCGTGGGTGTCCGCTCGGCCGAAGAACAGCACCGCTTACCTGGCCGCAAATTTGCGGCCAGGTCTGTGGTGCGTTCTTCACTCTCGCTGCGCCGCGGAAGGCTCGAAACGAAAGCCCGCCGCTTTGAGGATCCCGACGGCGCGGTGCAGTCCGTCGGCGTGCACCCATAGCAGCCCGATCGAGTATTCGCCGGAGGCATGATCCCCGGCCGGGCGCGTCGGTAGCGCGCCGAAGGGCCAGGGCTCGCCCGCCTTGGGCTGGGTGCGCGACATAAATGTGGGCAGTCAGGCGGCAAATGATCGGGACTCCCAGTAGTCCTCGAATCGGCCGCTGAGGCGGCAAGAACGTAAGGCGAGGATAGTATTAGCTCCGCGCACCGTCCAGA
>Ga0247727_10004919_pt1 | contig 27758 bp, 23 predicted proteins | sample WisWelCaveWW1625_FD_202498 | JGI IMG/M metagenome (GOLD analysis project Ga0247727, IMG submission 202498) | Biofilm microbial communities from Wishing Well Cave, Virginia, United States - WW16-25 | ecosystem: Environmental > Aquatic > Deep subsurface > Groundwater > Cave microbial mat | place...
CGGCTGATATCAGCAATCGAGTTCATGGAAACCAAAGATTTGCATTGTATTTCGGTTATCCTACTTTGGACCTACAGGTTCTAGACGCGGACACTCTGGAGAATATTGGCGACCCGGTTCATCTTGCAAAAAACACAGGAGTCGGAAATCAAACCGCTGCCATAGATCCTCACGGCCGCTTCGTTCTGTACACAACGGCAACTGAACACCCAGCCGGCAGCAGATTGTTGATGTATCAAGCACTTGATGCGCTCGGCCATCCAAGCGGACAGCCTAAAATAATTGCACACAACGTTCAAAGTGGACTTGATGTGCTGAAGGATAGACCCTAAGACGCCTACCGGCAGAGTCTTGCCAATGTATCGGGTCCTCAAATCTGTTGTATATCCTGCCCTACGAGATCACCTGCCTGATCGGTCCGCGTGTCCCCCGCGTGTACTACAAGGCCGGACAACTTCACGATATCTACTATCCGTAAAGGAGATTCCTCTGATTTCAGATTTCAGATTGCAGATTGAAATGTTCGGATTGAAGGATTGAACTGTTGAAAATCCTCCAGTTCCGTAGCGACAGGCAGGGACGTCTGCCCCCACCAGTTGCTGACAGGCGCGAACGCTCTCTCAATCCCACAATCTAAAAATTTCAATCTGAAATCTGAAATCTGCAATCAGAGATGATATTCTTGGTTAGAGTATCTACCGTGAAGAAGAAGGATAGTCAGTTTGTTTGTCAGGAATGCGGGGCGATCAGCGGGAAATGGCTGGGAAAGTGCGCGGATTGCGGATCGTGGAACTCGCTGGTGGAAGAATCGGTTGTTGCGCGTGAGACGTCGGCCTGGACCGGACTTTCGCAGAATCATCCCGTGCCCTTAATCGATGATACTGCAGCAGCAGAGCTTCCAAGGACGCTGACAGGCATCCCGGAGCTGGATCGTGTACTGGGTGGCGGCATCGTGCCGGGATCCCTGGTATTGATTGGCGGCGATCCGGGCATCGGGAAATCCACGATCATGATGCAGCTTGCGCAAAGTCTCTCAGCGCAAGGTAAAAAAATACTGTATGTCTCCGGTGAGGAATCCGAGAATCAGATCAGGCTCCGCGCCTCGCGTATCGGAGCTCAGGGAGAAAACATCTTCCTGTATACGGAAACCTGCATGGAGCGAATCCTTGCTGAAGCAGAAACGCTTTCACCGTACGCATTGATCGTGGATTCCATTCAAACGACGTACACTCTGAGACTTCCGGCGATTCCGGGAAGTGTCGGTCAAATTCGAGAAACTGCCATGCAGTTTTTATCGTATTCCAAGCAAAACAACGTCCCCGTGTTCCTGACCGGCCACGTGACCAAAGAGGGTATCATTGCAGGACCTCGCATGCTGGAGCATCTGGTCGATACGGTCCTTTATTTCGAAGGTGATAACAAACAGTTCTTTCGGATTCTGCGCGCGGTGAAGAATCGCTTCGGCTCAATTAACGAAATCGGCGTTTTTGAGATGAGCGCGCAGGGACTCATTCCTGTAAAAAATCCATCACAGATGTTTCTGTCGGAGCGTCCTGCTTCGTCGCCAGGATCCGTGGTCATGTCCTGTCTGGAAGGAACGCGTCCATTTCTTGTGGAGCTCCAGGCTCTCGTTACAGACAGCACCTACGGAATGGCCCGCCGAACTTCTATCGGACTGGATAACACGCGTGTCACAATGCTGGTTGCCGTACTGGAAAAACGAATCGGCTACCATCTCGGTGGTCAGGACATTTTTCTCAATGTCGTTGGGGGATTATCGGTAGACGATCCGGCGGCCGATCTGGCAATTTGCGCAGCCATCGTATCCAGTTTACGCAACAAGGCCATTGATCCGCACACGGTGCTTTGCGGCGAAGTCGGGCTTACGGGAGAAATTCGATCCATCAGCCATTTTCCATTGCGCGCATCCGAAGCACAAAATCTGGGCTTCCAACGGATGATCGCTCCCCTCAATGCCAAGACCGAGGGCGCTGCTATCGAAATCACAGGATGCGAAACGGTCCGGGACGCCCTTTCCCTCCTGGGTAAATAGGTTCGCTGGATTCCGTACGTTTTGTATTAGAATAAGGGGATTTGTTTCTAATCTCATTAAAAAAATAAAAGGAGGTGATGTACATTGAGCCTGCTCTTAAGCAGACTTGTCCTGGTGACATTGCTTGCGATCACAGGATACATAACTCAACCGTTTCAGGCGCCCAATCCGTTTTACGGAATGGGACTGGGCTTTGTTCTCAGTATACTCATCATATTTCTGGAGAGCAGAATCCGGAGTGTGGGCCCCAAAACCCTCATCGGCGCTGTCATTGGCTTGATTCTGGGGATCATCCTGGCAATCGCAGTAAGTTTCTTGATCGGTGGTTTCAGACTGGGTAAAGAAACTACCTCGATACTACAAATCTTTTCATTTTGCTTCTTCATCTACATGGGTTTGCTTCTTGGGAGTAAAAAGGCAGATTGGTTTGATCCTGCCAACCTCATGGCTTTATTTGGCGAAAAAGGCGAGAAAAAAAGCTACAAGATTCTCGATACAAGTGTGATTATCGATGGCCGTATCGCAGATTTAACGGAAACCGGTTTTATCGAAGGGACGATCGTGATCCCTCAATTTGTATTGCGGGAACTTCAGCACATAGCGGATTCGCCTGATTCACTGAAACGAAATCGCGGAAGAAGGGGAATCGAAATTCTGCAACGTATGCAGAAGAAGCCCGAGTTGAACGTGACCATTACAGAAATAGATTTTCCTGAAGTTCCGGAAGTCGACATGAAGTTGATTGAACTGGCCAAACAGTTAGACGCTAAAATTGTAACCAACGATTACAACTTGAATAAAATTGCTCAACTGCGCGGTGTGCATGTTCTGAACATCAACGAGCTGGCCAGCTCGTTGCGTCCGGTTGTTCTTCCGGGCGAAACCATGAAAGTCTTTATTCTCAAAGAAGGTAAAGAATACAATCAAGGCGTTGCCTATCTTGATGATGGAACCATGGTAGTTGTAGATAATGCGCGTAAGTTAATCGGTAGAAATATAGATGTAACGGTTACCAGCGTGCTCCAGACCACTGTGGGGAAAATGATCTTCGGCAAACATGAAGAAGAATAATCTGTGAGGCGGCTGATCCCCGCCGCCTCTCTTTTTTCATTATTGAACCGGTTCTCCTCGCAGATGAAAGTCCCGCGCAAACACATGACTGTCGGCCCGGGGCTTCCACAACCAGACATTGTTTACAATGTAGATGTCCTGACTGTAGTACAACGGAATCCAGAAAAGCTCTTCCATCGACTTGATCATCAGTTTTTCCAGCCGCACCCGGCGACTCTCCATGTTTTCTACCCGATTCATCTCTTCGATCAGGCCGTCAAATTCAGGATTGATATAGTCTCCGTAATTGTATCGGCCATAGCCTGCTTGCAAATCAGGCGAGTGAAATGCGTCATTCAAAACTTCACTCGCGTCGCCGGTTGTGCTGCCGAATTGATCCAGTACCATGCCTGTTTTACCACTCTCCCTGGCGGAAAAGTATTCTGCATCTGTGTGTAGCAGCAGAGTCAATTGGATTCCCACCCGCTCCAGTTGTTCCTTCAACGCGCCGGCATCATCTTCAAGAATATTTCGCGTATGAAGTGTGGCCTTAAAACCGTTTGACAGACCGGCTTTCTTCAGTAACTCTCTGGCTGACTCCGGATCATACATGGGTTCAGAGATATCGGGACAGAAGCCGAAGACAAATGCCGGAACCGGCTGGATTGCCGGCACGCCTTCCGTGGAGATTTTCCGGATCAATTCTGTCCGATCGATCGCAAGATGAACTGCACGGCGAACCCCGGGATACTTAAAAGGATTCCGGTCCAGATTCAAGCCGGATATTTGTTCGCGAGTCGAATTGAACGCGATTAGCTTCAGAAAAAGGTTAGGGTGCTTCACAATCTGGAGCTTCTCTGAATCACCAATCCGGCTCTCAGCGCCCTTGCGGTTGTATTGCGCAAAATCACACTGGCCATTCAGCACCATGGCGAGCGCTTCCTCAGGTCCCCTCGCCAGATTGTAGGTCACTTCCCGCACCGATGGTTTTCTTCCCCAGTAGTTCTCGTTTCGAAGGATTCGGATTAGATTTCCCTGTTTCCATTCTGCCAGTTTGTACGGGCCGGTGCCGAGAACGGTTTTTTCCAAAAATCCGGATGTCGAACCGCGTCGAATAATCGAAATGTATTGAATTCTGTTTAGAAAAACCGGATTCGGTTGCGCAGTCTGAATTCGAACGGTTCCAGCCGAGACAGCCGAGACATGAGTCACACCGGATGCATACGAACTTGTCTCAAGATTCGTCTCTTTTAACAATCGTTCGATGGAATAAACAACGTCTTCTGCAACGAGCGGTTTACCGTCACTGAACTTTGCCGTCCGGTTGAGATGAAAAAGCCAGGTGTTGGGATCCGGATTCTCCCAGCGTTCTGCGAGCATCGGTTGAATCTTCAATTGCGAATCGGCAGTCACCAACGATTCGTAGAAACTTGTGAGTATCGAAAAACTGCTTAACGTCGTTCGGTAATGCGGATCCAGACTGGTGATCTCATAAGGCACAGCCAATCGGAGAATGTCATGAGGCGGTTGCGGCTCTGGAGCGGGCCGGTCGGACCTGGAACACGAAAATAAACCGAAACATAAATAAATCAAAAGGGACAGTCGTAAGGCTCTCATCGATTGATCTTTGCCGGATCGATGGTCATTCCTCTCGGAACACCGTTGAGCGTAGTTGAATCCATTGTTTTGTTAATTCGAAATTACTCTTCCGGGGCAGATTCGTCAGTTGCTGTTGCAGACTGCTCGATTTCCTCGCGGATTCTGTCGGCGGCTTCGAAGTGTTCGCCGGGAACCAGGATCATGGCTTTCCAGTCTTCGGGCATGTGTTCGCTGATCAGATTTCCCACCAGCAGCGAAAGGGCTGTTCCCGACTGGACTACGTATGGAATCGATTCTGTTTCGAGGCGGACTACCAGATCGTTCAGAAAGGTCGGGTGGGTTGTTTCCAGAAGCACTTTCAGTCCGGATTCATCCTCATCGCTTTCGTACTCATCCGATTCATCAGGAGATCCGGCCACCAGTGGAACCCCGCACTCTGCGCATGTCTCGAACCCTTCACGATACTCAGACTTGCATTCAGGACAATACATAGCCACCACCTCTTTTCATCATGATACAACGGTTTTCATGAAAAAATGTACGGCGATGCGCCAGATTTAGCGCGGGCTTCCAGCCCGCCCTGGAGTTTCTACATTTCGTGCGAAGCAGGCAAGATGCCTGCGGCCCATAATGCGGACAGGATGTCCGCGCTCCCTATGGAGCGAAGTTGTTGCTCCGGTGCATCTAGCCCAGTGCTTATTCTTCTTTCTTTTGTTCGGGAGGCGCCGGCGGTTTTGGCATCAGCTCAGTTACTGCTTTTAGCAGATCTGCCATCACGGAAGGTTGCGCAAAAACAATGCTGCCGTAATCGTCATTCTTAACCTGTTGCGCTTTGTCTTTGACCGCGCCGAAACTCAAATGTTTTTTCGAAGTCTTATCCTGCCAGTCCTTCAGCGTGATGAAAACTTCCGCCAGCGGCGGACCATCAAGGGCCGGCTGGTCGCCGTAATTCGTAATCTCGGCGCTCTCCAGCTTTTCCAGAATGCCCTGGATTTGTTCGTATTCGATTTCCGCTTTTTGTGGTGAATTCTGATTCCATTTATCGCTTTGACCCTTCTTGAAAGAATAATCTTTGCCGCCGGCCTTGATCAGGATCTCTTCTGCATCAAATCGATTGAACACCAGTACCTTTTTCTCGCGCCAGTCTTCGAGTTTCTTTTCAAACGTGGAAGACAATGTGTTATCGATGGCGGCGATTCCCTGACTTCCTTCAAGCCGGGCATACATTTCATCGCCGGCTTTGCCAAACTCAATCTTCTGGCGCAGGCCTTTTTCAAGCGATAATTCCACTGTCGCAACAGGCGCTTTCAAACCGTACGGCTCCAGATTTTCTCCCGGCTGGTCAATGAACCTTGTGGCCCGCAGGGATTCCAGTGATGAAAGCAGTGACGTGACTTCGCTGTTGGACGCGGGCGATTGCACCGGTTGCTGCATCTTCCACGTCTCGTTCTGCTTCTGGAATTGCATCGCAAGGGCTGTTGTAGACAGGTTTATCGATTCGACTTTATCAGTGGTGAAATCAGTCAGCTTCTTGTCGCGGAGATCCAGAAGAGTCGTTGTTGAAAGATCTCCGATTGTTCCTTCCGCAAGATAAACCCGGGCATCATGATTCACCTTGATGTAGTAAACGTTATCCACCGGATTCTTCGCTCCGATTGATACCTCACGTTGAATATTTCCTTTCAGCGTTAACTGGATCGTCATCGGAGGCTTATCCAGCTCATAAGGACGCAAATCCCTTGGCTGCTCATCAATGATTTCCTTGTATTTCAGCTTTTCGAAGCTATTCAAAATCCGGTCAACGGTGCTTTGATCCGCCCTGGCCTGAAGCGGCGTGTCAAGTCTCCAGTTTTCCTTTCCCGCAGGAACCATCTTTACCGGCCCGGGCAGAATCCCCGTTATTCGGATTTCAACCACATCTTCCTTCTTCACCTCAAAGAGTGTTTTCGCTTTTTCTTTTTCCTCTTCCTTTTTTTGTCCGCCTTTGTATTCAAAATAATAGGCGTACACACCAAGCAATACGAGAAGAATTGCGATGATCAGGGTGGTTTTGTAACTCATGGATCCGTCCGGCTTCTAAAGTTTTTTCCGGCGTACCCAGACTGCGATGCCGGTTCCCAGCACCAGCACCGGCATGCCGATCACGACGAGGAGCAGAATGTAGTTCATCTGAGTACTGCTCAGCATCATTACGTCGCTCTGGGCGGTTTTGGGAGGGATATGGATTAGATTTTCCTGTTCGGTAAGCCAGGCAACCGAGTTGGCAAAAAGGCGAAAATTCCAGGGTGACCAGTTCACAAACTGGTTCTGAACAAAACTCACGTCACTGAACACGACAACTTTGGTTTCGCCGGTGAGTTTGTTTTCACCTTCGACCGGTTTTGTAATCAGCAATCCCATAGTCAGCGGTCCCTTTTTGTCCTTTCCTTCATCAAAAGCTGCCTTTTCCTTATCGCTTTCACCCCAGCTGGTTGGTGAGCTTTCTGCAATGACGGTGTAAACGATTTTGCTTTCACTTTCGCTGGAGTAACTCAAGCTTTTCGCTTCGGGAAAGAAAAGAAAGGCCCTGTCATCGAACTCGCGCGAAACAGGAGTACTTGTCTTAGGAGCGACACACGGGACTACCGGACCGGCCAGCGGGAAATTACATTCATCATCTATGACAATGTCATCGGTTCCTTTCACATTATACGGCGCAAGAATCCCTTCCACTTTCGGGTCCGATCTGGGGTCCAGCAAAATAATGGCCCGGCCTCCCCGGGCAAGATAATCCTGAATCGCTTTCACCTCATGATCGAGAAGCGGTACACTGGGACTGCCGACAATCAACGCTGTACAATCATCCGGAACTTTATTTTTCGATGCCAGATCGCTCAGTTCTTTGATTTGATAATTCGTCTTTTTCAATTCTTCTGAAATTGCCGAAAAACCGGTGCCTTCAAAATCCGCAGTGGAGGGCTCTTTGTGGCCCTGCAGGAAATAAATATTTACCTGTTTACTGCTGCTTACTTTCAGAATGGCATTCGTGATGTCCTCTTCGTTTGTAGTACTGATTGTCGTTTTCTGTCCGCCGGATTCAATCACCGTCGTTCCGTTTCGTTCGATTCCGTATTCGCGAACCAGGGGCAGGTTTCGCATCGGATCCACAACGTTCATTTCTATCATTTTGGACTGTTTGGAATAGTCGTCCAGAAGCGTTTTCATTTTGTTGCGGCCGGCGTCATCCTCGTGTGTATAAAATGCCGTGATCTTTACCGGCTGTTTCAGGTCTTTCAGAGCATTCACGGTCAATGAGGAAAGACTGAACGTTTTGTTTTTGGTGGCATCGTATTTCAGAGGGTGGCGTGAAACGATCCAGTTGGCCAACCCCACGAATGCAATCATCAATAAGACCATTACTGCAGAGTTGACACCATATTTTGTCGATCGCGTGGAAAAGAATGATTTCAAAGACGCCCGCTCAAAATACAGAGATACCAGGAAAAAGAAGATACCGGCATACGAAGCATAGTTTGCGTATTGTTGCCATTCCGGTTTTGCAAGCTTCACAGCCAGTGAACCCAGAATAAAAATGACAGCCAGCAGAAAACTTATTTTCTTTAGTCTATCCATAATCTGAACGTCACTTCCATCTTTGAGACTGTAAAACAATGCCGGTGATGAACAAAGCCACAAAAGCAAAACTAACGTAGTAGAAGACGTCATTCACCTTGATGACTCCCTGGGTGAAATCATCGAAACGCTGGTAGATTGAAGCATACTGTGCAAGTTTTCCGTACCACGCTTCGCTGCGGGTAACGAAATTAAGAATCCAGAAAACGATTAGAAATACAAAAGACAGTACGGCCGCTACGATCTGATTTTCCGTCAACGAAGAGCAAAGAATTCCAACAGCAAGAAATGCCGAGCTCAGCAGCAGGAGTCCAAGATATCCCGCAAGAATCGGCCCTGCATCCGGCTTGCCGAATATGAAAAGAACCAGAGGATAGACCGAAGTCAAAATCAAGATGACCAGTATCAGAGATACGGCGCCCAGAAACTTCCCGATAACCAGTTGCGGGACGCTGACCGGTGATGTCATCAGGAGCTCGTACGTACCGAGTTTTTTCTCTTCAGCCAGCAATCTCATGGTGATGAGGGGAAACACAATCAGGCCGAAAAAACCAAGATTGGAAAACAGCGGACGCATGATGGACTGCGCAACATCCATGCCCTCACCGCCGCCGTATGAACCGGCCATCTGAGCGTTCTGCAGATAAAACACAAGATAAATGTAGAAAAAGATTCCGGTGAGAACTAGAAAGAGAGTTGTAACAATGTATCCGATCGTGGAAGCAAAATAGGATTCCAGCTCTTTTCGTGTGATTGCGAGTACCGTTCTCATTATTATTGAACCACCTTTTCGGTTTGCGCAGGCTGTTCTGCAGTAGTCAGATGAACGAATACATCCTCCAGGGTGAAGGGCACAGATCTGAGCTCCAACAGGCCGGCTTTTTGCGCAACAATCAATTCTGCCAGCTCCTCGCGGATGTCCGTTTCCTTGTCCCCTTCCACAATAAAGACTCCGTTTTGTTCATGTCGGACATTTCGCACACCGGGCAGAGTTTCGATCCTGCCCTTTAATTCGTCAGAAGGTAGACGGACAACAATGTTATAGATGTTTGAACCGCGCAATGATGCCGATAGCTTTTCGGGAGTGTCCACCGCAATGATTTTACCTTTGTTAATAATGACTACGCGACCACAGGTTTGTTCGACTTCCGGCAAAATGTGGCTGCTTAAAATGACCGTATGATCGCCTGCAAGCCCCCGAATCAACTGGCGAATTTCTATAATTTGCGCGGGATCAAGACCGATCGTTGGTTCATCCAGAATCAACACTTCCGGATCCTGAATCAGAGCCTGGGCCAGTCCCACGCGCTGCCGGAATCCTCTTGAAAGATGCCCGATCAAACGTCTGTTCACCTGTTCCAGACCGCATTTTTGAATCACAGTATCAATTCGCTGCTTCTCTTTCAGTTTTGGTACGCGCTTCAAGCGGGCTATAAATCTCAGGAATGAGTTAACAGTCATATCGAGATAAATCGGCGGGTTCTCCGGCATATAACCGATTCTCTTCCGCACTTCCATGGAATGCTTCAGAACGTCGAAACCTGCTACTCTTGCGGTTCCGGAAGTAGGAGGGATGAATCCCGTCAGAATCCGCATCGTGGTGGTTTTACCCGCCCCGTTCGGACCCAGAAAACCGAGAATCTCGCCCTTTTCAACGCTAAAACTCACGTCGGTAAGAGCAGGAGTATTGTCGAATACCTTGGTTAGCTGAACTGCTTCAATCATCGTTTATAGTACAGAAGGGCATTATTATAAGAGATTTCTTCATCGCGTCAAGAACCTGCCTCGCTTCATTCCAGGCTTTCCCATCCGAACAATTCACGGGTTCCCAGGGGTCAATCAACACGAGCAGTTGGCGCAAGTGTTTGATTCTTCAGCAAAAAAAGGCATCCATTCGTTTACAAAACGAGCCTGATTTACTATTATTATCCATTAGATTCGAACTGGAGGTTTGTCTATATTCATGCGCAATAATCTTTTCATCGCCGGAGTTCTCGTAGTATTGATCAGTTCTACCCTGGGCGGAGTGGTAGGCGGTAAGGTTTTATCGAACGAAAAAGTTGTATCCGACCAGATGAAAGAATTTACGGCATTGCTGGCCGTGGTTGAAGAAAATTATGTTGACAAGGTAACCACGCAAAAAGTGGTTTCCGGCGCAATCAGCGGTCTCCTCAATTCCCTGGATCCTCATTCTAATTTTTTAGATGAAGAAGCGTACGCCTCTCTTCAGGAAGAGCAACACGGTTCTTTTTACGGACTGGGCATCACGATTCAAAGCATTAACGGCACACTCACAGTGATTTCACCAATTGAAGGAACGCCGGCTTATCGTGCCGGACTTCGCGCCGGCGATGTGATTTCTGAGATTGAAGGCGAGCCGACAAAAGGTCATCCGACAAACGTATTGTTAAAGAAGTTGCGCGGACCGAAAGGCACTAAAGTCACGATAACAGTGGAACGTGAAGGCTGGGAAAAGCCGATTCATATGACTCTGGTTCGCGATGAGATTCCAGTGAATTCAGTCAGCTATTCATTTTTACTCCGGCCCGGAACAGGATACGTTCGAATTAAGAATTTTACTGAAACAACAACCGAGGAGCTCGAAGCTTCCCTGAAGAACCTGAAAGAACAGGGAATGAAGGAAGTCGTAATTGACTTGCGCTTCAATACAGGTGGACTACTGGATCAGGCGATTAAAGTTTCCGATACGTTTCTGGAAAAAGGCGCTATCGTCGTTTCGACAAAAGGCCGTGTCCCTGAAGCCAACACAACCTATAAATGTTCCACCAACAATGGGTTCGAGGAAATGCCGCTGATCATTCTGGTAAACCGCAGTAGCGCAAGCGCTTCGGAAATTGTGGCAGGGGCTATACAGGACCACGACCGTGGCGTGATCGTCGGCACGACAACGTGGGGCAAAGGACTTGTACAGAGTCTTTACCGCGTCGGTTCAAACACCGCTCTAGCGCTGACAACTGCGCGCTACTACACGCCCAGCGGGCGCTTGATTCAGCGGGATTACTCGCGTTCCTTCTACGATTACTATTACACCGATCTGGGAGTGGATGAAAACACCCAGTCGCGTGAAAAAGCATACACCGATACGGGGCGGGAAGTTTTTGGTGGAGGCGGAATAACACCGGATGTCAAGGTGGAGGCCCGGACTCCTACAAAATTCATGGACCTGCTTGCCAGCGAATATGTTTTCTTCAATTTCGCAAAAAGATTTGCAGCTTCCGATGAAAGGAAAGTCCAGGCGCTTGAAGCTCCCGTTGCAGGAAGCCTTCATGTAATCGATCGCGCGTTTTCCATTGACGACACAATCATTACGGAGTTCCGTGAACATTTGCAGAAGGCAAAAATTCAATTTACCGAAAAAGACATTCAGGAAAATCTCCCTCAAATCAAGACTCAAATGCGGCAGGAGGTTTTTACCGCTTTATGGGGCTCCGAAGAAGGATACAAGATAGCATCATCTCAGGACCCTCAGGTTCAAAAAGCGCTGGAACTGTTCCCCAAAGCGGAAGCGTTGATGAAAATGCGCAAACAAAAAACTGCTCAGCTCAACCGCTAATGCGATAGTAAGATTTGAAAATGGCCGGCGCTCTCAGAGCTCGAAGATGCTGGACTAGCTTTTAGTATGGGAAAAGACGTTAAAAGACCGGGGATGTACGAGATCGAGTGGACGACCATCTCGATTCGCACGTTGACGATTATTTTTTTCGGAATCAGCGCAATCATCCTCTTTACCGTCTGGTACTACTGGCTTCGTAATCCGAATTCCCCTAAACCTCCACCCAAATTTGTTGAAGAAAGCGCCGCCAGGTTCATTGACTATGAAGGAAAAGTGGAAGTCAAAGCCAAGGACCTGTACGTATGGAAAGAAGCCAGTTTCAAAATGGATCTGCATGAAGGGGACCGTATACGAACTGCTCCGGATTCCTCCGCCCGTATTAAGTTTGATGACGGGACCGAAATCACAGTTCAAACGGATTCTATGGTTGTGATCAGCAGGAAATCGAACGCCAACGAGCGGGACCAGACGCCGTTGGCCGTCGTGGAAAACGGTGAAAGCGATATTAATGCAGAAAAATCCGCTTCATCACCTTCCGTATCCACGCCCAGGATTACGCGTTTTAAACTTTCACCCGGGTCCAGCGGTTCGGTTCGTGCTGATCAGGAAACCGGCCGGCATACAACCGTTATTGATAAGGGAGGCGGTGTCGTTTATGAACCAACCGGGCGCGTAACTCAATTGAGCTCGCTGGAACAATTGACGATTAACAATGACAATACGGCTACAAAGGTGAAACTGCCTTTTACTCCGCCGCTTCTTTCGCCGCCCAAAGGACAGCTTTTTGAGTTTCTGGACAACAAAGAAATGACGATAGAGCTGAAATGGCGTGATGTATCGAACGCCGTAAATTATCATGTTCAGATTTCAGAGACTCCTCTCTTTTCTAAAGTCAGCGCTGAAAAACCGAATCTTACCAAGAGTCTGATCTCGATCAAGATTCCTAAAAGCAATAAAAAGCAATATTTCTGGCGGGTTCGTAGCATCGATGCCGACCGGAATCACAGTCCCTGGAGCGATCCCTTCCAATTCGTAGTTTATACACCCAGTACAACCGTCAGGCCTGGCGATGACACAGACAAGACCGGTCCAGCCCTGAAAATCACTTATATGCACCCATTTTTACCGTATATTCAGGTGGAAGGACAGACCGAAGGAGATGCATTCCTGACATTGAACGGGCAGATCATCGATGTAAAGGAAGACGGCTCGTTTGTTTATACCTATACCTTGCAGAACTCCGGGTGGAACGACTTGAACTTCGTTGCGGAAGATCCTTCCGGGAATAAGACCGTTGTTACTAAAAAAGTAGAATACAGATAATCGATCCAGTTCACCTGAATGAAAAAGACGATGCCAGGGGTCAGCGGTTCGGCTACCGCCGGCTCGAAAGAAAAGAAAACGGACCGAACGAGCCTTCTTTTGCGGATCATTCAGGCCGCAAATGACACTCTGGACCCGGAAAAGGTGATCAGCGCCATCATGGACAGCATTCAAAAGATTATTCCCTGTGAGGCCTGGTCGATTCTGCTGATGGACCAGGATGAACTTGTTTTCCAGCGTGCGCGCGGTGTGGCTGCGGGAAAACTGGAGTACGCCCGTCTCAAAGTAGGCGAAGGCATTGCAGGATGGGTGGCCCTCAAAAGGGAACCGGTCATCGCGAATCACGTCGCGCGGGACCCCCGTTTTAACTCCAGCTTTGATCAGGCCAGCCGTTTTAAAACCAGGTCCATACTTTGCGTGCCGCTGGTAAGTCGCGGTATCCTGCTCGGAGTTGTAGAATTGATCAACAGACAATCCGCCGGTTACCGTTTTACCAGAAAAGATTTGAAGCTGTTATTGCTGCTTCTCGGCCCCGTTGCGGTCTCACTTCATAATGCACTCCTGTTTAAGGAGACGGAGAAACTGGCAATCACGGATGATCTTACGAAGCTGTACAACACGCGCTATATTCATAATTGCCTTGGCAAAATGATCGATGATCGAAAAAACTCGCGAGAACGATTCAGCATCATTTTTCTCGATCTGGACGGGTTCAAGTCCGTTAATGACAGCTTCGGTCATCTGGTAGGCGCAAAAACTCTTATTGAAATCGGTAAAATCATTTTTGACACGGCCGGATATGGAAACATTGTCGCGCGTTACGGCGGGGATGAATTTGTTGTGTTGCTGCCGCAGGCGGGAGCCATTGAAGCCCGGGATATAGCGGAACGAATCCGCACTGACATACTCACACATGACTTCCAGGCGGTGCTTCCCAGTCATATTAGAATTTCTGCCAGTTTCGGAATATCGGTGTTTCCGGATCATGCAGAAACACTGACCGAGTTGATTCAAAAAGCGGATAACGCAATGTACGCTGTGAAATATTCCGGGAAAAATGCGGTTCAACTGGCAAATTAGTATTGTGATGTTCCGGAACGTCATGGATTGACGGCAAGCTCTGATAGTTGTTAGGAGAGACAATGGGCATTGGTTCGATTTTCAGGTTTTTTTCAAGCGATCTTGCGATTGATCTTGGTACAGCCAACACGCTGGTTCTGGCCAAGAACAAAGGCATTGTAGTTTATGAGCCGTCGATCGTGGCGATCAACAAAGTGACGGGAAAAGTGGAAGCTGTCGGAAAAGAGGCGAAGGAAATGCTGGGAAGAACACCCGGCAACATCGTCGCAATTCGCCCCATGAAGGACGGAGTGATTGCCGACTTTGAAAGTACGGAGAAAATGCTGGATTACTTCATAAGAAAAGCGCACAACCGGAATATGTGGGTGCGTCCACGAATCGTTATCGGAGTCCCTTCAGAAATCACGCAGGTGGAAAAGCGTGCGGTACGAGATGCCGCTTATCGTGCCCGCGCAACCGAAGTTTATCTGGTCGAAGAAGCCATGGCGGCGGCGATTGGCGCAGGTTTACCGATTACCGAACCCAGTGGAAACATGATTGTTGATATCGGAGGCGGAACTACGGATGTTGCCGTCATTTCTCTGGCAGGAATCGTTTACAGTCGATCTGTTCGCGTGGCCGGAAATGAAATGGATGAAGCCATCATTCAATACATTAAAAAGAAGTATAACCTGTTGATCGGTGAGCGGACCGCTGAACAGGTGAAAATGGAGCTTGGTTCCGGGTTTCCGTTGGAAGAAGAATTATCAATGGAGATTAAAGGACGCAATCTTATGGAAGGAGTTCCCAAGACAATTGTGATTTCCGATTCGGAAATCCGTGAAGCACTGGGAGATACCGTGGCAACGATCGTGAATACGGTCCATGAAGCGCTGGAAAAAACACCACCCGAGTTATCGGCGGACATTCTGGATCGTGGAATTGTATTGACCGGTGGTGGAGCACTTCTGAAAAAGCTGGATGTCCGTTTACGTGAAGAAACCGGTTTGCCCGTGACGATTGCAGAACAACCGCTGTATTGCGTGGTTCTTGGAGCCGGTAAACTTCTGGATAATATCGATTTACTTCGCCGAACTTCGTTAAAGAGTTGAGACTTCCAGATTGTTTCACGCAGCGCTGACGCCCGCCTTCCGAATTGTTTATGAATGAGATTACGGCAGAACACCAGAGATCATTCCCGATCTTTCTGGGCACGTTGTTTCTACTTCTGGTCGTCATTTCTTATCAGATTTCCGATCCGGCTACCGGACGCAGCGTGCTTGCCGCGGTAACATTCCGTTTGTTTTCCCCGATTCAGAGTCTGTTTGCAGCGGCAGCCAATGGAGTGGTCGACACAGTTCAGAACTATTTTTTCCTGGTGAATACGAATCGTGACAATGTCCGGCTGCAACAGGAGATATCGCATCTAAAAATTCAGATGCGGATAGCCGGAGAACTCCGCCAGGAAAACGATCGATTGCGCAAAATCCTTCAATTAAGCGAAAAGTTCCCGTATCAACTCCTCTCAGGAGAAGTGATCGCGCGCGATGCAAAGGCTGCACAATCAAGGATGTTGTTTGTAAATCGCGGCACTCGCCATGGTATTGAAACGCTGATGCCGGTTGTAACTCCGGAAGGAGTTGTGGGAATGACTGTTATGGTCGATGTCTTTTCCAGCAATGTCCTGATGATAACGGACGCATCTGCTTCAATCGGCGCAATGCTTGAGAAAGGCCGGATTGCGGGAATCCTTTCCGGAAAGGGCGGTGCTTCCTGCATCTTATGTTTTCTTCCGCTTAGTTTGGAAGTGAAATCCGGCGATCTTGTTGTCACTTCCGGACAGGAAGGAATTTTTCCGGAAAACTTGCCCATTGGCAGGGTGATTCGTGAGATCAGTGAATCGCCCGACTATCGCTGCGCGGAAGTCAAACCATTTCCCAATTTTACTTCGGTTAGCGAAGTAGTATTTTTGAAACTGGAGTCCGGCGGATCCACGAAGTGAGATCGTTAAGAATTTTTTTTGCCATTGTAACCGCTTTCCTGGTCCAAACCATGATTCTGACCCGATTCGACTGGTTTCAGAATCTGGATCTTTTTCTTCTGCTCAATATTTATATCGCTCTGAATACTGCCCCTCTACCGTGTATACCTGTTGCACTCGTCAGTGGCTTGATCCAGGATGCTTTTTCCGGAGGAATCATCGGAATGAACGCCTTTTCCAAGACGGTCGTCGCGTATTTCATAGCAGTGTTGAGCTCGCGATTAATGATCAAACATCCGGTAATTTTAATGCTGCTGGTAGCCATCGCCACAACAGTTGACTTGCTGGCAATCCATCTTTTATACCGGCTGTTCAGCTTACCGCCGGCCTTGCTTTCCTACCTTGCCTTTATTCAAGCCACTGTACTGAATATGGTGGTTGGAGTGCTTGGATTCCATATCGCCGAAAGGGTCCGCACCCGGATGGAGTACGCGTAAATGCTGGGCGAGCCGATTGACCGGGAACTAATCGAACGGCGAATCAATCTGATCGCCGGGATCGTGCTCTCTGTTTGTCTTCTCTTTTTCACCAGTTTCTGGTACATGCAGGTTGTTCGGGGACCCTATTATGCTCAGCTTGCCGGCGAAAATATCTTCAAAGAAGATCCCATACCCGCTCCAAGAGGACTGATCGTCGATCGAAACAGACAAATCCTTGCGGAAAACCGTCTCAGCCATAATCTCTTCTTGACTCCAAGGTTATCGAGAAATCTCCACGGAACTTTGAATTTCCTTTCTTCTGTACTCGATGCTTCACCGGAAGAGTTCCTTCGAACAATAAAAAAGGAAGGATCCATACAGTCGTCCAGCCCGGTTTTGATTTATCAGGATATGTCACTCAGGCAACTCGCGTACGTATCTGCGAGAAAATTTGAATACCCGGAGCTGGACATTCATCATGAACAAAAGCGCAGTTACAACTATGGAGCACTCTTTTCACATGCCCTTGGATACGTGGGAGAAATAACGGAGGAACAAGAAAAAAATCGCCGGTTTCCCGGAGCGGTACGCCGCGATATCGTCGGTCAGGCAGGTCTTGAACGCCATTACAACAGTTATTTGATGGGAAAAGCAGGACTTCAGCGTAAGGTGGTTAACAGCAACGGCGTAGTTCTGAAAGAATTCCCGCCGACCCGCGACCCCGCCGTTCCCGGTAAGGTCCTGCAACTGACCCTGGACTACAACATGCAAAAGGCCACCGATGAAGCATTTGCAGAAGGAGATAGAAGAGGGGCCGCTGTCGCCATGGACATTAAGACAGGTGAAATACTGGTGTTGTATAACAAGCCGACCTACGATCCAAATGATTTCATACCCAGAATAGCGCCGGCAAAATGGAAAGAGCTGATCAGCGATCCTCAGCATCCTTTACAGAATCGTGCGATTCAAAATAAGTTCTCTCCGGGATCCACTTTCAAGATCGTGATGGCTCTCGCCGCATTACAGGAAGGGAAGATTACTCCGGCTACTACTTTCGGCTGCGGCGGAGGCCAGTTCATCTATAACCGCATATTCCGGTGCTGGAAACCCGGAGGGCATGGCGCCGTCGACTTACATCGGGCCATCATGCAATCCTGCGATGTGTATTTTTACAATGTCGGAATGCGTCTCGACATTGATGTAATCGCAAAATACTCCAGGCTGCTGGGGATGGGATCTCTGACGGATGTCGATTTACCCAACGAGACTCGCGGGCTGGTCCCGGACCGGGATTGGAAAAAAAAGGCAACCGGAGATAAATGGTATCCGGGAGAAACAATTTCTGTTGCCATTGGTCAGGGGCCGGTTCTGGTGACAGCCCTGCAGCTTGCTTCTGTCTATGCAACGGTCGCAAAAAACGGAGTGATCGTAAAACCTCACCTGGTCAGAGCAGTACTTGATCTGAATAACACGGTCATCGAACAAACCAAGGTTCAAAAAGAAACAGTAGTCGGGATCAGTTCCGGAAATTACGAATTAGTAAAGAAGGGTCTGTGGAGCGTTGTGAATGAATGGGGAACCGGCGGCAAAGCTCGCATAGAAGGGTACGATGTTTGCGGAAAGACGGGTACGGTGCAAGTGGTCGGCTACGATGCAGGAAAAGATCTGGCGAAGCGCGAAAAAGAGAAGTACGGAGATCATGCGTGGTTTATATCCTTTGCGCCACTATCTGATCCGCAGGTAGCAATAGCCGTATTCGTTGAACATGGCGGACACGGTTCCGACGCCGCCGCGCCAGTCGCCAAAAAAATGCTGCAAACCTACTTCAGCGATCGCAAGATCCCTCCCTTTTCGGAACCTGGAACCAGAATGGCCGGAATAAAAAACAACCGGAAAAATACTGTCCCTGAGAATTAGCACATGCCGGATACCAGAATTTTCAGACAATTCGATCCGGTACTCTTTTTTTGCATGCTGGCGCTTATCGGAACAGGCGTTTTAATGATTTACAGCGCAACTTTTCAAACTTTGAGCGCTCAACTTTACGTCAGACAGTTGCAGTGGTTTGCCGTATCTCTGGTTCTCTTCGTTATCCTTTTGAATGTTGATTATCATTTTCTTGCCGATTCATCCCTGCCGTTGTACCTGGGATCTGTGATTCTTCTCATCGCCGTACTCTTTTTCGGAAAACGCATTTCAGGAGCCAAGAGCTGGTTTGCCCTGGGTTACTTTAACTTCCAACCATCGGAAATTGCCAAGATTGCAACCATCCTGTTTCTGGCAAAATACCTCAGCGACGAAACCCGAATGTTTCTTGAGCTGCGCGACTTCTTGATGTCGGGACTCATAGTGGCCATCCCGATGTTTTTGATCATTTTGCAACCCGATATGGGAACGACTCTGACTTTCCTGCCGCCGTTGATCTTGTTGATGTTCCTGGCAGGAATGCGTTACAAGTGGATTTTTATGGCCATCCTGTCCGGAATTGCGTGTCTACCCGTCTTCTGGCTCTTTTTAAAACAGTATCAAAAGGATCGCATCCTGACGTTTATTGATCCGTCAAAAGATCCACTGGGAGCGGGCTATCAGATCATTCAATCCAAGATCGCCGTCGGCTCAGGAAGGCTTTTCGGCAAAGGACTGCTGTCGAAACAGACGCAGGCGTATCTGGATTACATTCCGGAAAAACACACGGATTTCGTATTTTCCGTACTAGCGGAAGATTTCGGCCTCATCGGCGTGATTGTCACACTGAGTTTGTATTTCATACTGATGATTCGTATTTTATTCACAGCAAAGCAAGCCCGCGACCGTGTAGGCGTGTTTATCGTGATGGGCCTGTTTGCCATATTCTTTTTTCATTTCATCATTAATGTGGGAATGATCGTAGGATTGATGCCCATCACAGGACTTCCCTTACCCCTGATGAGTTACGGGGGCTCTTCCCTTTTAAGCACCGTTGCCGCGATCGCCATCATCATGAATGTCCGGATGCGACGATTCGTGAATTGAGCGCCATAGCTTTCTCTATGGAGCGCAGGCTTCCAGCCTGCATTAGGGGCCGCGGACTTCCAGTCCGCAAAGCCGGCCCCAGAGGCCGGCGCGCCCACGGGACGTGCGGGTACAAACTACAAGCCGCGTTTTTCCGGTTTCCGGATGGACTTCTCTAGAGTCTCTACTTCATTACAGGAGTCGCGAGTGAATCGAGAAACACGATGTAATCGAGTTGAGCGGCTGCGGCTCCGAGTTGTCGCAGCATCATGGTTACCTGTCCGCGATGATACGTAGAGTGGTTTACCATATGATGAATCATCTGCCAGAGCGAATACTCCTTTATTTCACCTGCAAAATTTTCATATTCAACACGTTCTGCCAGCGATTCATCTGATATTTTTGAAAGAAAATTCGATTGATCAATTTCAACTTCAGACCACTTCGATTTGAGACTGAGGAGATCGGAAAAATCCGAAGGTTCGGACGCTGATTTTGGAGAGATACCCTTCCATCGCATGAGCCACACTTCTTCGCCTGCCAGTATATGCACCAGTGTGTCGCGAACTGATGTATAACTTCCGCCCACGTCTCTACAAAACTGCTCATGGGAAAGAACAGAAGCAGCATTCAACAGTCGGGCCGTTGCCCAGCGGTTGTATTCGAACTCCAGTAAAATATCGTTGGTATTCATTGTTCACCCTTGTAAAAGGAATCAGGCAGTTTACCACACTCCCGCGCTCAGTAAATTTAGTACTTGTCATGGCTGCGCACATTCAATATCATGATGATTCTATGCGAGTTCCTCTGACCCATCCGGAAGTGCCGCTTCTAAAATACGCCATCCGCGAAATTGTGGATGTGACACAGAAGCTTCACGAGCTGGACCCCGGGTACCGGTTCGTGCGCGAAAACATCGGAGACCCCGTAGCGAAAGGATGGCCGGTGCCGGGATTTTTGAAGGAGATCCTGCGTGAAGAAATTGATCGCAAAGGGGATGCCGTTTTCGGATACTGTCATTCGCGCGGAATTCCTGAAGTTCGCAAATGGATCGTGGATTATTCCAAACGTTATTCTCCTTCCTCCACGCTGGATTACGAGTACGTTCTGATAACAAACGGTCTCGGCGCCGCCATTTCCGCGCTGTATCACATGCTTAAACGTGGGGCGCGTATTCTGCAGCCCGCTCCCACATATCCTTCGCATTCTTCGATGGAGTCTTTTGCTGCCGGAAGTTCGCCGCTTTTTTATCATCTGGATGCGGCCCGTGGCTGGGAACCGGACCTGGATCATATGGAAAGCCGCATCAAGTCACATCCGGAAATTGCGGGAATATTGATCATCAATCCGAATAACCCGACAGGAGCCGTTTACAGCAGACAGACCCTCGTTGAGATCATCCGCCTGGCGGAAAAGTATAATCTGATGGTAATTTCAGATGAAATCTATTTTCGCATGGTTTATAACGGATTGAAGCATGAACAGATGACGGAACTTGCAGCCCGCCGGATACCGTTGATTTTGCTGCGGGGCACTTCAAAAGATGTACCGTGGCCCGGCGCGCGAAGCGGCTGGATTGAATTTCACAATGTGGAGCTTGACCTTGAGTACAAAGCGTATTGTGAAGCCGTCAAAAAACGAGTATTGCTGGAAGTGTGCGCTACATCACTTCCCCAGACTGTGATTCCGCGCATCTACGACCACCCCGAGTTCGCCGCATGGAGCCGGGAGTACAACAGGGGCCTGGAAAAAAACATCAATCAGATTGCAGCCATTCTTGGAGAAACAGCCGGACTCCGGACAAACCGGCCTGACGGAGCTTTTTACATGATGCCGATCTTTGAACCGGGTGTTTTGAATGAACATCAAACTCTTCCCATACGTAACCCGCGCGTCAAAGAATACATCGAGATGGAGACGTCCCAACCGGATACGCCTCTCGACAAACGATTTGCATACTATTTGCTCGCATCCACGGGAATCTGCGTTGTACCAGCCTCCGGTTTCTCATCGCCTGCTCCGGGTTTTCGCATTACAACTCTGGAGCGGGAGGAATCCTGCCTGAAGGACACATATACACGACTCTCTCAAGCCGTACACGATTACTTGAATTCCTGAACCCTTACCGATGACTGCAAACGGAAGTAAAGCGCTTTTTGCGCTGAACTGCTTCATGGGGCTTGTCTTCTTGCTGTGTGCCGCGGTCCAGTATAATGACCCGGATCCTATTCGCTGGATGATGGTTTATGGCGCCGCAACCGTGTGCTGTATTCTCTTTGCCTTGAAGAAACTACCGCGTTTGTTCCCGATGATAACGGGAATCGCTGCGCTGGTCTGGGCGCTTTCAATACTGCCTCGCGTCATCGGAAAGAACATTCCTTTTGATCAGGTGTTTGGAACGATCCACATGATCAGCGAAACGGTAGAAGAAACCAGAGAGATCGGTGGACTGTTAATCGTTGCTGTATGGATGGCAATCCTGGTCAATTGGCATTGCCGACGAATCACACCCCTGGAGGGGCAGGCTCAAGACGGGGCAGAGTCCGCTCTTTGATATAGAATATCCCTGAATGGAAAACACGCGTAATCTGTCGATACACATCATCGCTTTCGCTGCCTTCAGCGCCGTTTGTTACTTCGGCGCCACCGTGATGGTCACGATTGTTATGGCAATACTGACCGCGTATTTGCTGGATCCGATGGTCAATTTACTGCAGCGCATTCGAATACCGCGAAGCATTGCCATTGCTTTTTCCATGATAGTAGTCGCTGTTTTGCTTACGGCCGTTGTCGTTTTGTTTGTCGATCGCGCGCAGGATTTCTCCGATAATCTTCCGAAGTATCGATCTAAGATACAGCGCGTTTCAGGTTCCATCAGTAAACGGTTGCTGGCGCTCGAACAAAAGTCAGAGGATTTTACAAAGGCTATCATTCCGAAAACCGCTAAGAGCGAAAAACCGATGCTGGTGCAACAATACTCAGGGTGGAGCGATTTCGTCTTGCGTGGAGTCGGTACCTATTTAATACAAATCAGTTTTTTCCCGTTTCTTGTGTATTTTTTACTGATCGAAAAAGATTCGATCCGAATTTTCGTTACCGGCCTGATTCGCGGACGGGCCGTCAGTCTTACCAACAGTCTTGTCGAAACGGCTGCTGCCCGAATCGTGAATGAAGTGAACAACCGTATCAAAGGGTTCGTGGTCGGCTATCTCACAAGTACTATGGTTCTGTTTGCCTTTGCCTGGATCGTCTTTCTTGTATTTCAAGTACAGCAGGCCCTGATCTGGGCGATTCTGTTTGCCGTGATGAACATTCTTCCTTTTCTTGGCGCAATTTTTTCTGTGATCCCACCTTTCATTATTGGTGTGCTTCAATTCACCACAATCAAGAAAACTCTTTTACTGATCGGTATCTGTCTCGGTTTCCACCTGATCTATGCGAACTGGCTGATACCTCGAACAACCGGACGCCGTACCGCGCTGTCACCGCTCGTAGTCCTGCTTGCAATGATGTACTGGGGATTCCTCTGGGGCGCCATCGGAATCTTCCTTGCAATTCCACTCACCGCATCGCTTAAATCCATCTGGCTTCAGTACCGTAGTCTCCCCCTTCTGGACCAGCGCTAAATCCGCAGGCCAGTGGAGCGGCCTTCCGAACCTGTGAAAAAATCCCAAATCAGTGGCGGCAGGCCTCCGTGCCTGCCGGTTTGTATTGCGTCTTCATTTGCGGTGACGTGTCCTGATGTAGTAACATTCCGCTTCTTCACCGGAATCAAAACCAGGCAGGAGGACTATCTTGAAATTCGAATGGGACGATCAAAACGTGACTGAACAGGAAAAATCTGAAATCCGGGATTTTCTGGATCGAGTCAATGAGCTCGGAGTAGAAAACGCTTTCTTCGATGAGGAAGCTCTTGTTTTCATTGACGGCACACATGTGCCGATTCCAGAAAAAATCCGTGTGATTCGGGATTAAACGTCATGAAACGCGCTGTAATCCTGTTTATTCTCCTGAACGTTTTGATTGTATTGATCGCTCCACAATCATCATCTCAAAACTCGTCTCAAGACTTTTCTGCAAATAAAATCTGGATACTGTTCAAAGACCGACCTTTTCTCACCGGGCGGAATATTCATCCTGCTTCTGCTGTGCGATTCACGGACGCTTCATTGCGCCGCCGTGCTGTCCGCGGCGAAGGCGCCTTCGATGAATCGGACTATCCGGTCGATCCTGCGTACGTTAAATCGATGCGTGAAGCCGGCGCTACTGTATTAGTAGAAAGCCGGTGGCTGAACGGAGTGAGCGCCCGTTGCAATCATGAATGCCGTACGAAGCTTGCCGCATTGCCGTTCGTTCAAGAAGTGAGACCGGTAGTTGTTTATCGCAGGAAGAACGAAGAAATCACACCTGTTGCGCGCTTGATCAGCGCAGCCGCAAAAAGACTGAACTACGGACAATCAAAGGACCAGCTGACCCAGCTTCAGGTCCCGGATGTGCATAAGAAGGGTTTTACGGGTCAGGGTGAGATCGTCGCCATTTTCGATTCCGGATTCCGAAAGGACCATGAAGCATTCAAGAAACACACGATTATTGCGGAACGCGATTTTGTATTCAAAGATGATAACGTAACGAACGGCGGATCAACCGACGGACACGGCACTGGAACGTGGTCCTGTGTCGGCGGCGAAGTTCCCGGCACTTTGTACGGACCTGCCTTTCAAGCGGACTTCATCCTGGCCGCTACAGAAGATATACGCAGCGAAACGGAAGTGGAAGAAGACAACTGGGTCGAAGCATTCGAATGGGCCGATCAACTCGGGGCTTCTGTGATCAGCAGCTCACTCGGATACTCCGACTGGTATGTTCCTTCCGATATGAACGGTACAACGGCCATCACTTCAAAAGTCGCAAGCAAAGCGTCAAAGAAGGGGATAGTAGTCGTGAATTCGGCCGGCAACAGCGGTCCGGCCTCAAGCACTTTGAGCGCGCCTGCCGATGCAAAAAAGATCCTGACGGTTGGCGCTGTCGATTTAACAGGCCAGATTGCGAACTTCAGCTCGCGGGGTCCTACAGCGGACGGACGCACTAAACCTGAAGTCGTCGCCCGCGGTGTGGATACCTTCGTTGCCGCCAGCTACGCAAAAGACGGTTACGGCCAATCCAACGGCACATCGTTTTCCTGTCCGCTCACGGCCGGTGTCGCTACCGTGCTTCTTTCCGCGCATCGCGACTGGAAACCCGGGCAGATCCGCGAAGCCCTCATGATGACCGCAAGCCAGGCGGCAACTCCCGATAATACCTACGGCTGGGGCATCGTCAATCTTTTTGCAGCGCTGGATTATCTGCCGAAAAAATCTGTGGTCATTGACGAGCATAAACCACTCAAAAACACCACGAACAACACCACTCAGTATCGCGCCTCCGCAAGGATCCGCGCTCAACGCGGCATCAACCCGAATCAACTTTTCCTGTTCTGGAGACTGCAGGGAACTTCTATATTTCAACAGATTGCTCTATCCGCAGTTGCCGATAAACCCGACTACTTTGAAGGGTTCATCCCGGCTCAACCGGCAGGCGTTACCGTGGAATACTACCTGCTCGCGAAAGACGTGAAAGGGAAAAAGACAAAACTGCCGGTGGATGCTCCCGCCGCTCCGTTCTCCTTCAACGTCAAATAACGGGTAGGACGGAAATCCGAATCTCAAAATTCGAAATTCGAAGCACGAAAATCTAAATTCGAAACGCGAGTTTCCAGATGCAAGTCGCTTTTTCAACACTCGAGGTGAAATGCGAGATTCACGAAAGTTGCCATTACTACGCGTTCATCATGAACTTTGCGTTGTTGCCGTCTCGCGTTTCGGAAAATTAGAATTTCGAACTTCGAGCTTGTTTCGAATTTCGCTTTTCGTATTTCGGACTTAGTATTTCGTATTTAGTTCCGGCGTTTGCGTTTGTCGGTGGCGGCTCTGTGCTTTTGTGTTTTTCCCGCGGACAATATTTTTTGCAGGTCATCGTAGATCTCGGGCAATTCCAAAGCGTTTGAAAAGTCTCGAACCCATCTTCGAATGCGATTCAAGTTCAGTTTTGGAATAGCCTCCAAAATCCCTTCGATATCGGCCAAATCTTTGGGGCGATGTGCCACCGACTTCAGAATAATCAAATCCTCCGCTGAAGGTAGCGGAATTGGGATCCCCCCAATGTTCAGAGTATGAGCATTATCGATCATTTCTATTTCAAAAGGTAGAGCGCCTATGGAGATATCAAGCTGAATTCCCGTTGACTCATGACGGAGTAGTAGAACGCGTGATCTTCGTGCAAATTCAAGAACGTCCGGCCTCCTTGAAGAAATTCCGAATTGTTCTCCAGATGCAAGAAAGTCACTCCATCTGGCGTCATCGATTAACACTACGGCATCTACATCTTGAGTAGCTCGTGGACGTCCCAGAATGGAAGCAGCAACTCCACCAATAATGACTCCGCGAACCGGGAAAGCATTCAGCCATTCGACGAGATCTCGAAGGGCTGACTGAAGGGGGAAAAGATGTTCTAACTCCGGCATCCGTATGCCGTCCTTAATCGATTCCATCTCATCCGGACGCCGGCTTCCTCCGAAGCGAGCGCATCTCGCCAGCCCATCGCGTTCACGGATTCCATCATAACAGCAAGTTGGCGCAGTTTCTGGTCCGGCGAAGTCAGGCGCAACTCCTGCTTTTGAGCGCGTTGAACGATCCGCCAACGCTTCTGAAAAGCCAGGGCTTGCGCTCGAGTCAGTCGTCTATTCATTCTTTTCTTTATTATCTCACAGATCCTTTCGCGGTTGATTGAAACCGCTGAAAACGGGTCCGAGCTGCCGGAGGCAAGTAGCTCTTGCGACGCTCGATGTGAAACCGAAATACGAATCCCGAATCCCGAAATTCGAAACGAATTCGAAGCACGAAGATCTAAATCCGAAACGGCGGCCGAGTTTCCAAACGAAAGTAGCTCTTGCGACGCTCGAGATGAAATCCGAAATTCGAAATTGGTTGAAGTTGCCACTACCATCACTAATCTACAACTTTGCGTTGTTGCCGTCTCGCGTTTCGAAAATTAGAATTTTCGAACTTCGAGCCTGTTTCGAATTTCGCTTTTAGTATTTGGTATTTATGTTCCGGGTTGTTTCGTATTTCGAGTTTAAGTGTATTTAATCGTTGGCCGGAATGTCCACTGAAATCAGCTTTCCCCCACTTAAACGATTGAGTCCTTCCGAAGTGCCGATCCACAGATTCTTTTTGCTGTCTTCAAAGAGGGTAAGTACATCCAGATCGTGCATTTTCTGCAGCTTCTGCCCATTCAAACGGAACAGGCCCATGCGCGTGCCAACCCATACACCGCCCGAAGAATCCGCGAGAACAGAGGTGATCGGCGGCATCATTCTTACGTTTGCAGGCGGCGGGGGCAGCGAATACCGGATTTCCTTGCCGTCCTGATAGCGGATTAGATCGTGTCCTGAGCCAATCCAGATTTCACCGACGGAGCCGGCATCGAGTGCCTGAGCAGAATCCCTCACTTCGATCTGGAATTCGTTTCCCTGCAACCGGGCAACGTACGACCGGGTTCCGATCCAGAGATTGCCGGCATCATCGACCGTCATCGCTTCTACGCTATTCGCAGGTTGGCCCGACGGAAGCAGGCACTCCTGCGTCTGCCTATTGCTCAGCTCGAACACTCTGTCCGCCGCGCCGGCAACCCAGATCCGGCCCTTGTTCTCTTGAATTACTTTGATCCCTTTGAACCGCTGATCTTCCCTGCACCTCCCCGCGTAACACGTGGTTAATCCCGTTTCCGTCCCCACAAGGATCATTCCATCCTGTTCCACCAGAATCGACGATATTTCCGCAGATCCCTTATAATTGGCAGCCGATGTGAATGCATTCCCTTCCATCTGTAGCAGCCTTGCGTCATCGGCAATCAGCATCGTATTATCCGGCCCTTCCGTGATCGCTTTTACCTCAGCCGGCGCTTCCCTGACGAGACCCACCAAAATCAGTAACACTGCCA
>Ga0247727_10004920_pt1 | contig 27756 bp, 17 predicted proteins | sample WisWelCaveWW1625_FD_202498 | JGI IMG/M metagenome (GOLD analysis project Ga0247727, IMG submission 202498) | Biofilm microbial communities from Wishing Well Cave, Virginia, United States - WW16-25 | ecosystem: Environmental > Aquatic > Deep subsurface > Groundwater > Cave microbial mat | place...
AGCAGGTCCTCGAGCGACTGCCGCGCCGGGGTCACCGACAGGAGGCGCGCCGCGCCGCCATTGAGCGTCGAGACCAGGCGGTGCAGGTCGTGCTGCGATTCGACCCGCACCAGGATCTCGTCCTCGTGACGCGACACCACCCGGCCGCACGACGGCGGCGCGTCGGCCGGCCAGCGCAGCGTCACCTCCCAGAACGGCGTCTCGCCGCGCACCAGGTCCTCGACCCGGCCGACGGCCTTCAGGCGGCCCTTCACCAGCATGCCGACGCGGTCACACAGCAGCTCGGTGTCGGAGAGGATGTGGGTCGAAAAGAAGACCGTGCTGCCGCGCCGCTTGAGATCGAGGATCAGGTCGCGCACGTCGCGGCGGCCGATCGGGTCGAGGCCCGACATCGGCTCGTCGAGGATTACCAGCGCCGGCTCGTCGATCAGCGCCTGGGCGAGACCGATGCGCTGCAGCATCCCCTTGGAGAAGTGCCGCAGCTGGCGGTCGGCGCGGTTGCCGAGACCGACCCGCTCGAGCATCGCCGTGACCCGGCGGCGCCGCTCCGCCGCCGGGATGCCGTGCAGGCGGGCCTGGAAATCGAGGAACTCATAGCCGGTCAGGTAGTCGTAGAAGTAGGGGTTCTCCGGCAGGAACCCCACCCGACGCCGCGCCGCCGGCCGCGCCGCGTCGGTGCCGAAGATCCGGATGGTCCCGGCGTCCGGGAACAGCAGCCCGAGAGCCAGCTTGATGGTCGTCGTCTTGCCGGCGCCGTTGGTGCCGATGAACCCGAAGATCTCCCCCTCGCGGACCGCGAACGTCAGGTCGCGCAGGATCCAGCACCTCCCGAGCGACAGGTGGGTCCGGTAGCTCTTCGATACGGATTCGAGTTCGAGGACCGCCATGGACTCCCCATGACCCTGTTTCACGCCGGCGCCGGGCACACCGGCGGCGGTGTCAATATAGCGTCGCGTCTTTTTCTGTCAAGTTGTTCACCCACAAGGGTTTGTGACCGGACATCCGACGGAATCTCCAGCAGCATCTTTATAGGCGGCACGGGAGCGTGGCCCGAGGGCCCGTTTCACGCGGCCCGGCCGAGGGCAGCGGGACCGGCCTCGAGGAGGCGGCGGTAGAGATCCTCCTGGGCCCGGACCATGGCGTCGATGTCGAACTCCGCCAGCAGCGGGCGGGCGCGCTCCGCCAGCCGCGCGCCGAGCGCCGGATCCCCGAGCAGCCGCACGACGCGCTCGGCGATCCCCGCCGGATCGGCAGGACCGGTCGTCAGCGCATTGTCGCCGTCGGCGAGGATCTCGCCGGTGCCGTCGACCGCCGTGGCGACGATCGGCCGGCCGGTGGCGATCGCCTCCGGGACTGCGCGCGGCAGCCCCTCCCAGAGAGATGTCAGGACGACGACGTCGAGCGCCGCCATCACCCGCGGGACATCGCGCCGCCAGCCGAGCAGATGGAAACGCCCGGCGAGGCCGCAGTCGGCGATCCGCCTCTCGACCTGCGACCGCAGCTCGCCGTCGCCGGCGATCAGGAAATGGGCGTCGGGGCGCGCCGCGGCGACGCGCGCCGCGGCGGCGACGAAATCGAGCGGCGCCTTCTGCGGCTTGAGGCAGGCGACCATGCCGACGAGGGGCGCCGCCGGCGGCGCGCCGATCGCCGCCGCGAGGGTCGCGCGCGCCGCCTCGCGGTCGCGGGCCGCGGCGCGGAACGCCTCGATCCGCACGCCGCTGCGGATGACCGTGGCGCGGCGCGGGTCGACGATGCCGAGGGCGGCGCCGCGATCGAGGTTGGCGCGCGACACGGCGATGAAATGGGTCGTCAGGGGCGCGGCGGCGCGCTCGAGGGCGATCAGGGCGGCGCGCGCCCACGGCGGCTGACCGTCGTGGAACCCGTAGCCGTGGATCGAGTGGACGACGGCGCCGACCCCGGCGGCGCGCGCCGCCACGCGGCCGACGATCCCGGCCTTCGACGAGTGGGTGTGGACGATGTCGGGGCGCAGCCGCCTCAAGAGGCCCACGAGCCCGGAGATCGCCCGGAGATCGCGCCACGGCCGGATCGGCCGCGCGAGGGCGGGCAGGAAATGGACCTCGACCCCGGCGCTCGAGAGCACCTCGTCGTCGAGCAGCCCCCCCGGCCCGGCCACCAGGCTGGCGCGGTACGGCGGCTTCAGTGTACGCACCGTGTGCAGGGTGTTCTCCTGCGCGCCGCCCAGATCGAGCCGGGTGATGACGTGGCACACCTTGACGCTCACGCGATCCTCCGCCGCGCCTCCGTCTCGAGACCGAGCCGCACGCGCGCCCACGCCGCCGCCTCAATGCCGGCCTTCATCGCCCCCTCCATCGAGTTGTACTCCCAGGCCCCGAAGCGCCCCGTCGATCGGATGCCGAGCCTCTCGAGGGTCGCCAGCAGGTCGGGGAGCACGCGCGCCCGGTGCCGGTCGTAGATCACGTACGCCGGGTCGAGCACGCCGACCCGCCGGTGCACGACCCGGTCGGCGCGCCGCAGGATGCCGGCGCGCCGGAGATCGTCGATCGTCTCGTCGACGACCCGCGTCTCGTCGTACGGCTCGTCCCGGAGGAGCGACCGCTCGGCCCACAGCGACGAGCAGCCGGGGGGCGCCATGGCGTCCGACAGGTTCGAGGGCACGCCGACGCGGTAGAACGAGAACTCCGGCTCCGGGAAGTAGATCCAGTGCGCCTGCGAAACCCGCGGCCGATCGACCCCCAGGCAGATGTTGAGCACGCGCACGGCGCGCAGGCGGCGGCCGGCGCGCGGCAAGTCGGCGGGCAGGCCGGTGGCGCAGGCAAGCAGCCGGTCGAGCGGCAGCGTCGACACCAGCACGTCGTAGCCGATCGCCGTGCCGTCCTGGAGGGTCACGGTGCGCGCCGCCGCGTCGACCGCGCGCACGACGGCGCCGAGCCGGAGCCCGCCGAAGCGCGCCGCGAAGGCGTCCGGCAGCGTCCGGATGCCGCCGCGCCGCGGGTACAGGAACGTCGGGTTGTACCCCAGGCCGCGCACCGTCGTCCCGAACGCCCCGCGCAGGATCTCCCCGAGCGTCGGCCGCGGGATCGACCACGAGACCCAGCCGCATTCCACCTCGTCGAGATCGGTGCGCCACAGCTTGGCGTTGTACGGCAGCATGAAGTGCGCCGCGATGCCGCGGCCGAACGTCGCCTCGACCCACTGGCGGAACGACATCCGCGCGCTGTCCGGCTCGCCGTCGCGCGCCCGCGCCACCTGCGCCTCGACGAACCCCTCGATGCACGCGCGGATGATCTCCTGAGGCAGACCGTGAAGGTTGGCCTGGAACGGATAGGCCGTGAACACCCCCTTCGAGTGGATGAGGGCGCGGCGCTCGTGGGTGGCGAAGGCGCCCGGGGCGACGCGGTCGACGAGGGCGCGGATCGCGGGGTCGCGCAGGTGCAGCAGGTGCCCGGTGCAGTCGAAGGTGAAGCCGTCCTCCGCATACGTCCGGCACAGACCGCCGGCCTCGCGGTCACGCTCGAGGACGACGGGGTCGAGGTCGTCGAGATGGCAGGCGGCTGCGAGCCCCGTCAGGCCCCCTCCCAGGATGACGACCGGCCGGTGCTCGCTCATGCTCCTCACAGGCTCATGTCGACGCGCTTGAGCAGGACGCCCGTTGCCAGCGCCGCGAGACCGAGGCCGGCGAGGATCGACGCGGCCAGCGCGGCGCTCCCCGCCATCATGCCGATCCCGAGCAGGCCGAGGACGAGGGTCGCGCCCCACGAGCACAGGACCGTCTGGCGCGTGCTCAGACGCCACTTCCGCAGGCGCAGGGCGAAGTGATCCGGGCTGCCGAGCATGACGGGAAGCCCGCGGCGGTAGCGGACGTACATCACGAACAGCATGTCGAAGATCGGCACCCCGAGGATGACCGCCGGGGCGAGCGAAGCGACCAGGTTCGAGCGCGTGTAGGCGTTGTTCATCGCGAGCGCTCCGAGCATCAGGCCGACGAACAGGCTGCCGGTGTCGCCCATGTAGATCGTCGCCGGGTGGACGTTGAAGCGCAGAAAACCGCACAGGGCGCCGGCGAGGGCCGCCAGCAGGACCGCGCTCGTGCCGCGGCCGTTCACCACCGCGACCACGAAGAGGACGAGCGCGGCCGCCGCGGCGACGCCGGCCGCCAGGCCGTCCATGATGTCGATGATGTTGAACGCGTTGGTGATCGCCAGGAGCCACAGGAACGACAGCGCGACCGCCGCCCAGGTCGGCAGGAACGTCAGCTTGATGTAGACCGAGGCGTTCATGAGCGTCAGGATGGCGACCACCTGCCCGGCCAGCTTCTGCCGCGGCGTCAGGACGCCGAAATCGTCGATGAGGCCGAGGATGACGACGATGGCGCCGGCCAGCAGCAGCCCGAGCACCTCGGTCGAGTCGAAGCGCAGGGTAGCGGTGAGCGCCAGCAGGAACGACAGGTAGATCGCCAGGCCTCCCAGGTAGGCCACCGGCCCGCGCTGCGTCTTGAGCCGGCCATCCGGGCGATCGACGATGCCGAAGCGGATCGCCGCCGTGCGCATGAGCGGCGTGAGGTAGAGCGCCACGATCAGGGCCACGCCGAAGGCCAGCGCCGGCCGCCCCAGGGCGCCGCTCATGCCGCCCTCCTGCGGGACGACCCCGCCGGCTCGCCCGCCCGCGCCCCGCCCGACCCGCCGGCCCCTCCTGCCGGGCGACGCGCGCGGCGCTCGAGGAGTTCGCGGTAGAGGCCGGCGGTCTCGACGACGAGCCGATCGATGTCGAACTCGGACAGGGCCCAGGCGCGGCCGGCCCGTCCGAGCGCGGCGCGGCGCTCCGGGTCGCCGAGCAGGTCGATCACGGCCGCCGCCAGGGCCGCGGCATCGCCGGGCGGGACGAGACGCCCGAGGGCGCCGCCGCGCACGAGCGCCGGCAGGCCGCCCACCGCCGTGGCCACGACCGGGCGCTCCATCGCCATCGCCTCGATGACGGTGAGACCGAACCCTTCCCACAGCGACGGCTGGACGAACAGGTCGTACGCCGCGAGGAGGCGATTGATGTCGCGGCGCTCGCCCGCGAAGCGCACCTGCCCGGCGAGGCCGGCCGCGGCGGCGCGCGCCTCGAGGGCCCGGCGCGCCGGACCGTCGCCCGCGATGACGAAGCGGGCCCGCGGTTCGGCCGCGGCGATGCGCGGCGCCGCGGCCAGGAAGACCGCCAGCCCCTTCTTCGGTTCGAACAGCCGGCCGAGCGTCCCGACCGCCAGATCGTCGGGGGCGAGGCCGAGGCCGGCGCGCGCCGCGTGGCGCTCCCCCGCGCCGACCGGCGCCGGCGGCGCGATCGCGTTCCGCAGTGTCAGCACGCTCTCCTCCGGCAGGCCGATCCGCCGCACGGCCCAGTCGCGCACCGGATCGGAGCAGGCCGTGACGCGGTCGGCAAGACGCGCCGACAGTCGCTCGATCAGCCGGTGGTGCGGCCGCATCCAGACGTCGGTGTCGTGGTGCGCCGAGACGATCACCGGCACCCGGGCCAGCCGGCCGGCGATCCGCCCGGCGACGTTGGCGAGGAACATGTGGGTGTGCAGGATGTCGACGCGCTCGCGCTTCAGGAGACCGGCGAGGGCGAAGAGGACCCGGGCATCGAAGCGGCTCGCCGCCCCGAGCGCGGTGCACGGGATGCCGGCCGCTTCGAGCTCGGTCATCATCGGCCCCGGCCCCCTGAGGGCGGCGGCACGCACGTCGAAACCGCGCGCCTTCAGGCGCGGCGCCGTGGCCAGGATGAGCTGCTCGGCGCCGCCGACGTCGAAGCCGACGGTCAGCGAGAGCACGCGCGATCCGCCCGCCGGCATCATCGCCGTCCCCGGAGCGCGGCGCGATAGACCGCGCCGACCCGCTCGGCCACCGCCGCGAGGGTATGGCGCTCGAGGACCCGGCGGCGGCCGGCCTCGCCCAGACGGCGCCCGAGCGGAGTATCCTGGAGGACGCGGACGGCCGCCGCCGCCAGCGCCGCGGCGTCGCGCGGCGGCACCAGCAGCCCCTCGACGCCGTCGTCCACGGTCTCTTCGATGCCGACCGCGCGCGCCGCGACGATCGGCCGCGCCATCGCCATCGCCTCCAGGAGCGCCACCGGCAGGCCCTCCCACAGCGACGGCAGGACGAACAGGTCGATGGCGGCGAGCAGGGTGGCGACGTCGGAGCGGTGCCCGAGCAGGGTCACGGCGCCTCCGACACCGGCGCGCGCCGCCTCGTCCTCGAGGGCGGCGCGCAGCGGCCCGTCTCCGGCGATCATCAGACGCGCGTCCGGTACCGCCAGGCGGATCGCCGGCAGCGCGCGGATGAGCCATGCCTGGCCCTTCTGCTCGGCCAGCCGTCCGACCGTCCCCAGGAGCGCGACGTCGCCGGGGACGCCGAGGATCCGGCGCGCCTCGGAGCGCGCCGGCGCGCCCGCGGCGATCGCGGCATCGACGCCGTTCTCGATCACGATCGTCTTGTGCCGCGGCAGCCCCTCGACGCGCTCGAGAAAATCCGCGAGGCCGTGCGACACCGCGATGACGGCGTCGGCGGCGGCGTACGACAGGTGCTCCAGGAGCAGGAACGGCGGCCGCTTCCAGGTGCGCCGCGTGCGGAACTCGTCGGCGTTCTCCTTGGTGCAGACGACCGCGACGCCGGCGGCGCGCGCCGCGAAGGCGCCGTAGTAGTCGGCCAGGTCCATGTGGGTGTGCACGAGACCGGCGCCGGTCGCCCGGATGGCCCGCACCAGGCGGACGAGCGCGCGCGGGTCGGCCTTGCCGCGCAGGCCGATCGGGATCGGGGGGGCGCCGGTGGCCGCCTCGACCTCGGCGGCGAGCACGGGGTCGCCCCCGAGCCAGGCCACCCGGAAGCGCCAGCGCTCGCGATCCATGCCGCGGATGAGCCGCAGCATCGACATCTCGGTGCCGCCGTTGAGGAGGGTCGGGATGACGTGCAGCACGGTCACCGGCCCCGCCGCGCCCCGCGGCGCGGGCGCCGGCGTCGGGGCGGGTGCGTCCCGCCGCCCGGCCGCCGGAGCGGGGCCGGCGAACCGGAGCGCGGCGTTGCGCGGCGCGCTCATCGCATCCCTCCGGCCGCGGCCCGCGGCGGCGCCGCCGGCGCGGCCGCCGGCACGGGCGCCCGGGCCGCACCTGCCTGATCCATGGCGAGCGCCGCGACAAGCGCCGCGAAGCGGTCATCCCAGGTGTTGCGCCGGGCGTAGGCGACGCGCGCGGCGCGCCCTTCGGGGCCATCGGCGGCGCGGGCCGCCTCGAGGGCGGCGGCCAGTCCGTCGGCATCCCCCGCCAGCGCGATCGGCGCCGCCATCGCGGCCGTCTCGTCCATCGGCGTCGACACGACCGGCAGGCCGGCCGCCAGGTACTCGTACACCTTGATCGGGTGGATGGCGTGCGTCATCGGCGTCAGCCGGAAAGGCACGAGCCCCGCGTCGGCGGCGGCGAAGTAGTCGGGCAGGGCGTCGTAGGGACGCGGCCCGATGAGGCGCACGTTGGCGAGCCCGTCGATCTCCGGGAACCGGCCGCGCACGGGGCCGACGAGGACGAACGACCAGCGCGGCAGGCGCCGCGCCGCGGCGGCCACGAGCCCGGCGTCGAACCACGATTCGATGCCGCCGGCGTAGATCGCCCGCGGCCGCGGCAGCGCCCTTAGGTCGGCCGGCTCGGGGCGCGCGCGCGGCGCGAACGGCATCGGGTCGCAGGCGTTCGGCAGGTGCAGGACATGGCGCGCGCCGCGCTCGGCGGCTGCCCGCGCCAGGCGCCGGGCGGTCGCAACCACGAGATCCGCCCGGCGGCAGACCTCGCTCTCGATCGCCGCGAAGCTCCTCGGCGTGTCGGGGAACTCCGCGGTGTCGTCGCACATTCTGTAGACCACCCGGGCGCGCGTGTACATATCGAGGAGGGCCACGAGCGGCGCTCCCGGCTCCATGAAGACCAGGTCGGGCGACGCGAAACCGGCCGCCGCGAGGGCGCCCCGGAAGGAGGGCGCAGTGGCGCGCAGGGTCCGCGCCGCCACGAAGCGATGGTCGAGAAGCGGCCGGCGCCGGTGCGGCAGCAGGGTCATCGGGGCGTAGGCGAACATCGCCCGGTCGCCGGTCCATTCCCCGCCGCGCCGCCAGAGTCGCAGCCGCGCCCTCGACTCCTCGCCGGCGCGCAGCAGGTTGAACGGCGACACCGGGCCGGCGCACCAGGCCACCCGGTCGCCGCGCCGCGCGAAGCGCTCGGCGAGGTGGTGGCCGGCGACCCTGATGGGGCCGCCGGGCGCGAAGTGCTCCCACATCAGGACGCGCATGCCTCTCCCCGCACCGCCCGGTCGAGCCGGAAGGTGCCGCGCATCGCCGCCTCGATCTCCCCCAGGGTGATCAGGTCCGACGGCTCGCCCCGCAGCCGCCGGGCGATCGCCTCCCACTGTCCCGCGATCCCCTTGTCCTGGCGCGGCAGCGACAGCGACCCGCCCGGCCCGCCGCGCACCGCGAGCGCGGTGAAATCGTCGAGGACGAGGGCGGTTCCGTGCCGGAAAATCTCGATGCGCTCCTTCCCCAGCCCGGCGTCGCCGAGGCCGGTGTAGACCAGCGACGCGCGCGATCCGTCGGCGAAGCCGAGCGTCGCCACGAACGAATCGCTGCGGACGATCCGGCTGCCGTCGGAGGGCAGGGCGCGCGCCTCGACGATCGTGAGGGGCGCGCCCACGAGATGCAGCAGGAGATCGACGAAGTGACAGCACTCGCCCAGGATCCGGCCGCCGCCCTCGCCGGGATCGTGGGCCCAGTGGCCCGGCGGCAGGGCGCCGGCGTTGACCCGGTAGGTCGCGACCAGGGGGCCGTCGAGCGACGCCAGCACGTCGCGCGCCCGGCGCACCAGCGGGCTGTAGCGGCGGTTGAACCCGACCGCCAGCAGGCGGCGGGCGCGGCGCGCCGCGGCGACGAGCGGTGCCATCTCGCCCTCCTCGAGGCAGAGCGGCTTCTCCACCAGCACGTGCCGGCCGGCCGCCAGCGCCGCGCCGGCCTGGGCGGCATGCAGGTGATGGCGCGTGCCGATCAGGACGAGGTGCACGGTCGGGTCGTCGAGCACGTCGGCGAGGCGGGTGGCGGCGCGCGGGATGGCGTGGCGGCGCGCCGTGTCGCGCGCGCTCGTCGGCGTGGCGGCGATCGCCGCCGCGACCGCGAACCCGGAGTGCGCCCTGAGCGCCGGAATATGGGCCGCCTTCACGAACGCGCCGGCGCCGCACAGGGCCACCCCGATGGCCGCGGTCCCCGGGGGAAGCGGATCGACCGGGTCGGGAACGACGGCGCTCCCCGCCGGCGGCGCCACCGCCCCGCCGGCGCCGGCCCGCGCCCCTGCGGCACCGGCCAACGCACCCGCGGCGCCGGCCGGCTCGCCCGCCTCGGGGGCCGGCGCCGATCCGGCGGGATAACGCAGGACCACGCCGAGCGGCCGCGCCCCGCTCACGTCCGCGATCAGGTCGTAGGCCGCGGCGGCCTCCTCGAGCGGCAGCACCCGATCGATGAGCGGCCGCAGCCGCACGCGGCCGTCGGCCACCAGGCGCAGGAACGACGCCATGTTGCGGTTCTCGGTCCAGCGGACGTAGGCGGCCGGGTAGTCGATCCCCTTCTCCTCGTACTCCGGGTCGTAGCGGCCGGGACCGTAGGAGGTGCTCATCAGGAGATCGATCTCCTTCTCGTACAGGAGCGCGCGCTCGAGACCGAGCCCGACGTCCCCCACCAGCACGACGCGTCCTTTCCGGCGGCACAGCCGCACGGCGAGGTTGGTCACCTCGCTCCCCTTCGAGGCGGCGCACACGACCACCGCGTCCGCGAGAAGCCCGCCGGTGGCGCGCGGCACCTCGTCGCGCGGGTCGCGTGCCGCCAGGTCCCAGGCGTCGAAGCCGAGGGCGCGGGCGCGTTCCGAACGGCGGCGATCGGCGTCGAACCCGACGACGACGGCGCCGGCGGCGCGGAGGATCTGCGCCGCCAGCGAACCGACCAGCCCGAGCCCCAGGACGACGGCGCATTCCCCCACCTGGATTCCGGCGCGGCGCACCCCCTGCATGGCGATGGCCCCGATGGTCGTGAACGCCGCCTCCTCGAGCGGCACACCCTGCGGCACCGGGACGACGAGGTTGCGCGGCACGGCGATCAACTCGGCGTGACTGGCGTAGCCGGCGCCGGCGCAGGCCACCGGCGTCCCGGGCGGCAGATCGGCGACGCCGCGTCCGACCGACTGCACGATCCCGGCGGCGGCATAGCCGGGCATTGCCTCGGGCCGCCCGGCGCGCCGGGCGCGGACCCGGTCGACGAGCCCGTGCGGGCCTTCGTCGCGGAGTATCTCGAACGCGCGCCGCAGCCGCGGCGGCGCGATCGCGTCGCCGATGAACGAGGCGCCCCCGGTCGCCTCGAGCGCCGCCCGCTCGGTGCCGGCGCTGAGGACCGAGAACGCGGTGCGCACCAGCACGCGTCCGGCCTCGGCCGCGGGGGCCGGGACCTCCTCGACGACGGCGCGTCCGTCGCGCAGCAGCACCTGTCTCATGCCCCGACCTCCTCCCCCGGCCGCGCCACGTCGACGACGAAGCGCGCCGCCACCGGCAACCGGCCGGTCCACTCGACCACGAGGGTGGTCGCCGGCGCCGCCTTGCCGTACCCCGGCGACACCAGGTCGGGGACGAGGCGCCAGCGCGCCCCGTCCGGCAGGGCCGGACCCGCGATCGTGAAGCGGGCGGCATTGATCCGCCCCGCGAGGCGCGGGAGATCCCCGGCGAGGACCGCCTCGACCCCGGGCGCCAGGTGGAAGAACCACTCGACGCGGTGGCGATCGGCGCCCTCGAGGCGGTCCTCGATGACGACACGGCGGCCGCGGCGGTTCACGAGGACGACGCGCCGGTGCCGCACCGGGTCCGCGAGACGCGCGTACCCGTGGTGCTCCGCTTCGACGAGATCGAAGGTGCGGCGGAAGACCGCCCGGCGCAGGACCGGCCGATCGACACCGGGCAGGGAGAAGAGCGACTCCGGCATGGGATTGATCTCCTCGCCGTCGATCCGCACTGTGTTGTGCGCCGCGGTCGCGCGGAAGCGATCCCTGAGGCCCCGGTCGACGGTGTAGGAGCCGGTGCCGGGATCGACGATCAGGTCCTCGCCGGCGCCGTGCACCTCCACCGACAGGGTGTCGTTGTGCGCGTGGCCGCCCCCGCCTTCGAGGCCGACGGCGCCGGCGTCGATGAGGACGTACAGATCGTCCTGGCGCAGCACGGCGACCCCCGCATCGGGCCAGGCCGCCCCGGTCGGCACGGCGCGCCGGCCGGCGGCGCGCGCCGCCAGGGCTTCGACCGCGGCCGGGCCGAAGAGCCACGCCGCCTCCTCGACACGCTCCCCGGCCAGGAGGAGCAGCGCCGCGTCGTCGAAGAGGCACGCCGCCGACGCCAGGAGATGCCGGTGATCGCGCCGGTCGATGCCGTGGTCGCCGAGGATGAGCAGGCGGCCGTCGTCGTTGTCTCCCAGTTGAGGGGCCAGGCCGTTCGGCTTGATGTAGTGCGCCGCGTAGCGCGCCATGAGCCGCACCCGCTCCGCGAGGGCGGCCGGCGCGCCGCCGCGCCCCAGCAGCACGAGGGCGACCAGCGCCATCTCGGTCATGAGCCGGTGGTAGGCGATCGACGCCTCGTAGTCGACCCCGTCGGCGTGGGTCTGGACGGCGTTCTCGCGCACGATCCCGTCGGCGGCGAAGTCCCGCCAGGCGTCGGCCTCGCCGGCGCCGCGGAACAGCGTGCCCAGGGCCAGCAGGCCGACGAGATTCGCGAAGTAGTGATTGCTGGCGGGCCCCGCGCCCTTCTCGAGGTTCGCGGCGATGAACCGCCCGTGCGACACCAGGGCGCGCAGCAGCAGCGAGGCGAACGCGCGGTCGGCCAGAAGTGCGTCGGGCGCCAGGGCCAGCGCCCAGGTCCAGTTGAGCGCCCGGATGGCGACATCCATGGTGCAGGTCCAGTTCACGCCGCGCCCCGGAGGGTTGGCGGCAATCCAGTCGTCGATCCCGGCGGCGATCTCGCGAGTGAAACGCGCCTCGCCCGTCAACCGGTGGGCCTGCGCGAGGAGGGGCGCGTGCTGGAAGCGCGACAGCTCCCACGGCACCTTCACGTCCCGGCCGCTGCCGAACTCGGCGGCGATGCGCGCGCGCAGATCCTCGTACCAGGCGGCGCGGTCCCAGACGTGCCCGGTCTTGAAGTCGGCGTGCCACGGCAGCGCCGGCCCGAGGTCGACGGGGCCCGAGCCGAGGAGGTCGAAGCGGTGCTCGAGGGCCTCGCCCGCGGCGCGCAGCAGGCGGTCCCGCGCCGCCGGCCGCGCCGCGTAGAAGGCCGCGATCGCCTCGGGCGTCAGTGCTGTGGGCACGAAGGGCCGGGTGGCGGCGGCGACGGCGGCGATCGCCTCGTCGAGCGTGCCGAAGCGTCCGCCGAAAAAGCGCAGCAGGTCGGGCTCGCGCGGGAAGACGGCGAAGGACGCCGACGCGAGCCTGCGGACGGCGCGCCCGGCGCGCTGCCGCACGGCGCGCGCCGCGCCGAGCGGGGTCAGGCGCGGCGCCGTCAGTCCCATCGCACCAGCCCCCGCCCGGCCAGGGCGTCGAGGATGCCGCCGACGTGCGCCTGCCAGGTGTGCCTCTCGAGCGCCCGCCGCCGCGCCGCCGCGCCGAGGGCGGCGCGCCGCCGCGGGTCGTCGGCGAGTTCGACGATCGCCCGCGCCAGCGCCGCCTCGTCGGCCGGCGGCACCAGAACGGCGGTGCGGCCGTCCTCGAGCACCTCGCCGATCTGCTCCAGGCGGCTGGCGACGATGGCGCGGCCCATGGCCATGTACTCGAACAGCTTGGTGGGCGAGCCGAAGAAGCGCGTGCCGTCGGCATTCGGGACGTGCGGCGCCACGAGGATGTCCATGGCCGCGAGATGCGCCGGACCTTCCGCCTGCGGCACCAGCCCGGTGAACACCGCGGCGTCGCGGTGCCCTTCGAGGATCGCCTCGCACGCCGCCCGATCGCGGCCGTCGCCCACGAACAGCAGCCGGAGGTCGGGGCGCTCCGCCAGGATGCGCCGCGCGGCGCGCGCCAGCGCCGGGGCGCCGTGCCACATGCCGAAGGTGCCGACGAAGCCGACGACGGTGCGCCCGTCGAGGCCGTGGCGGCGGCGCACCGCCGACCCGTCCACGTCCGGATGGAACCGATCGGGGTCGACCCCGTTCGGCCGCACCACGACGCGCTCCGGCGCGATGCCGCGCGCCAGGAGGCCGTCGCGCAGCGCGTCCGACACCACGACGATCAGGTCGGCGTGGCGCAGGTTGGCCTCCTCGGTGTCGACGAACAGCCGGCGCCAGCGGAACGGCCGGTCCCAGTGGTCGGCGATCCACACCTCCGAGCCGTTGTACTCGAGGACGAGCGGCACCCGGAACCGCCGCGCCAGCGCCACGCCGGCATGGCTGCTCGGGTCGAACCGCTGGTACAGCAGGTCGGCCGGCCGGCGCGCGAGGACCCGGCGCGCCGCGTCGCGGAACCGCAGGCCGTGCGCGAAGTACGGCACCTCGCGCAGGATGTTGTACAACCGCGTCGGCGGCACCAGGTGCACGGGGGTCCGGCGCGGGTCGATGAGCGCCGGGAGGCTGGTGGCGATGAACGACAGCCGCGCTGCGGCGCGCGTGAAGCCGTCGGCGACCCCCGCCGTGTGCGCGACCGAGCCGCCCGCCGGCACCCCGGTCCACAGGTCGGATCGCAGGAAGGCGACCCGGCGGCCGCGCGCCGGGGCGGGCACGTGCCGCGGCGCGCGCAACAGGGCCCGGAGAGCCCGGCGGGTGCGCATCAGGACCAGCCCGCTGCCGACGAGCCCGACGGCGAGGCACGGCAGGTCGCGACCGAGGAAGCGCAGCGCCGACAGGGCCAGCGTCCGGCCGTGGCGGTCGAGGATGTAGCGTCGCGGCGCCAGCGGCATCGCGCCGAGCGCCTGGAGCCTCCAGATCTTCTCGTGGAAGTCGAGGTCGTCGGTCAGCAGGACGATTTCGTCGACGCCCAGCGCCCCCAGGCGCTGGACGAGCCGCCAGGGCGCGAGATCGAGGTCTTCGCGCCGCAGCGGCCGCAGCGCCCGGCCCGGGAGGAGGCGCGGCAGCTCCCCGAGCACGCTCTCGGGATCGCGCACGAGAAGCAGGACCGCGGCGCTCGTGGACACCCTCCCTCCTATCGGTTCGGGGCGCCGAAGAGGCCCGTGACCTCGTCGGCGCCGACGACCAGGCTCTGCCGCAGCCCGACGCGGCCGCGGCGCAGGAAGGCGCCGAGGCTGACCGCGAGCATCAGCGCGTAGGCGGCGCTCGAGGTGACGGCGGCGCCCCGGATGCCGAAGCGCGGCACGACGGCCAGGTTGAGCCCGACGTTGAGAACGAGACCGGCGAGCGGTGCGATCACGGTCACCAGGGGCATGCCGCGCCCGCCGAAGTGGTTCATCAGGACGCCGTTGAGCCCGAGGGCGAAGATGCCCGGCAGCAGGCAGCGGGTGGCGGCGACGGCGCCCTCGAACCCGGGGCCGTACAGCAGCCGGACGACCGGCCCCACCAGGATGAACGCGGCGACCACGAGGCCGCCGAGGAGGAGCGCCGTGTGCCGCAGGACGCGCGCGGTCACCTCGTCCTCGCGGCCGGCGCGCTCGGCGGCGACGCGCGGCAGCAGGATCATGCCGATGGTGACCGGCAGGAGCAGCAGCGTGTCGGCGATCTGCACGGCGATCGAGTAGATGCCCGCCTCCCCGGTGCCGCGGAAGTAGTTCACCAGCAGCAGGTCGGAGCGGATCACCATGAACGACAGCAGGCAGGAGAGCCACACGCGGCCGCCGTAACGGATCATCTCGGCGAAGAGCCCGGCGTCGAACGACGGCCGGAAGGGGGCGCGGCGCGCGCAGGCGAGCGCCGAGGCGGTCCCGGTGATCGCCGCCATGGCGGCGAACAGGGCGACCGCCCCGGGCGCGCCGCCGCCGAGGACGACGAGCCACAGCGCCAGCGCCACGAAGGTGACCGCCTTGTTCCCCACCTCGAGCAGATTGAAGACGGCGACATCGCCCAGCCCGAGGAGCGTGTTCTGGTACAGCAGGATCATGAACTGGAACGGCAGCGCCGCGGCGGTGAGGGCGATCAGTCCCGGCGGAATTCCGGGAAACCAGCCCGGCCTGAGGAACGCTGCCAGCAGGGCGGCGCCGCCCGCGAGCGCTCCCGCCGCGAACGACACGACGAGGGTGTTCCCGAGGACCGCGGCGGCGCGCCGCGGCTCGCGCGCCACGAAGAAGACGTTGCCGGTGTGCAGGCCCGGGTTGCCGAACTGCAGCGCCAGCCCGGTCACGACCCCGAGCGTCGCCAGGACCCCGCGCCCCTCGGGGCCGAGCCAGCGCGCCGTGACCACGCTGCTCACCAGTCCCAGGGCGATGGTCGCGCCGCGCCCGGCGAGGGTGAGCGCCACCCGGCCGCGGAAATCGAGCGCCATCGTCAGGCCGCCTCCTCGCCGGCGATCCAGTAGTCGTACCAGCGGCTCAGGTTGTAGAGCGTCCACAGGTGCCAGCCGTGGTCGCGCCGTCCGGCGCGGTGATCCTCGAACAGGGCGCGCACGTGGTCGTAGTCGAAGAACCCCTCGCCGCGCAGCCTCGAGCCCAGGACACCCTCGACCGCCGGACGGTGCAGGTCGCCGCGGAACCACTCGCTCACCGGGGCGCCGAAGCCCTGCTTCGGACGGTGGATGATGGTGTCCGGCAGGATCCCCTCCATGGCCCGCTTGAGGATGTACTTCGTCTTCCCCTCGCGCAGCTTCATCTCGGTCGGGATCTGCAGCGAGAACTCGACCATGCGGTGATCGAGGAACGGCACGCGCGCCTCGATCGACGACGCCATGGTGATCTTGTCGACGCGCATCAGCAGCAGCTCGGCCAGCCGGTTCTTGAGCTCGAGGTAGATCATCCGCTGGCCGAAATCGGCCCCCGGCAGGACCCGGAGCACGTGCCGGTCGTGCCCCGCCACCACCTCGTGCGAGTTGAGCCCCTCGAGCGCCGCCCGCGCCGCCGGCGCCAGGAGCCGTTTCTTGTCGTCCTCGGTCCAGGCGATTGCCCCGCCCCAGAACAGGCTCTCCTCGGCGGCCGCCTTGCGCAGCATCTCGAGGCGGTCGCCGCCGCGATGCAGCACGGTCGCCAGGCCGCGCGCCGCCGTGTAGGCGCCGCGGCGCACCGGGAGGGGCAGCCGCAGCAGGCGCTCGAAGCGGCGCGACTGGTCGCGGTAGGCGCGGCGGTAGCCCTCGTAGCCGAAGAACTGCTCGTCGCTCCCCTCGCCCACCTGGATGACCGTGGTGCCGTGCGATCGCGCGAGGGCGGAGACGAAGTGCAGCGGCACCGACACCCAGTCGGCGATCGGCTCGTCCTGGTGGAACACCAGCGCCGGCATCGCCTCGATCAGGTCGCGCGATCCGATCGTGACCTCGTGGTGCTCGGTGCCGTAGCGCGCCGCCACCGCGCGGGCGTGCTCGAACTCGTTGTACGACGGGTGGTCGCGGAAGCCGACCGAGAAGGTGCGCACCGGCCGATCCATCATCCGGCTCATCAGGGCGACGTTCGCCGACGAGTCGAGCCCGCCCGACAGGAAGACGCCGAACGGCACGTCCGACATCATGCGCTTCTCGATCGCCCGCTCGAGCAGCTCGCGGACCCGCGTCGCGATGCGCCCCGGATCGCCCGACAGGGCGATCGCGTCGGGCGCCGCTTCGAGCGGGTCCCAGTAGGTGTCGGCGCGCGCCGTCCCGTCCGCCTCGACGACGAGGCGCGTGGCCGGCGGCAGCTTGCGCACGCCCTGGAAGAGCGTGCGCGGGGCGGGAGCGGCCACGAACGTCAGGTAGTGGTACAGGGCCGCCCGGTCGATCTGCCGCGACATGCGCGGGTGCGCCAGGATCGCCTTGATCTCCGACCCGAACAGGATCGCCCCCGGCAGCATGGCGTAGTACAGCGGCTTGACCCCGAGCCGGTCGCGCGCCATGAAGAGGCGCCGCCTGTTCGCGTCCCAGATGGCGAAGGCGAAATCGCCCTCGATGTGTCGCACCATCCCGGTCCCTTCCTCCTCGTACAGGTGCACGAGGGTCTCGGTGTCGGTGCGGCTGCGGTAGACGTGGCCGCGCCGCTCGAGGCCGGCGCGCAGCTCGAGGTGGTTGTAGATCTCGCCGTTGAACGTGATCCAGACGGTGCCGTCCTCGTTCGCCATCGGCTGCCGCCCGAGCGGCGACAGGTCGATGATCGACAATCGCCGGTGACCGAACCCGACCTTGCGATCGGCCGACAGGTGGACGCCCGCGTCGTCGGGGCCGCGGTGCACGAGGGTGTCGCGCATGCGCACGACGGTCGCCTCGTCGACGCGGCCGGTCCCCTGGCCGAACTCAAAAACCCCGGTGATCCCGCACACGGAAACGCCCCATCCTGAGTGGCATCAAGGACTTGCGTCGCGCCAATATAGTGTCCCGGCCGGGCGTTGTCCACATTTTGACGACACCGTTAAAGTCATTTCGCTTCCATGACTTCCGCCGTGCCGGTGGTGGCCGGCGCGGGCCCAAAAAGCCGCTCGATCGCGGCCCGGCGCGCCGGCGCGTCGGCGACGATTTCGGCCGCATAGCCGCTGTCGGGAACGTAACCGTCGATCGCCCGGTCGCTCTCGAGCAGCCGCTGCCAGGCGGCGCGCGCCTCCCCGTGCCGCGCGCGACGCAGGAGGGTCTCGACCTCGAGGAGGCGGGCGCGGCGGTAGTGCGGTTCGATCGCGAGCGCCGCCTCGAGCGCCACGAGCGCCTCCGCGGTCAGGCCGATATCGGCGAGGTGGCCCGCCTGCTCGAGCCTGGGCCGCGGGTCGGTGGGGGCGAGGCGGGCGGCTTCATCGTAACCGGCGGCGGCGCGGGTGTCTGCGCTCGGGTCGGCGAACAGCACCCGCCCGGCGCGCGCTTCCAACCGGGCGCGCAGGAGCGCGAAACGCGGCTCGCGCGGCGCGAGCCGGCGCGCCTCGTCGAGTCCGGCGGCGGCCGCGAGATAGCGACCGGCGTCGGGCGGGCCGGAATTGAGCGACGCCATCGCGAGATCGTGGTGGTACCCGGCGTTGCGCGGGTCGAGCCGGGCGGCGCGCTGCATGCGCGGCAGCGCCTCCCGTCCGCCCGCCCGCGCCGCGGTCGCCTCGCGCCAGGCGAAGTACGGCAGCGCCACGCAGGCCCCGCTCCATGCGGCCAGGGCCACGACGGCGCCCGCCGCCGTGACCCGCAGGCGGGTGTCGGGCGACCGCGTCCGCCAGCCGCGCGCGGCGGCGAGCGCCGAACCCGCCAGGAGCGCGGCGCCGAGGACCACCGCCGGCCGGTCCTGCAGGTCCTCCACGAGCCCCTGGGTCGCGAGGGCCAGGAGTGCGGCGGACGTCCCGAGCGCCGCCGCCGCTGCCGACCCCGTCCCCGGACGGCGCGCGATCAGGACGATGGTCGCGCCGATCCCGAGCGCGGCGAGGAGCGCGGCAGGGATCCCGTCCTCGGCGGCCAGCGTCAGGAACGCCGAGTGCGCGCCGCTTACCCCGCGGCCGAACCGCACCGGCGGCCGATCGAGCGGGAAATTGTGCCGCGGCGCCTCGTGGGGGAATTGCCCCGGGCCGATGCCCAGCAGGGGATCGTGCGCGGCCATGACCGCCGCGGCCTCCCAGATACGGAGACGCCGCCAGCGATCGGGATCGTCGCTGCGCGCGAAGCGCTGCGCCACCAGCGTCCCGCCGGCGACGACGGCCAGCACTGCGGCGCCGACGGCCGCGGCCCGCGCCCGCCGCGTCCAGGCCGGCCAGCGCCGGCCGATGAGCAGCGCCATGCCGGCGGCCAGCCCCAGGAGCGCCCCGCGCGAGCGCAGCGCCAGGAGCGCCGCGAGATGGACGATGACCGCGCCGCCGAACAGCAGCGTCGCACGGCGATCGCGGCGCAACCGCGCCTCGTCGGCGGCGCTCGCCGCCAGCAGCAGGCCGATGTTGAGGAAGGCGCCGAGATGATTGCGGTTCAGGAAGAGACGCGCCGCCTCGGCCGGCCCGCCGCCCGCCGCCCCGGCGAGCGCCAGCACCGCCTGCGCCGTCACCGACAGCACCGCGGCGTCGCGCAGCAGCACGAGATCGGCCGGTCGCGCCAGGAGTGTCGCCGCCGCGGCGAAGATCGCCAGAGCGGCCAGGCGGTCCATGAGACCGAGACCGGCGGCGTAGGGATAGGCGGCGCCGGCGGCGGCCAGGAGCGCCAGAGCCGGCGGCGTCGCGACGAGCAGGAGCACGCCCGAAGCGCCGCCGTGCGGCCGGCCGGCGCCGCGACCGAGGCACCGCCACCCGGCGACGAGCGCCAGTGCCACGACCGCCGCGTGCAGCGCCGCGAGGGCGCCCGGCAGCCGTCCCCCTTCGCCGAACGGCCCGGCGACGAGGACGAACCCGGCCAGCGCCAGGGCCGCGACGCGCCCCGGGCTCACGGCGCCGCCCCGGGGGCGCGGTACTGCGGCTTCGCCGGATAGAGGGTGTGCGCACGTTCGGTCTCGAGGCGGGCGGCGGCGATCTCGCCCGCGGCCGCGTGGTAGGCGGCGCGCGTCGCGTGCCGCACCGCCGACCGCCGATCGAGGACGACGGCCGCGGTCGCGGCGCTCTCCCCTTCCCGGCGCACCGCCGGGTCGTCCATGTGGTGCGCCAGGATCAACTCGGCGATGAGACTCCGCGGGTCGGGATCGGCGGGCCGCGCCGCGGCGGCGCGCCGCGCCGCCGCCAGCGCTTCGGGGAGACGTCCGGCATCGGCGGCCCCGCGGGCCTCCTCGAGGAGAGCCCCGGCCCGGGCGGCGGCCAGGCCGTGCGCCGCCAGCACCGCGGCCACGGCGAGGGCGGCGAGCACCCGCCGGGGGCGCGCCGCGTTCGCGCCGGGCACGGCATCGCCCGGGCGCGTGGCGGGCGTCGCGCCCAGGCTCATGCCGATCACGATGGCGCCCGCCACCGCCACCGCCGGCAGGTAGAGCGTGAAGTCGACCAGGTTGTGGAGGAGGAAGGCCGTTCCGCCCGCCGCCAGCGCCGCCGATTCGCCGCCGGCACGCAGCGCGGCGCCGAGACGCCGCGTCCAGACCGCCGCCAGCGCCGTCAGCGGGAAGAACGCCCACAGCCCCCAGCAGGCGGGGATCTGCAGCCACGAGTTGTGCGCGAAGCGCGTCTCGTTCATCCCGGGGCGCACGTAGGCCGTATAGGCCGTCGCGAAGCCGCCGGGGCCGACCCCCGCGAGCGGATGATCGCGCGCCATCGCGACGGCGGCGCCCCAGTTGCCGGCGCGCAACGTCAGCGGGTCGCGGCCCGGGCCGCCGCCGATCTCGGCACGGCGATCGAAGAGGAAGCCGGCCGCGGCGATCGCCGCCACGACGACGAGCGCCACGCCGGTGACGGCGCGGCGCGGCGATCGCGGCACCAGGACGACCGTCAGCGCGACGGCCGCCGCCATCAGGCCCCCGAGCGAGCGCGTCATCATGAGCGCCGCCGCCTGCAGGGCGACCGCGACGGCCGCCGCCGGGCGCACGCCCCGCGGCAGGCCGCGACGAAACCAGCAGAGCGTCGCCGGCAGCGTCATCGCCAGAAATCCGGCGAGGGCCGCCGGCAGGATGAACGGGCCCGACGGACGTCCCGCCTCGAGGCGGACGAGGACCGCGTCGACGAAGCGATCGGCCGGCGCGCCGGCGGCGCGCAGGGCCGCGGCCGCCGCGGGGTAGAGCCACACCGCCTGCGCCAGCGCCAGCGCCGACGCCGCCGTGCCGAGCGCGGCGAGGACCGCCCCGACGGCGCGCGGGGCGCGCGGATCGGCCGCCGCGGCGTGACCGAGGAGGGCGAACAGGACGAGGCCCGCGAGAAGCGCCGCCTCGTCGGCGGCGCGCGCCCGGCCGGGCGCGGCCGACAGTGCCGCGATGGCCGGCGGCAGGAGAAGCAGCGCCGCCCACCCGCCGGCGCCCGGCAGGGCCGGCGGCCGGACGGCCAGCAGCATCGCCGCGGTCGCCGCGAGCAGGGCGAAGACCAGGCGCCCGCCCGGCACGCTCTCGGGAGCGCATGCGACCGCCGCCGCCGGCGCCAGCGCCGCCAGCGCCAGCACGGCCGTGTCCGCCGCCGACCGGCGGGAGAGGCTCATGCGGCCGCCCGCGCGCCGCCGGGGCGATCACCAGCCCGGAAACGCGGCGCCGCCGCCGCCCGGCGGGGGCGCGCGGCGGCGCACAAACGAAGGGCGGTGCCCGGAGGCACCGCCCTCGAAGTTGCGGTACTGGCGGGGACTAGGTCTGCGTCCCCTGCGGCCACTGGAAGAACTGGCCGTTCGCGAAGACGATGTCGCAGTCGAAGTTGGTGGTCGTGCCACCGCTGTTCGTGCCCTGCGTCGCGTCCTTCGCGTTGGAGGTGATCGTGTACTGCGAGCCCGTGGCGTTGGAATCGGCGTCCCAGTTGTTCTGCCAGCCGTCGGTCGTCGGTACGGTCTTCATGTAGATCGGCGACACGAAGCCGGTGATCGTCGCCGAGCCCGCGTTCGACATGCCCTTCGGGTAGAAGTTGTTGTCGACCGCATACGACTCGATGGAGGTGCCGATCGATCGCATATCGGCCATCGTCCGCTTCTGCTTGCCGCGGTCGATCGCGTTCAGCAGGTTCGGGATGGCGATCGCGGCGATGATACCGATGATCGCGACGACGATGAGCAGCTCGATCAGCGTGAAGCCTTTCTGTTTTCTCATTCGTGTTTCCCCCTTTCGGCATGGGGGGAAAAGCAAGCACGATGCCACGCCCGCCACGGCCCGTGAACGCGTGGTCAAGGGGCTGATTCGCTTGATCTTGCACGGGCGATTTCAAATCCGTCGTCTCCGGAAACCGGATCCTAGGGGCCGCCGGTACCACGGATCGTCAGGTCCCGTGGCCCGGCGTGACACTCCGCGTCACCGGCCGTGCCCGGGGGGCGTGGCCGCATCCCCGCCGGCGCCGCGGTCCGCACCACCGTCGGCGCCGGCGCTCCGGGCCTCCGCGGCCGCGGCGAGCGGCTCGAAGCGGCGCATCAGCTCCATGGCGCGCAGGCATCCGGGATCCTCGCTCAGCTTGCGGCGGATGTCGGCCAGGATCGGGGCGGGCGGGATCTGCCCGATCAACACACCGCCGTACAGGAATTGCCAGTCGTCCGGGTTGAGCGCGCGGTACTCGTGGCGCTCGATGAGCGCGGCCTGCTCCGGTGTCCGGCGCGCGACGATCATCGCGTCGTCGTCCCAGTAGACCAAGGCCCATTCGGCCTGCGGGAAGTAGGCGGCCGAGAAGGCCCGCACCCCCTGATGGGGGCGCCCGTCCCTGCCCGTCCAGACGATTTTCTGCAGCGTCGGCGGATAGCGCAGGAAGGCGGCGTCGATGCCATGGCGGTCGAGGAACGCGTTCCAGGCTTCCGGCCCCTTCATCGACCGGTCGATGTCACGCATCAGGTCACCGTAGATCTCGTTGCGACCGTCGATGAACACGCGGGCGCCGGGGAACCGCCTCCAGACCAGGTAGCCGCCGAAGCGGACATCGTTGTAGAGACGCCGGCCGACCGCCTCGCGCTCGAGGAAATCGACGGCCGCCGCCGGCTCGTTGCCGGCCGCCACGCCGACCCCGAGCGCCGGCCGCGGCGGGAGCAGGAGCAGGAGCGGCACCCCCCCGAGCAGCACGACGACCGCCGCGACGAACCCGGGGCGCACCGTCCCGCTGCCGGTCGCCCGGTGGTAGATCGGACTGCGCTTCGCCGTTTCGACCAGGGCGCGCGCCGGCCGCGCCAGGCCCCAGGGGACGAGCATGAAGAACAGCCCGACGTTGCGCACGTGCGCCACCGCGAGCATCGCGGCCATCACCAGGGCCGGGGCCGCGACCGGATCGGCGTGCCGCGCCCCCGCCAGCAGGATCGCCGCCGCCATCGGGAGGACGATGAAGAACAGCGGCATGGTCGCGAAGGTCGGCGGCGCCCATTCGAGGTTCGGCCACGGCAGCGAACCGAGGACCTCGCGCACCTGGAATGGCACGGAGTACAGGGCGACGCCGAAGGGATTCAGACCCGTGGCCGCTGCGGCCAGGAGACCGGTCGCGAGCAGCCGGATGGCGAACCGCCGGCCCGCGCCGGCCGGTTCGCCGCCGAGCGCCGCCGCGAGCGCGGTGGCGAGCGCGCCCGCCAGCAGGAGCGGCGGCACCAGGATGACCCCGACGTGCATGTTGGCGCCGAGAGCGCACAGGCCGACGGCGAGCACGAGCGGCCACCGCCGTCCCGTGGCGCGCGCCGTGATCGCAAGGTGGACAGCCAGCGGCACGAGGAGCAGCGTCACCAGCTCCGGCCGCACGTCGACGCGGAAGGCCGAGCCGACGATGGCGATGGTCAGGAAGAAGGCCCGGCCCGCGGGGCCGTGCCCCTCGCGCTCGAGAAGCCGCGACGCCAGGAACAGGAGGCCGAGGACCAGCGCCGCCTTGAGCAGCACGAGGCCGACCGGGCCGGCATGCGCGTGCGCGGCCCAGGCGAGCACCTGGAAGAGCCATTCGTGATCCACCCAGGGCGCGCCGGCGGCCGTGAACGAGAAGGGATCGGCGCGCGGCACGCGCCCTTCCTCGACGATGAGAGCGCCGGTCCTGAGGTGCCACCAGTAGTCGTAGTTGCGCACCGGGCTGAGGGTGGCGAGGAGGCCGAGCACCGCGAGGAGGGCGCCGAGCAGGAGGCGGTCGCCGCGCGACACCGGCGCGCCGCCCGCGGCCCGGCCGCCCGTGGCCGTCACGTTCATGCCGCCACCCGCCGGCGCGCGCAGTAGACGACCATGAACGCGACCCCCATGAGCGTCAGGGTTGCGCCGGCGAGGAGGCTTCCCGGACGATACCGCATAATCACCTCGTGCCGGCCGGCCGGCACCTCGACGGCGCGGAACATCATGTTCGCCCTCAGGACCGGGATCGGCTCGCCGTCCAGGCGCGCCTGCCAGCCCGGCGCCCAGGAATCGGAGACCAGCAGGACGCCCGGACGCCCGGTGGCGACCGCGATTCTGAGCCGCTCCGGATTGTCCTGCAACACCCTCACGTCGGCGGGCGGCGCGTCGAGGGGGGCGCGCGCCAGCGCCGGTCCGGGCCGGGCGCCTCGCGCCACGCCCTCCCGGGCTGCCGATTCGAGGAGAACCGACGCCTCGGGGTCGAAGGCCGGATCCAGGAGGCTCGCGATCGGGTCGTCCGGGTGCGCGGGGGACAAGGCCGCCGCGACGAAGCGGATCCGCGGCGGCACGCCGGCCACCCGGTAGACCCTGAGCGGCGGCCGGCTCAGTCCCTCGAGGACCGTCACCTGGAGGAGGTCGGGATGCTCGATCGCCTCCCAGCTCAGGAGCCAGCCGGCGTGGGCCAGGCGCAGGAGCCGCACCTGGTCGCCGGGCGGCAGGTCCGCGAGCCGCGCGCCGATCGCCGCCGGCGCCGCCGGGTCCATCCGATCGGTCGCCGGGTCGAGGATGGTCGGCACGCCGTCGGGATGGCCGGTCATGAGCGCGTAGGTGAGGCGGTCGAAGCGGTATCCCCATGCCTGCTCGTCGCTCGGCGCCCGTATCTGCAGCCCGGGCGGGCGCGGCGCGTGGTGCACCCGCAAGCCTCCGGCGCCGCGGCCGACGACGTCGCCGAGCGGCGACGGCGCGTGCAGCCAACCGGGCGAAGTGGTCGAACGGGCGGGCGCGGAGGCCAGCGTTGCCGACAGGCCGAGCGCCGCGGCGATACCCCAGGCCGCGGCGGCCGGCGCCCGCCGCCCGCCGCGCGCCACGACGACCGCCCCCGCGGCGAGGATGGCGGCCTCGGCGGCCGCCCACAGCAGGGACCGGAGCACCCCGGCGCGCACCGCCGCCAGCGTGTCCGCGGTGGCGAACGCGGCGGGCAGCCGCAGCGCGCGCTGCAGCCCTCCCTCGCAGGCGGCGGGTGCCGCGCCGACGACGGCGGCCGCGAGGAGCGCGCCGCCGGATGCGACCCAGAACAGACGCGCCGCCCGCGATCCCGAGCGGCGCCGATCGAGACGGTCGAGTCCGAGCGCCGCCAGGAGCGCGAGCGCCACGAGGCCGCCGAGGAGGAAGCGCTCCGGGTAGCGCACCTGGCGCGCCGGCGGCAGGGCGGCGACGATCGCCCCGTAGAGTGGCGTGGCCGACCCGAGCGCCAGCGCCAGGAACAGGACGGCGGCGCCGGCCAGCGCCACGGCGCGGCGGCGCCCCGGCCCGCGGCCGAGGGCCGCCAGCGCCAGGAGGCAGCCTCCGGCGCCGACGACGATCGACAGCAGGAACGGATATCCACCCTCGAAGAGCCCGCCGCCCCACCAGGCCTCGGGCGACAACCGCGTCGGGTCGCCGAAGAGGCGTGGAAGGACGATCTCCAGGAGACGCACCGGGCGCAGTGACCACTTCATCGCCTCGGCAGGCGCCAGCCCGCCGGCCCTGGGCGACAATCCGACGAGCTCGCGCGCCGGAAGAATCTGCACCGCGGCGACGACCGACGCGATCGCCAGGCCGGCCATCGTCGACAGGGCGGCGCGACGCGACGGCGGCCCGCCGGCGCCGGCCGGACCGACGAGCGCGACGAGTGGCGCGAGGACCACGAGCGCCAGGGCGCTCGCCGCCTCCCCGGTCATGAAGATGACCGCCGACGACGCGACCGCGACGGCGCGCGGCCAGCCGCCGCGCCCCTCGCCGATCCGGACGAATCCCCACAGCGCCAGCGGCAGCCAGGCGAAGGCCGACAGGACGTTCTGCTGGCTCGTGAGCGACGCCGCCGGCCCCGACAGCGACAGCAGCGCCGCCGCCAGCGCCGCCGCCGGACGGCCGACCGGCAGGGCCCGGGCCAGGAGGTATCCCCCGGCCGCGAGCAGGACGAACTGCAGCACGATCGACGCGCTCATGGCGGTGTCGAACGGCAGGAGGAGGAACAACGGCGTGATCGGATGCAGGACCAGGTGATTCGGGTTCGCCAGGAGCGGAACGCCGCCGCCGTGCAGCGGGTCCCAGAGCGGCAGCCCGCCGGCACGCAGGCGATCGGTCACCACCCGGCGGACAGGCGCGTGGTTCTGCACCACGTCGCGCAGGTAGAAGAGCCGACCCGCGAGGGCGCCGCGGAAGGCGACCGCGAGGAGAAGACCGAGAAGGCCCGCGGCCGCCCAGACAGCCGGGCCGCGCCGCGCTCCGGCGTCGGGCATGGGGCTAGGCGGCGCCGGCCCGGGGCTCCCTGCGTCCCTCGAGCAATTGGTACTTCTTGGCGAAGTAGCGGAAGGATCGGAAGCTCATCCCCAGGAGCTCGGCGGCGCGCGTCTGCACGCCGTGGGCGCGGTCGAGAGCCATCTGCATGAACTGCTCGCGCAACCCCTCCAGCTCGCGCTCGAGGTCCATGCCCTGATCGGTGAGGTCGGCCGGCATGTCGCGCGCCGGGCGCTGCCGGCCGCCGAGGTTGCACGACAGCTCGGCCGGCGTGATGGTCTCGCCCCGGGCCAGGGCCACCGCCCTCTCGATCACGTTCTCCAGCTCGCGGACGTTGCCGGGCCAGTCGTGCTCGCACAGCTGGCGCATGGCGTCCGCGCCCATGCTCGCGACCCGCTTGCCCATGATCGCGCCGTACTTGGCGAGGAAGTGCTCCACCAGGCGCGGGATGTCCTCGCGCTTGTCCCGCAGCGGCGGCATGAGCATCTTGATGACATTGATCCGGTAGAAGAGGTCCTCGCGGAAGCGGCGCTCGCGCACCATCTGCTCGAGGTCCTGGTTGGTCGCCGCCAGGACGCGGACGTTCACCTCGGCCTCGTCGGTCCCGCCGACGCGCCGGATGCGGCGCTCCTGGAGCACCCTCAGGAGCTTCACCTGCATCGCCGGCGTGGTGTCGCCGATCTCGTCGAGGAACAGGGTGCCGCCGTCGGCGACCTCGAACAGCCCCTTCTTGGCGGTGACGGCACCTGTAAAAGAGCCACGCGCATGCCCGAACAGCTCGCTCTCCAGGAGCTCGTCGGGCATCGCGCCGCAGTTGATCGACACGAACGGCCTGTCCTTGCGCGGGCTGCGCGCGTGGATGGCGCGGGCCGCCAGCTCCTTGCCGGTGCCCGACTCGCCGCAGATCAGCACGGTGCTGTGGGTGGGGGCGATGCGCTCGACCAGCTCCATGACCTCCTTCATGCGGGGGCTCTCGCCGACCAGGTCGTCGATGCGCGCCCGCACCCTGAGCTCGCGCTTGAGGATGCGATTCTCGGTCTCGAGGTGGCGCTTCTCGAGGGCGTTGCGCACCACGGCCTTGAGCTCCTCGACGTCGAACGGCTTGATGAGGTAGTCGTAGGCGCCCAGCTTGAGCGCCTCGACGGCGCTCTCGGTCGAGGCATAGGCGGTGATCAGGATGACCGGGATGTCGGGACTCGCCGCCCTGGCCTGGCGGAGCACCTCGATCCCCGACAGCCCGGGCATGGAGATGTCGCTGATGACGAGGTCGAACTCGCCGCGCGCCGCCATCTCGAGCGCCTTGTCGGCGCCGTCGGCCGCGGCGACGCCGTACCCCTCCTTGCGGAGCAGGATGGAGAGGAAGTCCCTCATCCCCGGCTCGTCGTCGACGATCAGGATGCGATCCATGTCCTCTCCGCACCCGCCACGCGGCCCGGCAGGCTGATGACGATCTCGGTGCCGGCGCCGCGCCGGCTGCTCACCTTGATCCGCCCGCCATGCTCGGCGACGAGGCGGTAGACGATGGCGAGCCCGAGCCCCGTTCCACCGCGGAAGGAGCCGT
>Ga0247727_10004921_pt1 | contig 27756 bp, 24 predicted proteins | sample WisWelCaveWW1625_FD_202498 | JGI IMG/M metagenome (GOLD analysis project Ga0247727, IMG submission 202498) | Biofilm microbial communities from Wishing Well Cave, Virginia, United States - WW16-25 | ecosystem: Environmental > Aquatic > Deep subsurface > Groundwater > Cave microbial mat | place...
ACCTTGCGGGTCACATCCGGATAAATCTGAACATCGTGGATCCACACCGGGTCGCGGGTGGTCAATTCAATCTGCCCCACAATGCCGTTCCAGCTAGTTTGGGTGTGATCACTCATGCTGTGTGCGTTCGGGCCGACGTTGACGATCATCCGGTTGTCCACGCGAAGGGTAAGGGTGTGTTTGCCGGGCAACACATCGCGCCCTAAGTCATAGACATGCGGGGTGGAGAGACTCAGGGTTGAGCCGATCTCTCTATCATTCAACCAGAGGCGGGTCTCCCAATGTGGGCGTTCGAGAGCCAGAATGATGTGGCGGCCCGCCCATTCTGTTGGGATGTCCGCTTCGCGTTGATACCAGGCTGCACCCACGTAATGCTTGTCCGGCTGAAGCCAAAACGGGACTTTGACATTGCCCGGTTGACGATACTTTTCGTATTTCAGCTCGGTGAACCAGGATGGATCAAAAACATCGCCAGTCCAGTGTGTGGTGACGGAGATGGCCTCGCCATACCCCTGCGCTTGCAGCGAACCCGGAAGCTGGATGTGCTGCGCCAGTGGTTGGCTGAACCACCGCTCAGCGCTCCCCTTGTCTTCCGGGTCAAGCCGGAAGGCCCATTGGCCCGATAGGTCCATGTTTTGATCTCCTTATTTATGCAGTGCTGACTTTGCCACTGGCCCAGGCCATCACGATCAGGGTATTGCCGGTGAACAATTCCGCGCCGCCCACGACTACCAGAATCAGGCCCAGTGAAAACACCAACCCGGCCAATAGCCGCGTGACGCCGTAAGGTACAACACCGCCGACCCCGGCCACCACCGTCGTCGAAAACATTGCGCCCAGCGCGATGAAGGCCCCGGCCAGCGCTGCCAGCACGAACATACTCGCCGGATGCATCTGCGCCTTTTTCAGGCCAACCTGTTCGGCCTTCGCCGCCATCTCAGCGGGAAGGAGGGCCTCGAACGACAACTCGCCGTTGTTCATATCGCCTCCTGTAATTAGCGCTTTTACAATAGCCTGTCAACCCGGAGTAATTCAGTGTTATTTGTCATGGAAGTTGATGCCGGAGGTCACTGGCGAAGCAGTGGGGCGTTTCTATACTCAAAGCGCTATGACCCTTGCCCTTCTCTCTCTTTTGGCTCTGCTCGTCGCCATCCTCATCTCCTCTTTGCGTTCTGACATGAACACCGGCATCGTGGCGGTGGTGCTGGCGTTTCTGATTGGGGTGTATGGCGCAGGCTTGAGCGTGGCAGAGGTAGCGGCCTATTTGCCGGAACAACTGGTGCTGACGCTGGTGGGGGTGGCGCTCCTTTTTGGGATGGCTGAACACAACGGCGCCTTGGCCCGCGTGGCCCAATATGCGTTGGCGGCCTCGGGCGGGCATCCGGCGTTGTTGCCGCCGTTGTTCTTTCTGCTCACATTTACGCTCTCAGCCATCGGGCCGGGCAACATCGCCGCCGTTGCTCTGCTCGCTCCCATCGGCATGAGGTTGGCAATGAGCGCCGGGATCAATCCCCTGCTGATGGCGATTGTGATTTGTACGGGCGCGAATGCCGGCGCATTTTCGCCAGTGGCCCTCACCGGCTCTATCAATGCCGGCCTGATCGCCCAAATCGGCGTCCGTGACTCTGTCCTTGTAAGCCAGATTTTTATCAGGGTAGCCGCTTTGCAATCCCTGAGCGCGCTGACGGGGTATTTTATCTTTGGCGGCTATCGCGCCCGTGCCGAGTCGCGTGGCCCGCGCTTGGCCGTGACACTTGAACCGTTCAACACACGCCACCTGGTCACACTGCTGGCCATTCTCACCCTCAGCGCGGGGGTGATTTTCTTCAAAGTCTCGACAGTGGTAGGCGCATTTGTGCTGGCAGGTGTTTTAGCATTATTCAAAGTGGGCGATAGCGAAGCCAGCATCAAAAGTCTGCCGTGGAACGTGATTGTACTGGTGGCCGGGATTAGCGTCCTAATTGGGTTGATCGAAAAAACGGGCGGGCTGAATTTGGCGACGACGGCGATAGCGGCCTATGCCTCGGCGGGCACCGTCAATGCGGCCTTGGCATTCACCTCCGGGCTGGTCTCAGTCTACAGTAGTTCATCCGGGGTGGTGATGCCGGTCTTCATTGCCCTCATCCCTGACCTGATCCAGAAATTGGGCGGCGGCAACGTGATTGAAATGATTGTCGCTGTGGACTTGGGATCGCACATGGTAGACGTCAGCCCGCTCTCGACGCTGGGTGCCTTGTGCCTCGCGGCCCTGCCGGAGACGGTGAACAAAGTACGGCTGTTCCGGCAATTGCTGGCGTGGGGGTTGGCAATGGCCGTAGTCGGGGCGGGGTTTGCCTGGGTGTTTCTGGACGTGCTATAGTCACAACTTATGAACTCGACCTCACAGTTGCCGTCATTGCCACCGACAAAATTTGGTGAAGCGCTTAAACAACATCTGGAGCCGCGCCCGCCCTCAGCCGCACTTGCGGATATTATCCTGGGCGGACAGGATGGATTGGTGAACACGCTGGGGGTCATCCTCGGGGTGGCGGCGGCCTCCAGCGATCCGCGCATTGTGATCGCCGCCGGGTTCGCGGCCATGTTTGCAGAGTCCATTTCCATGGGCGCGGTGGCTTACACGGCTACCCTGGCCGAACACGACCACTATCGCGCCGAACTGGAACGCGAGCGGCGCGAAATCCGCGAGATACCTGAGGCCGAAGTGCAGGAAGTGCAGGAGATATTTGTCGGTTGGGGTTTCCGCGATGACCTGTTGGAGCGCGCGGTGGCGCAAGTGATTCAGAATGAAGAAGCCTGGGTCGAGGTGATGATGCGCAACGAACTCAAGCTCGCGCCCATTGAGAACACGCCAGCCTTGAGAATTGCATTTGTGGTTGGGGTGTCAGCGATTGTGGGATCACTGATACCGTTGCTCCCGTTTCTAATCCTGCCGCTTGGCGCGGCGGTTCTGGCGTCCCTTTTGGTATCGGCATTGGCGTTGTTTGGGATGGGGTTTTACAAGTCGCGTATCACAGTGGGCCGTCCGTGGAAGAGCGGTCTACAGATGACCGTCATCGGCATTGTCTCGGCGCTGGCCGGATACTTCATCGGCGCGTTGTTTAGCGCACCGCCGGGCGGGTAGTCACTACAGCTGTTAAAGCGAGGCGTTGAGGTTGTGCTTCGTAGCGTAAGCGGCGGCTTCGGCGCGGTTGGACACGCCCAGTTTGCTCAAGATGTTGCTAACGTAATTGCGAACCGTGCCTTCCCCCAAATGTAATTCCTGCGCGATGTCGCGATTGGTCTTGCCCTCAGCCACAAGCAAGAGAATGCGGCGTTCCTGTTCGGTGAGTTCTGCAAAGGCAGAGGCTTCCTGGGCGCGGGCGGCGCGGCGCACCTCGGCAAACACGCGCTCGGTGAGGGCGGGGTCGAGCAATGAATTCCCCTGTCCCACCGTCTCAATCGCCCGAATCACATCCTGCCCACCGGCCTGCTTCAAGACGTAGCCCGCCGCCCCGGCCCGGATGGCGGCAAACAAAATCTCATCCTCGGCGTAACTGGTGAGGATGATGACCTTTGTTTCCGGCAGTTGCTCCGTGATCTGCTGGCAGGCGTCAATGCCGTTACTGCCGCCCAGGCGAATGTCTAAAATCACCACGTCCGGCTTGAAGGTCAGGGCTTTGGTCACGGCCTCACTCGCAGTGGCGGCTTCGGCTGCCACTTCCATATCGGGATGACGGTCAATGAGCGCCTTCAACCCCAGCCGCACCACTTCGTGATCGTCTACCAGCATGATTCGTTGTCGCCGCATGGGCGCTATTGTACTCAAAGCGCGCCTCGTTTACAATCCGCATGATGAAAACTCCGCCTACCCTGATCGAAGAATTGACTCAGGCCGAACTGACGAACGCGCAATTGCTGGCCCTGCTCGAAGCCACGCTCGCCATCTCGGCCAATCTCTCGCTCACCGAAACGCTCAAGCGCATCGTCATTGCCGCCGCTTCGTTGGTCAACGCCCGCTACGCCGCGCTGGGCGTGCCGGACGAGAGCGGTGCGTATCTGGCGGAGTTCGTCACCACCGGCCTGGCTCCCGAGGCGGAGGCCCTGATCGGCCATCACCCGCGCGGGCATGGCCTCCTCGGCGTCATTCTGCGCCAGGGCCAAAGCCTGCGCTTGCGCGATTTACGCCAGCACCCGCGCTCGGTGGGCTTCCCGCCGCACCATCCGCCGATGACGAGTTTTCTCGGTGCGCCAATTACCCACAAAGGCCAGCGCCTCGGCAATCTCTACCTGACCGACAAACAAGGCGTGGGCGAATTTACCGCCGCCGACCAGCACATCATCGAACTGCTGGCGGCACACGCCGGCATTGCCATTGAGAACGCGCGCCTCTACGCCAAAGTGCAGCAGCTAAGCGTGGTCGAGGAGCGCCAGCGGATTGGGATGGATTTACATGATGGGGTGATTCAATCCATCTACGCGGTGGGGCTGACCCTGGAATACGTGAGCGCGCAACTGGCCGACGGCGACGTGAGCGGCGCGCGCGAGCGTTTGCAAAGTTCAATGGAGGCCCTCAATGCCACCATCCGCGACATTCGCGCTTATATTTTGGATTTGCGTCCGCGTCGTTTGGGGGGCGACAACTTAATCGTGGGGCTGGAACGCTTGCTGGCCGAGTTCAAAGCCAATACCCTGATGGTGGTGGATTTTGCCGCCGATGCCGGGGTTGATGCCGCCCTGCGACCAGAGGCGCGGCTGGCGCTCTTTCACATCGCGCAGGAAGCATTAAGCAACGCCGCCAAGCACAGCCGGGCCTCGCGGGTGATCATTCGTTTGGCCGATGAGGCCGACTGGGTGACGTTATCGCTGACAGATAATGGGCGCGGCTTTGACCCCGAACAAGCGGAGCACCGCGCCGGGCACGGCCTGATGAATATACGTGACCGCGCGTTGAGTCTCGGCGGTGAGGTGACCATCACCCGCCCAGCCGAGGGCGGCGTGCAGGTACAAGTGCGCGTGCCCAAGTTTTAGTGCAAAATCCTTCTACAAATCACCGTCACCGCCCCACGGCTGAATAAACTGTTCCGGCTCCACCCCCAGCGCGTCGGCCAGCCGGGTGATGTAGTTGAAGTAGCCGATGATCTGCGTCGCGTCGTGAATGGCGCGGTCACCTAGGCCGTGCGACCGCAACACGTCCAAATCTCCGGGTGTCATATCGTGCTGATGGTGGGTGAGCTTGGCGGCGAACTCGCACAATGCCCGGTCTACCGAATTGAGCGGTGCGCTTCGCCAATCACGGACGATGGCGTGAACGTAAGCGTCAGCGGCGGCATTTGCTTCAACGGCATCGCTCATGACTTTACCGACCTCTTCACGGAGATCGTGGGCATGGCTCTGCGTTCAGTAAAAGCAATGCACTTCAGCGGAGACCACCGTTGCCAGCATCTCGCGCTGAACGCGGGTGAGCGGCGACTCGCCCATCATGATCGTGGCGTAAAAGCCAATGCTGTCGCGCATGGCACGAGGGTTTATTGACTGAATGTGAACGATATTCCATACGCGACCCGCCCGCTTGATGGCTTTGTCGAATTCCTCTTTAAGCAGGCCGGCAGCTTCGTTGATCGGGATTTGTTTTATCCAGGGCATACTCGCTTCCTTTCACGTCACTATTCACTGAGTTATAGTAGCACGATCTTAGAGAATACGAGAACCTCATACACAGAGTTTGCTTCTGCGAGAGTTTCGCCTTGTAGATGCACTCTCGTCGTCGGCGGGCGGGGCCAGCGGGCGCCTAGATTGCACAGGTACAGCGGAGAGACACGGGGATTGAAAGCCGTAGGGGTCAAACAAACCCCTACGGCCTTTCCTTCCCGACTCATTATTGGATGTTAGAGGTGAAGCCAATCAAGCGGGCTTTTGACCGGGGCTTTTCTTAATCCCCAAGCTGTCTTAAACTTAGACGCAGTTCGCGGGGTCGCCTGCTCCGGCGGCTTAGTTCAACTCTGGATTATGCGGCGGCTGCGATCGGAGCTGGTGAAGATCGGCTTCACCCGCGCCGCATTAATCCTTAACCGTTCGGCCACATTTACCACCCATAGCTTAGGCTTGAACATAGAAATGCTCAACCCTGATGTGGTATACTTTCGCATGATATTCTGGCACGAGCGCAGGGATGTTAATTGATGAATTACTGATCTACCTCTTCAATGGGCAGTCGCACCTCCTTGCGACGCCGATGGCAACATGGTTGGCTTCCTCACGTCGGTTCACTGCCTTCGTCACCACCTTCCGCACCAAAATCCGCAAGAAACTCCGTGCAACTCAGGAGATAGAAAGCCTGCTCGATCTGCGACTTGAACTGGAAACCGCCTACTTGCTCCTCCAAGAGCGCTCCCTCAGCCTCGTGTATGAACCGCCGCCGAGTGGACAATTGCGCGGTCCAGATTTCGCCGTCACCTTTACCACCAGTACGCTCTTTATGATCGAAGTCACCCGACTACGAATGGTCCAAGATAGCACACGCGGTCTCGCCCAGGCACAAGGGCTAGCACCACCCCCGCATACTGCTCCAATACGCTCACTGGTAGGGGAGTGGCTCGCTGATATGGTGTGCAGCAAATTAGGCCAATTGCTGCCGCAACGCAAGAATATTCTCCTTGTCGGTGTTGAGGCTCCATGCCTCACACAAGACACCCTGCGCGTTGCAATGCTCCACCTGCAACAACGGGCGGAGCGTAATGACGCAACCGTCGTGCAACGGCATCGGTTTCGTGATCGCGCCGACTTTTTCCACCACTATCAGCGGTTGAGTGAACTGCTCATGGGTGGGCCACACCTGCAAGCAGGCGAACCGGTGATTGGTTGGGTCAATCCGCAGGCGAAATATCCATTACCCAGCAAGGTTCGAACGGTCCTCTACCGCAGCCTCAATATCTAGTACGTATCATCCAGCCACGCGGTGGCCGAACCAGGCGCTGAAGACGGACGGCTGAATAGCGACTATCAGGAAAGGAGACATTATGTCGGAAACCATCGCAATCATCCTGCGATTCCGCGAGGAGCACGCAGATGAGTTTGAGAGGCTCTTCAAGGAAGACGTGCTTCCCCTTTGGCACGAATTCAAGACCCAGGGAAAGTTCATCGCGGCATCCCTTACGCCAGTCCAGGAAGGAAACCGACAGAAGGAAGGGGTCCGCGACTACATCCTCCACGTTGAGGTTCCTAGCCGGGCTGAACACGAGGCGTTTGACACGCACGCTCGATTCGTGGAGTTCTTGCCGAAGGCCCGCGCCATGCAGCCCGAGGAACCCCTGGTGTGGTTGGGAAGCACACTGTTTCAACTCTAGCCATGCACACCCTCGTCAGGTTAAGCGATTCAGTTTTGAAGGCAGACTATGAATCTGGAGATAGTCGCAGAGTCGGTGGAGGACAAGCCGCTCATCCAGCGGATGATCGAGCTGTATCAATATGATTTCTCAGCCCTTGAAAATAGGGACCTGGACGCACATGGTTATTTTGGTTACTCCTATCTGGATCACTATTGGGTCGAGCAGGGGCACTATCCTTTCATTGTTCGGGTGAATGGTAAATTGGCAGGTTTTGTGCTGGTCAATCAACATACCTGCCTTCCGGGCAATGAATGGTCCGTGGCTGAGTTTTTCATTCTGCGCCGGTATCGCCGCCAGGGCATTGGGAAGCAAGTTGCTGGGTATATCTTTGATCAATTTCGGGGTAAATGGGAAGTGCGCGAGATCGAGGCCAATCAAGATGCGCGTCACTTTTGGCAAGGGGTCATCGGGGAGTAAACGGGGGGTCACTATCGAGGGAGTACGCCGGGTGCAAGCAATGAGTCATCGCCGCCGTCAGCAGAACCGCTGGCGGCATTTTGTTTCGTCGGCGTTTGCGGCACTGCCCACCCGGGCGCGGCGTTAAACTGTTCTTTGAGCAGGCTGGTGGCTCGGCGATGGGGATTTGTTTTATCCAGGGCATAAGCAGAGCCAACCACGCCAAGCTATCAACGGATTTCTGGAACAGATTGAGCGGATTCTAAAGGGCAAAGCGTTCGCCCTGCTAAAATCCGTTCAATTCGCTCCCGCCGATTCATGACGGCATAATCCTTTGACAGCGATGCCATAATCAGCCGCAATTCCCAGTTCGCAAAAATTCGGGCATTACCGTCAGTTCGGCCTCAGGTTAATTGACACGAATTGATTCGAAATTATGGCCTAACCGGCTCTGTTGAAATTCGTGATCATTCGTGGCAAAAGAATCACCTTACGGCTTCCCAATCGTAATCAACTTCGGATCAACCCGATTGTTGATATTTGAAATTCCAACTGCTTCGTGGATCAACCCGGCCCAAAAGTTTTGCGGGTTGCGGCGGTCAATCACTTCGGTCAGAGTCACGCCGCCGGTCACCACTGCCCGTTGGTTGGGCATGAGGTAATAATGAATCCGCCCGCTCTCGTCGGGGATCGGGGTGAGGGTGTCGGGCGTGCCGAGGCCCCAGCGCCACGGGTAGTCGCGGATGCAGGCATCACAGTCAATGCCCAGCCGCCATGCGCCATCCTCCTCGAAAAAGCCCAGCGTGTTCGAGTTTTCATTCTGCTCATAGATGGCGCCCGACCACGGCCCGAAGGTGCGAATGGGCGACGCGCCATAGTTCTCAACCGTGACCGTGAAGTATAGGGTCTGGCCCAGCACGATGGTAGTGGACGAAAACTTCACATCGCCCTGATAAATCTCCGCGAAGGGGCGGCCGCCATTTTTGATCGTCAACGTCGTCTCCGTCCTCACCCTTTGCCCGATCGCATCCTCGGCCTCGGCGCGCACGGTGTACGTGCCATCCGGCGGCGGGTTGCCGCCGTTGTCAATGCCGCCGTCGTAGTCATAGGCGTGCAGGCCCGCCCGCCCCGGTTGGTTGGCCGACCCGGCCTCAGCCGGCGGGATCGGATACTCCTGCCCGCTCGAGTCGATCAGCGCCACCCGCAAGCCATCGTCGGGAATGTCTTTGTCGAGCCAGACGTTAATGGCAACTCGATCCGACAGGCCATCCTGATTCGGCGTGAAGACCGAGGGACTGGCGGTGAAATTTTTGAGATCGGGCAGGGTAGCCTCGGCGGCTTCCACGTTTAATGTGCCTTTGGCTTCCATGGTTTTGCCGTCATCCCCGGTGGCGGCGATGACCCAGGTGTAACTTCCATTCGGCAGGACGCGCTTCAATATCGTCCCCGAAATATCCCACTCATTGCGCAGGACGAATCCGTCCCCGATGCCGGAGAACAGTAACGTATGTTCGCCGGAATCGCGCGGGTTCGCGTCGCGGAAGTTGAAGCGCTTGCCCTGGGCGTCGAGAAAATAGATCGAGACCGTCGCCGGGCGGCGCAAACGATAGGTGATGCGGGCCACGTCGTCCGCGCCGTCGGCATTGGGCGAAATGGCCGTGTGGCTGAACTCCGCCGACTCGATCAGGGGGCCGGAAGGTTTCAAAATGACCCAGGCCACCCCCAACAAAACGGCCGCGACCCCGGCGGCGGACAAAATTGTGAGTATGGGATTGAGACGCAGGCTGACATGCATAGGAGTATTTTAGCATTGGCCAGGTCTATCTCACCACCACTGCTCCAATCGTCACCGGCCCGCGCTCGTCCACCGCACCCGTCAGCGTGTTGTATATCCCAATCGTCAACACATATCGCCCCGACAGTGTGTCGGGCGGGATGAGGAGGCCGCGCAGTTCGGAATATTTTTGGCCCGTCGTCCAATCGGTGACGAACGAAAGGCCATTGTTCGGCTCCGAGTCACGGCTAAAGGCCAGCGTGCCATCTTCGGCCTGCCCGTGAAAAAAGATCGTCATGCGATCCGAAATCGGTTGTGTCGTTTCCCAAACCAGACTCATCACCAGTGCGTCGCCGGGCCTCAGCGCGGCTCGCATTTCGGGGAGGGTCAGCTTTAACCCATTTGCAAATTCGTGAGAGAGGAGCTTGGGAGAAGTTATCGGCGTCGGCCTCAACCCAAACAGCGCGATATGCCCTTTGCCGAACCAGCCCTCGTACACCAGCGCCGAGCGTTCACCCAGCCATCGTCCCGCCGCGTTGCGGCCATCGAATTGATCAATCTCATAATCCAGCAACCAGACTCGCGACCGCCTACTGATGATGCTCGTCATCTCCGGGTCAAGCGACTCGGGGGTGAAGAAGCCGAGGTGATAGTGGGGGCGGGGGACGGTCGGGGGAAGATAGGCGTCGAGGTAACCCGGCATCCAGCCCCACACATACACGGCGGCGTCCCCCTCGCGGGCAAGCGGGCGCATGGCCTCGGCCAAGGGCCGCCAGTCTTCGACAGGGTCGCCGGGGTGGGTGTAGTGGGCGAGAAGGGTCGGAGTCCAGAGGACAGCGATTAATGCAGTGAGTAAAACTTGAAATGTCAAACGTGAAACGACAAACGACAAGCGATGCGCGATATACGATATACCATTCGCGATGAGCAACATAATGGCGGGAACGACGTAGAGGACGAAGCGGGGAAAGAAAAACTCGTGATAAGAATTGAGGGCGAAGCCGAGAAGTATTGGAACAGCAACCCAGGAAATTAGCAACCACCAAACTCTAATCGTCAGACGCGAGCGTCCGCCCAATCTCCAATAACCAATTACCAATAACCCAATCACCGCGATAGCCGCCATCCGCCCCCACCCTCCTCCCGCCCCCGGCCCTTGCGTCAACTCTAGGGCGTGCTGGCCGAAGAACTGAAGCGGCCCATTCAACCCGCTGAACTCGCCCGTCTCGCCGCGCACCGCCGCGCTCGTGCCGCCGAAGGTGAGGAGAATGAAGGGGAGCAAGATCAGCGCGACGACAACTTGCGCCCCGATCTGCCAAGCCCAATAACGGATCCACTTTGACTCATTGCCGCGCCAGTTGCGGATCGTGAGCGCCAGCGTCCACAGATTTTCGAGAGCGACGAGAAACGCAGTGATGTAGTGCGAGCCGATGGAGAGCAGAAGCATGAGTCCCCAGACAAACCAGAGAACAGAGTCGGGCAGAGTGTCAACGGATACCCAACGCATAATCGGATGTCGGGCGCTCATCCGTTCATCCGTTTCAAATCCGTTGACACCTGACATCCACTTTGAATGTAGACTCCACCAGGCCAACACAGAGCCCGTCCCCGCCATCGCCACCAGACTGTACCCCTTCGCCTCCTGCGCGTAATAGACCAACATGGGCGAAGCCGCGCACAGAGCCATTGCGACGGGGGCCGTCGCCTTCGGGAATTTGAGTTCGCGCGCCAGACGATAGATGATGGCAACGAGAATGATCCCCGGTAACGCCGAAAACAACCGCGCCGAAAACGCCGACCAGCCGAGGAAGCCGGCCCAATAGCCCAACAGCATCCGATAAATTGGAGGATTAGTATCGGCCAGCGTCACTGCCATTCGCGCGTTCGTTTGATAATCAAGTCGGGCGAAGAACAGACTCAGCCCCTCATCCCACCACAACGCACGGAAGTCGAGATGATAGAGGCGGAGGAAGGTAGCGCAAAGGAGAAGGGTGATGGGTAGGATTAGGCGATGCAGTCTCATAAACGACAAACGACAAACGACAATGACGCTTGTCGTTTGACGACCCCGGCATTGTAACCCAACTGGACTTACGCAATCTGGTCGTTTGTGGCGCCCTGAGCCCTTCGACTGGGCTCAGGGTAAACTCCCCACAGGTGGGGGCGCGGCGGCCTCTTCGACTATGTGCGACGGAGTTTCGCCGTCGCCTTCCGCTCAGAGCGCCGCCGCGCGCAGTCGAAGCCTGCCCTGAGCCTGCCCAAGGGGGTGCGTTGCGTAAGTCCAACCCAAGAGTGATAAAATCCCGCCAACCCCATGGACTATCAAGCGACCCTCGACTACATCTACAGCTTCGTGGATTACGGCCTCAAGTCGCGCTACAAGTATTCACCGGAGACGTTCGACCTCACCCGAATGCGAACGCTTCTGGCGCGGTTGGGCGACCCACAGCGACGGCTGGCGTCGGTGCATGTGGCCGGCACCAAAGGCAAAGGCTCGGTGGCGGCGATGACGGCCTCCATTTTGCACCGGGCGGGTTATCGCACCGGACTCTACACCTCGCCACACTTGCACGACTTTTGCGAACGGATTCAATTGGATGGCAACCCGATCTCGTCGGAGTCGCTGGCCGGGCTGACGTCGGGGTTGCGGCCTATGTTTGACTCCCTGCCCGGAGTCACTACCTTTGAGATCACCACTGCCCTGGCTCACGAATGGTTCGCCCGGCAGAAAGCGGACTTCGCCGTATTTGAAGTCGGGCTGGGCGGGCGGTTGGACGCCACCAACGTGTTGTACCCCAACGTCTGCGCCATCACCTCGATCAGTTACGATCACATCCAACTGTTGGGCCGCACCCTGCCGGAGATCGCTGAGGAGAAAGCCGGAATCATCAAACCCGGTGTCCCCGTCGTGTCCGCGCCGCAGAAGCCTGAGGTCATGGAAAAAATTTCGTTCATCGCCAAAGAGCGCGGGGCGCGTTTGAGTGTGGTTGGGCGTGACTGGTCGGTTGAACGTGATGGTTTCTCGCTCGCCCGTCAACGGTTTGCGATTTGGAACGGCGAGTCGCCACGGCGCGAATTTGACATACCACTGCTCGGTCCGCATCAAGTGGAAAATGCCTCGGTAGCCGTCGCCATCATCGAAGAAATACGGGGGCAGGGTTTTGAAATTTCAGACGAAGCGTTGCACGACGGATTGGCGAGCGTGAACTGGCCGGGGCGTTTTGAAGTCGTTCAACGCGGCGACAAAACGATCATCCTCGACTGCGCTCACAACCGCGACTCGACGGCCAGGCTCGTGGCGACGATGCGCGAGATGTTTCCCGGCGCACGCCCAATGTTGATCTTCGGTTCCTCCGACGATAAAGACGTGAGCGGGATGTTGGCCGAACTTCTGCCCCTTGCCAACCGCGTCATCGTTGCCCGCGCCGACCATCCCCGCGCCAGCAACCCCGAACAGTTGCTCGAGGCCATCCGAGCCAACGCAGTTGCGCTTTCAGCAAATCTGGCTCATACTGTGTCTCAGGCAGTGGCAGACGCCATGCAGGACTCTGAGCCGGTTGTGTTGATCACCGGCAGTATTTTTCTAGTGGCCGAAGCCCGCGCCGAAATCCATTCAGTGACAACACCCCATGCGGAATCAAAATCCTAATTTTGACGACGACGATGATGATGATTACGACGACCCAACGCCGGATTGGTTGTTACATGCCGAGTTGGCCGAGTCCATGCGCAACCGCGCCGAGGAACTTTCGGATGTGGCCGAGGCCAAACCCGACGCCGAGGGGTTAATTGATTGCCCCTGTTTACCATTGCGGGATATGGTGCTGTTCCCGCACATGATCACGCCGCTGTTGGTGGGCCGGGAAAAGTCGCTGGCGGCAGTGGCGGCGGCCAATGCCAACAAAGAAACCGTCATCGCTCTGGCCCAATTGGATGCTGAAGTAGTTGATCCCGCTCCCGATGATCTCTACACCATCGGCGCAGAAGTGGCGGTAGGCCGCATGTTGCGGATGCCCGATGGCACGACCTCGGTGTTGGCTCAGGGGCGGCGGCGAGTGGAGGCCGTCGAGTTTACCCAGACTGAGCCGTATTACCGGGTGAGGGCAAGAGTCATTTACGAAACTAAAGAGAAAACGCGCGAGGCTGAAGCCCTGATGCGGGCGGTGATGGCCCTGTTTGAAAAAGTCGTCAACCTCAACCGTAGTATCCCCGAAGAAGCGTACGTGTACGCGCTGAACGTAGACGAGCCGGGTTGGCTGGCCGACCTGATCGCCTACACCCTCAACGTCAGCGTCCCCGAGTGTCAGGATATTCTCGAAGTCACCGACCCCATTGTGCGTCTGCAAAAGGTCAGCGTCCTGCTCGGTAAAGAGTTGGACATGCTGGAGCTTGAGGACCAAATCAATACCCAGGTGCAGTCGGAGGTAGACAAGTCTCAGCGCGAGTTTTACTTGCGCGAAAAAATGAAGGCTATCCAAACCGAGTTAGGCGAAGGCGACCTGTGGGCGCAGGATTTGGATGACCTGCGACAGAAGATCGCCGCCGCCGCCATGCCCGAAGAGGTACACAAGGCCGCGCTCAAAGAGTTGGAGCGGTTGGGGCAAATGCAACCCATGTCGCCGGAGACCGGCATCATCCGCACTTATCTCGACTGGCTGATTGAACTGCCCTGGCACACGCGGACGGAAGACAACCTCGACATCGCCCACGCTAAAAAGATTCTGGACAACCAGCATTTTGGCTTGCCCAAAGCGAAGGATCGCATCCTCGAATATATGGCCGTGCGTTCGTTGGCGAAAGACCGGATGCGGACGCCGATTCTGTGTTTCGTCGGGCCGCCCGGCACCGGAAAAACATCGCTGGGCCGCTCCATCGCCGAGGCCTTAGGGCGCAAATTCGTGCGCGTGTCGCTGGGCGGCGTGCGGGACGAGGCCGAAATACGCGGTCACCGCCGCACCTATATTGGCGCACTGCCGGGGCGCATCGTCCAAACCATGCGCCGCGCCGGGGCGGTCAATCCGTTGTTCATGCTCGACGAGATTGACAAACTGAGTCAGGACTTTCGCGGCGACCCCTCGTCGGCCCTGCTTGAAGTGCTCGACCCGGAGCAGAACAACGCCTTCCTCGATCACTATCTCGACGTGCCTTACGATCTTTCAAAAACTTTATTTGTCACCACCGCCAACTCCCTCGGCCCCATCCCGCCCGCCCTGCAGGACCGGCTGGAAGTGATCGAGTTCAGCGGCTATGTGGAAGAGGAAAAACTGGAGATCGCCCGCCGCTTCATTATCCCCCGCCAGCTTGAGGAGAATGGACTGAAGGACATCGGCTTTGATTTGAACGACGGCGCCCTGCGTACCGTCATTCGTGAATACACTTACGAGGCCGGGGTGCGAAATCTGGAGCGCGAAGTCGCCAACGTCTTCCGTAAAGTGGCGCGGCGCAAGGCCGAGCATAAGCCCTTGCCCAGACGGATCACGCCTGCGACTCTGCACAAATATATCGGCCCGCCGCAATACTCCCCGCCCGAGTCCGACCGGACGGACGAGGTGGGCGTGGCGGTGGGCATGGCTTGGACGGAAGCCGGCGGCGACACCATGCCGATCGAAGTGACGTTAATGAAGGGCAAAGGCAATTTGCAAATCACCGGGCAGGTGGGTGAGGTGATGCAAGAGTCAGCCCAGGCGGCGCTCTCGTACTTGCGCTCGCAAGCGAAGGCGCTTGAGATTGACGAGGGTCGCTTTGAGAAGACCGATGTTCACATCCACGTTCCCGAAGGCGCGATTCCCAAAGACGGCCCGTCAGCGGGCATCACTCTCGCCGCCGCCCTCATCTCGGCCTTCACCGGGCGCAAAATACGGCGCGATGTTTCGATGACGGGCGAGATTACCCTGCGCGGCCGTGTTCTGCCGGTGGGCGGCATCAAAGAAAAAGTGCTGGCCGCCCATCGCGCCGGATTCAAAGTCGTTATCTTGCCAAAGAAGAACGAGAAGGATTTGATTGACGTGCCGAAGAACATCCGGCGCGATCTCAAGATCGTCCACGCCGAGCGGATGGAAGAGGTGGTCGCCGTCGCCTTGTTCCCGGCCAGCCTGCGCCGGGGCCGCGTTGACTCGCTGAAGAAGCGGCCTCTTAAACCCAAGCCGCGGGCAACCACTGCCGTTCACTGAACAACTGTCTGAAAATTGCTCCGCAACCGCATCCTCGCGGTTGGAGCGGCGGACGGCGGTCGTCAGACGAGACCTTCGATGTTTTGGAAACATTGGAGGTCTTTGCGTTTTTGATGGTTCGGCCTACAATCTCCTCATCATTCGTGTTCGAGACTTGAGAGATGTAATGAGCGACGATCCCCAAACCGACCCGGTCCCGACCCCACCGGGCGGCGTTTCGATGGGCGATAATGCGCAGGTCACAATTGGCAGTGGCGATTTTGTTGCGGGCAACAAAATCACGACTGCCATCACCGATGACAAAGCCCATGACGTGGCCGGGTTGCCTAACCCATATCTTGGCCTGCGAAGTTTCACTTATGCGGAACGCACGCGCTACGCCGGGCGAGAGCGCAGTGTCGAAGAAGCAATAGCGAAGCTCACTACGCCCGGCGAACAGCGTGGGCTGTTATTTATCACCGGTGCGAGCGGCAGCGGCAAGTCGTCCTTTGCCCAGGCTGGACTCCTGCCCGCACTCGAAGCCCATTATGCCCAGCGCCGACATCCTGTGCGGCATGTCGTTTTCGTCCCGGCGCGCGCCCTATGGCAGCGCTCGAAGACGCGCTGAAGCAATTGAAAGTTGGGGGCGATAGTAGCCCGTCTCAGCCTATTTCCATTCTCATCATTGACCAGTTCGAGGAACTTTTCACCCAGTCTCAGCCCCAAGAGCGCAACGCCGTCTTCGGCTGGTTGGCCGAACTACCACCATTCTCCACAGCGCAACAGCACCTCATCGTCACTTTACGTTCCGATTATCTGAACGAACTATTCGATATTAAGCCGCTCTGGGAAATGGCGAAGCAAGGTATCGAACTGCGCGCGATACGGGCCGAGGAGTTGAAAAGTGCTATCCTTCGTCCTTTGCAGAGTCAGTACCCAAATGGAGAGAAGTCTTCATGCGCCGTGACGCACAACGGGCGATGAAAGTCTCGTTATGTCGTGCTCTACTCATCCGAAGAACGATTTTCTGATCAGCGGATGGAACCGGCGCTGGTGGACCGGCTGGCGCAAGATGCCGCCGATCAGGCCGCTTATCTGCCGTTGTTGCAAGTGACGCTGGAAGAGCTATGGAAGAAGGGGCGGCTGGTGTTGAGCAACTACGGGACGCTCACCGACGCGATTCGACAACGCGGGGACCTTGTATTTAAGTTTACAGACTACGACAGCCCTTATCCCAGCCAGCCACGACCTGCGGCGGAGCAAGCCGCCATCCTTAATCTCTTTCTCAATTTGGTGAGTGTTTCAGCGGACGACGATCCGCGTCGTGATGTGCGGATCAGCCGCGCCGCAACTGAACTCACGCCGGAGCAACGCCGCCTGGCGCGTGATCTCAGCCGCGCACGCCTGTTGAGCCTGGAAGATGAAGCAGACGCAGAGACGGTCAATATCATTCACGAGACTCTGATCAGCAACTGGGATCTTTTGCGCGAAGGGGTGAAAGCGCGGCGACAGCAATTACGACAGCGCGCGCGCTTTGAAGGGCAATTGCAACTTTGGTTGGCGAATAACCGCTCGGATGATTACCTGTTGTTAACCAATGTCCAGTTGGCTGAAGCGCGCGAATTAAACGAGGCCAAAGATATTGCCCTGCGCAACCGCAACGCCCAAGAGATACTGCAGCGGAGTATCGAACATGCCGAAGCCGAGCGCCAGCGTGAACTCGACTCTGCGAAGCGAGTCGCGGAGGCCGCGCGCAAGCTGGCCAAGACCGAAAGGCAAGCGGCGGCGCGGATGCGGACGCGCAACCGCGTCATCACGGGTATAGGGGCAGTAGCAATCGTAGCGGCCATCATTGCCGGGTGGTTGGGGGTCCTATCCAATCAAAATGCCAGCCGGGCTGACCAAAATGCCGCCACCGCTTTTACGGCCAATACGCAATCGGCGCAAAACCTGAGCGCTGCCCAGATTGCCAGTACCCAGGCCGTCCAAAACTTGAGCGCGGCCCAAGCCGCCAGCACTCAAACCGCAGAACAGCGCGACGAGGCCGAGCGCCAGCGCCAAGTTGCGCTAGCCCGCCAACTGGCCGCGCAGGCCCAACTCCTCAATATTCCCGACAACCGGCGTGCATTGTTGCTGGCGGTCGAGTCCATGCGCCGCGCGCCCTCGGTCGAAGGCTCAGTGCCGATTTATAGTCTGCTTGACGACATCGGGGTGGAACGCACCAGCCTCAACCACAATGGTTCTGTGATTGCTGTGGCTTTCAGCCCTGACGGGAAGTGGCTGGCCACCGCCAGTCGGGACAACACCGCCCGGGTGTGGGAGGCGGCAACGGGGAAAGAACTTGCCCGCCTGAACCACGACGACGTTGTGCAGGCCGTGGCTTTCAGCCCGGATGGGCAGTGGCTGGCCACCGCCAGCAGTGACAACACCGCCCGGGTTTGGGACGCGGCCACCGGCCAAGAACTCGCCCGCCTGAACCACGACTACGTTGTGACCGCGGTGGCCTTCAGCCCGGACGGGAAGTGGCTGGCCACGGCTAGCGGTGACAACACCGCCCGGGTGTGGGACGCGGCCACCGGCCAAGAACTCGCCCGCCTCAATCACGATAACTGGGTGAACGCCGTCGCCTTCAGCCCGGACGGGAAGTGGCTGGCCACCGCCAGTCGGGACAACACCGCCCGGGTGTGGGATGCGGCCAGCAGGGCAGAACTCGCTCGCCTGAACCACTATGTCAGTGTGACCGCGGTGGCCTTCAGCCCGGATGGGAAGTGGCTGGCCACCGTCAGCGGTGACACCTCCGCCCGGGTCTGGGAAGCGGTAACAGGAAAAGAACTCGCCCGCCTGAACTACGATGGCTTTGTGACCGCAGTGGCCTTCAGCCCGGATGGGCAGTGGCTGGCCACCGCCAGCGATGACCACACCGCCCGAGTGTGGGAGGCGACCACCGGGATAGAACTCGCCCGCCTGAACCACGATGACCGTGTGGGGGCCGTGGCCTTCAGCCCGGATGGGAAGTGGCTGGCCACCGCCAGCAGTGACAAGACCGCCCGGGCGTGGGAAGCGGCGACCGGCAAAGAACTCGCCCGCCTGAACCATGAGAGCCATGTGACCGCGGTGGCCTTCAGGCCGGATGGGAAGTGGCTGGCCACAGCCAGCTATGATAACACCGCCCGGGTGTGGGCTTACCGGCCCGAAGACCTGATCGCGCTGGCCTGCGCCCGCCTGACGCGCAACCTGACTCAGGAGGAGTGGAAGCAATATATTGGCGACGAGCCGTATCGCAAGACGTGCGAGGGTTGCCGGCGGGGGAGTGAGCGATTGAACTACTGAGGCACTGAAGGGCGCTGAGTTCACTGAGTTGCGGGTCAGTGTTCTCATTTCATTCAGTGGTTCAGTGATTCAAACGATAGGGAGAGAATAGGGATTTTGCGAATTCAACGGGCGAAAACTTTCTCCAATGATTCCAACGCCCTTACTAATTGTTCTCTCCAATTTGTCCGCGCCTCGTCCGAGGCGCGCGGCAGCCAGGCCTTGCCCTTGCTCATGCGCGTGGCCGTGCCGAGGGCGGCAATGACCGGCGGGCGGCTCTCGTCACTCTCCCACAACCGGCTTCTAAATGTGATCTGCCCGTCCTCGCTGGCAACCGTCTCCACTCCCGCGCGATAAGCCAAGAGCTTCACCCGAATCAAAAACAGCAAACTCTCCACTTGTTTCGGCAGTGGCCCGAAGCGATCCAGCAGTTCCGCCGTCATCTCTTCGATCCCCTTTTCGTCTTTGATCTCCGCCAGCCGCCGGTAGAGCTTCAGCCGCAACCCGCGATCAGGAATGTAATCTCCGGGCAGTGAGGCCGGGATGGGCAAATCTATCGTGGTCAGGCTGAGATCGAAGTCGAGGAGTTTGTCTTTGCCGGGGAGGCGGGCCTCGGCTTTGAGTTGCCTGACGGCCTGCGCCAACAACCGCGTGTACAGATGGAAGCCAATGGCGGCGATGTGGCCGTGTTGGCGCGCCCCCAGCAAATCGCCCGCGCCGCGCATCTCAAGGTCGCGCATAGCAATGCTGTAGCCTGCCCCAAGTTCGGTTTGCTCGGCAATGGTCTCCAGCCGCTGGCGGGCGTCGGGCGTCATCCGATGATGCTTGTCGTGGAAGAAATAGGCGTAGGCGCGATTAGCCCCGCGCCCCACTCGCCCGCGCAGTTGATAGAGTTGGGCCAGGCCGAACATGTCGGCCCGATCCACCACCAGCGTGTTGGCGTTGGGGATGTCGAGGCCGCTTTCGATGATCGAGGTGCACAGCAGGATGTCAACGTCGCCGCCGGTGAAGGCCGTCATCGCCCGCTCCAGCTCATGCTCGTGCATTTGCCCGTGTCCCACGCCGATGCGGGCCTCCGGCGTCAGCTTCTCCAATTTGCGCTGAACAATACCAATGGACTGCACCCGGTTGTGGACGAAGAAGATTTGGCCGCCGCGATCCAGTTCGCGCAGGATGGCTTGCCGGGCGACGCGCTCGTTGTATGGCCCCACGTGGGTGATGATGGACAGGCGCTCGTCGGGCGGGGTGTTGATCATGCTGATGTCGCGGATGCCGGCCAAACTCATATACAGGGTGCGAGGGATGGGGGTGGCGGTTAGCGTCAACACGTCCACTTCGGTCCGCATCTTTTTGAGCCGCTCTTTGTGAGTCACGCCAAAACGTTGCTCCTCGTCAATGATCAGCAGGCCCAGTTCTTTGAAGACGACGTCCTGCGAAAGCAAACGATGGGTACCGATGACGATGTCCACCGCGCCCGTCGCCAGCCCTTCGATGATCTTCTCCTGCTCGGCGTGAGTGCGGAAGCGCGACAGCATCTCGACCCGCACCGGGTAGGCCGCCAGCCGCCGGGAGAAGGTGTTGTAGTGTTGTTGGGCCAGTACCGTGGTGGGCACCAGCATAGCGACTTGCACCCCGTCGTTCACGGCCTTGAACGCGGCCCGCAGGGCAACTTCGGTTTTGCCATAGCCCACGTCGCCGCAGATCAGGCGATCCATCGGGCGTGATTGCTCCATATCTTTTTTAACTGCGGCGATGGCTTTGAGTTGATCTTCGGTTTCAATGTAGCCGAACGAAGCTTCAAGTTCTTTTTGCCAGGGGTTGTCGGCGCTGAAGGCCCGACCCGGCGCAACTTCGCGTTTGGCGTATAGCTCCAACAATTCGCGCGCCAGTTCTTCAGCGGCTTGTTGGGCGCGGGCGCGGGCGTTGACCCACTCCGAGGTGCCGAGGCGCGAGAGTGTGGGCAGGGCTTCGTCGGAGCCGACATATTTGGTGAGACGGTCGGCCTGAATGATGGGAACGAAGAGATCGTCGCCGCCTTCGTATTGGATGTGCAGATATTCGCGCTCACTGCCTTCGATGGCGCGTTTGACCAGCCCCAGGTAGCGGCCAATGCCGTAATCAATGTGAACGACAAAGTCGCCGGGGTTGAAATCGGCGTAGGAAGTTTCGGGTAGGGGCGGGGCCACCCCGCTCGTACGACGTCGGCGGGGTTCCGGGCGGGCCCAGCCGAAGATTTCGGAGTCTGTCAGAAGTTGGAGACTTGTACTGAGCGAAGTCGAAGGATTGGAGGTTGGAAGTTGGAGGGTGAAGCCGTCGGCGAGGGCGCCTTGGATGAAGTGGAGGGAGGAAAGAGGAGGGAGGAGGGAGTCGGAGGGAGCGAGGTGATCGTGATCCTCGTTCCACAGTTCGGCCAGGCGGGCGGATTGGCGGGTGACGACGATGGAGGTGAGGCCGGAGGTGTGACGGGCCTCAAGGTGATCGATCACTTGTTTGACCTGGCCGCCGAAGCGGGGGCCGGGCGCAAAGTGGTCGCCGACGTGAACATGGGCCGCCGGGATGGCCTCGTCGGCCATCCGCCCCAGATGGAGGAGGGGGCGGCGAGAGACGTCATCTTGCAGATCAGACCACGAGAGGGTTGGGGTTGGAAAATCATCGGTGATCAGTTCATTGTTGATCGCATCGTTTCGCAGTTCGAGGGCTTGCGTTTCGAGTTCGCCAATCGTGTCAGCCAGTTCTTCCCAATCGTCCACGAAAATGAGGGTCTCGTCGGGTACATAGTCGAGCAAGCTGGAGGTGGTCGGGTGCAGAAGCGGCAGATAGTATTCGATCGCGGGGAAGGTGACGCCTTGCGCGAGGCGTTCAAGGTCGGCGGCGGGCAGGGGCGAAGCAATTTGCTTCGCTCCTGCGATGGCGGGCCCGTTCTTGGGCAGGGCCTCTCGCGCCGGGGTCACGGTGACGGCGTCAACTTTTTCACCGGATCGTTGAGTAGAGGGATCGAATCGGCGCAAGCCTTCGATCTCGTCGCCGAAGAGTTCAATGCGGGTCGGTGTTGATTCAGCGGGCGGCCAGACATCCACGATGCCGCCGCGCCGCGAGAACTGGCCGGGTTCGACGACGATGCTTTCACTGCCGTATCCCGCTCCCGTCCAGCTTTCGAGAAGTTTTTCGAGCCGGATGGACTGTCCGACTTTCAACGTCCGCGTGGCCGCGGCGAAGTCTCGCTTGGGCAGGGTGCGCGTCATCAGGGCGCGGGCGGAAGTAATGATGGTGGAGGGAGGAGAGAGAGGGGAGGAGGGAGCGGCGAGAGCCGCTAGTGTGGCGATGCGTTGTTGGATGGTGTGCGGCCCCCAGGGGGCGTGTTCGTAGGGAAGCGGATTTGGTTCTGGGAAGAATTGAATATTGGGTATTGAGTATTCGGTATTGGGTATTGGCATCCACGCCGGCAGTTCTTCGTTGAAGAGCAGGGCGCGATCACTGCGGGCGGTGATGATCAAGGTGGGGCGATTGAGATCGGCGGCGAGGGCGGCGACAAAGGGCAGGCGGGCGGCGCGGGGCAGGCCGAGGGCGATGGGGTCGCGCCCCGCTCGCTGACGCAAATCGTCGTAGTCGGGCAGGGCGCGGAGGGTGGGGAGAAGGGCAGAGAGGTTCATACTTGTAGGGCGAAGCATTCGGAGTAGAATTTTTAGCGAACGATGGGCCTCCCTCCGAATGCTTCGCCCTTACCGAAGATTGCGTTTCCACTGCTCCGGCACGTTCTTCGAATACGCGATCTCTTTTGCGCCGAGGAAAGTACCGAGGTCTTCGATGGCTGTGGCGACAGCTTGGGCGGACTTCGGCGCACCCGGTTCGGCATAGACGGCATTGATGGTCAGGCGCTTGTTCTCGCGATCCATCGCCGGGTCAACCCGGCCAATGAATTGATCGCCGTGCAGAATCGGCAAGACGTAGTAGCCGTACTTGCGTTTGGCTTTCGGGACATAAATTTCGATGCGGTAGTGGAGGTCGAACATCAACTCGGTGCGTTTGCGGTCGCAGATGAGGTTGTCGAAGGGGGAGAGCAGGGTTGTGCGCGGTTGCCATGCGCCGTTCGAGAGTTGATCGAGCAGAGGCAGATCGTCGGTGTGGATGTACCACGTTCCGATATTGTTGAAACGTTCTGCCATGTAGAGACGTTCCGGTGGAATGTCTCGGAGACGACCTGGTGGAACGTCTCGGAGACGACCCGCCGGGTCGTCTCTACGAAATTGAACGGGGACGATTTTGCCTTCGGCTTCCAATTCGGCCAGGACGTTGGCAAGGTTGGGGTAGAAGCCGCGAATGAAATGTTGTTTGATCTGCTGGGCGGTGGCGACCCCAAGGGCGCGGAGCGACTTTTGCGCGGCGCGGCGCACGACTTCGCGTTCAGTCAATTTGTCGCGCGGAGTCCAGTCGGGCAGGCAACGCTCGGAAAGGTCCCACAGTTTTTGAATGCCCTCGCGCCCGGCGACCATGAGCGTGCCGCCGATCCATAAATAATCTAACATGCGGCTGATGTTGCGGCCCGAAGTCCAGCCGGTGGACACCCACGCCTCCGGCTGGAGACCGTCTTCTTCGAATTTGCGAGAGGGGAGCGGCCCGCGTCGCCGAATCTGGCTGAGGAGGTAGCGTTGGAGTTTTTGATTTTGGGCCACCCAGTTGCGAGTGCGGTCACTCCACGGGTAGCCGCGCATGCGGCGGCTGAAGAGGGCGTAGTCTTCGGTGAGGACAATGGAGGCGCAGTGCGCCCAATACTCAAATAGCGAACGCTCCCGCCATAACAGATTGTCGAGGTGAGCAAGATCATACGGCCCGAGACGGCTGAACAACACAAGCTGATGACTGCGGGCGACGACGCTGATCGGGTCAAGTTGCAGACAGCCGAGGTCGCGGATAACTTCCATCAGGCCATTGGCGTCGGGCGCGGGGCGATGCCCGGCCAGCCGTTGGCGGGTGATGGCGAGGCGGCGGGCCAGGGTGGGGGAGAGAGTGAGCATTGCGTGGTTGGTGCCGAAGGCTGAGTAGTTGATGGGGGCGCCATCTAACCTGCCTGTCAGCCTAAATTTATCATCCCGAAGGCTCCGCTGAGCCGTTGGAAGAGTCGTTACTTTCATTTTCCTTTTCCGCCCCGCCGTTGAATCGATTCATCGCCGTGACGATGCCGTGCTTGACGAAGGTCTCGATGGCTTGCACGGCTTTATCGAGCGTGGCGTCCATCACTTCAGCCTCAAAGCCTTTGAAGTCTTGCAGGACGTAAGCGGCGGCGTCCATTCTGCCGGGCGGACGGCCAATACCGAGGCGCAGGCGTGGGAAGTTCTGCGCGCCAAGTTTTTCGATGATGGACTTCATGCCGTTCTGGCCCGACGAGCCGCCCTCGGCCCGCAGACGGATCGTGCCCAGGGGCAGATCGAGTTCGTCGAAGCAGACCAGGAGTTGTTCCAGCGGCGCGTCGTAAAACTTAATCAGCGAGGCAACAGCGTCGCCGGAGAGGTTCATGTAAGTTTGCGGCTTGGCCAGCACAACTGGCTTGTCGTCAACCCGAATGGACGTGATCAGCGCCTTGCCCTGCCGCCGAGTGAAGGCAGTCGTGTAGGCTCTAGCCAGTCGATCCACGGCCATGAAGCCGACGTTGTGGCGGTTGCTAACGTAGTCGCGCCCCGGGTTGCCGAGGCCGACGATTAAGTGCTTTGTCATTGCGGGTAACACGCAACAAACGTCAAACGACAAACGTGAAAGACGGGTCACGTTTGACGTTTGTCGCGTCAGGGTTTTTTACTGTCACTCAATACGCGCCGTATCCAGCGCCAGAGTGGGCGTCTGATTTTATCACGGAGGGCAACGTAGAGGCCCATGAGCAGGAAGATGAATAGCGTGATGCCGACGCCGTTGCAGAAGGCGGCGGTGTAGGGGGAGACGTCGAAGGTGGGGAGGATAGATTCAGGTGTTGGGATGACGGAGATGGCCGTCTCTGCGGCGGCGACCGGAGTGGAGGTGGGCGGCATGGTTGGCGCCGGGGTGGCGGGTTCCATGGTGGTCGTCGGCTCAACCGTCGGCAGGATCGTGTTCTGCACTTTGATCCCGCGAATGGTGGTTTCGGACGGCGTCGTCGAGTCCGTCGAATATACCCTCAATCGGATCATGTAGGTGCCGTCGCCGATCTGGGTCGTGTCCCATGGCGCCAGCGGGCCATCGGTCACTTGCGCCGTGGAGGGCGGCTGAAGTTCAAACCAGGTATCGGCCGGGTTGGGGTCGTAGGCGAAGGCGATCTCGTAACGCGAGAATTGCGGGTGCGAGGCTGCGCCGGTGATGGTGATCTGCCCTTGCACCGTTTGACTCGTCGTTGGAAAGGTGATGAGGGCGACGGCTTGCAGAAGGATCAGCAAAAAGTTCATGCCCGATTGATTTTACATCAAGGCTTGAGGGTAGGCGTGCGGGTCGGTTTTGGAGTTGGGGTGAAGGTGGGCGCTCGACCATCAGTGGCGGCGGGCAGGGCGGTGCGGGCGATGTCGAGGACGTTCTCCTGCACAATGACGAATGTAGTTTGTCCGGCCATCACCTCAGCGGCGCCGGTATATTCTTCGCCGTTGATGAACATGGTGTAGGTATAGGTTCCCGCAGGGAGATCAGAGATGACGAAGTTCTCTTTGAAAATGGGATCGGCGTTCGTCACCCCCGTGTTGGCATAGGAGACGATTTGATAATGGCGGCGGCTGATATCGATCACTTCTATGGGCAACTCGGAAATGTAACGACCGTTGGCGTCGAGGACGCGACCGGCCAATACCCCCCAGCCCGTCGGCGGCGCGAGCCACAACTCCGGATTGTAGGTGCGACGGAATTTGTTTTCGCCGATGCGGACTTCGAAGTGCAAGTGCGGGCCGGTGGAGAATCCGGTGGAGCCGACTTCGCCGATCTGCTCGCCCATCTTCAGCGGCTGGTCGGGCCAGACGTTGATCGCCGACATGTGGGCGTAGATGGTGTAGATCGGTTCGTTGTTGTAGCCGAAGTTGTGTTTGATGGCGACGGCCAGCCCGTAGGGATCATCTTCGATGGGTTTGACGCCGAAGAGACCGTAGCCGGTCCATACTACCACGCCCGAGGCGGCGGCTAACACCGGGGTGCCGGTCGGTGAGTCGAGATCGACCCCGGTGTGGGCGTTCATGTTGCCGAAGTACGTTGAGCCGTAGCGATAGAGCGGGTGCGGCCAGTTGACGGCGTTGGAGGCGATGGGACGGGCGAACCAAAAATGATCTTCGGGGCGGATGGACATTGGCACCGGCAAGGGAGGTGGTCGCCAACTCAGGGTGGGCGCCGGGGTGTATGTCCCGAAGTTGAAGCGGATAGGGTCGGTAGGTAATGGTGGAACAGTGACGGCAAGTGTGGGCGGCGCGTTGAGGGTGTTTGTTGCCTGCGCCGCGTTGCCTTGAAAATCAGTGGTGGGATAGGGTGTGGCAGTGGCGAAGTATTGCGATTGATCCACTACTTCGATCAACGGGGTCGGTCCTTCGGCCTCGCTCAGGGCAAGCGTCGCGCGCGGGGTGGCCGTCACAATAATGGGCCCCGCCGGAGCGGCAGGGACGCAGGAGGCAATGAGCAATGAGACAATGAACAATGAACAATGGGAGAACTTCCGAATCCCAATTTCCAATTTCCAATTTCTATTTTTCATGGCGTGGCGGTCGGGCCGGGCGGCAGAAGCGGCGTGGCTGTGGGCGGCAGGGTGACGCGCGGAATCTCGGTCGGGGTGCGCGTTGGCGCCTTGGTCGGGGTGCGCGACGGGGTGCGCGATGGGACGGGCGAAAGAGTGGGAAACGGTGTATTCGTGACCGTCGGCGTCAAGGTGATCGTCGGCGTCAGGGTGATGGTGGGGCTGGGCTGGCCGAGGCGGGTCGGGACTTTGGTTGGTGTGAAGGTGTGCGTCGGGGTGCGCGTGGCGGTCGGTGTGTACGTCTTCGTCGGTGTCTTGCTCGGCGTGAAAGTCTTGGTCGGCGTGTTCGACGGGGTGGAGGTGATGGACGGTGTCAACGTAATCGTCGGTGTCAACGTCGGCGTGCGGAAGGGGGTGGGGGTGGCGAAGGCGCTGGCGGCGTACAATTCGCCCATGGCCTGTTCCCATGTTAACCCACTGCGATTTTCAAAATGCCAATACTGCACGCCGGGGAAAAAGATGCGCCAGTCGTCAGCCGCCGGGACGCGCGTCCAACCGTACTCTTCGGCGGTGGCGGTCAGGTCAATGAAATATCCGGTGGGCAGTTGTTGATAGTAGGCGCCGCCGTTGTCAAAGGCGACGGGGTCGCCGGAGAAGCGCGGTCTGAAATCCCAGGGCATATGGCGCAGAGGTTCGCCATATTTGCCATCGCCCTGACTGGCCCGCACCCACACCCGCCAATAGAGTTTGTTGCCGATTTGCTCCGGGATCATCACCCCCCAGCCGTCGTTGATGGCGGCCTGGCTGAGGTCAAAGGCGCGCCCGGCCTTGTTCCACGACTCGGAGGGCAGGCCGGGTTCGACGGGCGTGTTGAGGTCAATGGAGGCGTTGTCCAACACCTGCAGGAAATCCCAACCGGCGTCGGCGATGACGCGGTTGCGGAGGGCGTCAAAGGACTCGTCTACCCGATCCGACAATGTGGAATTGGGGGCTTTGAGTTGCGGCACTTGAACAAAAGTGTAGGGGACGGTGGCGTTGCCGCTGGGGCGGGTGATCGCCTCCTGCCACAGCGGTGTCGGCGTCACCCTGGAAGCCTCGGCG
>Ga0247727_10004922_pt1 | contig 27755 bp, 16 predicted proteins | sample WisWelCaveWW1625_FD_202498 | JGI IMG/M metagenome (GOLD analysis project Ga0247727, IMG submission 202498) | Biofilm microbial communities from Wishing Well Cave, Virginia, United States - WW16-25 | ecosystem: Environmental > Aquatic > Deep subsurface > Groundwater > Cave microbial mat | place...
CCCCCTTCGCGATGTCCTGGTAGCTCTTCAACGTCGCTTTTCCCTGCTTCGCCATGGTCGCCAGGATAGACGCCGTCAGCGTCGTCTTCCCGTGGTCCACGTGCCCGATCGTCCCCACGTTCACGTGCGGCTTCGTTCGCTCAAACTTGGGCTTCGACATGGTTGCACTTCCTCCTAGTGTAGTGTCTCACTATTCCCTTTGCAATTGGCCGGGCGAATTTGCGCGGCGACAAGGAGCGACGAGGGAGCATACCGGGAGTATGTGACCGAGGAGCGACGCAGCTCGCCGCGCAAAAGCGCCCGGCCCTTCCTTAATGTATCGCCTCGCATAAGCGAGGCGAATTCATAGGAAGGGAGGCCCGCCTCCGGCCGGCTTCTTCGTTGCTCCTCGGTCACAATGTCCCGCATTGCTCCCTCCTCGCGCCTCGAATCCGGCTCGGATTCGGGCCTCCAATTGTAAAGCGAATAGTGAGACACTACACTCGTTGAGCCGGAATCTATCGTCCGGCGGCGACGGTTCCCTGATATTTCTGCACGACCTCTTCCTGCACGTTGCGGGGCGCGTCTTCGTAGTGGCTGGGCTCCATGCTGAAGCTGGCCCGGCCTTGAGAAAGGGAGCGGAGCGTGGTCGCGTAACCGAACATTTCTTTCAGCGGGATGTGGCCGTGGATGATGGTCACGTTGCCCCTGTCGTCCTGGCTTTCGATTTTCCCGCGGCGGCGCATCAGGTCGCCCATCACGTCGCCCACGTAATCCTTGGGGCAGGTGACGTCGATTCGCATGATCGGCTCCAGGAGCACCGGTCCGGCACGCCGGACCCCGTCCTTCAAGGCCAAAGAGGCCGCGATCTTAAAGGCCATTTCGTTGGAGTCCACTTCGTGGAAACTGCCGTCCGTGAGCGTGGCGCGAAAATCCACCATGGGGTAGCCGGCCAGCACGCCGGATTCCAGGGATTCGCGGAGGCCCTTTTCCACCGCCGGGATGTATTCCCGGGGAACGCGGCCGCCTTTGATCTTGTCCACAAACTCAAAACCTTTGCCCGCTTCCAGCGGTTCCAGCTCCAGCCACACGTGGCCGTACTGTCCCCGGCCGCCCGTCTGCTTGATGTACTTCCCTTCGGACTCCACCTTCTTGCGGAAGGTTTCCCGGAAAGCCACCTGCGGCTGGCCCACGTTGGCCTGAACGTTGAATTCGCGCTTCATCCGGTCGACCAAGATGTCGAGGTGGAGTTCGCCCATCCCGGCGATGATGGTCTGGTTGGTTTCGGTGTCGGTCCTCACCCGAAAGGTGGGGTCCTCTTCCGCCAGCCGGTTCAGGGCGATTCCCATTTTCTCCTCGTCCACCTTGGACTTGGGCTCAATCGCCACGGAGATGACCGGCTGCGGGAACTTCATGGATTCCAAAACGATGGGGTGCTCCTCATCGCAAAGCGTATGGCCCGTGGTCACCGCCTTAAAACCCACACCCGCGGCGATCTCTCCCGCGCTGACCTCATCGATCTCCTCGCGCTTGTTGGCGTGCATGCGGAGGATGCGGCCCAGGCGTTCACGGTTCCCGGTGTTGGCGTTGAACACGTAAGACCCGGACTTGACCACCCCCGAATAAACGCGGAAATAGGTCACCTTGCCCACGTGCGGGTCGCTCTGGATTTTGAACGCCAGCGCAGCGAAGGGCGCGTCGTCCCTGGGCTCCCGGGTGATTTCCTTGTCGGTCTGCGGCTCGTGGCCTTTTGTGAACGGAACGTCCAAGGGGGACGGCAGGTAATCGCACACGGCGTCGAGCATGGGCTGCACGCCCTTGTTCTTGAAGGAAGACCCGCAAAGCATCGGGAAGAACCCCCCCGAAACGGTGGCTTTCCGAAGAACGCGTCTGATCTCCCCCACGGAAATATCCTTGCCTTCCAGGAATTTGGCGGCGAAATCGTCGTCATAGTCCGCCAGGGTTTCAATGAGCTGGTCCCGGTATTCCTTCGCCCTCACCTCCACATCGGCCGGGATTTCAACGATGTCGAAGGTGGCTCCCAATTCTTCTCCCGACCAAACGTGGGCGTTCATTTCCACGAGGTCCACGATCCCTTTAAAATCGCCTTCCACGCCGATGGGCAGTTGAATCGGCACACCCTTGACCCCCAACTTGTCGTGAACGGACTTCACGCAATCGTAAAAATCCGCGCCCACTTTGTCCATTTTGTTGGCGAAAATCATCCGCGGCACGTGATACTGGTCCGCCAGCCGCCAGTTGGTCTCGGATTGCGGCTCCACGCCCTGGGACCCGTCCAAGAGGACCACGGCGCCGTCCAGCACCCGCAGGGAACGGTTCACTTCGGCGGTGAAATCGATGTGGCCCGGGGTGTCGATGATGTTGATCTGGCAGTCCCGCCAGGAGCAGAAGGTCGCGGCCGAGGTGATGGTGATGCCCCGCTCGCGTTCCTGCTCCATCCAGTCCATGGTGGTGTTGCCTTCGTGCACCTCGCCGATTTTGTGGATCCGGTGGGTGTAGTACAGCACGCGCTCCGTGGTGGTGGTTTTGCCCGCGTCGATGTGCGCGGTGATCCCGATGTTGCGGATCTTGATTAAGGGGTGCCGTCGGGCCATGAAGTTTTAGCGTTCTCTCCCGTTTACCAGCGGTAATGGGCGAAGGCCTGATTGGCTTCGGCCATCTTGTGGGTGTCTTCGCGCTTCTTCATGACCGCGCCTTCTTTTTTGCTGCAGAGCATGATCTCTTCGGCCAGACGGTCCGTCATGGGCTTGCCGGCCTTCGCCCGCGCGGTCTGCAAAATCCATTTGAAGGCGATGGTGGCCCCGCGCTCCGGGCGCACTTCGATCGGCACCTGGTAGGTGGCCCCGCCCACGCGGCGGGGGCGGACCTCCAGGTGGGGCCGGGCGTTCTCGATGGCCCGGGTGAACACCGCCAGGGGTTCCTCGGTCATTTTCTTCTGGATCTGGTCGAGGGCGCCATAGAAAATTTTCTCGGCGGTGATTTTCTTGCCTTGAAAGTTGATGCGCCCGATGAAACGGGAGGCCAGGGTGGACCCGAATTTATAGTCGGGGTCCGGCATTCCTCGGCGTTCGCGGGGTTTGAGGGGCTTGCGTGGCATCGTCTATTTCCCCTTTTCGGCCGCTTTGGGCCGTTTGGCGCCGTATTTGGAGCGCCCCTGCCTTCGGTCCGTGACGCCGACGGCGTCCAACGGGCCGCGGATGATGTGGTAGCGCACGCCGGGGAGGTCCTTCACGCGGCCGCCGCGCACCAGGACGATGGAATGCTCTTGGAGGTTATGCCCGACCCCGGGAATGTAGGCCGTCACTTCCATGCCCGTCGAGAGCTTCACCCGGGCCACTTTCCGCAGGGCGGAGTTCGGCTTCTTGGGGGTGGTGGTGTACACCCGCGTGCACACCCCGCGCCGCTGCGGCGAGGATTTTAGGGCCGGCGCCTTGGTCTTGTAGGCCAGGGACGCGCGGCCGAACCGGACAAGCTGACTCGTGGTGGTCATTCGAAATCTCCTATTTGCCGGACGCGGCGGCCTTCGCTTTTTCGAGCCGCATCCGGTCGTAGAACCCCGAGCCCGTGGGGACCAAATGGCCGATGATCACGTTCTCTTTCAAGCCGCGCAGGTTGTCCCTTTGGCCCGAGGCCGCCGCGTCGGTCAGGACCCGCGTGGTCTCTTGGAACGACGCCGCGGAGATGAACGAATCCGAAGACAGGGACGCCTTCGTGATGCCCAGGAGGATGGGCTGGGCCTCGGCCGAATCCTCGTCGTCCTCTTGAACGCGCTTGTTTTCACGGGAGAAGCGGGCTTTCGACGCCACTTCGCCCACGAGAAAATCCGTGCCCCCGGATTTCGTGATCAGGACGTTGGAGAGCATTTGACGGACGATGACTTCGATGTGCTTGTCGTTCATGCCCACGCCCTGCAGGCGGTAGACTTCCTGAATTTCGTTCACCAAAAATTCCTGGACCTCTTTGGCCCCGCGGACGCGCAGGATGTCGTGGGGGTTGACGGAACCGTCCGTCAACGGCTCGCCCACGCCCACCCGGTCGCCTTCGTAGACCACCAAGTGTTTGCCCTGGGGAACGCTGTAGTCCCGGGCCAAACCGGTTTCTTCGTTCGTGACCGTGACTTTCATGGTGCCGCGGGCCGTTTGGCCGAGCTTGACCACGCCGTCGATTTCCGAGACCACGGCGGAATTCCGGGGTTTGCGGGCCTCGAAGAGTTCCGCCACCCGGGGAAGGCCGCCGGTGATGTCCTTGGTCTTCGACACTTCCTGGGGGATCTTGGCCACCACCGTGCCGGGCGCCACCTTGTCGCCATCCTGGACCACCAGGTTCGTGTCCACCGGGAGGGGGTAGCTGGCTTCCTTTTTGTTTCCCTTCATGACGAGCACGGAGGGGTGGAGTTGCTCGGCCCGGTGTTCGATGATCACGCGCTCGATCAATCCCGTGATGCGGTTTTTTTCCTCATGCATGGTGATGCCGTCCACCACGTCCTGGAGCTTTACGGTGCCTTCGTATTCCGAAATGATCGGCAGGGAGTAAGGGTCCCACTCGGCCAGGATCTCGCCGGGCTCGGCTTTTTTCCCGTCGGTGATTTTGAGGCGCGCGCCGTAGGGGATGTCGAAGTGTTCCCGCTCCTGCCCGGCGCCCGATTCGCGGATGGACAGGACGCCGTCGCGGGAAACGCCGACCAATTGGCCGTCCCGGTTCTTGAGGGTCCGGATGTTGATGAATTTGACCGTGCCACCCTTTTCCGTCGCCACCTGGGACCGTTGGATGACGCGGCTCGCCGTTCCGCCGATGTGGAAGGTTCGAAGCGTCAATTGGGTGCCGGGTTCGCCGATGGACTGGGCGGCGATCACGCCGACGGCCTCGCCGATTTCGGTCAACCGGCCCGTCGCCAGGTTCAACCCGTAGCACTTCGCGCAGACGCCATGATCGGCTTCACAGGTCAGCACCGAGCGGATGCGGATCCGGTCGATGCCCGCAGCGGCCACCTGCTTGGCCTGGGCCGTCGTGATCATGTGGCCGGTCTTGACCAGGAGATCGTCGGTCATGGGGTTCACCACGTTGTCCAGGGTGAACCGCCCGACCAGGCGCTCCTCCAGGGACTCGATCACGTCTTCGCCGGAGCGGATGGTGCCGATGCGAATGCCGTTGATGGTGCCGCAGTCGTCCGTGGTCACGACGATGTCGTGGGCCACGTCGACCAGACGGCGGGTGAGGTAGCCGGCGTCCGCGGTCTTCAAGGCCGTGTCCGCCAACCCCTTCCGTCCGCCGTGAGTGGAGATGAAGTATTCGAGGACCGTGAGGCCCTCGCGGAAATTGGAGGTGATCGGCGATTCGATGATTTCGCCGACGGCGCCGGTGATTTTCTTTTGGGGTTTCTGCATGAGCCCACGCATGCCGGCGAGCTGGCGGATCTGTTGGCGGCTGCCCCGGGCGCCCGAGTCCGCCATCATAAAGACGGAGTTGAATTTGGCTTCTTTGGGGTTGTAGGGCGCGAGCTCCGTTTTCCGCATGTCGTCGAACATGACGTCGGCGATCTGGTCCGTCACGTGGGTCCAAAGGTCGATGATTTTGTTGTAGCGCTCCGAATCGGTGATCACGCCGGCTTTGGACTGTTTTTCGATGTCCTTGATCTCCAATTTGGCCTTTTTGACCGCCTCTTCCTTCAACTTCGGGATGTGCATGTCGGAAATGGAGATGGACAGACCGGCCTGGGTGGCGAAGCGGAACCCGAGCCGTTTGATCTCATCCAAAAAGGTCACGGTGCGGGAGAGTCCCAATTCCCGGTAACAACGGTCCACGAGCCCGACCAATTCCTTTTTCGACACGGCCTGGTTGACGTAGCCCAATGCCTTGGGAACCACTTCGTTGAAAATGACCCGGCCCACCGTGGTGGAGCTTTTCCATTTGGCGGGATGGTGGAAATCCTTGTCCGCCTGGCCTTCTTCGGCGACGGCGGTGACGCCGCGCACCTTGATGCGGGCGTGGAGATCGATCGATCCGGCCTGCTGATAAGTTGAAACCACTTCTTCAGCGCTGGAAAACACTTTCCCTTCGCCGGGCACGCCCAACTTCTCTTTCGTCAAATAGGCGCAGCCCAACACCATGTCCTGGGCGGGAACGGCGATCGGGCGGCCGGAGGCGGGAGACAGGATGTTGTTGGTGGCCATCATAAGAAGACGGGCTTCCAGCTGGGCCTCCAGCGACAAAGGAACGTGGACGGCCATTTGGTCGCCGTCGAAATCGGCGTTGAAGGCCGCGCAAGTCAGCGGGTGGAGTTGGATGGCCTTGCCTTCGATGAGGACCGGCTCAAACGCCTGAATGCCCAGGCGGTGGAGGGTCGGCGCGCGGTTCAGCAATATCGGGTGGCTCTTTGTCACCTGCTCCAAAATGTCCCAGATCTCGGGCTTCACGCGCTCCAACATGCGCTTGGCGGCGCGCAGGGTGCAACTCTCCCGTTTCATCAATTCATGGATGATGAACGGCTTGAAGAGTTCCAGGGCCATTTCCTTCGGCAACCCGCACTGGTGGAGCTTCAAGTTCGGGCCCACCACGATGACCGAGCGTCCCGAATAATCCACGCGTTTCCCCAGGAGGTTTTGGCGGAACCGCCCCTGCTTCCCCTTGAGGATGTCCGACAGGGACTTCAGCGGTCGGTTTCCGGCCCCGACCACGACTTTGCCGTGCACGCCGTTTTCCAGAAGGGCGTCCACCGCTTCTTGCAGAAGCCGCTTCTCGTTGTGGACCATCACTTCGGGGGCGCGGAGGCCCTCGATGTGCTTCAGGCGGTTGTTCCGGTTGATGATGCGGCGGTACAAATCGTTGAGGTCGGAGGTGGCGAAGCGGCCGCCCTCAAGGGGCACGAGCGGACGGAGGTCGGGCGGGATCACCGGAAGCACGGTCAACACCATGTTCTCGGGCCGCGTGTTGGAGCGGACGAAACCCTCAAGGATGCGGAGCCGCTTGACCAAACGGGTCTTCTCCGCTTCGGAGGAAGCCACTTTCAGTTGGGCGCGGGCGTCGACCGCCTCTTTCCTCACGTCGATCTCCTCGAGCAACAGGCGGATGGCGCCCGCCCCGATGCCGACTTTGATTTTTCCCTTGGTCTCTTCCAACGCCTTGTGGAACTCGTCGTCCGCCAGGAGCTGGCGGGCCTTGAACTTGACCTTGCCGTCGCCGTCCTTCCATTCCTCCAGGACGATGTGACGGGCGTAGTACACGACCTTTTCAAGGTCGGAAAGTTTGAGGCTGAGGAGGGTCCCCATGCGGGAGGGGGATTTCCGCAAAAACCACACATGGGCGACGGGCACCGCCAGCTCGATATGCCCCATCCGCTCGCGGCGAACCTTGGACTCGGTGACCTCGACGCCGCAACGGTCGCAAATGACCCCCTTGTATTTGATGAACTTGTATTTTCCGCAGTTGCATTCCCAGTCCCGAACCGGTCCGAAAATACGCTCGCAGAAGAGGCCGTCGCGCTCGGGCTTGAACGTCCGGTAATTGATGGTCTCGGGCTTGCGGACCTCGCCGTGGCTCCAGGAGGAAATCTGGTCGGGCGAGGCGATCGTCAGCTTGATCGCGTCGAAGTTCGCGAAGTTCAGCCCGGCCGGGGCCTTCTTCTTGGAGGATTCTTTTTTTCGTTCCGCAAAAAGTGTCGTCACCGGTTACTCCTTCGCCACGGCTTCTTTGGCCGAGGCTTTTTTCGCGGGCTCGGCGCCTTTGGCCGTGTCCGATTTCATCAGTTCCACGTTCAACCCGAGCGATTGGAGCTCGCGAATGAGGACGCGGAAGCTCTCCGGCACCCCGGGCTCCGTGGCCACCTCGCCCCGGATGATGGCCTCATACATCTTGGTCCGGCCCTGCACGTCGTCGGATTTGACCGTCAAAAATTCCTGCAGGGTGTGGGAAGCCCCGTAACCTTCGATGGCCCACACTTCCATTTCGCCGAAGCGCTGGCCGCCGAACTGCGCCTTGCCGCCCAGCGGCTGGCGCGTGATCAAGGAGTAGGGGCCCGTGGAACGGGCGTGGATTTTATCTTCCACGAGGTGCGCGAGCTTCAAAATATACATGTGGCCGATCGTCACTTTGTTATCGAAGGGTTCCCCGCTGCGCCCGTCGAACAGCTGGATCCGCCCGTCGTCCGTCGGCAGCCAGGCCTCCGGGGCGCCCTTGTCGCGCAATTTCTGTTTGGCCTGCCGCATCAAATCGTGGATCTGTCCTTCCGTGGCGCCGTCGAACACCGGGGTCACGGCTTGGACGCCCAGCACGTGGGCGGCCCAGCCCAGCATGGCCTCCAACAACTGGCCCACGTTCATCCGGGAGGGCACGCCGAGCGGCGACAGCACCACGTCGATGGGCGTTCCGTCCGGCATGTAGGGCATGTCTTCGGGGGCCATGATCTTGGCGACGACGCCTTTGTTCCCGTGGCGTCCCGCCAGCTTGTCCCCCACCTGGATTTTGCGCTTGGAGGCGATGTACACCTTCACGATGCGGTTCACCGTGACGGGCAACTCATCGCCCAATTTAAAATTTTCCTTTTCCCGCGCGGCCTGCCGCTTGGCGTCTTCGATGCGCCGGTCCGCCAGGGCTTCGAACATCTCTTTTTGGCCCTTGGCCGCGGCCTTGGTGATTTTTCCGGCGTTCAGCCGGTCTTCGGTGTCCGCGTAATGCGCCTTCCGGTCGGCGCGGATGAGATTGAGGGCCTCCTCGGTGGCCGAATCGATCTCCCGGACCTTTTTGTTCTCGTCTTTTTTGGCCATCTTTTCCTTGCGCACAAAAACCTTGGTGGCCAGGATCTTCCCGGTCACGCCGGGCGGAACGCGCAGCGAAGCGTCCATGACGTCCTCGGCCTTTTTGCCGAAAATCACCTTCAGGAGCCGCTCCTCGGGCGTGGTCTGCTGGTCGCCCTTGGGAGCGACCTTGCCGACCAGAATGTCCCCCGGGGCCACTTCCGCGCCCACGCGGATGATGCCCGTGTCGTCCAAATTCGCCAGCGACTCGGCCCCGACGTTGGGGATGTCCTTGGTGATCTCCTCGGCGCCCATCTTGGTGTTGCGCGCCTCGACTTGGAATTCGGAGATGTGGATGGACGTGAAGACGTCGTCTCGGACCAGCCGTTCGGAAAGCAGGATCGCGTCCTCGAAGTTGTACCCTTCCCAGGGCATGAAGGCCACCAGGAGGTTTCGTCCCAGGGCCAATTCCCCTTCCTGGGTTGACGGTCCGTCCGCGAGGACGTCGTTCTTTCTTACGGTCTCGAATTGTTTGACGCAGGGAACTTGGTTGAGGCAGGTGTCCTGGTTGGAGCGGGCGTATTTGCGAAGGGTGTAGAGGTCGATCCCGGCTTTGCCCTCGTCGCTCCAGACGGCCACATGGTCGCTGGCGGCGGACACCACAACGCCCCCGCGACGCGCGACTTCCACGGCCTTCGAATCCCGGGCCACGCGGTCCTCGATGCCCGTGCCCACGAGCGGGCGCTCGGGGAAAAGAAGGGGGACGGCCTGGCGCTGCATGTTGGACCCCATGAGGGCCCGGTTGGCGTCATCGTGCTCCAAAAATGGGATCAGCGCGGCGGAGGTGGACACCACCTGCACCGGTGAAATGTCCATGTAATCGATCTCGTCCGACGTTTTCTGGGGAAAGTCGCCTTTGTGGCGGCACGCGACGATGTCCGCCGTGAATTTTCCGCTTTTGTCCACCGGGGAGTTCGCCTGGGCGATGACGTAATTGTCTTCCTTGTCCGCGGTCAGATAATCAATCTCGTCGGTCACCCGGCCTTTATGGACCTTTCGGTAGGGGGTCTCAATCAGCCCGTATTGGTTGATGCGGGCGTAACAGGCCAAAGACGTGATGAGCCCGATGTTCGGACCTTCCGGCGTTTCGATGGGGCAGAGGCGGCCGTAATGCGTGTGGTGGACATCGCGGACTTCAAACCCGGCCCGCTTTCTGTTCAAACCCCCCGGTCCAAGCGCCGAAAGGCGCCGCTTGTGGGTCATCTCGGCCAGGGGGTTGGTCTGGTCCATGAATTGCGAAAGTTGGCTGGAGCCGAAAAAGCGGCGCACGGCGGAGACCACGGCGGAGGCGTTCACCAGCGTGCGGGGGGTCAAAAGCACATTCTCCTGCACGTTCATCCGCTCCCGGACCAAGCGCGCCATCTGGGCGATGGAAGCGCGGATCTGGTTCTCCATCAGTTCGCCGACGGAGCGAATGCGGCGGTTGCCGAGATGATCGATGTCGTCGATCTCCACCTTGACGGTCGTCTTGCCGAAAGAATGGACGGAGGCCTCGTTGTTGAGGAGGATGAGGTATTGAAGCGTCGCGATGACGTCTTCCCGGGCCAGGGTGCGCCGGCGGTCGTTGGGCACTTCGAACTTGAAATCCTTGCGTTCCCCCAGGGCCTCGAGGAACGGCGTCAGTTTCCGGTTGATCTTGAACCGCCCCACCTTCGTCAAGTCGTACTTGCGGATGGACTTGAACAGCATGTTTTCCAAATAGCTTTCGGCCTGTTCCGGCACGATGAATTCCTGGGCGCGGACCACGCGGTAAATGGCCTGGATGGCCTCCTTGCGGGTCTTGATGTTGTCCTTCAAGAGGGTGTTGCGCATCGCCACGTCGTTGACCTGGGGGTCGGACTGCAACACATCCAGGTGCCGCACCTTTTTGTCCTGCAGGCGCAGGAACACTTCGCGGGTGATTTCCTTGTTGGCCTCGAGCACGATTTCGCCGGAGGTCGTGTCCACCACGTCCCGGGCGGCGATCTTGCCGACCACGTCCTCGGGTTTCGCGCCGGAGAGGGTCAGGGTCTCGATGTCGTAAAAGAGGGAAAGGATTTCGGCGTCCGTTTCAATGCCCATGGCGCGGAGCAACACCGTCGCCGGGAGCTTCCGTTTTTTGTCGATCCGGACGAAAATGGCGTTGTTGAGGTCGAATTCAAACTCCACCCAGGCGCCGCGGTAAGGGATGAGGCGCGCGAAGAAGAGCTTCTTTCCATAGGAGGAAATCTTCTTCTCCTCGTCTTCCTCGAAGATCACGCCGGGAGAACGGTGCAGCTGGCTGACCACCACCCGCTCGACGCCGTTGATGACGAAGGTCGCCGGCGTCGTCATCAGGGGAAGGTCGCAAAAGTAGACTTCCTGCTCGGTGAGAACCTTGGGCTTTCCGCCCGGCTGCTTTTGCACGAGACGGAGCCACGCGCGGAGCTGGGCGGAATGATTGGCGTCCTTCGACAGCGCTTCCTCGACGGTGTACCGGGGCTGGCCGAGGGTGTAATGCATGAACTCCAAAGACAGGACTTCGTCCGTGCTCGTGATGGGAAAGACATCCATAAACGCGGCCTGCAGCCCCTGGATTTTGCGCTCGGGGGGCGGCACGTCCTGCTGAAGGAACTCTTCGTAGGACCGGGTCTGCATCTCCAGAAGCTGGGGCAGTTCTATGGGCGACTGAATGCGAGCGAACGAAACCTTTTTCATAAGGGGCTTAAGAGTTCTCCGTTGGCGTTGTCATTATTTAGGCGTTCCCTAATTATTTCACGTCCACCGTGGCGCCGACGTCGGTGAGCTTTTTCTTCATCTCTTCGGCGGCCTCTTTGGCCAAGCCGTCCTTGACCGTCTTGGGGGCCGCTTCCACGAGATCCTTCGCCTCTTTGAGTCCCAGGCCCGTCAATTCCCGCACGACCTTGATCACGTTGATCTTGGCCATGCCCGCGCCCATCAACACGACCGCGAAACTGGTCTTCTCTTCCGCCGCGGGAGCCGCGCCGCCGGCGGCCGCGCCGCCCGCCGCAACGCCGGCCGCCATCGCCGGAGCCGCCGTGATGCCGTACTTTTCCTCGATGCCCTTGACCAACTTATGGACGTCGAGGATCGTCCACGAATCGAGCGACTCGAGAACGTCTGTGGTTGTGCACTTTGTCATGGTTTTTCCTCCGAGGAGGCCTTCGCCTCATGGGGACACGGTCCCCGGGGGTCTTCGCCCCAAAGTTTAGCTGCCCTGCTTTTCCTTTTTCTTGGCGAACTGGTCCAAGACGCGGGCCAGGTTCCCCAGCGGGGCGCTCAGCACGCCGTGGAACTGTTGCAACGGCCCCTGGAGACTTCTCATAAACTGGGCGATCAGCATCGGGCGCGGCGGCAGGGACGCCATCTCTTTGATTTCCGCCGTTTTGACGACTTTTCCGTTGATCAGGCCGCCGCGTATCTTCATGTTCGCGTGGCCTTTTTCAAATTCCACAAGGACTTTAAGCCCGGCGATCGCATCGCCCTTTTGAATGATCAGGGCGGATTGACCCGTGAAAAACCGTTCAAAACCGGCGTCAAGACCTTTGTTCCTCGAGGCGATCTTGGCCAAGCGGTTTTTGACGATCCGGCATTTCGCCTTCACGGGCCGCAACTTGCTCCGCAACTCGTTCAATTCCGGCGTCTTGACCCCGACGTATCCCGCGACGACGAGTCCCTCGACCCCGTCGAAATCCCGGGTGAGGGTTTGAACCGCTTCTTCTCGCTCTTTTCGCAGACTGGGCATCGGTTTTCCTTTAAAAAATAAAAAAACACTCCCCCCGGACGGTGAAGAGTGCTTTCTTCATCGCGTCTTGGTGGGGCGACCCTCTGGGTCAATTCACCCCGGCCTCTGGTCGGGGCCCCACGGTCACTGCCGCATGGCTGTAGGCGTTCGGGCCCAAAAGCCCGACGAACGTCGAAATCGATCGCCGGCGATCATGCCGGAGGGGCACAACTCCCGGCACCAACTCTCCCGGGACCTTGCGGTCCAAGCCCTTCGGGCCCGGGGCCTATCCGGCCCGTCGTAAACGCCCGCCACCGGCGGGCACGATCCATCAGCGCGGATGGGCTTAACGGCCGTGTTCGGAACGGGGTGCTGCGCGCCAGTGGCACGCGTTCAGCACGCCCCGAACAGGGGCCGGGTTGCTACCTTATTAGTCAGGTTCGAATTGGGCCGGCAATGACTTACTCTCCCGGGACCTTGCGGTCCAAGTACCATCAGCCCTGATGAGCTTAACGGCCGTGTTCGGAATGGGAACGGGTGTGGCCTCATCGGGACAATCACCGACCCAATGCGAACCTCCTAAATTGAAAATGCAACGGGTGTGGCCTCGCTGCAAAACCCAAGGAGGCTCGGCCCCTGGGCGCTCACGATCTCGCGCCCGTGCATAACCCGGCCAAAGTTCCCAAAGTGCCTAATGGCGCTTTGACTTCGGCCATGCACCCCATCGCGACAAGCACCGGGAATTCTACCCCCCTGGCAGGAACGGCGACGGTGGTCGCCGGACGATGAAAAGATCGGCCCCGATCACGCCGGGGCTTCAACGCACGGATAGGAAAGTCAAGACGTCCAACACTGGATTCATAGATACGACTAAGCCTCACGACCGATTCGTACGGGTTAGCTCCACGCGTTGCCGCGCTTCCACATCCCGCCGATCAACGGAGTAGTCTTCTCCTGGTCTTTAGGTCCCACAAGGGGACGGGACATCTCATCTTGGGGTGGGCTTCACGCTTAGATGCTTTCAGCGTTTATCCCTTCCGCGCAATAGTTATCCGGCCGTGGCCCGGGCGGGCCAACCGGTACGCCAGAGGCGCGTTCATCTCGGTCCTCTCGTACTAGAGACAACTCACCCTCAAATGTCCTGCGCCTACGGTAGATAGAGACCGTCAATATGTTACTTCCCTCGGGCGACGAGGTACTAACCCCCTTTCGGAGGCGGTGCGGGCATTTCTGCCGCACTCTGCATGTTACCATGCAGTTCGGACTATATCTTCACCTTTGAAAAAGGCGCCTGGCGTATAGTCTCTGAGGTTCCTGATTTGAGAGCGGCCACTTTTGCCCTTCCATCCGCAGTGAGATGCGCCTTTGATCGCTGAATCCCCACCACTTCGGCGAACCGCTCGAATTGATCCCGATTGACAATCAATGGATGTTCCCTAAAGAAGGGAACGATTTTTGTCGCCAGATCTTCGATGCGCTTGACGATGTAGACGTGCGTTTGTCCCACGTCATACTTCGTTTTGATATAACCGCAACCGAAAGAATCGCGAATTTTTTCGAGCACAGCCGGATACTTTTGGCTGACTTGAAATTCGCAGGCGACCCGCTTCGAGTTCAGGATATAAAAGCACCCTTCACCGTCCACGAAGCCACAAATGTAATCGGGAGGCAATTTTTTCATCAGTTACCTGCGGATTGTCCTTCGCTCTTTAGTTCGAAGGAGTTTCCCGCATACAGCCAAGTTTATAGACAGCAGCGTCTCATTTCACTGTCTCACGACGTACTGAACCCAGCTCACGTACCGCTTTAATTGGCGAACAGCCAAACCCTTCCCACCGACTCCAGCGGGAGGATGCGATGAGCCGACATCGAGGTGCCAAACCGGATCGTCGATATGGGCTCTTGGATCCGATAAGCCTGTTATCCCCGGGGTAGCTTTTATCCGTTGAGCGATGGCAATCCCACAATCAACCACCGGATCACTAGATCCTCGTTTCCGATCTGCTCGGCTTGTAGGCCTTGCAGTTAAGCTCTCTTCTGCTCTTGCACTCGACAGGCGATTTCTATACGCCTTGAGAGAACCTTGGAACGCCTCCGTTACTCTTTAGGAGGCAACCGCCCCAGTTAAACTGCCCGCCTGCTACTGTTCCCCGGCCGGATCAACGGCGCAGGGTTAGCGTCTCAGAATCGAAAAGGTGGTATTTCAAGGTTGCCTCCATCCCGCCCGAAAGCGAGACTTCAAAGGCTCCCACCTATCCTACGTATCCAATCCCAAAACGCAATAACAAGTTACAGTAAAGCTCCACGGGGTCTTTTCGTCTAACCGCAGGTAATCCGCGTCTTCACGGATACCACAATTTCGCCGAGCCTCTCGCCAAGACAGCGGAGCCTTCGTTATGCCATTCGTGCAGGTCGGAACTTCGCGTAAAATCCCAACTCGTCGTTGGGCGCAGACTATACATTGAGCAGGAATTTTCCCCTGCTCCCGGCGTGTTGCCCTCGATACATTTCCGAGAGCCTCGATCTTGCGATCTCAGTCGTTACGGGGTCAACCCTGATGAACCGGGCGACTTCCCACGGTATTACCCACCTTTGGGCATCGTCTCCTTGAAGACGACAACAGGTTTGGGCTTCACCGTTATGAGCCAGTACGGGCAGTTTCATCCACCCGACAAGGAATTTCGCTCGATTCCCTCCTCGCCTGTTTCCAGACAGGTCGGACTTTATCTTGAGCCTCGATTCATCTTCGCGGCGATTTTTCTAATTTCTTCCACGCCGCCGCGTGTGAGATGAACTTTTTTCTCCATCAGCGCGATCGCATGGCGGAATTTAATAAAATCCACATGCTTTCGCGTTTTCAGGGGATGCTTGACGAAGAATGGAACGATTTTTTGCGAGAGATCCTCCAAGCCCCGAACGCGGTAGCGCCACCGGTCACCGTGGTTCGTTCGAACCACGCCACAACCGAAATGCGCTTTCAACGCGTGCAGCACTTGAATGTCCCGCTGGTGTTGGACGACGGTGAACTCCGGCAAAACTTCCGCGCCGGCGGTCATGTCTTGATGCGGATTGATTCCCACATGAAAACACCCCTCACCGTCCACAAAACCCACGATCCACTGTGCGTCAAGCATCATTGCAAGCTCCTGAACGTTAAGTCTCTGAGGGTTCCCGGTTTATTGACCGGGCCTTCCCTGCGGATTGTCCCCATGTCCGTCGAATTTTTACGGCCGCGTTGCGTTGCGGCTCGTATCGATCGGCTGTAGGAGGATTTTCCCGCATATGGTTCAGTTTTACTAAGGCTAGCGATTTTAAACCTTAGGACCGTTATAGTTACGGCCGCCGTTTACCGGGGCTTAAGTTCGCAGCTTCGCCTTGCGGCTGACCACTCTCCATGACCTTCCGGTACCGGGCAGGCATCAGACCCTATACGTCATCTTGTGATTTCAGCAGAGTCCTGTGTTTCTGTTAAACAGTCGCGGCTCCCCATTCACTGCGACCCGTCGGCCCATCCCCTGTACGGGGTAAAGCCAACGGGCACCCCTTCTTCCGAAGTTACGGGGCCAGTTTGCCGAGTTCCTAAGCGAGAGTTCGCTCGCGCGCCTGAGGATTTTCTCCTCGCCTACCTGTGTCGGTTTGCGGTACGGACACGTATTGCAGTAACCGCGGGGCTTTTCTTGGCAGCGTAATTGGGCCGCTTCGCCCGTCTTGCGACGGGCTCGCACTCGGTTCTCGGGATTGACGGCCCTCCGGATTTTCCTGGAGAACCTCCCTACCGCCTTGGACCGGTGACCTTCTGCCGGCCGGCTTACTTTTCTGCGTCCCCCCTCGGTGTGACCCACAGTACGTGGTTCCGGAATATTAACCGGATGCCCATCATCTACGCCTTTCGGCCTCGACTTAGGACCGACTGACCCTGTTCAGACGAACTTTAAACAAGGAAACCTTAGGCTTACGGCGGGAAAGATTTTCACTTTCCTTATCGCTACTTATTCCGACATCCTCACTTCCGCGTCGTCCAGCACTCCTAACGGTGTGCCTTCATCCTAAAGCGGAACGCTCCCCTACCCCGTAGGATGGACGAATCCACCCTACAGCCGTGACTGCGGTATCAGGTTTGAGCCCCGTACTTTTTCGGCGCGATTCAACTTGACGAGTGAGCTGTTACGCACTCTTTAAAGGATGGCTGCTTCTAAGCCAACCTCCTCGCTGTCTCAGTCAAATCACATCCTTCACCACTTAACCTGAATTTTGGGACCTAGGTCGACGGTCTGGGTTGTTTCCCTCTTGCTCACGAAGCTTAGCCCTCGTGAACTGACTGCGGAGCTTGCCCGTACGTATTCGGAGTTTGGTTAGATTCGGAACCGAGGTATTCGGCCCTACACTATCCAGTGCTCTACCTCGTACAGTCATCACTCCACGCTAGCCCTAAAGCTATTTCGGGGAGAACCAGCTATCACCAGCCTCGATTGGCCTTTCACCCCTAACCCAAGCTCATGCAGGACATTTTCAACTGTCAACGCTTCGGGCCTCCATCACCGGTTAAGGTGACTTCACCCTGTCCTGGGTTAGATCGACTGGCTTCGGGTCTACTATTGCGTACTCAACGCCCGTTAAGACTCGCTTTCGCTTCGGCTCCAGTCCCTCAGGACCTTAACCTTGCACGCAACAGTAACTCGCCGGATCATTCTTCAACAGGCACGACGTCGAGCATTCCCCTTGCGGGGCATAGCTCTTCGTCTGCTTGTAAACACACGGTTTCAGGTTCTTTTCACTCCCCGTCAGGGGTCCTTTTCACCTTTCCCTCGCGGTACTGGTTCACTATCGGTCGCCAGAGAGTATTTAGCCTTGGAGAGTGGTCTCCCCGGATTCACGCCGAATTTCACGTGCTCGGCGCTACTTAGGAACTCATCGCAAGCCGCACCGCTTTCACATACGGGACTCTCACCCTCTGTGGTTGGCCTTTCCAGGCACATTCTGTTAGCGGTACAGTTTTTGACTTGCCGGCTCTAAACCGGATGAGCCCTGCAACCCCCATCGTAAGGATGGGTTTAGGCTTTTCCCCGTTCGCTCGCCACTACTAGGGGAATCTCGTTTGATTTCTCTTCCTCCAGGTACTGAGATGTTTCACTTCCCTGGGTTGTCTCGGAGACGGTATCTCCGGCGGTTTCCCGCCGGCCTTCCCGTCAACGTTCATCGGTTTGTCACCGAAGAGGGTTCCCCCATTCGGAAATCCCCGGATCAAAGGTTGCTTGCACCTCCCCGAGGCGTATCGTCGCTGGCCACGTCCTTCATCGACTTCTGGCGCCAAGGCATCCACCATGTGCTCTTTGTAGCTTAGCCGTATCTTTGAATCCTCAGCCGCATCGCGCTACTCAGGACGCGCGGGCAGACTTCGTCCGCGCGTCTTTAATAAGCTCGATACAACATATGTTAGACGCTTGACTTTCCTATTCGTGTGTCAAAGAACCGTCGCTCCCTGTGGCCACTCTGAAGCGGGCCAGAGGACGGCTTGCCGCCAAATTTGATGTGTGTTGGTCGACTTGACGAACCGCAGTCGGCTAAACGGACAACGCGAACATCAGCACCCAAAACCAATACGCTTCCTTAATGTGGAGCTGGCCGGGATTGAACCGGCGGCCTCCTGCTTGCAAAGCAGGCGCTCTCCCAGCTGAGCTACAGCCCCGTCCTAACAACCGGTTCACCCTAAATTGCCGGGGCAGTCCTCGCGCCTTTCGCGAGGGCAGCCCTGTCCACCCAAGAGGTTCACCCTTAATTGTCATGGCAGTCCTCGCGCCTTTCGCGAGGGCAGCCCTGTCCACCCAAGAGGTTCACCCTTAATTGTCATGGCAGTCCTCGCGCCTTTCGCGAGGGCAGCCCTGTTTTGAATGAGCAGGCCAACCCAGCGGCCGGACGCCTTTCACTTCCGCCCAAAGTGGGCGGAAGTGGACTCGAACCACCGGCCTCACCCTTATCAGGGGTGTGCTCTAACCAGCTGAGCTACCCGCCCGAAATTGCACTCAAACTCTTGAGGAAGGGTGTGCTCCCCTTCGGCCCTCAGAAAATTATTGAAGGGGCCTACGGGCCGGCGGCCTCACGAACTCGGCCGCGCGCCTACCTCAGCGCAAGTTTCCAAAGTGCCACCGGCACTTTGACTTGCGCCAGGCGCCCAGCGGAGCTACCCGCCCGAAATCGCACTCAAACTCTTGAGGAAGGGTGTGCTCCCCTTCGGCCCTCAGAAAATTATTGAAGGGGCCTACGGGCCGGCGGCCTCACGAACTCGGCCGCGCGCCTACCTCAGCGCAAGTTGCCAAAGTGCCGCCGGCACTTTGACTTGCGCCAGGCGCCCAGCTGAGCTACCCGCCCGAAAATAAAAGAGCCAAATTGACATGAGCCAAACGCAGGCCGGTGAGCGCCCCACAGGGCACCTCGACGATCGACCTCTTCCGGCGACATCGGCGAACCGAGTCCGGAATACTCCTTAGAAAGGAGGTGATCCAGCCGCACGTTCCCGTACGGCTACCTTGTTACGCGATTTGTTCCCGAATTACTCCGGGGATCGGACTATATCTTCATCCCGCTTTCACGGGAGCCCACGTGTAGTCTCTACGGGGTTGGACCAGCTTGTATGCCATCGTGGGCGCTTCATCCACGACTGGTTTAACAAGCCCTTCAAATGTCGGGTAGGATTCGGTCAATACATACAACCGCGTTCCATGCCCATCCCATTGACGTGATGTTTTAATCCGCCAAAGGGCCAACACTCTTTCGAGTCGATCAACACTGGGTTGGCTGAAACCATGAACCGAGAAACTGATTGTCCGATGAATTTTGTTCCCATCGTCCATGAACCAGATCGCCAACGCGATCGGCTCAATTTTCTCGATCCAACTTTCCGGAAATTCCTTTTTGCTTTGGGGAAACCATTCGGTTCTCCAAAGTGAAAGCTCCGGAAGGCCAACGGCGCCGAACCGCCAGGATTGATGCCTTGGAACGTATTGAGGGTTGGAAAGACAATGGGACTTGAATTTTGAGAACTTCCAGTCCACATAGACCTTCTGCTTCGCCTCATGCTCAATCCGAACCCGGTGATGATGACCGGACCAGCTGAGCGTTCCATCTCCCAAAAGACACCCGGCGATGATTTGCCGTTGCGCTTCGGTGAGAGGCTTCGCTCGAAGCGTATTCGCTTCGCGCGTGTTGGACATTCTAGGCCAACTTCCCTCGGTATCGCCCTATTTTACAAGGGGTTCACCGATACAGTTGGATTTGTCTAGAGAATTGCTCCTCTAGGAAGCCGTTTAGGAGACCGCCGACGTTGACGGTCTTCCAGGGGTATGTTGACTTCACCCCAATCACCAGTCACAACTTGGGCCTGGCGAAGCCAGGACTTCTGTTGCAACGGGCTTTCGTGGTGTGACGGGCGGTGTGTACAAGGCCCGGGAACGTATTCACCGCAGCCTGCTGATCTGCGATTACTAGCGATTCCGCCTTCATGTGGGCGAGTTGCAGCCCACAATCTGAACTGGGGCGACTTTTGTGGGATTGGCTCCGCCTTGCGGCCTCGCTTCCCTCTGTGGTCGCCATTGTATCACGTGTGTTGCCCTGGACATAAGGGCCATGAGGACTTGACGTCGTCCCCACCTTCCTCCCCGTTATCCGAGGCAGTCTCCTAAGAGTGCGCCGCTTGCGCGGGTGGCAACATAGGATAGGGGTTGCGCTCGTTGCGGGACTTAACCCAACATCTCACGACACGAGCTGACGACAGCCATGCAGCACCTCGACCGACAACCGACTTTACGGTTCGTTCTCCTTTTCGGGAGAACTACTACCGGCCGTTCGAGCCCAGGTAAGGTTCTTCGCGTTGCGTCGAATTAAACCACATGATCCACCGCTTGTGCGGGCCCCCGTCAATTCCTTTGAGTTTCAACCTTGCGGCCGTACTCCCCAGGCGGCACATTTAATGCGTTAGCGTCGACACGGGAGGGGTCGATACCCCCCATATCTAATGTGCATCGTTTACGGCTGGGACTACCAGGGTATCTAATCCTGTTTGATCCCCCAGCTTTCGTGGATGAGCGTCGATAATTGCCTAGTCGCCTGCCTTCGCCATTGATGTTCCTCCTGATATCTACGCATTTCACCGCTACACCAGGAATTCCAGCGACCCCTTCAATATCCAAGTCCGACAGTATCCATTGACCTCCCCGGGTTGAGCCCGGGGCTTTCACAACGGACTTGTCGAACCGCCTGCCCACGCTTTACGCCTAGTAAATCCGAGTAACGCTCGCCACCTTCGTCTTACCGCGGCTGCTGGCACGAAGTTAGCCGTGGCTTATTCGCGGGGTACAATCAGCCCGTGCTATTCACACGGTTGTTTTTCCCCCGCAAAAGGAGTTTACAATCCGAAGACCTTCGTCCTCCACGCGGCATTGCTGCGTCAGGGTTTCCCCCATTGCGCAAAATTCCCCACTGCTGCCTCCCGTAGGAGTATGGCCCGTGTCTCAGTGCCATTGTGACCGATCGTCCTTTCAGACCGGTTACCCGTCGTAGCCTTGGTGGGCCGTTACCCCGCCAACAAGCTGATAGGCCGTGAACCCCGCCTCAAGCGCCCCTTACGGAGCTTTAACCTCATCCCGATGCCGGGACGTGGTCTCACATGGTATTAGCCCCGGTTTCCCGGGGTTGTCCCACGCTCGAGGGGAGGTTGTTCACGTATTACTCACCCGTTTGCCACTAAACTCGACGATACACTGCCGAATTTCGTTCGACTTGCATGTGTTAGGCATGCCGCCAGCGTTCACTCTGAGCCAGGATCAAACTCTCCGTAAGATTGGTGGCCAAACGCCTTGCGGCGTAAGGCACAAACTTATGAGGTTTGGTTTACGGCTCTTCTTTGATGGAATTGCTTGAGTTGTTAAACACAAGCTTTATTACACCTGAACGTCGTATTACCAAATAAGCGTCGGATGGCGTCCCACCAGCGTCCGGCCTTTGGATTGCCGGACGATGACTTGGGGCGCTCACCCGCCTGCGTTTTGGCTCTATGTCAAAGAACTGTCAAAATCGGTCCCGACTGTACAAAAAAATAACAAGAGGCGCAATCACGCCCCTTCAAAGAATATAGCCTCTACATTCTCTGTCTCCGGCCTCATCGGGGAGGGCCGGTGCTGTCCATTTCAACACTCGATGCGGCGCTGAATCACCGCTGACCAGGGGGCTATTATACGAAAGGCGGGAAATAAGTCAAGGCTTTTATTTTTATTTTTAAATTTTTAAGTTCCCCCCCCCCCCCCCCCCGTGTATTTTTCAACTCACGAAAAGCAGCCTTGGGGCTGGGGTCTAATTATTCGTTAGATTTCTCAGAATGGGCAATAAAGGGCGTTCCAATGCCTTTTCAAAATCGCCAAGCCATTTATCAACATACGCTCGGTCGTAGGGCGGTTTTTTTAACAGGATCATTCGCACATCTTCAAGGTCCCGGAGCCGGCCAGAAACTATTTTTTGGATGACCACATCCTCGAGCGAAGCAAAGTGAACTTCCGATTTTCCCATCGGAACCTTTCGGACGCGCCCCATGGCCTGACGTTCATAAGGCGAAAGGGAAAAAATGAAATCGACCCGAATCCCGGAATCCGGGTTCTGGCAGGGAAGGACCAACGTTTCTTCCACGAATTGATCGGGGCGGGGGACAAGCACCTTTAATTGAAGGGGAATGAGGAGGGGTGTCAGTTTCGAAATTTCCTTGGGACCGAGGGCCAACGTAAGGTCGATTTCCCTCGTCAATCTCGGCTCACCGTAAAGAAGAACGGCCTGGCCGCCGATGACCATATAGGGAATGCCGGCTTTTTCAAGGATTTGTGCCAGCCGCTCAAGCAGCCGTTCGAACATTGATGTCCTTGGCGAAGCGGATTTTTTCCGTTATACCCTCAAGTGGATCGGCTCGAAGCCACGCCCCGAGATGCAAAGCCTCCTCCCGCAACGCTTCCGAAAGGCGCAAATTCGCCATCAGGTCCGGCTTTTGGGCTGAGAGCCAACGGTTCTCCCAATCGGAATAAATTTGGTGGTTTTTATTCATGATCCTTTAAGTTTACCGCAAACAAGCCTGAAACACCAGCGCGGCTTGCGTTTCAATGGTGGAAGTTCTGGCGGGCTGGGAGAAAAGCTAAAATGGCTCGGCTATGATTCGCACCCGCCCCGCCTCCCTCCAAGATTTGATGATTGTCGAGTCCCGTGTCTACCGGGACCCCCGGGGGTTTTTCTGTGAATCATTTAACGCGCGGGAATTCGCGGGGGCGGGATTGCCCTTTGAATTCGTCCAGGACAACGTGAGCCGGTCGGCCAAGGGGACTCTGCGGGGGCTTCACTTCCAGCGGGCGCCCCACGCCCAGGGAAAGCTCGTGCGCGTCCTGGAGGGGTCGGTTTTCGACGTGGCGGTCGATATCCGAAAGGGTTCTCCGACCTTCGGGAAGTGGCACGGGGAAGAATTGTCCGAGCAAAACGGCCGGGCGCTTTACATCCCGGAAGGTTTCGCCCACGGGTTCTTGGTGACGTCGGAGACGGCGCTGTTCAATTACAAATGCACCGCCTATTACGCGCCTGACGCCGAGGTTTCCCTTCGGTGGGACGATCCGGCGCTCGCCATTGCCTGGCCCCGGCTGGACATTCCGTTTTCTTTATCGGCAAAGGACAGGAACGCCCCGCGACTGTCGGAGGTCGACCTGTCGGGCATTTAAGAATCCCCCGCGAGACGGCGCGACGGCCAGAGCTACGGCCGGGACATGCGCCGCAGGCGGGAGAGGCGGTCGCGGATTTCGGAGGGCTTGACCGTTTGAAGGCGCTCGAGCGAAAATTTTTCGACGGTGAAGCTGGCCATCACGGTGCCGTGGAAGAGCGCGTGGTGGAGCGTGGATTCGTCCAATCGGTTCCCGGACTTGTTAATGTACCCCATAAAACCCCCCGCGAACGTGTCCCCCGCTCCGGTGGGGTCGAAGACTTCTTCCAACGGATAGGCCGGCGCCATGTAAACGCTTCGTTTGGAAAAAAGAAGCGAACCGTGTTCCCCCTTCTTCACCACCACAAAACGAGGTCCCCAGGATTGGATCAGGCGCCCCGCCTGGATCAGGCTGGCCTTTCCGGACAATTGCCGGGCTTCCCCGTCGTTTAAAATCAAAATGTCGATTTCTTCGCACAAGGCCTTGATCCGGTCCGGTTTCGTGGAAATCCACAAGTTCATTGTGTCCACGGCCACGACCTTGGGCCGGTGCACCTGGCGGAGGACGCGGAGCTGGAGGTCCGGATCGATGTTGGCCAGGAACACCGCGTCGGTGGAGCGGTAGGCCTCGGGCAGGTTCGGGGCAAACCTTTCAAACACGTTGAGCCGCGTGTCCAGGGTTTTCGCCTCGTTCAAATCGTATTCGTAGCAGCCCGACCAGCGGAAGGTGTCGCCTTCGGCCACTTGGAGGCCGGCCAAGTCGATGCGCCGGCGGCGCAACAAGTCCAAATGGCGCTCGGGAAAATCCCGCCCCACCACGCCCACCAGCTTGACGTCGGTGAAGAAACTGGCCGAATAGGAAAAATAGACCGCCGATCCGCCCAGGGCATCGGAGCGTTCCCCGAAGGGGGTTTTCACCGAATCCAAGGCGACCGAACCAATCACAACGATGCTCATCGTCCGACTCCCTAAGGGTCTGTGAAGAAATAAATCATTTTGCCGGAGGCTTTTGACCCTGGGCTGCGTTGCTCATCTCTCACATACCGACCAGTATGCTCGCTCTTCGCGCCTTGCCCAGGGTCAAAATCCCCTCGGCAAAACGCTCAATTTGTTTCTTCACAGACCCTTAGGAGGAAAAACGCGGCGAGTCATCGATATCCACGGTAAATTCCTCGAAAAACGCGGGGTCCAGGCGCCGGAGTTGGTCCTCGAACTCGGTGAGGGACATCAGGCAGGGAACGCGGTCGGGAAACTCAGGCAGGCGATCGGCCACCTGGCGAAAGGGAAAACCGTAGCGGTTGAGAAGCGTGAAAACCCGCATGTCGGCCATGAACAGCCACCGCCCCAGCCGGATGCGCTTGGACGCCTGATACAGCGAACGAAAAAGCCCCAGGATGACCCGGGGGCCCTTGCGCCCCTGGAGAGGGATGGCCAACGGCCCTCCGTCCGGCAAAACGCCGCCTTCGCTCTTCCTTAAATAGGGCTCCGCCCCGAAGGGGCCGTCCTCGCGGCGCCGCCGAACGCGGTGGTCCAAGACCAGATACCCGATTTCTCCCATGGAATCCGAGGCGCCCCCCAGCCGCAGGGGAACCACCCGCCGGATGGGAAGGCCCTGCTCGGAAGGCGTGACCAGGCGCACCGCCGCCACCGGCCAGCCGTCGCTGATGGCCGCGGCGTGGATGGCCTGATCGTCGAACTCGTCCTTGATTTTTCCGTCCGGGAAATGGATCGGCTGGGCGTGGGTCATCTCGGCCACCCAGACCGAGTAGCGAAGGCGATAAACGGCCTCGCGCATCAAAGGGTCTCGGAGAGTTTTAAACTCAAGACCATTAACATCCAACAGACTCATAACGGCGCGAAGGAAGGCTTGACGACGGCTTCTCTCCAAAAAAATCAGTTGCCGATGGTTTTTCGGGCCGGGGCCTGTTGCGCCGGGACCGGGGCCTTCTTGGAGCCCGCCGGTTTTCGCGCCGGCCCGCTCTTGCCCGGGGCGCTCGCCGCCTTGTTCGCCGGCGGTTTTTCCAGACTGCGGATTTCACTCAACCTGACCCACGTGTTCACGGCAAGTTGACCCACCTGTTCGCGCGAAGCTGACCCACCCTCCACACCGCCGGGGGTGGCGCCTCCCGGAGCGAAGCGACGATGGGTCAAACAGGACAAGTATAGCTTTTGGTTTGGGATTTCAGCGCGCCTCCGAGCGCCGCGTCTTCGACGTGGTCGTGGGTTAGGCTGTTCCCTCGATCCGGCCACAGAATTTGGTTGCGGGCTCTCACCCAGGACGGCCCGGCGTTCCGGCCGGCCGTCGACAGTCGGCCGACTTCGTCGGCATCATACTGTGGTTTTTCCGTCGGCGTCCGCCCAGCGGACGCCGGGATGGGAAAAATACCGTCTCTCGGATTGGGTCTTTCGCCTCATTGCGCCGCACAGGGCACGGCTCCATGACCGTAAGGCGAAAGGCACAATCAGCCGCGACCTTTAGAGGTGCCACGGCCGAGGAACGCGGCCGTGGAAGCTCCGTTTGAGACATACTCCTCCAGATTTTTTGTCCCGGGGATGAAAGCTTGTACGGCCAAAAGGCGGGTCCTCCTTGGGAGAGGCCCGCCCTTGTTTGACATCCGCGTATTGAAGGTTATTGCTGTCCCCCCAACGGTTTCTGCTTGCGATTCTTCTCTACGATCTCCCAGGTTTCCTTTGACCAGCCGTCGCCGAAAAGCTCGAAGTCCCGGATGTGCGGAGGCGAAGCTTCTAGGTTGACCCAATACCTGAGGCCATATCCAGGTTTTCGTGTATATGTAGCTTCAAGAGGGGCATTATCACGGGGCCGAATCGTTTGATGTGGGTTCAGTCGATATGTCGCAACCTCTGTGCGATGAATCAATTTGCTCGTGTCGTCCAACGACATCCCTACCCTCAATAGCCTAACGTTTAAATCTAAATGCCGACATTCTTCATCAGTAGGGACATTCTTGCGGTCGGATTCTGTCTCGTCCTTTCGATCAAGTAACCAAATTTCAGTGATCCATTGCTTCACAAATTTCAAGAACGGCATGGGCAACGGAGCATGCCGCTCGAGTCCTCGGCCATAGGCATATTTTTCCGCCCCATCCTTGTATATGTACCCCTCATGTATTGAGCCATCGGCTTTCAATTTAATGGCCTGCCCCTCGTCTCTGCCATGTGCGAGGTTTAGTTGCCAGGTCCCGCTGGATGACCCTTTGATATAAAAACCATAATGCTTCAATCGACCATCAGAATAGAACTCCGCGTAAAGGCTCTCTTTTTTTTTCGTGTTATAGCCCGATGGAATGAAAGCCTTATTAATTATCAGGCCTTTCCCTTTTTCACTCATGGTTTCTCCAGACGATCAAAATAGGTTATTTCAACGTTCCTCCGGGCCGACGGCTTCAAGTAAGACTCCGCACCCCACTGATCCGGGATTCGGAACTTCAAGCCTTTGTCCGTCGCCAAGTTTAGATAGTCTCCGAGGGCCTTCGGAGAATCGATGATATAACTCCTGTTTTCGCCCGGCAGAAAACCCATCATTCTGTTCTTGGACCAATCCACGGGCAGTTGAACGTTCGTTTGTGGGCCATGCAGTATAGGACTTGCTTTAAAACCCCGGGATCGAAATATTTCATTCGTTACTTTCATGGCAAAGGTTTCATTCTCCGTTATAAAACCCAAGTTCGGATCAGGGTTGATATTTCCCAATGTCTTCCTGCTCCCCACGGCCGCCATATCGAAATCTGACGACACATGCTTTTTTAATCTTAGGTCGAAAAAATAACCACCCTGAATCATGTAGCGACCATTGCTATTGAAAATAATATCGATGTGCTCAAGATTGTGTGGGTCAGCGTGAATTCGTCGGGTGATGGGGTCGACCTTCGCCTTGATCAGCATTTCCTTGGGCGCGGTCCGGTTCATAGTGAACTCCAACACGGGTCCCGCCTTGGGCTCCATAATTAAAAGTCCCATGTCGCCTTTCGTGGCCGCCGCCGCGAATGTCTGCTGCACAGCCGTGATCTTGTCCGCGTGCCGTGCCGGAAGGCTCTGCACAGCTTCCTCCAGGCTCATCCCCGCCACGCTCCGCATTTGGTCCTCGGAAATGTTTCGCCGGAAGGCCTTGACCTCCTGGACCGGAAGGTCCGTATACCGCAAGTTCTCCGTGGCCCTTTCAACCGTCAGCCCCTTCCCGATCCGCACGCGACCGGACTCGCCCAGGCCGTTCCACCATTTCTTGACTTCGCTTCCGAATTGCCGCATCCGGTTGACCGGGCGATCCAGTAGGCCAGGGTTTGGCTTGGCGGCCAACTCCACGCCCACATCTCCCCCAGTTCCATTTCGGGGCGCGTCCGGTAAAGCCGTAGCCGACGACTCCGATAAAGTCCTTTTCGGTTCCTTGTGGAAGACGAGCTTGGTCTTCTCCCAAATTCGAGCGCCGATCCCGGGGGTTGGCGGAGTTTCCAATTGTGTAAATCTGAGCAGTTCCTTGGTCTTGGCGTCGTGGAGCACCGCGATTCCCATGTCGGGGGCTTCGATTCTATAA
>Ga0247727_10004923_pt1 | contig 27753 bp, 22 predicted proteins | sample WisWelCaveWW1625_FD_202498 | JGI IMG/M metagenome (GOLD analysis project Ga0247727, IMG submission 202498) | Biofilm microbial communities from Wishing Well Cave, Virginia, United States - WW16-25 | ecosystem: Environmental > Aquatic > Deep subsurface > Groundwater > Cave microbial mat | place...
GGTCGGGTTGCCCGATTGACGGAAAAGAGGGGCGATGCGGTCGGCGAGTTTGTAACTCGGAAGGTCCCGGCTCTCGATCTGGCCGTCGTCGAACGTGATCCGCGCGACCGTGCGGACCGATCCGGAGGAAAGAGCGATCAGTATCCCTAAGGCGGCGACCCAAACCACGGGGGCGCTGGGCACGAACGCGCGGTACGCCCGGCCCCAAAAGCGCTCCGCCGCCGAACGGACGGCGCGGCTCAGGAACCCGGCGTCCGTCCGGGAACTTCGCCAGCCATGCCTTTCCATCAGCACCAACAAGGCGGGCATCAGGAGCATGATGGCGAGATAGTTGAGGACCAAGCCGACGACGCCGACGACGCCGAACTCGTAGAAGAGATCGAACCGGGAGAAGAGAAGGGCCAGGAAACCGGCCGCGGTGGTGAGCATCGAGAGGTAGGTGGCGAAACCCGTCTGCGACAGGGCCTCTTCCCTCGCCTGGCCGGGAGAGAAGCCCTCCCGCCGGAGACGGACGTAGTGGGTCAAAATATAGATCGCGTAGTCGCTGCCGAGGCCCGCCAGGATCACCGCGGCGAAGCTCGTAATGAGGTTCAAGCGCCCCAAGAGAACGGCCGTCACCCCGCCCGTCCAGAGGATGGCGGCGCAAACCGGCAGCCCGACCAGAAGGACGGCGCGGACGCTTCGAAAATAGACGAGAAGGACCAGGGTCAGGACGGCGGTCACTAGAAGGGAGACGCCGGCGATTTCGTTCCGGATGAGAGAGGCCTGTTCCGCCATTTTGGGCGACGTGCCGGTGAAGCCGACCCGTACCTCCCGGAACCCGGGCGCGGCCGCGATTTCGTCCGCAATCCGGCGGAAATCCGCCAACATCTTTTCGGTAGTTCCGAAGGCCTGGGCATTGCCGCGGGTCTTGACCCTGAGAACGACCGTCCGGCCGTCGTCCGAGGCGAGAACGCTGCTTCGCAAGTCGACGCCGTATTTCCCGCGATATTTTTCGGCGATGTCGTCGAGCTTCAGTCCGACACGGTCCTCGGGATCCGCGAAATCCATGAGGTCGTCGAACACGGGGCTCAATCCCTTCCGGCCGGAATCAAGCGCGCGGTCAACCCGCCGCTCGACCTCCGACAGATCGGATCGGTCGAGATAAAGCCACTGCCGACGGAGGAAGTAATCGGCGGGCTTCCGGTAATCCACGTACCGGACCGCGGGATGGACTTCGAAGGCTCCGGCCAGGCGGTCGGCGAAACGGACCGTCTGCTCCGGCGTCGCCCCCTCGGCGACGATCAGGACGAACCCCGAGCCGCCGAAACCTTCCTTCAATTGGCCGAGGTTGCGGACGCTTTCCAGCTGGGGAGGAAGAAAGGAAACCAGGTCGCTTTCGACCCGAAGGTCGCGGGCGGCGAGGACGGAGACTAGCGTCACGCAAACGGCGAGAAGAAGAACGGACTTGGGGAACCGCGCGCCAATGCGGTGAAGCTTGGGAGCGCGGGCGCCGGGCCGCGCCTTGAAATCGTCAGGCGGCGTGTTTGCCATCGGAGGCCTGCCACTTTTTCACGCGATCCACGAGAAGAACCAAAATACACGCGGCGACTCCGGAGATCAGGAACGTGGAAACGGTGATTTGAGTCCGACGAGGCGAGTACCGCCGAACGGGTACGCGTCCCTCATCAATGATCTGGAAAGTGATGTCCTCCTTGTTCTCCTCGATCTTCGCTACTTCGTATTGCTGAGTCAAAAGCGCGTTGACCTTGCCGAGAAGTTCCTGGCGCAACATCAGATACTGGAGGTAGACCTGCTGCGGCACATCGCTGACGACGCGGGCGCCCTCAAGCTTCACATTCACGTCGTCGAGCCGGGTTTGGACCTCCTTGAGATCCCCCAGGTCCTTCCCGACGGGCGTTGAAGACTCGTTGACGTCCTCCAGAGTCCTGACGTCGACGTCCACCTTGGGAACTCTGTTCGATATGCGATTGGCGGAATAATACGACGCGATCTCCTTGCCTGCCTCCAAGAGATCCGACTTGCTCCTTTCCAGCTGCCCGGAGACGAAAATACGGTTCCGCTTGGCCATGGTAAACGTATTGGCGTTGATGTGCTCGTCGAGCTCGCGAAGCACGCCGTTCACGGCCCTGGCGGTCGCCTCCGGGTCCCTGAGATAGGCGCTGATCGTGATGGTTTGGGCCTTCTTATCCTCGAAAAATTTCACCTTGGCGAAGAACTGCTCGACCGACTCCTCCACGAGCGGGTAGGATTCCGCTCCGCCCGCCCATTTATTGCTCTTGAAGTCCCATTTATCCGGAAAGAGGTGTGGAACAAGGTGATGCTTCTCGATGAGGCGCTCCGCCAGAGTGCGGCTTTTCAGGACGGCCATGATCTGTGTGGAGCTGCTGGAGGCCGCACCGAGTCCGCCCAACAAATTACCGAAACCCATTTGGGCGACCATCGCCGACAAGCCCCCTCCCTTCTGCCCTCCGAGCGGGAGTATCACGGCCTGAGACTTGTAGATTTTAGGAATCAACAGGCTTACGACGATGGCCACGGCAGTGGCCAGCAGTGTCACGGACACGATGAACGTGCGGCGATTCCAGAGCTCTTTCAAAATCTCCCGAATGTCGATCGTTTGTTCCATGTTGGATTTCTTATCGCGCCAGGGTCACGACGGCCGAGGTGATGCCGACCACCGAGGCCGCTATGCCTACCACCAGAGTGGCGAAGTTTTCGGGCGCCATGTACTTTTCGGGCACGACGATGGTGTCTCCCGGATTCACCATCGTCTTGTCCGTCACCTTCTCGGCCTTGCCCACGGAAGAGATGATCTTTATTTTTTTCGGCTTGGCCAGCTTCGTCGTCCCCCCGGCGATGGTGAGGTACTGCCTCACCCCGTAATAGGGGCTGAAGGGATACGGTCCGGGCCTGGCCACGGCGCCCAGCACGAAGACCCTCTCCTCGTAGGAGGGATAGAAGAGCTGGTTGTCGCCGGGAAGACGCGCCAGATTGTAATCGAACGTTTTGTCGTCGGTCAGGAAATGAGGCACGATCACGACGTCGGCGCTGGCGATCTGGAATTGGCGCCTCTCCTCGGCGACGTTCGGCACGTCGATGAGCTCCCTCTGACCGCTTTGAAAGCGGATGACCTTGATGGTCGAAGCGTCGCCGCTTCCCGGCGTAAAACCTCCCGCCAACTTGATCAAATCCTCGAGCGTTCGCTCGGTCCTCAGCTCGTACATTCCGGGCCTCTTGACGACGCCCTCGATCTGGACGACGCGCTGCTTGAGCGGGACAAAGACGACGTCGTTGTCCATCAAATACGGGTTCGCATCCAGGTTGCCAAAGAGCCGGAATGAGACAAGATCCGCGCGCCGGCCGCCCCCTTCCTGCTTTCGGATTTCGATGTGGCGCTCCGATCCGCGTTCGTTGATATCCCCGGCGATTTGAAGGGCCTCGGACATTCGTGTCGACGCCGGCACCCGGTAGGTTCCCGGACGCTCCACCTCGCCCAAGACATGGACCTGGTACATCAGCGACCCATGTTGACTTCCTTCGCCCATGACGGTGCCTTGCTGGAACGAGCCTGGAGCCTGAGGCTGGCGTTGCTGCTGTTGTCCCTTGTCGGTTTTCGTGCCAAAGCTGGAACCGGTGAGCCGGTTGACCGAGCTCCACTCGGCCTGGCTTGGCATCTGGTTCTGCTGGTTGGGATCGGACAGCGACTGGGACGAAACGGAACGAGGTCCCGCCACAAAGGCCACGAATGCAACGATCAGAAACCAAGAGAACGACTTTCTCACCCAGTCTTTTGAAATCATTGAGGGTCCTGCCCTAATCCCCCATTTGACCCCTTGTCAATCCAGATTGTTCATCTTCGATACGTCCTAAACTCCGTAAGCCATAGCTTTTTGCTTGCTCATCGCAAGAAGATTGACTACTTCTTGAGAGGCTAAGCATTTTAAATCACTGGCCTATGTCGTTCTTGGAGTCCCTAGAAGTTCTTCCCGACACTCGTCTGGCCATGGATTCCGCCTGTTTCCAGAGGGCCTAGGCAAAATAAAGAGGTTTCGTCCACGGGGATGGGGAATAAAGACCTACTCGATCGGTGACATACATATATGAGCAAGTGGTACGTCATTCAGACCAAGCCTAAAAAAGAACACGATGTCTTGCGCCGTCTGAACGCGGCGGGCATGGAAGTCTTCCTGCCCCGCATGAGGACACTCACCTCTCACAAACCCATTTTCCCAGGCTATGTTTTCTTAAGGACGGACCTGGCTCAGTCCGGTCGCTTGTGGCTCATCCGATACTCGCGAGGGGTTTCGAAGCTACTCGGAGGGGAAGAAGGCCCTCAAACGATCGCCGATGTCTTTATCGAAACCATGAAGGAGCAAACGAGGGATGGATCGATTCTTGAACAAGACTTGCTCTTTGGGGAGGGGGATAAGGTCCACGTCAAAAGAGGAATCTTGCAGGACTTACGAGGCATCATCCTCCGCAATCTCTCGGAGAGCGGCCGGGTTAAGGTCATCTTCCGTTGGATGAACAGCCGCATGGAGGCCCTCCTTCCCTACAGGGATTTAGAAAAGGCCGCTTAGTGAACTAATGGCCAAAGGGCTGATAACACATCGATATTTCAAATGAATCCAAATGGATTCAAGGGCGGTAGCTTGCCTTAAGAGATGTTAGAAACATCAAACAAAACTTACCAAGCTTCGAACTCCCTTAATTCTCGGGAGGTGGATTGCTGTATCGTCGGCGGAGGACCGGCCGGCGTCTTCTTATCCCTTCTTTTGGCGCGCCAAGGCGTCTCGGTAACACTCCTGGAGTCTCATTACGACTTCGATCGTGATTTTCGCGGCGATAACCTGATCCCCGGCGTGATGGAAAGCCTGGAGGGTGTCGGCCTTGCGGAGAGATTGCTCAAATTGAAGCATACAAAGATCTACACACAGTCGATCCAGACCTCCTCCGGCTTCGTCCCGCTGGCTGACTACAGCCGACTGAAGACGAAGTACCCCTTTCTCGTCGTTATCCCTCAGGCACGCTTTCTCGAGTTCCTGATTGACGAGACTCGCAAGTACCCAAACTTCCGGTTGATCTTAGGCGCACAAGTCCGCGAACTGATCGAGGAGGACGGGGAGGTCCGCGGCGTCCGCTTCCAATCCAAGGAAGGTCCGCAAGAGATCCGCTCCCGGCTGGTAATAGGCGCCGACGGCCGTTTCTCCACCGTCAGGAAGATTGGCGGATTCGACATGATCCGGATCCCGGTGCTCATGGACGTCCTGTGGTTTCGTATCCCTCGTATCCCAGAGGATGAAGGCAAGATGAACCTTTCCGTACGCGTCAAGGATGGTTTCTACATCGGCTGTTGGGAACGTCTGGATACCTGGCAGTGCAACTTGAATTTCGCAAAAAATAAATATCCGGAAATTCGCGCAGCGGGGTTGCCGGCCTTTCGAAAACTTATTTGCGATATGGTTCCTGAATTTGGCGATAGAGTCGAGACGCTCAAGGATTGGAGCCAGCTTTTTTTCTTGTCCGTGGAGATGGGACGCGTTCCTCGGTGGTATCGTCCTGGAGTCCTCTTACTAGGCGATGCCGCTCATATCATGTCCTCGGTGGGTGGAACGGGCATCAACTGTGCAATCCAGGACGCCATTGTCGCATCCAATGTCCTGGGACCGTGCCTGAAAAGTGGGAACGCGAAAGTCCGCGACCTGGCGGAGGTTCAACGCCAGAGGAAATGGCCAACCAGGATCACCCAGATGCTTCAAAAGTTGGTCGAGAAGCAGATCATCGGGCGGGCCCTCGACTCCGAAAAGAAGAGGTTTCGTGTTCCGTTTTATTTTCGTATCCCCTTCGTCCAGGAGATGGCTACCCAAGTGGCAGGATTTGGCATCCGACCGGTCCACGTCCAAACCCGGCAGTAATCGATTATGCAAGACTTGGTGACATTGGAACCGTCCGTCTTCGAGGCGCCCACGCAAGTGCTGTGCAATCTTTGCCATGAGAACCGCGCAAAGGTTTTTTGCACCAAGACGGTCAACGGATTCTCCACGGAGTTCACCTTCGTGCAGTGCGAGGGCTGTGGCCTCGTTTTCCTCAATCCGCGCCCATCCCTGGCCTCCCTGGATCAACTGTATAACTCCAAGGAATATTTCCAAGGAAAAGACAAGGCGATCGGCTACTTCGATTATCTCAGCGAGGAAAGCTTCCGTCGCCAGACGGCCGCAGCTAAGATTAAGGAGATCGAGCGTGCCTTGGGTCGAAAGGGTCGCCTTCTGGAGATTGGCTGCGCCGCGGGATTTTTCCTGGCAGCAGCACGAGATGCGGGGTGGGAGGTGTCCGGACTAGACATCTCCGAACCGATGATCCAGTACGCCCGGGAAAGCTACAAATTAGATGCCTGGATCATGCGCTTCGAAGATCTCGATCTTGCGACCCACCTGACAGCCCGCCAAGGCTCTTACGACGTCATCGCCTGCTGGGGAACCACCGGCACCTTTTTAGACCCCGTGGGAAATTTCCTCAAGGTACACAATCTCCTAAAAGACGACGGATTATTCGTGTTCAACGCATCCGACTCCGACAGTCTCTTGGCTAATCTCATGGGGTCCCGGTGGTACTGTCTGCAGCCCTCGGCGGCTCATGCCTATAACCGTCGCGTCCTTTTGAAGATGCTGAGCCAGACCGGATTCGATCTCGTCAGGTTACAAACGGACAGGCATCACATAACTCTCTACAAGGTCATGACCCAAAGGCAGGTGGCACGCGGCAGGTTCGTCGAATGGATAGCGAGTCTGGTCCGTGAACTCCCTCTTGCGCACAAACCGTTCTTATTTCCTAATTTAGGCTTCATCGAATGTTACGCCAGGAAATCTCGAGTCCAAGGAGGAAACACCTCGTGACCCAAGAACTCACGCACCAGGCGCGTATGCAGATGATCAACGGCATGATTCAGAAACTGGACGTCGGCCGTCAGTACCCGACGATGATCATCCTGGACGTGACGAACGTCTGCAATTTCGAGTGCCCCCACTGCCCGCAGCCGGCCATGGCGGCTCAGGCCAATTATCGAGCCTCCTACCTGGATTACGACAACTACACGCGCATTATCGACGAGATAGCGAACACACAGGTCAAGTTCGTTCGTTTCACGGGAGACGGCGAGCCGATGCTCCACAAACGGTTCTTGGACATGATCGCTTACGCAAAAAAGATGACCAATATCCCTCTAGTCCTGACGACCAACGGCTCCTTCTTGGACGCGCCGCGCGTTGAAAGATTGCTGGATCTGGGCATGGACGTCATCGACGTGAGCCTCGATGCCTTCAGCAAGGAAAAATACCAGATCGTCCGTAAGGGAGGAAATTACCATCAAGTGATGTCAAATCTTCATACCCTCCTGGCGATGAGGGAGAAGAAGAAGGCCAAGACCCAAGTGATGGTCAACATGATCAACCAGCAGTTGGTCGCGAACGAAGTGGAGGACTTTCGCAGGTATTGGGCGCCCCTGGTCGACTTCGTCCTCGTGCGAAACCTGCACACGGCCACCAAGCAGGTCAACCAAATCGAAGTGGGCCAAAAAATGGCCCGTGAACAGCCGGACCGCCATCCTTGTGCCCACTTGTGGAAGCGTCTCACCATCGATTTCGTTCTGAATGTCAAGTTCTGCGCCCATGATTGGTACGACGAAACGGTTCTATCCAAATTGGGGGAAGGCGGCATCCGTTCGATCTGGTTCAGCGACCGGCTGAACGAAATCCGAAAGGCGCATGTCGACAACGATTATCGGAAGGTACCGGTCTGCGGCGATTGTCCCGACTGGGCAGCCGCCCCTTGGGATTATGGTTTCGAGAAGATCATTGAAAAGATCGGGGTAATCCGGCTGGACTAAGCGGATGAAGGGAGCCATCATCCAGCCTTCATTTCTACCGTGGCGAGGATTCTTCGACATCATCCGCAAGTCTAACATTTTCGTGTTTCTGGACGACGTGCAATACGATAAGAACTCCTGGAGGAATCGAAACAAGATCAAGACGAGCCGCGGAACGCAATGGATAACGGTTCCGGTTCTGACGACCGGGCGATTCGGACAAAAGATCAACGAAACCGAAATCCGCAACGACTCAGGCTGGAGGGACAAACTACTGCATACCCTTTACTTCAATTACCGTCGCGCGCCTTTTTTTGATACTTACTTTCCGGTTCTGCAAGACGCGTTGACAAAGGATTGGGCATTGATCGCCGATCTCGACATCCATCTCACTCTTGAGGTCATGAGGCTCTTGGGCATCGAGACTAAGACGGTCCGATCGAGCGAGCTGAAGATTGAGACAGACGACAAGAACGAACGCATTGTACACATTTGCCGTGAGTTGGGCATCCAGCATTATCTCTCGGGACCGGCGGCGAAGAAATATATGAGCGGTTTCCCTTACGAGAATCAAGGCATTTCAATAGAATTCATGCGGTACGACTACCCTCCTTACGATCAATTACATGGAACTTTCGAGCCTCAGGTATCCATAATCGACTTATTGTTCAACAAGGGAGGAGAAGCACCATCCTATATATGGAACTATCCCAAAGCCGAAAAAAACTAATTTCTCTCGTCATCACAAGTTTCAATGATTGCGGAATCATTGAGCCGTATTACGATGCGATCGCCTCAGCTCTTTGCAAACAGTTTCGGTATGATTGGGAGATCATTTACGTGGACGACGGCAGCACGGATGGCTCCGTGGAAACTTTAAAGGCCTTGGCGGCCAGAGACGCGTCCGTGGTGTTTGTCGAACTATCGAGGAATTTCGGGCAGCAAAAGGCCTTTTTCGCCGGCATGGAGAAAGCCCGCGGGGATGTCATCATCACCTTGGACGGCGATTTCCAATACGGTCCCGAGTGCATCCTCGATCTGGCCGACAAGGTGATGGAGGGCTACGACGTCGTCAGTGGCCTGCGCTCCAAGAGACAAGACCCGTGGTTCTCAAGAATTTCTTCCTCAATCGGACAGTTTTTCATTCGAAGGTCTCTCAGAGCCCCCATTCGAGACTTCGGCGCGGTCAAGGCCTTCAGCCGTTTCCTGGCGGACAAGATTATCCAATACGCGAACTATTGCGTGATCCCATACGGCATGGCTTACGCCCTCACCAACCGATCCGCCGAAATCCCCGTTCGTCATCTCCCCCGGCCGTCCGGTCGCTCGAAATGGAACTTCACCAAACGGCTTCATATGTATTTCGACCTCTTCCTGGCCTTCTCGCCTTATGAAGCGACAAGTCTGATCAAGATCGGCTCCTATTGCGTTGCCGCGGGCTTCCTCGCCTTGGCCGTCATGCTTTACTTTTTCGTCGTCCATCGCCTATTTTTCTTCCACTCCTTCACGGCCGTTTTCTCCTTGGCGTTGATGGTGGTAGGCGCCGGATTGGTTTTCGCCTCCTTCTTTCTGAGCTTCCTGTTAAGGATTTACCGTCAATTGGTGTGGAGGGGGCAATGCTATGTCCTTCGCGAGACGCATCCGACCCAAGCTCCTGTCTCATCCGTCAAAGCCCTGCCATGATCATCCTAGGAATCACGACGTCCCACGAGGCCGGCGCCGCCTTAATTGAGGACGGCCGCATTGTCGCCGCGATCAACGAAGAGAGACTCAATCGAAAGAAATGCGCGGCGGGTGTTCCTTTGCTCTCGATACAATGGCTCTTGTCGGAAAGAGTCGTGAACCCCTCTGAGATCGACGCAGTCGCCGTGGCCGGACTCATCCATAAAACCCCTCCTCCCATGTCCAGCGATTGCACGGAAAACGGCGAGGCCCGCCAGGACATGAAAACAGCCGAGATGTTCGCTTCGAGCCGCCTAGGATCCCAGCTCATGGGTTCGCCTGCGAACGTCAAATTGTACCGAGGACTTTCCCGCCTCCTGCCTCAAAAACCGCTTGTGCGTCTGCGAAAGGAACTGGAAGACCTGGGCATCCGCCGCCCTCTTTACCTGTGCGATCATCACACGGCCCATCTTGCATCAGCCTACTACACAAGCGGTTGGGAGGAAGCGCTCGTTCTCTCGAACGACGGTTTCGGTGACGGCTACTGCTCCAAGGTTGCAATCGGCCGCGATGGCGCCCTCCAAGAAATAGATTCCAACCCGTTCTTCAACTCAGTGGGAATGTATTATCTCTACGTGACCCACCTTTGTGGGTTTCCCATGTATTACCACGCAGGCAAAACCATGGGACTGGCCGCCTTCGGTGACGCATCGCGGACGATTGATTACTTCAAGAGATCCCTTTCCTTCGACGAAAAAACTGGGCGCTATGTAAACCACGGGCTGATCTTCCGAAAAGAGATCGAAAGGATGAGACACTTCTTCAATGGGACAAAGAAGGAAGACATCGCTGCCGCCATTCAGCTTCACCTGGAAATGCTCTTGGAAAGACAGGTCTGCCATTTCGTTGAAAAGACGGGGCTGAGGCGCATCGCCCTTGCCGGCGGAGTTCATGCAAACGTCCGGGCTAATCAAAGGATTGCCGAAATTCCGGGGATTGAAGGGGTTTTCATCCACCCCAATATGGGTGACGGAGGCCTAGGCGCGGGTGCCGGCCTGTGGTTATGGGCAAGGCTGGCAAAAGAAAGGGGTGAGTCGATCAAACCCAGGCCACTCAACAACGCCTACTTGGGACCAAACTTCGATGATCGCCAAGCGGAAGCGGCCCTGCGGGAAGCCGGACTTTCCTTCACGCGCCCCGCCCACCTGGCCGGAGAAATCGCCCAGGAGCTCAGTCGTGAAAAGATCGTCGCGCGTTGCGACGGACGGATGGAGTATGGGCCGCGGGCGCTCGGCAACCGTTCCATCCTCTATCAGGCGACGGACCGGGAAGTGAACACATGGTTGAACAAACAGCTGAAACGGACCGAATTCATGCCGTTCGCACCCGTGGTCAGGGATATCGACGCTTCACTGATGCTCAAGAATTTTGACGAAAGAACCTCGTCCGCAGCGAAATATATGACCATCACCTACGATGTGACCGGCCGATGCAAGGCCGAGGCGCCTGCCGTCGTGCACGTCGACGGAACGGCAAGGCCGCAAGTGATCCGGCAGTCGGAGAATCCCGAGTATTACGCAATCTTGGAAGAATACAAGAAACGGACGGGTTTGAGCGCACTTGTCAACACGAGCTTTAACATGCACGAAGAACCCATCGTCTGTACCCCCTGCGAAGCCATTCAGGCTTTTCGGCAGAGCCGCTTGGACGTTCTTGTTCTGAATTCCTTCCTGGTGAGAAACACCTCGGCGACTCCGAAATCCTAATGATATGAAAACTCTTCTCGTCACAGGATGTGCCGGTTTTATTGGTTCCAACTTTTGCCACCTTTACGAAAGAGAGTTTCATATCATCGGATGCGACGCCATGGTGCGGGGCTCCCATCCAAAAAATTTACCCGCAAACATTGCCTTTCGTCAGCTCGATATCTGCTCCGAGGGGGCCTTGAATCAGCTTTTTGAGGATCACCCAGGCATCGAGGGCGTCATCAACTTCGCAGCCGAAAGCCATGTGGACCATTCTCTGGCGGATGATTCCCGTTTCTGGGCCACCAACGTCATCGGCCCCAGAAACCTTGCTAAATTTGCCCTCCGGAAAAAAATACGGCTTGCCCATGTTTCCACCGACGAGGTCTACGGATCCTCGGACGGCAAAGCGGCCTTTACGGAGGAAGACAAACTCAACCCCCGCAACCCTTACGCCGCGTCAAAGGCTGCCGCTGAACTCCTTCTGCGCAGTTACCGAGAGGCCTATGGTCTGGATGTGGTCATCACTCGTGGCAGCAATACGCTCGGCCCCCGGCAATCCCTGGATAAACTCGTCCCCAAGGCGATCTTTCACTTCTTGAAAGGCCGCCCCTTCCCTCTCTTCCGCACCCCGGCGCGGCGCATGTGGCTGGGTGTCGAGGACCACTGCCGCGCCGTCATGGCAGCGTTCAAAAAGGGTGAATCCGGAGAGGCTTACAACGTCAGCCCGAACGAATCCCATGAACTGGAAACGGCGCAAGTCGTCGAGCAAATTCGCTCTCTCTTAGGAAGAGGGGATATCCAGCTGGTCGACGATCGTCTGGCTTATGACCTCCGTTACCGAATCTCCTCGGACAAAATACGCAATCGGCTCAATTGGCTTCCAAGGGAGGACTTCCGCGAGCTGCTATGCGAAACTGTCCGTTGGTATCTCGGCAACTTCGATTGGATCGAGGGTCATCCGGATTTACGCACGTGACCGATACACCTATTTTTCATCCCGCCTCCTTTCGCGATCCGGAGGGAAGGGTATTTCAGAATGGCTCGAGAATTTTTCGTACCCTTTCCGACACGGCTGCCCTCCGCATGCGGTCTTTAGAGAAAAATGGGAGGCTGGAGAAGCTGATCGCCACAGGGATGCTCATCCCAAGCACCCTTGTTTCCTCGAGCGAGGCCGTCCTCGACCCGAAACAATTCGGCGATGTCGTGATGGAACATGAACGCATTCCGCTCATCGTGTACCCCTATGAGTGGTCTTTCGATATGCTGCGCGATGCGGCTCTGCTCACACTGGACTTGATGAGCGCCTGCCTTGAAATGGATCTTATTCTCAAGGATGCGACTTCTTTCAATGTAACGCCATACAAGAACCGCATGGTCTTCCTGGATACGTTGTCTCTTGACGACTACCGCGAAGGCCAGCCTTGGGAAGGATACTCCCAGTTTTGCCGGGAATTTCTCTACCCTCTCTTCCTGACCTCGCACAAAGGCGTCGAATTCCAGCCGTGGATGCGCGCTGAGCTGAACGGGCTCAAAGCCTCGACCATGTCCCGAATCTTTGGCTGGCTTGAGGCTCCCTTCAAAGGAGTCCTGACACATGTGCATCTCCAGGCCTTTTTTGAGCGTCGCTTCGCAAATCGGGACATTCAAGTACTTTCCAAGTTCGAAAGCAGATTGTTTCCCAAAAAGGCTCTGCTGCGGATGCTAGAATCGATACGTCGCCTGGTTCGTTCCATGAAATATCGGGCTCTCGATTCCGTCTGGGACAATTATGAAAGCGATAACAGTTACAGCCCGCAAGACGAGGAGGCCAAAAAAAGTTTCGTGATGGAATCCTCTGGGCAGCTGAAAGCAAATACGTGGGTCGATATCGGATGCAACGCGGGCAAATTTTCCGACATTATCGCAAAGACAGGATCTCGCCCTCAAACAGTCATCGGCCTGGAAGCCGATGCCGCTGCAGCAAATGCCTTTTACCTACGTTTTCGGAACAGTACAGACAACTTTTTTTATCCCATCGTAACGAACTTGTTGAACCCAACCCCGGCCATGGGTTGGGGCCTCTCTGAACGCGCCGCTCTTTTCGACCGCGTCCAGGGCGAAGGATTCCTGGCTCTCGCCTTGGTTCATCACATTTGTATCGCCAACAACATTCCGCTGGAAGGTTTCATTAAACTCCTCAACCGTTTCGGCCACAGAGGCGTCGTGGAGTGGGTGGATAAGCAGGATGCGATGGTGCAGAGGCTGCTTCGCAATCGCAAGGACGTCTTTCCGGACTATAAATGGGATGAATTCGAAAGATGTTTGAAAACAATCTTTCGCGTCGAGCGTGTCGTCGAAACCCACGGCGGGCACAGGCGACTCTGCCAAGTAAGAGCACTCTAGGAATTCGGTTGCCCTGAAATTGGCAAATGCAGTAATCACCTCGTTACATTTTTTAGGAGGATTTATGATCATCAATCATAGGACTTGTGTCATTATTTGGTTAATTCTCATCGTCTTGCTCTTTCCTGTCCGAAGCGAAGCTTATATCGATCCTGGAACGGGTGGACTGCTCTATCAGATCGGCTTCGCCCTCTTTTCCTTCTTAGGAGTAGCCATTTTTGTTCCCGTGCAATTTTTCAAGACCACCATGACCAAGGTTAAGGCGTTCTTCTCAAAATCTCAGAGCTCTTGACGAAGGCCAGTCCCTCTATGAAACTACTGTCATCATGGAAGCAATATATTGTGCTGCTAGCGATGCCGCTATTTGCATTTCTATGCCTTGATTTTCTCTATAGATTTTCCACATTGACGAGTGCCAGGAATGCGCTCCTCTCATTTTCCCTTTTGGAATTATTTTCCTTCTCAGTTGCAGCAATTCTTGGTCTTGGGCTCGCGTTGGCTCGGCTTATCTTGAAGCGAGATTTTTTGGGGACGATGGCGGCCTATTTCAGCGTTCTTCTAACCGTTTTCATCTTCATGGTCTATTCGCCATTTGCGGTAGCAGCGGGCCGGCGGCTCGTCTTCCTCATTTCGTTTGGTCTCGCCACATCGCTCTTCATCTACTTCTGGAGGAAGAATCGCCTTTCCCCTACACCCACGATACTGACAGTGGCATCCGACCGATTCTTAAAGGTGATGATAGGGACGACTATGATCTCCACCATCATTCTCGCAGCGAGCGTTTTTAAATCAGGTTTGTGGTCGCCTTCACAACATGTTGCCCAAGGCATCAAGGTTGGAGATAAGAAAAACGTTCTCGTCCTCGTTGTAGACGCTCTTGGCGCCAATCACCTTTCGAGCTACGGTTACCGCGACAACCAGACACCCACCTTTGACCGGTTGGCAAAGGAGTCTTATTTTTTTATGAATGCGCGCACGAATTTTACAGGAACATCTGTCAGTATCATGCACATGCTTAAGGGCCAATCGCCTCTGAAGACTCATTTTATCAGCTATAACCACATGCCATTCGAGCTTGCCCAAGAAAATCTGCTTTCGTTCTTCGAGAAGCTTGGTTATCGGACGGAGAGCTTCGCCGGGGCAGAGTACGCATTGCTGGACTTTTTTAGCTTTCCACAGCCCAGTGAGGGCGAGGCATATCACCCAAACAAGAATTGGAACAATTGGCTCAATCGAGGTCTTGCTAGCCTCTGTCGAAGATTTGGGTTTTCGCTTTGGTTTCGTTTCCCCCCTGTTCCATCATCCTTTGTCGCTTCGGAGAGGGAATTGCAGAAGAATTTTTTTGATCAGCTCCTTGTCCGCCTCGAGACTTTGTCTCGCAAACCTGAGCCCTTCTTCTTCTATGCCCACACAATCATCCCTTACATTTCGCAGGAAACTTTAGGGGATGATATGGAACAAATCGGAAAACTCCGGGGTTATTACGATTTAAAGAATCAATTTTTGATTGAACGTGCAAGAGCGGCCTATGATCGTGAGGTTTCTCAGATTGATATTCAGTTGGGTCTCTTTCTTGAAGAATTGAAGCAAAAAGGCTTTTTGGAAAACACGATCGTCGTCATTACAGCGGACCACGGGGAAACCTTTTCGAGAGGCTTCTGGGGCCACGGAGATGACCTCTCCGAGGATTCCATCCGCGTTCCTCTTATCATCCGCGCTCCCAATCAACATCCTGAAGTCATCAATCATCCGGTCCAAACTAGCGATATTGCACCAACTATCTTGAAGCTTTTGGGTATCACCCAGCCGAAATGGATGGACGGCATTTCAGCATTCGACTCCGCCCATCAACGTGAGGTTGCAGTAACTTTCAATTTTTTGGGCAGAGTACAGATACGGAGGCACGTCCCATTCCCTGGACTTTCAACTGGACGTTCCATCGCAATCTACAAGAATGGCCTTAAATATATCGAGCATCCCGAGGGCAAAAAGGATGAATTGTACGAAGTCGCCAGCGACCCTGAAGAATCCCATAATTTGATCGACCTAAAGCCCTCAGAAGCAAGAGGGCTTCACGAAGAATTGTGGACACTTTTGAAAACCGACACCACGGCCGTTTCCTCCAACGAAGGAACCTTATCGGGAGCCACTCCATGAGGGGCGTTTGTCTTTTTGGCGGCAATGGCACGAGACTAGGACGCTATACGCGCCGGGTCGCAAACAAACATCTCATCTTGATTGGCGATAAAACCATCGCCGATTTGACGGTCGAAAAGATGATCGAGGCGGGAATCTCGAGGTGTTCCTTTGTCACCGGCGCCAACTATGCCGGACAGATCGTGACATATTTCGGGGACGGGAAAGAATGGGGCTTTGACGAGATCGACTATCGCTTCCAATATCAACCGGACGGGATTCCCTCGGCTCTCGCCGCCGCAGAAAACTTCTGCAAAGGACACAAAACTTTTCTTCATTTGGGAGACAACGTCGTCGATTACAACTTCCGACGTGATGCCGAGGAATTCTTTGAAAGAGGCCAAGGCTGCCAAATCTACCTCAGGAAAGTCGAGGACCCCAGGCATTTCGGCGTGGCGGAAATCACGAACGGACGCATTTCCTCTTTTGAGGAAAAACCCGCCGCCCCCAAAAGCGATCTGGCCATCATCGGAACGTATTTTTTTGACGCCACCGTTTTCGAGAGATCCAAAGGCCTGGCGAAATCCGCGCGTGGCGAAACGGAAGTGGTTGACCTCTTGAGCTCTTATCTTAATGACTCCCAAGTAAATTATAAGATCCTGGATTGTTTTTACGCTGACGCCGGCACACCCGAACAGTTTGCCAGGGTCGTGAAATGGTACTATGAGAAGAAACTGAACCGCCCCCTGAAGTAGCCCCATTTTCATCGCGAGCCTCATGTTCAAGATTCCATTCCATACGCCACAAATCACGGGAGATGAGTTGGATTGCCTTAGGGAATCCTTGAAGTTCGGCCATTGGTCCGGTGACGGCCCCTTCACCAAGAAGTGCGAAGTTCTCCTGGAAAAGATGATGCAAAGCCGAGTCTTCCTGACGCCCTCCGGAACCCACGCACTCGAGCTGGCGGTCATGTCCCTTGGTCTGAGCCCGGGAGACGAGGTCATTCTTCCCTCGTTTACCTTCGTATCGACGGCCAATGCCCTCGTTCTGAACGCACTGCGCCCCGTCTTCATCGACGTCCGTCCGGATACGCTCAACATGGATGAAGCTTTGGTCGAGCAGGCCATTAGCGAGAGAACGAAGGCCGTATTGCCTGTCCACTATGCCGGCGTCGTCGCAAATATGGATGCCATTGTCGGAACTGCGAGGAAACACGGGCTTTCCGTCATCGAGGATGCCGCTCAAGCCGTCAATTCCTATTATGACTCGAAGGCCGCTGGAACCATCGGCGACTTCGGCTGCTACAGCTTCCATCAGACAAAAAACTTCTCCTGTGGAGAGGGTGGCGCACTGATTGTCTCCAATGAAAAATACCGGGAGACCGTCGAGATTCACAGAGAGAAGGGAACAAACCGAAGCCAATTCCTTCAGGGAAGGATCGATAAGTATACCTGGATTGATCGCGGCTCCAGCTACCTTCTGTCGGATCTGCTAGCCGCCTTTTTGTATCCTCAACTTCTTAAAATGGACGAAATAACGCGTCAAAGGGAACACCTCTACCTTAATTACGAAGAAAGACTGTCCCGTCTTGCACCTGCGAGATTCCAGCTCCCCACCATTCCCTCCAATTGCCGTCCGAATTACCATATCTTTTTCCTCATTTTGGACTCCGCAAGCACAAGAGAAAAGTTTATCGCGCATATGAGGGAAAAGGGAGTTGAAGTCGTTTCTCATTTCGTGCCGCTCCACAGTTCTCCGGCGGGGAAAAAATTCGGAACTGTCAGAGGCAAGATGGACGTTACCGACCGAATCGCCGACCGCTTGGTACGCCTGCCTCTTTACCCACAAATGACCATTGAGACTCAGGGCTATGTGATCGAAGCAATCGGGTCGTTCTTCACCTAAAGCCCTATGAGCACGAAAGATACCAATAATGGAGTCCCTGCACCGTTCTTGAAGAGACTCTTCCAGGACGCAAAGCCTTCTTTTCCACTTCTTGTAATTTTGACAATTCTCTCCCTTTTTTTTGTGGGTTACCAATATGGGAGCAATGACAGCGCGTATTACCTTATTCATATTCGCCACCGTATGGATCCGTCTTTTCTGGCGAACGACTGGTATACGTCCCAAGTCTGGGAACCTCATCCAGTCTTCCTCTGGTTCCTGTCAAAGATCGCCACATGGGCAAGCCTGCCTTATGCCTTCTTCACCCTTCACGTGCTCGAAAGATTCTGCACCTTGCTGGGAATCTATCTCCTCTCTTTTACCCTTTTTAGAAGCCTGCTGGGCGCCTATCTCTCGATACTGATTATAATCCTAATGAATTTGAAATACGGCTGGCCTCTCGGTGGGAATGACTTGTTATACTCATCCACGATTCCCCACACCCTTGGCATCTCCATAGCGCTCTATGCGTTCATGGCCTTTTTTGGCGAGCGAAGGCGATCGGCCGCGCTGCTTCTGGGGATCGCCACCAACATACATCTCCTCATCGGTCTCAATCTTGCATTCGTCTTTTTTGGATACTGGATTATCGATCGGAAGGGACAATTCCAAAGGAACGTATTGCTCCCATTCCTTCTTTATTCAGCGACAGCCTCGATTACCATCGTGCCTATTGCCTATTATCAACTCCACACACTAAAGGCCTCCCCACTTTCCACACAAGACTATATCAATATAATAGGTTTTTTCAGGGCACCTCATCACTATATTGCCTCTTCCTGGCCTCCCATAGTGTTACTGACCTTCTTCGCTTATTTCCTATTCGGTCAATTCACAGCCATGTATCCCCCCTCGGCTGGATTGCATCGAAAAGTGAAATATCTCGTCCTTTCCTTCCTAGGACTTGCAGTCTTGGCGATTCTATTCGTCGAAATTATTCCCAGTTCCATCGTCCTGAAACTTCAGTTTTTCCGCCTCATGATCTTCGTCAAACTTCTTGTTTCTTTGTATATAGCCAATTTCATGGCTGTGGGTCTGCAAAGCAGCGAAAAATTTTGGCAGCTCATCGGCATCGCCCTGCTCTTCAAACTGCGAGATCCAATATTCCTGGCTTTAGTAGGCTTCGTGTCTTCATTGAGGGAGTGGAAAGCGACAAAGAATGCTTCTCGTCTGTGGCAAGCTAGTTTGTTTATCTTCTGTCTAGCCGGGCTTGTCTGGGTCCAAAAGGCCGATATGCTCCTGAAGCCCTTTTCCGTTCCCACCAATCTGCTTTTCACCATCAGCGCCTGTCTTTTACTGCTCTGGCTTTGGAACTCCTATGGCAAAAGGATGGCCAAAACAGCAAGGCCGTTTAAATTAACTCTGGCCTTCGGACTATTGGCCGCCCTATTTCCCTCACTCGTGGTCGTCAATAAAATGTTCGATGAGCAGAAATTTTCGTTCAGTGTTACCGGCGAAGCCTTGTCGCAAAGAATCCACCTCACTCTCTCAGATGATACCGAATGGTCCAGGCTCTGCGAGTGGGTCAGAAGCAACACTTCGACGAGCGCAACCTTCATCATCCCTCTCCAATCAGAGGATTTCCGGCTCAGAGCGGAGCGCGCCGTGGTCGTGGATTTTAAAAGCATCCCCATGAACGAGGCCCAAACCTTAGAGTGGTGGGAGCGCATTCGACGATTTCTCAAAGTAGACGCTCCGCCATGGGTCAAGGACTATGATACTGATTTTCTGGATACGAGTTACGTAGCCTTGACTTCTCATGACTTTCTTGAAATCGGCAGACTTTACGGAGCTACTCACATTATTACTCCGCGACGCATGGCGCTGCCCTTTCACGCCATCCACTCGAGCGGAGAATATACGGTCTACAGCTTGTCTGACGAGGACCCTGCCCATCTCTAGGTGGATAGGGAATTGGTGAAATAAAATGTGCGGCATAGCAGGCATCATCGGCCCCAACGAACCTTCGGAAATCGTGCGCATGACGGATGAGGTGCCGTATCGCGGCCCGGACGATTCCGGACACCTTTGGGCCAGGGCAGATTCCGGAGAACTGTTCGTCGACGACAGCACGAAACAAACGCCGGCAACCTTCAAGGCCGATGTGGCCCTTGGACATCGTCGGCTCTCCATCCTGGACCTTTCGTCCCATGGCCACCAGCCGATGGCCAACGACTCCAAAACCCTGTGGATCACCTTCAACGGAGAAGTTTATAACTACATCGAGATCAGGGAAGAATTGACAAAGCGAGGCTGCAGCTTCCTCACGGGCACCGATACGGAGGTGGTCCTCAAGGCTTACGAGACATGGGGAACGGACTGCTTCCGGCGTTTCAACGGTATGTGGGCTATGGCCATCTGGGACTCCCGCAATCAGGAACTCGTGCTGAGCCGGGACCGATTTGGCGTTAAACCACTTTACTATTCGCAGGCGGGAGCCCGCTTCCTCTTTGCATCAGAAATAAAGCAGATCCGGGCGGTTCAGAAGTCTCAACCTGGCCTCAATCTACCGGTATTGGAGCGATTCCTCGCGGACGGCGTTAAGGATTTCGACGATCAGACCTTCTTTGAAGGCATCCTCAAATTCCCGCCTGGCTGCTTCATGGTCATCAGATACCTCAAAGAAGGTATCGATCTTAAACCGGAGGCTTATTGGAGGCTCGGGGAAGGATATTCCTTCTCAAACTCCAACGACCCCTTCGAACATTTCTTTTGGCTTTTGAAGGACGCCGTCCGTTTGCGCCTCCGCAGCGATGTGAAGATAGGTTGCTTGCTCAGCGGAGGGCTGGACTCATCGGCGATCGCGTCCATGATGGCCCAAATCGCCGAATATGGGCAGGCCGACCTCGAGCAGTTCACGTTCCTGTCGTTCTGCTGTCACGAAAAAAAATACGACGAGCAAAAATACATAGACGAAATCGAGAAATACCACGGCCTGAACGTGCATCGTGTCTTCCTGGAACCAAAAACCGCGATGAATCTTTTAACGAAGGTCGTCCATCATCAGGAGGAGCCATTCGGCGGTTTCAGTGTCGTCGCCCAGTATTTGATGTTCCGAGCCGCAAACCAGCAGGGACTGAAGGTGGTCCTCAGCGGACAAGGCGCCGACGAAGCTTTCTGCGGATATAAGAAATACTATATTTACTATCTCCTGGACCTGTTCCGAAAGCGCGCTCCCTTGACTCTCTGCCGGGAACTTTTTTTCTATTTGATCAATAACAACGTCGCGGCGCTGCGCCTCAGGGAGGCCAAAAGGTACCTGCCGTCAAAATGGCGCCGGCGTTTCGACTCCGTTCCTCGGATACTGACCAGACCTCGAGTGGCGGACGCGCGCCTGCTGGACGCCGAAAAATCGCCGACCGTCCGGGACGTTCAGGTGGAGGATATACGGCGATCCTCCCTCCCCGCCTTGCTCCACTACGAGGATAGAAATTCCATGGCCTTTTCGACCGAGGTCCGCAATCCCTTCCTTGATTACCGGCTTGTCGATTTCGCTTTGGGCTTAAGCGACGAAATGAAATTGCGGAATGGATGGTCGAAATACGTGCTTCGAAAATCTCTGGCAAATATCTTGCCTCCGAAGATCGCCCGAAGGAGGGATAAAATGGGTTTTGAAACCCCGGAAAACACGTGGCTTCGCTCGCATCTTCGGCAAGACATGAAGGAAATTATTTCGGAAAGCCTGCTTGAGAAGAATGGAATCATTCATCGTAACTCTTTTGCGGCCCTCTACGAGAGCTTCCTGAACGGACGGGAAAATGTATGGCACATGGACATTAGCAGGTTGCTAATGGCCGAAATGTGGTTGAGGTGTTCTCTTAACGGTCAAACACTATGAAGATCTGTTTCCTAGCAAGCGCCGATTCCATCCACAGTTACCGATGGGTCAAGTTCTTCGCGGATAAGGGCCATGAGGTACACTGGATCTCATTCATTAAGTCCATCTTCAAACCGATCGAGGGCGTGCATTACTATGAGTTTTTGCTTTCCCCGGGCCGGATCGTCAGGATGTTCCCAGTCTTCGTACGAGTCCGCCGCCTCGTTGGCAAGATCATGCCCGACATCCTTCATGCCCATTACGTCGGCACCTACGGCCTGGGGGGGGCCTTAACGGGCTTCCAGCCGTTCATCACCTCGGCGTGGGGGTCGGATATCCTCTTTGCCGGAAGGGCCTGGCATAAAAGGCCGTTCGTTAAATATGCCCTGGGAAAATCTCGACTGATCACCACGGATGCCCATCACATGATCGATGCCATGAAGGCCATGGGGGTGGAGGAGTCCAAGATGAAGCTCATCTGCTTCGGAATCGACACACAGCAGTTTCGGCGTTCAGAGGAAGATCGCCGGGCCACTCGCGAGTCCTTGAACCTCGGCGAATCGCCAACCGTCATCAGCCTCAGAACGCTCGACCCCTTGTACGACGTGGGAACCCTCATCCGGGCCGCGCCACGAATCCTCAAGCAAGTGCCTCAGGCCGTTTTCCTGATCGTGGGAGATGGGTCCCAGAAACAAGAGCTTTATAAACTGGCAAAGGATTTAGGGATTGCGGAATCCATGCGTTTTTTGGGAAGGATTCCGAACCACCAACTCCCACGATACCTGTCGGCCACGGATCTTTACGTTTCAACGTCTCTCTCCGACGCGGGGATCGCCGCAAGCACTGCCGAGGCCATGGCCTGCCAAACGCCCGTGGTTGTCACAAATTCCGGGGAGAACAGTCTCTGGGTTCAAGACGGCAAGAGCGGTTTCGTGGTCCCCCTACAGGATCCGGATAAACTTGCAGACAGGTTGATCGTCCTCCTCAAGGATAAAGAAATGAGAGTTCGATTCGGAGCCTTGGGAAGGGAAACCATCAAGGAAAAAAACGATTACCACAATGAAATGAGCAAAATGGAAACGATATACCAGGACATTTGCCTGAAGGGACGACCTGCATGCGCGTCCTGAGCCTCTCCCCCACACCTCTTTGGGACGTCGAAGACCAGAAAGGGATGCCTTCGCTCTTCTTGGGACAGAAGGCGTTCGTTGAAGCGGGTCATGGCGCGATCTTCGCTTACGGAGGGAAGGTCGATCGCAACTATGATTATCATGGAATTACGATGGTGGAACTTCGCATTCCGCATTTTGAGATCTCCTCTGAGAGGATCTGGCTCCATCGCTTGGCGGAAAAACTTTTTTGGGTATTCTTTCTTATCTTTGGATTCTTTAAAGGTTATGCCCTTTGCCGCAAGCATCGTCCCGATGTTGTCTACGGTCATTTTTACTATGGAGCTCCTGTCGCATGGCTTTTGGGTAAGATTTGGAGAATCCCAAACATCACCAGAATGTACGGCACGTTTCTCTTCCCCGCCCTGGGCTCCTTCTGGAGGAAGGCGCGGAAGCTCGATGAGGTTCTCGCGTTTAAAATTCCCTGCGCCTATTTCATCATGACCGATGACGGCACCCGAGGCGACGACTGTGCCCGCACTTTCGGCGTACCTGAAGCCAAGCTCAAGTTCTGGCGAAACGGGGTCAACAAGGACATCTATGATCCGAATGTCGACATCATGGCCCTCAAGGCCTCCCTATCGATCCCAGAAAATCACCTCCTCATCGTTGCCGTCTGCCGCTTGTCCCTTTGGAAGGGAGTTCACCGTCTCATCGAAGCCCTGCCCGGCGTGCTCCGCGAAACCCCGAACGTCACCACCGTCATCGTCGGCGACGGGGAGGAACGCGGGAACCTGGAGAACCTCTGCCGGCAGTTGAACGTCGAGAAAAACGTGCACTTCTTAGGAATGATCCTCCATGACGAGGTTCCTAAGTTTTTGAACTCAGCCGACATTTTCGTCTCTCTTTACGATTACTCCAACGTAGGTAACCCTTTACTCGAGGCGATGTGTTGCGGAAAATGCATCGTGACCTTGGACGTCGGCGCAACGGGGCGACTGATCCAGGACGGCAAAAACGGCGTTTTGCTGAACATGGAAGATCTGCCTCGGCTGTCGACGGTCCTTGGCTCGCTTATCAAAGACGAAACGCGGAGGACATCGCTAGGCAAGGCTGCCCGCCGTTACGCCGAAATGAATTTCTGGTCTTGGTCGGAGCGCGTGAAGGCCGAAGTCTCCCTGATCGAGGAGTTGGTGAAGAATGGAAAGGCGCGGCGCTCGCTTGAAGCCGTATCGGCAAAGGGAATGAACCCATGATGATCGAGCCCCTGAAGAGAAGCTTGAGGACCCACCCCAAGCTCTATGGAATGATCCAGAAAGCCTATTATAAAGCACTCTATATCTGCGAACGCTCCTTCCTCGGCACCCGCCTCCATGAATGGATCTGGAAGGTTCGGAAATTTGAGAACGAAGACGATTGCTCCTATAATCACCCTCACCGGCGCTTCGTAGCGGATCAGTTGAAATCCCTGCAACCGGTCGTCTCTCTTCTCGAGGTCGGCTGCAACGCGGGGCAGAATCTTGCCCTTCTGGCGGACTTGTTTCCCGGAGCAGAGCTCCACGGCGTCGACGTGAACGCCGGGGCGATCGAAACCGCGAAAAGGGTTTTGTCCAAGAAACCGTCCCTCTCCTTCGATGTGCGCGCGGGCAAGGCAGACAATTTGTCCCACCTCCCTGACCAATCTGTCGATGTTGGTTTCACGGATGCGACTCTGATGTACGTGGGCCCGGACAAGATCAAGCGGACCTTAAATGAACTTGCCCGGGTTTCGCGCAAGGGCCTCATCCTTAACGAGTGGCATTTGTTCGATCACGATGCGCAATCGGACGCCTCCTTTTGGTACGACGCACATTGGGTCCATAACTACCGCGCCTTGTTGGCCGACCTGAAGAACGTGCGGTCGATCGACATTCAAAGGCTTCCCGAAGGCCTCTGGGGACCGGGAGGCTGGAGCAAGTATGGGGCACTCGTTAAGGTCGAATTCGACGGTCTGCTCCGATGATCAAACGGCTCTCACATTCCTGGAAAAGAGGCGGGTTCATTCGCGATACCTTGACCCTAGTGACCGGGACAGCCATGGCGCAGGTCGTCAGTTTGGCCTTTTCGCCCGTTCTGTCCCGGATCTACTCCGCGGAAGACTTCGGCGTCTTCGCGCTCTACAACTTCATCGTGGCGGTGCCGGCGGTCTTCGTTTGCTGGTGCTACGAGCCGGCGATCCTATTGCCAAAAGACAACGAGGAGGCCGCCCAAGTCTTGAGCCTCTCCTTGCTTTTGGCGGGCGTGATGTCGGTATTGGCTCTCCTTCCGGCGATCTACTCCAAGGGCATCGCCGCTTATTTCAACGTCCCGGCGCTTGCCCCGTTTCTTTGGTGTGTTTCCTTGAACCTTTTCACGTTGGGCGTGACACAGGCCTTGAATTACTGGCTGAATCGGAATCGGGATTTCAGCAGCGTGGCCGTCTCCCGCCTGCTGCAGTCGACATCCATGGGCGGAGCCCAGATCGCCCTGAGCACGACCGCATTTCGTTCGGGTAGTCTCATCGCCGGCCAGGTCCTCGGCCAGGTCGTGTCCGCCGGGTATTTGGGCGCCCAAGCCTACCGAAAGGGCTTTCGGCGTATCGGAAAACATCTTCGCCATCCCGTCCTTTTGAAGACCCTGTCCCGTTTCAAGCGCTTTCCGCTGTATTCGAGTTGGGGAACCGCCTTCAACGTGGCTTCCTTTCAGATCGTTCCCGCCTTCCTCACGAGACTTTTCACTCCGGCCGATGCCGGCCACTATTTCTTTGGATACCGCCTGGTAAGCGCGGCCGTCATCTTGGGCTCTACCTCTTTGGGACAGGTCCTTTATCAGCGGGCGGCCCGTGAGAGGCATGAGGGCAAATCGATCGACACATTGGTCGAAAAGATTCTCTTCCGCATGCTCGCCCTAACCCTCGTTCCTTTCTTGCTGTTTATTCTGATTTCGCCGGATCTTTTCGCCTTATTGTTCGGGAATCAGTGGAGGACCTCAGGCCATTTCATGAGGCTAGTCGGTCCGATGTTCTACATTCAGTTCATCGTTTCGCCACTTTCAATGGTCTTGTTCGCCTTGGAAAAGCAGCATATCGCCGCTGTCATTCAGTTTTTGATGTTCGTGGGCACGGTCTGTTCCCTTTCACTCGGCTTTTTCCTGGCCTTGAGCCCTACGAGACTTTTAATCATTTATTCCGCCGTTCAATCACTGGTCTACTTGGTTTACCTGAAACTCATCCTGAGGGAGAGCGGGGCCTCGTGGCTTAAAATGCTCCGAGGCGGGCTGATGAATCAAGCTGCTCCTTCGGCTTGAAAAAACGATATGTTTCTCCTCTGGCTTGCCATCCTGATCCTTTTTTGGGTTGCCTTTTACCTGTTCACCCAAGGCGCCATCACGAGGCATATCGGTTTCCTTCATTTTCTCCTGTTCTTCCTTGCGATCTACCTTGCCTCCTACCAAGTGTACGAGGAAAGCGGTTGCGTGAACAATCGGTTCCTAGGGAGCGTCATGGCCTATCCCGTCCTGGCCTTCCTAGGGATGGCCTTCGGCAGGATCATGGGACCCGAGACGGCCTTCGCGGCCCGCGAGGTCGCCTGCCTTCGCGGCGACCGGAACCTCGTCATTCTCATTATCGGCGGCTTCCTCCTGATATATGCCATTTACCTCCGATCCCTCGGCTCGGACGTTCCCTTGTTCATACTCCTAAGAGGTGGGGAACCTTTGGCGTCGCGCGTGGCCCGGTACCTGGCCACAAAGGGTTACGAGGGAGAGGGTGCCGGAGGACTGAGACTCTTCTATTGGCTGCCGAGAATTCTAATCGATTACTTCGCGTCTTTCGCCATCGTATTCGCTTACTATTGGTTTCACCGGGCTCGGTATGGACATCTCAAGCTTGTAATTGCCTTCGCGGGACTGGTGTTTCTCGCCTTGCTCGGAGTGGAAAAGCTGCCCGCTGTAAAATTAGGCGTCGTTCTCGTCCTTTGCCACTGGAATTTCAACCACATCAAGCTGCGTCTCAGAAACGTCTTTTCGGCCCTCCTGATCGCTGTCGTCGGCATTTTCTTCATTGGAATCATTTATAGCATCGCCACCGGAGGCATGGAACATCGGAGCGACAACCCCATCTTGAATATGCTGATACTGGGTTGGAGGGCATTGATTTTCCGGATTATGTTAGGGCAACTGCAGCCTTTATACGTCATGTTTGAGATCATCCCCGACCACCTTGATTTCTTCGGCGGCCTGACCCTGACAAACCCGCGGGGAATCCTACCGTACGACGCCGTCACCCTTCCGTACATTATCTACGATTTCTATTTCAAACAGGACCCCGGAGTGCAGGGCTCCGATCCAACCGCCTTCTTCGGAGAGATCTATGCGAACTGGGGCCTGTGGATTTCCTTTTTGTCGATGTTTCTCTTCGGTTGGCTCCTTCAAATCATCAACCATGTGCTCATCTCACGAATCGACGATCGCGGCACCGCTTTCGACATGGCCTTTTTCTATATGGTCTCGATTTATCTCGCCGATTTCGCGATCAGCTTCAGCACGCCTTATTTCGACGAAAGAATCTATTTTTTTGTCTTCTTGTTTTTCTACTATAAGCACCTGAAACGGCGGTCTATCCAGGGTCTGAAAACGACGCCCCCTTCGGAACCCGTGCCAAAGAACACTTGACGGGGGCCGATTTTTTAGACCTCTGTGAACTCATGAATTCCGCGCCTTCCAGCAAAATCGGCGGCTCCGCTGTGTTGCGTTTCGCCCTGATCGGTTGCAGCGCCATCGCCAAAAAGCACGCCGCGGCCCTCGCCGGTCTCGAGGACGCCGAGTTGGCCGCCGTCTGCGATAAGGTCGAGGAACGGGCCGCCGAATTCGGCAAGGAATACCGCGTCCCCCATTTCACCGATTACCGCAAAATGCTCGAGGAGAAGGACGTGGACGTCGTCACGGTCCTCACGCCGACCGGCGACCACGCCCAGCGCGTGATGGACGTCGCCCGTTTCCGCAAGCACATCGTCGTGGAGAAACCGATGGCGCTCCGGTTGGATGACGCGGACGACATGATCCGCAGCTGCGACG
>Ga0247727_10004924_pt1 | contig 27746 bp, 25 predicted proteins | sample WisWelCaveWW1625_FD_202498 | JGI IMG/M metagenome (GOLD analysis project Ga0247727, IMG submission 202498) | Biofilm microbial communities from Wishing Well Cave, Virginia, United States - WW16-25 | ecosystem: Environmental > Aquatic > Deep subsurface > Groundwater > Cave microbial mat | place...
ATGTATTCCTCCTAGCTAGCTAGGAGGAATACATGATCCGCGCCATGTACAGCGCCGCCAGCGGCATGACCGCCCAGCAGCTGAACATCGACAACATCGCGCACAACCTGGCCAACGCCAACACCACCGGATACAAGCACCGCCGGGCGCAGTTTCAGGACCTGCTCTACCAGACCATGCTGGCCCCCGGCACCGCCGCCGGCCAGCAGACGGTGGTGCCCTCGGGCCTTCAGCTCGGTCTCGGCACCCGGCCAGTCTCCAACGAGATCATCTTCACCCAGGGCGACTTCATCTCCACCAACAATCCCCTCGACCTGGTGATCGAGGGCCAGGGATTCTTCCAGATCCGGCTGCCCTCGGGCGAGCTGGCCTACAGCCGCGCCGGGGCCTTTCACCTGGACCGCGACGGCAACCTGGTCTCGGCCGACGGCGATCCCGTGGAGCCCCAGATCACCCTGCCTCGCGATGCCCAGAGCGTCACGATAGCCTCCGACGGCACCGTCAGCTTCACCCAGCCCGGCCAGGTGCAGGCCCAGCAGGGCGGCAGCCTCCAGCTGGCCATGTTTCAGAACCCGGCTGGCTTGAACAGCCTGGGCCGCAACCTCTTCCAGCCCACCCAGGCCTCCGGCGACCCCGTCCTGGGGACCCCGGGCGGCCAGGAGGGTCTGGGGCGGCTGTTGCAGGGCAACCTGGAAGGCTCCAACGTCTCGATCGTCGAAGAGTTCATCAACATGATCGTGAGCCAGCGAGCCTACGAGGCCTCCAGCAAAGCGGTGCGGGCCGCGGATGAAATGTATCAGCAGGCTAATAACATTGCGAGGTAGGATGCGGATCGCGGTTCTTTTTCGCCACCGAGGCACAGAGGGCACAGAGGTTCGCAGCGGAACCCGATTGGCCTTTGTACTGTCTCTGTGTCCTCTGTGCCTCTGTGGCAATTCGGCCGCCCAGACTCCCCTGCTCGAGGTGGAAGGCGAACGCGTCACCGCCGCCGATCTGGCCCGAGTGCTGCCGCAGTGGTCCGAGGCCCCGCCGGCCGCCGAGGTCCTGTACGCGCCGCTGCCGGGACTGGGCCGCGACGTGGTCCGGGCGGAGTTGTCGCGGCTGGCGTCGCGGCACGGCGTCGAGGGATCAACCGCCGCCGATTGGCCCCTGCGCCTGCGGATTCGCCGGCGGATGCGTTCCCTGGAGGCCCTGGAGGCCGAGGCCGCCTTGGCGGGGGCCATTGCCGCCCGCTACCGCATCCCACCCGACGACGTCTCGGTCGAGCTGGTCGGTTTTTCACCCCCGCAAGTGCCTGCCGGGGAGTTGCAGTTCCGCGCCCCGGCCGGCCTACCCCCGTCGCCGGAGCCCGCCAGCATCCCCCTTACCTGGGTAACCCGCCAGCACCGCTCCGGGACGTTGTGGCTGCGGGCGCGCCTGTCGGCACGCGGCTCTTACGCCCTGGCGGCGCGTCCCATTCAGGCTGGCAAACCCCTGGCGCCGGACGATGTCGTCTTCGCAGAAGGCCCTTTGCATGGCCCGCCGGACCGCTGGCGCCTCCTCCCGGCCGATCTGGCCGGCAAGGCGGCCGCCCGCCCCATCGCCGCCGGCGAGCGCATCGGCCGCTGGCTGCTGATCTCGGTTCCCGCCGTCGAGCGCGGCGCCGTGGTCGAGCTGCGGCTGAAACACAACGGCATCGAGTTGCGCGCCCCGGCCCGGGCCGAGCGCGCCGCCGCCGCCGGCGACCGCCTGGTGTTCCGGAATCTCAACACTGGCAGGCGCGTCACCGCCCGCCTGCTGAACCCTCATCAAGCCGAGGTAGAACGCGGTCCACGAAAATGAGACACCTCATCTCCTCATCTCCTCATCCCCTCATCGCCTTGGTCTTCCTGGTCGTCGCCGCGGCCGCGCAACAACCCTCCCCGCTCGACCGCTACATCGAGGAAGCCCAGCGAGCTTCGACCGCCGGCCGGTCCGGCTCCGGGTCGCTGTGGGCCCCGGAAGGGCCGCTCGGCGATCTGGCTCGCGATAACCGCGCCCGCCTCGTCAACGATATCCTGACCATCCTGGTGGTCGAGCAGGCCACCGCCCAGTCGAGAGGCTCGACCGAGAGCAGCCGCAAGTCGGGCGGCAGCGGCGGCCTCTCGTCCATCTTCGGGCGCAGTCCCACCAGCCTGGCCACCATCGCCAACGTCTCCGGCTCCACCCAGTTGGCCGGCCAGGGGACCACCAGCCGCGAGAGCGCCGTCTCGACCCGTCTGAGCGCCCGCGTCTCCCACGTGCTCCCCAACGGCTACCTGGTCGTCGAAGGCCACAAGGAAGTCGTGGTCAACTCCGAGCGCCAGCTGGTGGCGGTGCGCGGCGTGGTGCGGCCCGCCGACCTGCTGCGCGACAACAGCGTGCGCTCCGACCGCCTGGCCCAGATGGAGATCCGCATCAACGGCAAGGGGGTGGTGCAGGACGCCATCCGCCGACCCTTCTTCCTCTACCGATTGCTGATGGGGTTGCTGCCGTGAGGATCCTGGTGCTGCTGGTCATAGCCGCCGCCCTGCCTGCCGCCCGCATCAAAGACCTGGCCACCATCGAGGGCGTCCGCGACAACCTGCTGGTCGGCTACGGCCTGGTCATCGGCCTGAAGGGTACCGGCGATCGCCAGCAAACGGTCTTCTCCACCCAAACCCTCGCCAACATCCTCGAAAAAATGGGCGTCAGTGTCTCGCCGACCGCCCTGCGGGTGAACAACGTCGCCGCGGTGCTCGCGACCGCCACCCTACCGCCCTTTGCCGGACCCGGCTCCCGCTTCGACGTCACTATCAACTCCATCGGAGACGCCTCCAGCCTCCAGGGCGGCACGCTGTTGCTGACCCCGCTCAAGGCCGCCAACGGGGCAGTCTACGCGGCCGCCCAAGGGCCTCTGTCGACCGGCGGGTTCGCCGCCGGAGGCGCCGGCGCCAGCATCCAGGTAAACCATCCCACGGTGGGTCGTATTGTCGGGGGGGCCCTGGTTGAGCGCCCTGCACCCACCGAGCCGCTCGGCTCCAGCTTCCGGTTGAACCTTCGCCGGCCCGACTTCGCCACCGCCGCCCGCCTGGCCGAGACCCTCAACAAGAAGTTCCAGGCCCCCATCGCGCGGGCCGAGAACGCCGTCGCCGTCCGCGTCGAGCCGCCGCCCGAGTTCCAGCAGAAGCGCGTGGAGTTCGTCGCCGCCGTCGAGCAACTGGACGTGGCCTCCGACCGCCCGGCCCGCGTGGTGCTCAACGAGCGCACCGGCACGGTGGTGATCGGCAAGGAGGTCCGCATCGCGCCGGTGGCCGTGCTCCACGGCAACCTCACGGTCCAGATCGTCACAGCTTTCGAGGTCAGCCAGCCCAACCCCCTGGCGCAGGGCCAGACGGTCGTGACCCCCCAGACCAGCATCGGCGTCAAGGAGGAGAAGGCTCGAAATATCCTGCTGAAGGAAGGGGTCAGCGTCGAGGAGCTGATCAAGGCCCTGATCGACATCGGGTCGACTCCCCGGGACGTCATTGCCATTCTCCAGGGCATCGCCGCCGCCGGAGCGCTGGACGCAGAAGTGGAGGTGATTTGATGGTCATGCCGGTTGGCTGGACCAGCCTGGCCGGGCTGCCGGAGGGCGTGCAACCCGGTCCGGAACAGGCCGCCCGTCAGTTCGAGGCCCTGTTGATCCAGCACCTTCTCAAGACCATGCGGGAGGCCGGCCAGCCCCAGCAGGATTCCGAGGCCGGCACGGGCGGCGAGACCTACCTGGAGCTTGCCGAGCAGCAACTGGCGGGCGCCATGGCCCAGCGGGGGGGCCTGGGCATCGCCCGGATGGTCCTGCAAGGGTTGCGACAGAATGCTGTGCAACAAAAGCCGGAGGTTACTGTGCCGCCGGTCGATAAGAGGAACAGGTAGGCTATACGATGAAGATAGATGATCGCTCCCAGACATCCAACGACCTGCGTTCCTCCTCCGTCAGCCGTCCGGTCGAGGCCCGCGAGGACCAGCGAAGCCAGACGCGGCGGCCTGATGGGCCCACCGACCGCGCCAGCATTTCGGCCTTGGGGGCCCAATTGTCCCGGGCGCTCGAACATGAACCCCCGGAGCAGGTTCAAAAGGTCGAGCGGCTCCAAAAGGCGGTCGCCAGTGGCACCTACTCGGCGCCGGCTTCTCAGGTGAGTCGCAAGATCGTCTCCGAGGCGCTAAGGCCCGGACCGTGACACAGGCATTCTTGCCTGTCGGACACCTGTGAATAAGCCACTGGACGACAGCGCCGACCCCGTCGACCTTCTCGACCGGCTGATTGGGGAGCTGGCCTCGGGCGCGCACCAGCAGCTGGAAACCCGAGCGGAAGACCTGCTGGGACCTGTCGTCGAGAGCCTCCAGAAGCTGCGCGAAGCGGCTCGAGGGGGCTTGGCGCCGCCCGAGACGCCGATCCGGCTGGCCCAGATCTGGGCCCGGCTCGACACCATCCGCCAGATGCTCTCGCACGCCGTGCAGGTCCAGACCGGGCTGACAGGCATCCTGGGCCTGATCTACGCCGCCGGAATCGGTTCGCAGTACTCGGCTCGCGGCGAGCCGGCGCTGCCCAATACGCCGCGCCTGGTGACGGAGGCCTGAGCCTATGGCGAACCTGCTGGCTACCCTCAACGCCGCAACCAACTCCCTGGGCGTGTTTGCCCAGGCGCTGGCGGTGGTGCAGAACAACGTCGGCAACGCCACCACGCCCGGCTACGCCCGCCAGCGCGTTTTCCTGGAGGCCAGCCCGTTTGTCGTTACTGGCGGCCAATCCGGCGGGGTCACCCTGGACCGGGTGGAGAGCATGCGCGACCGCTTCCTGGATGTGCAGGTGATCGCCGCCCTCCACAACAAAGCCTACTACGAGTTCCTGTCCCAGGCCCTGAACAAGGTCGAACCCAGCTTCCCCCTCAGCGGCGAACTCTCGGTAGGCGCCACCGTCGACGAGCTGTTCAACTCCTTCCGGGCCCTGGCGGTTTCTCCGTCCGACCTGAACCTGCGCCAGGCCGTGCTCACGGCCGCCAACAATGTCGCCACCTCCATCCGCTCCTCGCACGCCGGCGTCACCGACCAGCGCGCCACGCTGGACCAGGAGGCCATCGCCGTCGTCAACAAGGTCAACGCCCTGGCCCGCGAGGCGGCGGACCTGAACTACCGCATGACCCAGCTAGGCCTCAGCTCCGGCAACAGCGCTGTCGAAACCCGCCTGACCCAGGTGCTCGAGGAGCTGGCCGGCCTGGTCGACTACCGCATCGTGCGCCAGCAGGACGGGTCGCCGTCGCTGGTGCTCTCGGGCGGCGCCCCGCTGGTAACCGGATCCACCCCCTACACCCTGACGGCCAACCCCAAGGCCTCCCGTCTGGAGATCCTCGATCATCGCGGCATCGACATCTCGGCCAACCTCGCCGGCGGGCAACTGGGCGCCATCCTGACGGCCCGCAACAGCCGGATCCCCAGTTACCTGGCGCAGTTGGATCAGCTGGCCGGCGCCATGGCCGACGCCGTCAACGCCCAGCTGGCCAACGGGCGCGACCTGGGGGGATTGGTTGGCCGGCCGCTGTTTCAGTACAACTCGCTGGCCTACACCGGGGCCGGCCGGACCGCCGGAACCGCCGGCGCCAGCACCCCGGCGCCGCCGGTTTCTGTGGCCCTGACCTTCTCGGGGGGCCTGGCCGGCTCCATCACCGCCAACCTCGACAGCTTCTTCGTCGCTTCGGCGGCCCCCGCCGGCCTGGGTACCGGCAACACCATCACGGTGAACTTCACCTCGGCCGACCGCACCGTCAACACCTCCATCACCACGGCGCCCCTGACGGCCGGCGATACCACCGCCACCCTTGCCACCCGCCTCAACGACCAGATCGCCCTCCACCCCGTGCTGGCCGGCAAAGTCACCTTCAGCGATGCGGGCGGCCGGCTCAAGGTCGTGTTGTCGGACACTTTTGGCAAGTCGCTCCAGTTCACGGCTTCGACCAACAACCCGGGGTTCACGTCGGGCCTGGAGAGCGGCGGCGCCCTGGGCGGCCATTCGGCCGAGGAGATCGCCGCGGCTCTCAACGCCCAGGTGTTGCTGAACCCCAGCCTTTCGGCGGCCGGGGTGCGTTTCCTGGCCTCCGGCGGTCAGGTGCGGGTCGACGGTAGCGTCCCCTTCACCTTTACGGGCACAGACAACGCCCAGGGCACTGGTTTTGTCTCCGGCATCGCCGGCCTCCACACCGCCGGCGGCTCGCCTGCGGCGTCTACTTTCGCCATCACCAACCTGGCGGTCCGCGAGATAGCCGCCGCCTCGCCCGCCTCCCCCGGCGGCAACGACAACGCCCTGGCCATCGCGGCACTGGGCGCCCAGCCCCAGGTCGGAGGCTTCACCTTCAACCAGTTTTTCGCGCGCCTGATATCGCTGCTAGGCGAGGATACCCGCGCCGCCCAGTCCGCCTTCCAGACCCAGCGCCAGATCCTGCTCGAAGCCGAAAACATCCGCGACTCCTTCTCGGGGGTTTCCCTCGACGAGGAAGCCGCCCGGCTGGTCGAGTTCCAGAAGTCCTACCAGGCCACCACCCGCCTGATCACCGTCATCGATTCTTTGTCCGACGAGGTGATGCGCCTGTTGTGAGGTAGCCCATGATCCTGCCGCGCAACACCCTGACGATGACCAGCCGCCAGTCCCTCACCAACCTGGAGAACATCCGGACGCGCAAGCAGCGGGCCATCGACGAAGTCTCCACGGGCCTGAAGGTGAGGCGGCCCTCCGACGGCCCCACCCAGGCCGGCGGAGTGGTCAGAACACGAAACGAGCTGCGCAACCTGGGCCAGTTCCGCTCCTCCCTCCAGGCCGTCTCGGACCAGCTGCGCACCGCCGACACCGCTCTCTCGCAGGCCATCGACACCATGATCCGCGCCAACAGTCTGGCCAGCCAGGGGGCCACTTTCTCCCAAACCGCCGAAACCCGCGCCAGCATTGCTGCCGAGGTCACTGGCCTGATCCAAAACCTGGTGGCGGTGGCCAACGTCAGCCTGGGGGACAAGTTTCTGTTCGGCGGCCTGAACGAGGATACCCTCCCGTTCGTGCTCGATTCCGCAAGCCCCGACGGGGTCGTCTACCGCGGCGATGAAGGCCGGCGTTCGGTGGGTTTTCCCGGCGGTACCGTCGCCCCCTCCTCCATCGACGGCAAGTTCATCTTCCTGAACCCGGACTCCTTTCGCGGCTTGGGCCGCGTGCCGGGCGCCGTGGGGGCGGCCGCCCCCTATCCGCCCGTGGGCGTGGGGATCACCTTTTCGGAAGGACTGAACGGCACCATTTACGCCAACCTGCCGGGATTCTTTGTGGCCTCCGCCGCCCCTAGCGTTCCGGCCGCCGGCAACCAGGTGACCGTCAACTTCACGGCTGCCGACGGCACCATCAACCGGTCCGTCACCGCCACCATGATTGGCGGCGAAACCACCGCCTCCATCGCCACCTTGCTCAACGCCCAGATCGCCGTCACGCCCGAGCTGGCCGGCAAGTTCACTTTCAGTGATCAGGGCGGCCGCCTCAAGCTGGTCGAAAGCGACACCGCTGGCGTCGGCTTCAGCTTTACCGCCACGGCCACCGGCGGCTTCGTAACGGGTCTGGAATCCGGAGGCACGGTGGGTGGCATGTCGGCCCAGGAGATAGCTGCCGCCCTCAATGCCCAAGTGGCCCTGAATCCTCCACTGGCCACGGCGCGCGTGCGCTTCAGCGCTGTTGGCGGTCAGGTGGAGGTCGACGCCGACACGAACTTCAGCTTTACAGCCGTCGATTTCCCGCGCGCCACCGGCTTCGTCTCGGGCCTGGCCGGCAAGCACAAGGTCGGCGGTCTCGCGAGCGCCAACGTCTTCCGCGCCCTCAACGACCTGCGCCAGGCCCTGCTCAACAACGATCCAGCCGCCATCCTGGCTACCGTGGATGCCATCGGCCGCGCCGTCGATCACCTCTCCAGCGTCCAAGGATTCTATGGCTCCACCGACCGCCAGATCCTCAGCGTCCTCGACTCCCTCAACCGGTTCGAGCTCGTCAACCGGGAGAAGCTGGCTTCCTTTCAGGACGCGGATGTGGTGCAGTCGATTGCCGAGTTGCGCCAGGCCGAGGTCAACGAGGAGGCCGCCCTGCGGGTCGCCGCCAGCCAGTCCGGCCGTTCCCTTTTCGACTTTCTGGCCTGAGCGCCGGGAGAATTTTTTCTATTACTGAACCGCACAGGTCGATATGGACTATGGACCTTCCCAGGTTATAGAAGGTCCAAGGGCAGGTATCCGGCCATGACCATCAACCAGATTCAAGGCGCATACGGCAGCCCAGGGTTGGAGCCGCTGAGTCCGGGAGGCCCGGCAACGGAACAGGCCGCCCGGAACCGCGAGATCGCCCGCGCCGTCCGCAACATCAACGAGCAGCAAGTCTACGGGCCGGGCAGCGAGCTGCGGTTCTCGGTCGACCACCAAACGGGTCACAGCTTGATCCGGATCGTAGATCGGTCCACCAACGAGGTGCTCACGCAGATTCCGCCCGAGGAAGTGATCCGCTTGTCCGCTCGGCTGTCGCAGCTGAGGACCAGCCGGGCACACGTAGCTTGATGAAGTTCAAAGGACCCGCGGCCTGGAGACGCATGGAATGTCGAGCTTTGGCTACCTGGAGAACCAGGTACTGTCTGCTGATCCGGTTGGCTTGGTTCGCCTGCTCTATGCAGGCGCCATCGATGCCCTTCTGCAGGCGCGGGAATTCCTCAAGGAAGGCAAGATCCACGAGCGGTCGCGAGCCATCAGCAAAGCCATGCAGATCGTGCTGGAGTTACAAGGCTCGCTCGACATGAAACGCGGCGGCGAGATCGCCCAGGGGTTGAGCGTGCTTTACACCTATATCCAGGAGCGGCTGGTGGAGGCCAATGCCGAGCAGAAGCCGGCCTCGCTCGAGGAGGCCATCCAGCTGCTGAGTATTGTGCAAGAGGGCTGGAAGGAGGCCGCGGAGCCGGGACCGGTGGCAGCCGGGCCGAACCTCTCCTCCGGCTCCAGCCTGGGCTGGACTTACTGAGGAGGCCGATTCCGCATGGCTACGTCTCCACTAGCGCCTCTCACCTTTACCGGCATCAGCCAGTTCTCCAGCGACCTGCAGACCATCCTGCAGCGGGCCGTCAAGATCGCCTCGCTGCCCATCCAGAAGCTGCAGTTCGACCAGGTCAGGATACTGGAGCAGAAGAAGGTCCTGGGCGAGCTGAACACCGTGGTTGGCGACCTGACCACCCAGTTCGCCTCGCTGGGCCTGCTGGGATCGACCGGCGCCGTCACCGCCAGCTCGTCGAACACTGCGGTAGCAACCGTGCAGATCACCGGCTCTCCCGAGGCCCTGAACTATGCCCTGTCGGTCACCTCGGCGGCCACCTTCGCCCAGGCCGCCACGGCGCTCTACCTGGCCGACAGCAGCACCACCGCCCCCCGCGCCAACGGCCTCTACAAGCTCACCGTGGGCGCCGTGGTCGACGACTTCGACATCCTGGCCACCGGCTCGGGTCGCATCGCCGGGACCACCGGCAGCGCCACGCCATCGCCTCCGGTCAGCGTCGGCGTCACCTTCGCCAACGGTTTGAGCGGCTCGATCACGGCCAACCTCAGCAGCTTTTTCGTGGGCGCGGCCGATGTCTCCGGCGCCGCCGCCGGCGATACCGTGACGGTGAACTTCGTCTCCACCGACAGCGTTATCAACACCGGCATCACCACCGAGGCGCTGGCCGGCGGCGAGGACGCCACCGCCCTGGCGGCCGCTCTCAACACCAAGATCGCCGCCAATGCCCAGCTCAACGGCAAGGTCAGCTTCAGCGCCGTCGGCGGCAAGCTCAAGCTCATCAAGTCGGATTCCTACGACAAAGGCTTTACCTTCACCTCCAGCTCCACCGGCTCGATCACCACCGGGCTGGCCGCCGGCGGGACCATCGGCGGCCACTCGGCCCAGGAGATCGCCACCGCCCTCAACGCCCAGGTGGCCCTGAACTCCACCCTGGCCGGCGCCGGCGTCAGCTTCTCGGTTTCCGGGGGGCAGGTGCGGGCCACCGCCAACGCCGGCATCAAGTTCACCTTCACGGCCACCGACAGCGCCCAGAGCACCGGTTTCGTCTCCGGTCTGGCCGGCAAGACCCGCGTTGTAGGTTACAGCAATACGCTCTCGGGCCTTCGAGATTACATCAACTCCCGCGAGTCGGCCCTGGGGGTACACGCCACCGTCATCAACACCAGCGCCGACCCGGCTGCCCCCAAGTACGACCTCTCTCTGGTGGCCACCGCCACCGGCCAAAAGACCCTCACGCTGCTCGATTCCACCAGCGCCGACCTGCTGCCGGCCGCCGACACGCTTGGCGCCAATGCCGTTTTCACCATCAATGGCGGACCTACCATTACCAATGCCTCCAACACCATCACCGGCCTGGTGACGGGCCTGAACCTCACCATTGTGGGAGCCGGCTCGGCCACCCTCATCGCCCAGAAGGACCGCGTCGCCGTCAAGAGCTCCCTCGACAGCTTCGTCACCAAGTACAACTCCGCCCTCGATAAGTTGAACACCCAGATCGGCAAGAGCGCCGGGGTCCTGGGCGGTTCCTCGGTGGTGCGCCAGATCCACTCCGCCCTCCGCTCCACCACCGGCTACCAGGGCGGCGGCTCGATTAAGTCCATCGCCGCCCTGGGCCTGGAACTCGACAAACAGGGCAAGATCTCTTTCAACAAGACGACCTTCGACGTCCTGAGTGACAGCCAGTTTCTAAGCGCCATCAGCTTCATCGGCACCACCACCACCGGCTTCGCGGGCAACGCCTACTCAAAGCTCACCCAAGTCACCGATCCGCTCAACGGCAGCATCAAGCTCCACCAGGACTTCCTCGATAAGGCCGACACCCGCCTCTCCAACACCATCTCCACCGCTCAGGACCGCGTCAAGGCGCTGCAGGATTCCCTGTTCAGCCAATTCGCCCAGGCCGATACCCTGCTGGCCAAACTCGATTCCCAGCAGACCTTGCTGCGGGGCGTCTTCGAGGCCCAGCGGGTCCTGACGCTGGGCAGCAGCCGGTATTAGAATCAGCATGGACCACCGCGGCGTCGAGCAAGCACTAGAGCGGCTGGCCCGCGCGACCTCGGACCTGCACCGCGCCGTCCAGATCGGCGACGGGCGGGCCGCCGCGGAGGCCCTCGACCGGCGCGGCAAGGATCTGGAGATCCTGCAATGCGCCGTGGGCGCCGGCTGCCTCAACGCCGAACAGATGGCTGGCCTCGATCGCGTCCTCGAGCAAGGCACGTCGGCCGCGCGCCTGCTGGTTGCCCGCCGCGAAACCTGCCGCGTCGGGATCGGCGAAACCGAATCCCAGCGCCGCCGCCTGTCCTCCCTGGCCCCTTGCACGCCGCCGCCGGGGTTTGACGTCAACGCCTGATCTACGAACTACGTGCCACGATCCTCGCGCCTGTCGAGCGCTCTGCGCAGCGCCGCCGCCCCCTCCTTTACCCGCGGGTCCTCCAGGCTGGCTACCGCTGCCTGGCGGTTCATCCGAGAGATCTCGCTGCGGTAGATGCCCACCTCGCGCGGAGCCACCACCCCGATCTTCACCTGGCCGCGACTGATCTCGAGGATACGTACCTCCACATTGTCGCCCACCAGGAAGGACTCCCCCTGCTGGCGGCGGAAGACCAGCATCACACCTCCGCAGCCACCGGGTAGGAACTGTCGGCCTGGACCACCTGGCGGGCCGTCCAGTTCTTAAGGTTGATCACGATAGGGGCCAGCAGGTTGGCCGTGGCCGGCTGGCTGCCATCGCCCAGGCTGACTACCGCCAGGCACAGGATCTTAGGGTGCTCCCCACCCGCCAGACCCAGCACCGCGCGGTCCTCGTCTCCCAGGCGCACATCATAATCCGGGCTGATCTTCTGTATGGGCACCACCGGCAGGCAGATGCGCGGTTCCACCGGCGAGACCAAAAAGACCAGCGGCAGCAGGTCCTGTTCCTGGAGCAGCACAAACTCCCTCAGGCTCTCGAACCCCGGCACGCCCTCGGGAAAGTAGATCACGCCCGGAGCTTCGGGCAGCAGTCGCGTTTCGGCCATCTCTGATGAAATCGGCCTGCTACCGCCGCAACTCCAGCGCCTCCAGCACGTAGGAGGGCTGATCCGCCACCCCCAGCCACCCCAGGACCTTTCGGTCGAGCGTCGAATACCGGACAAAGGAATGGCGCTCCAGGCGGTAATCCCGCGCCAGGGTAGCCACCAACTCCCGGCTGGAAGGGTCACGAGTGTAGCGTAAATACCAGACTAGCGGCGGCCGGGTCCGCTCCAGGCGCTCCACGGCCTCCCGCCGGGCTGCCGGGCCCGACAGGATGGCCACATATTCCAGCTCCAGCCCGTGCAGGTAGTAGCCGGCGCTCGAAGCAAAGCGGTCGAGCAGCACCACCACCCGCTGGCGGCCGGTGCGCTGCTCAACCAGCCGCGCCACCTGCTCAAAATCCACCAGGTAGCCCTTGTTCAGGAAATCGAGCCGGCGGTGGTAACTCGCCAGTCCGCCACAGGCGACCACCAGCAGGCCGGTGTAAGTCACAGCGCCCCACAGCCGACGGACCTCCAGCCCCCGCAGCAGAAACAGGTAGTAGAACGGCAGCAGAAACAACAACCGGGCCCCCACAAAAGCAAAGCTGACCCAGCTTGCCGCCACGAAGTAGCCAATCGCCGCCAGCAGCAGGAACAGCGCTGGGGGGCGTTTCGCCGCCCGCCAGGACCTGACCAGCGCCCACCCGACGCCGGGGACCAGGCCCGCTGTCAGAATCCCGGCCCACGCCGGGATCGTCTCCCCGAACTGAAAGGCAACGAAGGCGTAGGCCAGCTTCAGCGCGTTCTCGACCGCCCAGTTGGCGCCCAACCAGTAGGGCTTGGTTGAGCCGGCCAGACCGGCCGCTGCGGCCAAGGCGGCCATCCACGGCAGGTACAGCAAGCCGATCCAGACCGGGGCCGTCAGCCGGCGCCAGCGCCGGCGCCACAGGTCCAGGGCCGTCGTCCCGGCCATCACGGCCAGCCCCGGCAGGTAATGGGTATAGAGCAGCAGCGTGGCCGCGGCGACGTAGCGGCCCATCGAGCGCCGGCCACCCTCTCCGTCGAGCCACTGCCGCGCCAGGTGAATGGCCACCAGCGCCAGCGCCACCTGGAGGGTGTAGGAGCGCGCCATGCGTCCGTACAGCGCCAAGCACGGCGACAATACCCAAAGACCCAGAAACAGTGCTTGCTGCCCCCTCTCCAGCCGCCGCAGCCACAAGAAGTAGACGATCGCGGTCGATGCCAGGGCCAGCAGCGCCGACAGGGCCCTCGCCCGTTCGAGCTGGGTGCCGGGAAGCGGCAGCGCCAGCCACGCTTTCACCAGAAAGTAGTAGAGAGGCGGATGAACGTCAACCTGGAGGGCCCGAATGATCCCCGCCGGACCGCGCGCCGCGGTCTCCAGGGTATAGCGCTCGTCGTCCCACAGCGGCAGCAGGTTGAGCCCCGGCGCCAGCACCAGAAGCTGCACCGCCAGTAACAGAGCAGTTCTCAGTTGTCAGTTCTCAGTTCTCAGTTCTCAGTAGACCAGTTGTCAGTTTGCAGTTCTCAGTTGCTACCATGCAAGGTTAGCAGCCGTTACTGGCAACTGACAACTGACAACCGACAACCGACAACTGACAACCGACAACTGACAACTGACAACTGACAACCGACAACTGACAACCGACAACTGACAACTGACAACTGACAACCGACAACTGACAACCGACAACTGACAACCGACAACTGACAACCGACAACCGACAACTCATGAAATACCGCGCTTTCGGCAGAACCGGCTGGCAGATCAGCGAGATCGGCTTCGGCGCCTGGGGCATCGGGCGCTCCATGTGGATCGGGGCCACCGACGACGAATCCACCCGGGCGCTGGACCGCGCCATGGACCTGGGGCTGAACTTCATCGACACGGCACTGGCCTATGGCGACGGTCACAGCGAGCGGCTGGTGGGCGCCGCCCGCCGCCGCCGCGACAGGATCTACGTGGCCACCAAAGTCCCGCCCAAGAACCTCCTTTGGCCCGCCCGCCCGGGCATCCCCATCGGCCGCGTCTTCCCTTACAAATACATCATCGAGTCCACCGAGACCAGCCTGAAGAACCTGGGCCTGGACAGTGTCGATCTACAACAGTTCCACGTCTGGTCGCCCGACTGGCTTCAGGCCGACGACTGGCGCCGCGCCATCCAGGACCTCAAGAAGAGCGGCAAGGTGCGGGCCTTCGGGATCTCCGTCAACGACTACCAGCCGGACTCGGTGCTGGAGACGCTGGAAACCGGCCTGGTCGACGCCATTCAGGTTATTTACAATATCTACGATGCGCGGGCCGCCGAGCGCCTGTTCCCCTTGTGCCGCCAACTCGGGGTCGGGGTCATCGCCCGCGTGCCGCTCGACGAAGGAGGCCTGACGGGCAATATCCGGCCCGACACCGAGTTTCCCGACGGCGACTGGCGGCGCCGCTATTTCCACGGCGACCGCCGGCGCCAGGTTTGGGAGCGCGGCGAGAAGCTTCAGCAGGCTCTGGGCGGGCAGTATGGCTCCCTAGCCCAGGCCGCCCTGCGCTTCTGCCTGTCCGACCCGGCCGTCACGACCGTCATCCCCGGCATGCGCAGCGTTCGAAACGTGGAATCCAGCTGCGCCGTCTCCGATATAGGGCCCTTGCCGGACCCGACGCTGGAAACCCTCAAAGAGCACGCATGGATCCGCAACTTCTACCAACCAGACTGATGGCCTCCACTTTGCTTTGCCTGGCGCTGCCCGCCTGGGGACAGCTGCCGCCCCGTTCGCGCTCGGTCCCGGTGCAACCCTTGCCGCTGGGCGTGGGCAACCAGTGGATTTACGTGGAGCGGGGCCGCTTCGCGGCCGAGCAGCCGGTGACCGTGGAAGTGAAGGCCGCCTCCGTCCAGCGCGGCAGCACCTATTATCAGCTTACAGGGTTCGCCTCCGAGGACGCCTGGGTCCGCTACAACGCTCTCGGCGAGCTGGTGGCGCTGGATCCTGCGGGCGGCCCCGACCGGCTGTGGTACGCCTTCGGCGCCCCGGAGGGTTTCTCGTGGCGTCCTCAGTTGCCGGAGGCTTGTCTGGACCAGGCCCGCCTGGCCAGCCGCACCGCGGAGGTGCGCGTGCCGGCCGGCGCGTTTCGCCCCAGCATCCTCATCCAGTACAATCCCGGCCCTTGCGCCGACGCCGGTTTTTCCGAGGAGGCCTTCGCCCTCGGCATCGGCCTGCTGCGGCGTACCGCCATCACCATCGCCGGCCCCCGCACCCTGGAGCTGGCCTTCGCCCGCATCGACGGCGTGGCCCTTACGGTCCCAGAAGTGCACTTCAGCCTGGCCATCGACCGGCCACGGTACTCCTCCAACCTCATGCCGATCCCGGTTCTGACGGCGCGCCTGACCATTCGTAATACCAGCGCCTTGCCCCTGACGCTCGATTTCTCATCCGGCCAGCGGTACGACCTGGCCATCCGCGACAGCGCCGGCCGCCAGGTCTACTTGTGGTCGGAAGGGAAGGCCTTCATCCTGGTTCTGGGCCGGCTGGAGCTCAGCCCGGGCGAGCAGGTGTACCTGGTCGAGGTCCCCCTGGCCGATCGCAACAACCGGCCCTTCGCCGCCGGCCGCTACACGCTGGAAGCCTGGCTGACCACCGTCGGCGGCAAGGCCTATTCAGCCACCATCCCCTTCGAACTCCAGTAACACCGGCATTCCTGCCTGCATTCGTCTGTTTTCACGGTTTCAGCGAGAAACCCCTATGGCCTGGTGGAATAAATGACTCCAAGCTCCCGTCCTCGTGGAGAATGAATCCGTACGTAACCCCCCCGCTGACGTATGTTCCGGCGATATCCCGCCGGTCGTTGAGATCCCACGGCACGACGTCCGGATCGAGGCTGTGGGGCTCCCCACCGATCTGTGACGACGGAATGAGGAATCATGCTGGCCTTCGGCCCACCACTCCCTCAGTTCACCAGTACAGGCAAGAATGCCTGTGTTACTCCACCACCGGCAAGACAATGTGGGAGGGATGCTGCCGCGAGTGGTGCACCGTCTGGCGGGCCACCCGCACCTTCGCGCCGGAGCCGAACGGCTCGCCGGTGTTGGGGTTGCGGTCAAACTGCGGGAAGTGACTGCTGGTGACATCCACCCGAATCCGGTGGCCCTTCAGAAATGCCACGCTGGTCCCCACCAGGTCGATGGTGAACTCGTAGACCTTGCCGGGTTCCATCAGCCGGGGCCGGCTGAGGCTCTCCCGGTAGCGGGCGCGAACGATGCCTTCCGCCATGTTGTAGGCCCGGCCATCGGGGTAGACGTCCACCAGCTTGGCCACGAAGTCGGTGTCTGGGGCGTCGGAAGCGGCGTGCAACACAACCTTCACCGGTCCGGTCACCTCGATCTCGCGGTCGAGGAAGTCCGAGGTGTAGACCAGCACGTCGCGGCGGCTCTCGACCGCCTCCTGACGCTGGGGACCGGCCGGCGTGGGGGTGCCGCAGCAGTTGTTCCCCCCCGCGCTGGGAACCGGATTGTCCGGATCATAGGTGTACTGGTCCGGCTTGGACTCGGCCCCCGGCGGTTCCCACCCCAGGCGGCCGTCACCGCGGGAGCTGTTGGCGTTGCCGCCGCTGTGGAGATACATCTTCCGGTACTGAGCCCGCGCCAGGGGGTATTCGTTCTCGAAGCGCCACTCGTTGCGGCCCATCACGTAGAGCGTCACCGGCGGCTCGCTTTGGATGCCGGAGTCGCGTCCCGCCAGCCAGGAGTCGAACCACCGCAGCGCCACGGACTTCTGGTCGATGTTGGCGTGGCGCCCGAAGTCGAGGTCCCCGGTCTTCTGCGAGGGCCCGTGCCCCCAGGGGCCGATGACCATACGGCTCTTCTTGCGGGCCGTCTCGGAGCCGCCCCGCGCGCTCATGCCCGCGTAGCCCCGCAGCGTCCCCTGGCTGAAAATGTCGAACCAGCCGCCCAGGGTGTGGACCGGAATGGCGATCCTCTCGAACACCTCCTCGGCGTTGAGCTTCTTCCAGTAGTCGTCGTAGTCGGGGTGGGCGATCCAGTCGCGGTAGAACTGGGCGTTGCGCCCGGCCAGCTTCTGCATATCAACGAGGGGCAGGCGCCACAGCAGCCGGTCGAAGCCGATGGCCTCCGGGCCGCCCTCCATGGTGTGCGGCCCGGTATTCTGCATGATGCGCGACTCCTGGCGCACCGGCCCCCAGCCGAAGTTGAACGACAGGCGCCAGCCGCCGTTCAGCGTGATCCAGTCGTGGTAGAGGCTGGTGGCCGCCACGCTCGGGAAGATGGTCACCAGGTGCGGCGGCGCCGCCATGGCCGCCCGCCACTGCACGTGACCCAGGTAGGAGCCGCCCTCCATCCCGACTTTCCCGTTCGACCAGGCCTGGCCGGCGGCCCATTCCACGGTGTCGTAGCCGTCCTCGATGTCGTTGCGGAACGGCTCCCACTTGCCCTCCGACTCGTGCCGCCCCCGCACGTCCTGGTAGACGTAGACATAGCCCCGCCGGGCATAGAACACCGCCGAATCGTAGGCGCTCGGGTACCGCTCCGTGCTGTAGGGGGTGCGCGAGACTAGCACCGGATACTTGCCCTCCGGCGCCGGCCGGTAGATGTCGGCATACAGGATGACGCCGTCGCGCATCCGGATGGGAACCAGGTTCTCGATGCGAATCTCGTGGCTGGGCGGCCGGGGAGGGGGAAACTCCACCGCCGCCACGGCCGCGCCCGCCAGCAAAACGCCAAAACGCACTGGGTTCATGCGATAATCCTAGCAGCCCGTGGCAAGAGAAGCTGGCAAATTTGCCAGCTTCTCGGTTGAGTCGAATCAACGACTTGCGGAATGACCACTACGTGCGAATACGTGGAGGCAGTCGTTACGTGATGCCCCGCTTGATGCGCCCCCTTGGCCTGGCGCTGACGGCCGCGATCGCCGGCGCCCAAACCCTACCGGTCGACTTCGCGCGGGACGTCCAGCCCATCCTGAACGCCCGCTGCGTCGCCTGTCACGGCGCCGAGAAGCGCGAGGCGGGCCTGGACCTGCGCTCGCTGCCGGCCATCTTCAAAGGCGGGCAAAGCGGAGCCGCGGTCGTGCCGGGAGCGAGCCGTGAGAGTCACTTGATCCAGCGCGTCACCGGGTTCAAGGCCCCGGTCATGCCCTTTGCCGCCGAGCCGCTCGGCGAGCGGGAGATCGGCGTGCTGCGGGCCTGGGTGGACTCCATGCCTGCCAGCCTAGACGCGGTCGTCGACGCCTACTTTGCGCGCCAGGGCGCCCAGGTCCCCGCGGTGGTCCCAGACGCCGTCTTCGCGCGCCGGGTCTACCTGGACGTCTGGGGGTTGCCGCCCACGCCCGAGCAACTCGATGAGTTCCTCCGGGACCGTCGCCCGGACAAGCGGGAGCGCCTGCTGGACCGCTTGCTGGCCGGCGAGAAAAACTACAGCGAGCACTGGATCAGCTGGTGGAACGACCTGCTGCGCAACGACGAGGGCGTGGCCTATCACGGCGCCCGGCAGTCGATCTCGCGCTGGCTGCTCGGGGCGCTCGAGAAAAACATCGCCTATGACCGGCTGGTACAGGCCCTGCTCGACCCGCGCGGCCCCGAAGATCCCGCCGGCTACCTGATGGGCGTCAACTGGCGCGGCGATGTCAGCGCCAGCCAGATCCCGGCCATGCAGGCGGCCCAGAACAGCGCCCAGGTATTCCTCGGCGTCAACCTCAAGTGCAACTCCTGCCACGACAGCTTCATCAGCCGCTGGAAGCTGGCCGACGCCTACGGACTGGCCAGCCTGTTTTCTGACAAGGAGCTGGAAGTCTTCCGCTGCGACGCCCCCACCGGTGAGAAGGCGCACCCCAAGTTCCTGTTCCCGGAGTTGGGGGAGGTGGCTGGCGCGGCCTCGCCGGCCGAGCGGCGGGCCGCCGCCGCGCGGCTCTTCACCGCTCCGGAGAACACCCGCTTCGCCCGAACCGCCGTGAACCGCATCTGGAAAAAGCTGCTGGGCCGCGGGCTGGTCGAGCCCCTGGACGAGATGGACAACCCGGCCTGGGATCCAGCGCTGCTCGACTGGCTGGCCGGCGATCTGGTCGCCCAGCAGTACGACCTGAAGGGCCTGCTGCGGCGGATCCTGACCTCCCGCGCTTACCAGCTGCCGGCAGTCCCGGTGTCGGCGAAGGACGTCGAAAAGAAATACGTCTTTCGCGGGCCGTCGGTGCGACGCCTGACCGCCGAGCAGTTCGCCGACGCCGCCGGCGCCATCACCGGCGAGTGGCGCGTGATCGAGCCTTCCAAACCCGGCGATTCCGTGCCGAGCCGCGAGTGGCGGCTGAAGTCGAGTCCCTTGACCCGCGCCCTGGGCCGCCCCATCCGCGACCAGGTCTACACCGAGCGGTCGAGCGAAGCCACCACCTTGCAGGCGCTGGAGCTGGTCAACGGCAACACCATCTCGCGGCTGCTCGACCGCGGCGCCCGGCGGCTGCTGGGCGAGTTGAAGCCGCCGCCGGCCAACCTCTACGACAGCGGCGCCATCCGCGCTGAGAAGGGCGTGGTCGACGTCGACATCACCGGCGCGCGCGAGCTGCGCCTGCTGATCGAAGACTGGGATTCCTACGACCGCACCCGGATCATCGCCGGCTGGGTCAATGCCGAGCTGGTTTCCCCTGCCGGCGTCATCCCGCTTGCCGACCTGCCCACCGGCTCGAAGTTCGAGCGGCGCCGCCTCCAGATCCGCAAAGAGAACCCCGCGGACGCCGTGGTCGCGGCCGTCCCCTCCCAGCTTCTCTACGACGTCGCCGGCAAGGGATTCACGCGGTTCCGCGCCGTGGTGGGGGTCGACGAAAGCTCCCTGCAAAGCGACATCAGCCCGCGGGTGAGATTCTTTGTGTTCACCGAGGAACCGGACCGGCACCACCTGGTGCGACTGGCCGCGGCCCCGGCGTCTAAGACCGTCGACCGGGCGGCTCTGGTGGCGCGTCTTTACCGTCATGCCCTGGCGCGCGATCCCAACGCGCCGGAGCGAAGCCTGGCGCAGCAGTTCCTCTCCGGCGGCGCCGAAGGCCTGGAAGACCTGCTGTGGAGTCTTTTCCTTTCTCCGGAGTTTCAATATGTCCAGTAACGGTAACACCGGCATTCCTGCCGGTCGGCTGACCCGCCGGGATTTCCTGACAACATCAGCAGCTACCCTGGCGGCCCTGGCGGGACCCCAGCCGCGCCAACTGTGGTCGCGTCCCAAGATCGAGCCACGCGCCGACACCGTGATCCTGCTGTGGATGGCCGGCGGCATGGCCCAGACCGAGACCTTCGACCCCAAGCGCTACACCCCTTACGAAACCGGCCTGGAGTGCAACAAGGTTCTCAGCACTTTCCCGACCATCGACACCGCCGTCGACCCGATCAAGCTCTCCCAGGGCCTGGAGCGGATCGGCAGCGTCATGGACCGCGGCACGCTGATCCGGTCGCATCGGGTTGGGGACCTGGGGTTCATCCTGCACGCCCGGCACCAGTATCACTGGCACACCGGCTACGCCCCGCCCCAGACGGTGGCCGCCCCGCACCTGGGCGCTGCCATCGCCCGCACCCTGGGACCGAAGAATCCCGACGTGCCGGCCTTCCTCGATATCGGGCAGAACCTGGAGATCGGCGCCGAGAGCGACGCCGTCAAGGCTTTCCACACTGCCGGGTTCCTCGGCACCGAGCATGGACCGTTCCTGATTCCCGACCCCAGCGTGGCGGCGGCCAGCGTCCGGCCGGCGAACCTCGACGAAGCCCGCTTCCGCGGCCGCTACGGCCGCTACCGGCAACTGGTCGAGGCCAGCCCGGTTTTCCAGCAGGGCAGCGACTTCCAGCAGCAGTCGCTGCTGCGCTCCGTCGAGAACGCTCACCGGCTGCTGACGTCGCCGGCCGCCAAGGCCTTCGACCTGTCGCTCGAGCCGGGCAAGACCTTCGACATCTACAACACCGGCCGCTTCGGGTTGGGCTGCCTGCTGGCCCGCCGGCTCACCGAGGCCGGGGCGCGCTTCATCGAAGTCACTACCGAGTACATCCCCTTCCGACACTGGGATACCCACGAGAACGGCCACCAGCGCATGGTAGGACTCAAGAAGATGATCGACCCCCCGGTGGCGCAGCTGGTGCTCGACCTGGAGGAACGCGGCCTGCTGGACCGCACCCTCATCGTCATGGCCAGCGAGTTCGGCCGCGACATGATCGTGGAGGGCAAGCCCGAGAAGCGCGTGCAGGACCAGGTCGCTTCCACCCAGCCCGACGTCATGACCGCGACCAAGCACTACGGCATGCACCGTCACTTCACCGAGGCCTGCTCGGTGCTGCTGTTTGGCGGCGGCGTCAAGAAGGGCTTCCTCTACGGCCGCACCGCCGACGAGCGGCCCTGCCGGATCGTCGAGAACCCGGTGACCATCGAAGATCTCCACGCCACCATCTACCACGCCCTGGGCATCCCGGCGGACCTCGCCTACGAGGTCGAGAAGCGTCCCTTCCACGTCACCCGCGACGGCAAGGGCAAGCCCGTTGTGGAGCTGTTCGCCTGAGAATCACGGCCCTCCGCGACCAGACCGTCTCGATCCGCTCCGAGATTCGCAACGCCTTCATCAGCTTCGCCGAGATGACGGTGTCGGCGGTGGCGATCCTCACCGACGTAATGCGCGACGGCCGCCCCGTGGCGGGCTTCGGGTTCCACTCCAACGGTCGCTACGGCCAGAGCGGCATCTTGCGCGAGCGGATGATCCCGAGGCTGCTGGCGGCCCCTCCGGAGACGCTGCTTTCCGCCGATGGCTCCAACTTCGATCCCCACCGCGCCTGGCAGGTCATGATGGCCAACGAGAAGCCCGGCGGCCACGGCGAGCGCTCGGTGGCGGCCGGCGCCCTCGATATGGCTTTCTGGGACCTGGCCGCCAAGATCGAGGGAAAGCCGCTCTATCGCCTGCTGGCCGATCGTTACTCTAACGGCACGGCCGATCCCGACGTCTGGGTCTACGCCGCGGGCGGCTACTACTATCCGGGCAAAAGCGTCGAGGCGTTGCAGGATGAAATCCGCGGCTACCTGGACCTGGGCTACCAAACCGTCAAGATCAAGATCGGCGGCGCCCCGCTCGAGGAAGATCTGCGGCGGATCGAAGCCGTCCTGGCGGTGGTGGGCGACGGCGGCGCCCTGGCCGTCGACGCCAACGCCCGCTTCGACCTTGCCACGGCGCTGCGCTACGCGGAGGCCATCGCCCCCTACCGGTTGAAGTGGTACGAGGAACCGGTCGATCCCCTCGACTACGCCGGGCTGGCCGAAGTGGCGCAGGCTTCCTCCACCCCCATCGCCACCGGCGAGAACCTCTTCTCGCTCCAGGATTCCCGCAACCTGGTCCGCTATGGCGGCCTCGACGCCCGCCGGGACTTCCTCCAGATGGACCCGGCTCTGAGCTACGGCCTGGTCGAGTACCTGCGGATCCTCGACATGCTGGACTCGAGCGGCTGGTCACGCCGCCGCTGCGTTCCGCACGGCGGTCACCAGATGGCATTGCAGATCGCCGCCGGCCTCGGCCTGGGCGGCAACGAGTCTTATCCCGGCGTCTTCCAGCCCTTCGGCGGCTTTGCCGACCACGTGCCGATGGAGGGCGGCCGGGTCCGGATCCCCGACGCCCCCGGCGTAGGCATCGAGGCCAAGGCCGGGCTCCATGCCGTCTTCCGAGATATGCTCTCATGGTAGCCGTCCACAAGGTCTCCAAGGTCTACCGGCTCTATGACCGGCCGGCGGACCGCATCGTGGAGGCCATGTCGTTTCACCGCTGGCGGCGGCATCCCGACGGCTCCCCGCTCGAAGAAGATCTGCGGCGGATCGAGGCCGTGCTGGGCGGCGGTGGGCGACGGCGGCGCCCTGACGGTCGACGCCAACGCACGCTTCGACCTCGCCACAGCGCTGCGCTACGCCGACGCCCTGTCGCCCTACCGACAGCTGTTGGCGAAGAAACAGATGCTCTCTTGCAAGAAAGTAGGAATTGAGTTGCACACCTCTATCCCGCCGGGGGTAGCTCATGCAGTTTCCGATTACACCACTACGGGCAGGCTTCAGACTGGCCCGTCGCTCGCCCGCAATTCGCGCTGCCAACTTACCAGAAGCGGACTTCTGGCTCGCGTCGAGCGGCGCACATCTACGGGTCGGGCGTGATACGGTCAAGTTGCAGTTGCGGGCGTGGATCAGCGTACGGAACGACTTGTCGTTGCTTGTTGCCGGCGATCATAAGCGCTGCCGGGCGGTTGCAATGCTGAATAGCGCCTGTGACTAATCAAAAGCTGCCTATGACCAGTTGTTCCACATCTCCACGGCCGCGTCGATAAGACGATCGCATCGGGCGCACGGCCAGCACTCCGCCGCAGAATCCCGCCCCAGGTAATACTGCTCGTTCGCGCACACGAACTTGCTACGATCGGCTTGCAGTATCCAGTTCATCGCAGCCACGAACGTGTCGGCATAGCTCTTGCCGAACTTGTCGTTTGGCACGTTGTAGAGCAGCCCTTCCAGAAAATACGACGGGGCGCTACCGCCGTCGATCGTGCCGTCGTCGACAAGCCTGCCGCGCATGTTCTTCAGGATGCGCACCATCGGTTTGAACCACATAAGAAGCAGATTCCATGTTCGTATTGGAGGCCAAGGCCCGAATAATACCGCCGAAACTCGGCCGCAACGACGACCTCGGCGCTTCGCCGGTTCCCGTTGGCTTTGATCTTGATAGCCTTCGTGCCTGGCTTCACGTAGAGATGGGAACGGTTGATAAACCCTGCGGCGTTAGTCAGGACCTTTCAGGACCGATATCGCTGCACGCCATTGTCCGAAAGGGAATCTGCGGTACATTCCAATTCGGTGGGCTTAAGACCACCCACGACCAACGACTAGGTGGTCAGCGGTACGCGTCGGCCTGGATGCAGTACAGCTCCGAGTACTGACCGCTCTTGGCCATCAGCTCATCGTGCGTGCCGACCTCCACGAGTCGGGCCCCGTCGAGCACGACAATGAGATCGGCCATGCGGACCGTCGAGAAACGGTGGGAGACCAGGATCGTAATGCGGCCGCTGTCGCTATCGCCGGTGCCACGTGCCGCGGCGGCGTAGCGCTCGAACAGCGCGTGTTCAGTCTCCGCGTCCAGCGCTGCAGTCGGTTCGTCGAGGACCAGCAGCAGCGGCTGATCGCGCATGAAGCCACGCGCCAGGGCGAGCTTCTGCCACTGGCCGAACGATAGCTCGACTCCGCACGGCCACGTCGGACCGAGCTGCGTATCGAGGCCTGACGTCAGACGGGCGACGACGTCCCCGGCGCCGGCGCGATCGACCGCCGCGACTACTGCGGGCTCGTCGTCCAGGCGGGGGACATCGCCTAAACCGACTGTGTGTCTCGCGCGGAATTCGAAGCGAAAAAAATCCTGGAACGCGCCCGCAAGCCGCGCCCGCCACTCGGCGGCCGACACGCGCGCCAGCGGCGTGTCGTCCAGCAGGATCGAACCAGAGGACGGCTCGTACATCTTCGCGAGCAGCTTGACCAGCGTCGTCTTGCCTGCGCCGTTCTCGCCGACGATCGCGATGACCGCGCCCGCCGGCAGTGTCACCGAAATATCGTCCAGCACAAGGCGTGACGTGCCGGGGTACGCGAACGACACGTGGTCGAGTCGGACGCCGCCGTGCAACACGGTCGGAACTGGCAGATCGCCCGATGCAGCGACGGAGGCGGCGTAGTCCTCGAGCCACGCAAGCCGCCGCGAGCCGTCCATCCAGAATCCCCGCAGGAATCCGATCTCGCCGACGGTGGCGCCGATGTACGCCGACAGCCGTGCGCCTGCGGCGAGCACCAGCAGCACCTCGCCGGCCGGCGCGCCAAGGCCAGACGACACAAACACGACCGCGCCAACATACGCGAAGCCGAATATCGCCCACCCCAGCGCGTGCCACAACGCCGAGCCCCACCGAGCGGTCGCCACCGGTCCGTACCAGCGCTCCCACGCTGCTCGGCGTTCTGTAACGAGGCGCTCTCCGATGCCGGTGACCCGCACTTCTTTTCCGGGCGGCGCCGTCGTGGCGATGGTAAACAGGTGACGCGCCAGCCGATTTGTTTGTGCCCCACGCTCCTGCGCAGATCTCTCGACCTCGGGCCGCCACGTCGACGTCAAGACGGTCGGGACCGCGAACACCACGAGCAGGATGAGCGCCGGGTGAACCGACGCCAGCAGCGCCATCGTCACACCCAGCCGCAGGATCCACCCCAGCGTGGAAAACAGCGACATGTACATGTGGTCGAGAACAAACACCTGATTGCGGAGCATCGACAGCCGATCGAGATACTCCGGGCGTTCCTGATGCGCGATCGTCGCCACCGATGCCTGCAGTTGCGCGACGTGCGACTCCAGCGCGATGGTCACCTTGTCGCGGAAGCGGCGCTGCACGCGCGTGCTGACCGTGCGGAGAAACCACGTCGCGGCGGTCGACACCCCGAGGCCGATTGCCGCGCCTTGCACCATGCCGGGTCGGTGCTCGAGGACGCCTTTGCCGAGCAGCATCAGCCACAACGCCAGGAGCGCATCGGGCAGGGCGGCAAGCTGCGACAGGCCGAAGGCCGCGACCATCAAACGCCGCTCCTGGCGATACCCCAGCTTGCACAACCGCCACATCGACGACAGCGCGGGAGGTAGCGGCTCGATCGCGCGATCTCGATCAGGAGAGGACGTCATACGTCGCGCCCTCCTCTTCGTCCGGGACGTGGAAGCGCTGCGCCTGCAGATCGAACATCGTCCGATAGCGTCCGCCGAGCGCCATCAGCTCGTCGTGCGCGCCCAGCTCGATGACCCGGCCGCGCTCCAGCACGCAGATACGATCGGCATGGCGGACCGTGGAGAAGCGATGCGAGATCAGGATGGTCGTGCAATGCCGCGTCGCGGCGAGCAGGCGATCGAAGATCTCCGCTTCCCCGCGCACGTCTAGCTGCGCGGTCGGCTCGTCGAGCAGCACGACGCCGGCGCCGAGCGTGACCGCAGCCAGCGCTCGCGCCAGCGCGATGCGCTGCCATTGGCCACCTGAGAGGTCGGTGCCGCCGCTATACCCGCGGGCAAGCACCGTGTCCAGTGCGGCCAGGTTCGTCGCTCCTGCCGAGTCGAGCGCGGCCCGCACGACATCGTCTGGCGCGCCCGCCGGCGCCACGTTGTCGCGCAGCGGCAGCTCGAGGCGCAGGAAGTCCTGGAACACAGCCGCGACGCGCGAGCGCCATGACGCCAGATCGAACTCCCGAATGTCGACGCCGTCGATCTCGATCGCACCTGACTGCGGATCGTACAACCGGCACAGCAGCTTTGCGATCGTCGTCTTGCCGGCGCCGTTCTGTCCAACGATGGCCAGCGACGAGCCGGCGGGAATCGTGAGATCGAAGTGCGACAGTACGGGCGCGCCGGCGCCGAGAGGGGGCGACGCGCCCCCAGGGTACGCAAACGTGATATCGCGGAGTCGAATCTCGCGCGCCGGTCTCGCTTCCGCGGCGCGATCGCCGGAGCGCAGCCCGCCGGCGGGACGCATCGCCGGCTCGAGTCGCAGCACCGCAGCGACAGGGGCAGCCGCTCCGTCGAGCGCCCAACTGAATCCGCCGAACGCGATCATCGACACGCCAACGGCGCTCTGCACGTAGACGACGGCTTCCCCGAGACTGATGCGACCATCGGCGGCGGCGCTCGCCAGTAACCAGAACACCACGATGTTCGCGGAGACGACCAGGAGCATGCTCCAGATGACAGGACGCTCCCGTAGACGTGTGGCTGCGTACTGAAGCTCGTGCAAGCGAGTGCGTCTGGCGATGAAACGGTCGATCGTCCAGCGGGCGAGGCCGAACAGCCGCAGCTCCTTGCTCGCAGGCGGGTCCACCGCCAATCGGTAGGCGTAGTCGGCATCCCGCTGTGCGCCGCGTACCTCCTCGGTGTTGCGGTCGCGCCAGATCGCGCTCTCGCGTAGAAGCCAGTGCGTCGCCAGCCACGCGCCCGCCAGCACGATCGGCGCCCACCACGCATATCTGGCGAGGATCACGGCGGACGCGATACCGCCGATCATCTCGACCATGCCGTTCGCGATGAAATCCATGGAGATCGACAGCGGCGGGCCGGTCATCCCGAGATCGAAGTCGCGCGCGACGGTAAGGTCGCCCGTAAGTGTCGGATCCTCCAGGTGCCCCATGCCCGGCGGGCGCACGCAGGCCTCGGTGAGCCGGTCGTAGAGCCATGCGGCAGTGCGGTCGCCGAGGTTGGCGCTGACCGCCTGATGAATCGGGCTGAGCACCTGAAGCAGCACGAAGATCGTGCCGGCCAACGCGAGTGGACGGGCGAGAGGATCGCCGCGTTGCACGGCCCCAACGAGCAGGCCCATTGCGATCGCGAACGCCGCGGGCAGGATCCCTCTCAGCAGCAGGACCGTCCACCACGCGGCGGCGAGGCCAGGGTCCGCCTTCGGTAGGACGCCGAAGAACTTCCATTCCTTGCGCTCGGTCAGCATTGCGAGCACGACTGTATTCTGCCACAGAACCGGCGCCGTCAGCCCGCGGTTGTCGCGACCGGTGTGCTTAACCGTTTTGGGGAGTTTGCTGGGATGTGAGGCGACGTGGCGCACGCTTCAGCGTGCCGGCGTGGGCTTCAGCCCACGCGGCGTGGTTTCACCCGCACCCTTCGGCGAGCTGAAGCTC
>Ga0247727_10004925_pt1 | contig 27745 bp, 24 predicted proteins | sample WisWelCaveWW1625_FD_202498 | JGI IMG/M metagenome (GOLD analysis project Ga0247727, IMG submission 202498) | Biofilm microbial communities from Wishing Well Cave, Virginia, United States - WW16-25 | ecosystem: Environmental > Aquatic > Deep subsurface > Groundwater > Cave microbial mat | place...
GGCCGACCACCATGAATGCCGCCCCCAGCGCTGCGCGACGCGTTTCCTCGGCCGACATGTCCTGGCGCGCCACGGCCATCAGCAGCAGCAGGCCGAGCGCGAGCCCGAGCAGCAGTCCCACGGCGCCCGACTCCACCACGCCGCGTATCCGGGCCAGCGGTTTCCTCGCCGCCCCGTCCGCCTCGCCGGGAAGGAACACCAGCATCAGCCACAGCGCCACCCAGCACGCGCTCATCCACGGCGGCGTGGCAAGCTCGCGCAGCAGCGGGATCGAGCCCGCGACCACGAGCGCGGCCACCCGGGCAACCCGACGCCCGGGCAAGAACGTGGCGGTGATCAGGAAGCCGAGCGGCGTTAGCAGCCGCGCGAGGTCGAGGACGGAAAGCTCGGCCCAGGCGTCGAGGAAATGCACCGGACCCCCGGATCTTCCGGAGCCGCGCGGCTCAGGAAAGGTACTGCGTCTCGGCCGACTGGAGGGCCGCCAGCACCGCCTGGGCGCTGCCGGCATCGCGAAGCTTCGTGCGCACCGTCTCCTCCTTGAGCAGGCGCGAAATGTTGGCCAATACCTTCACGTGGGCGGCGCCGACGTTCTCGGGAGAAACGAGCAGGATGAAGATGTGGGCGCGCTCGCCGTCGACCGCTTCGAAGTCCACGCCCTGGGGCGAGATGGCGCAGGCCGCGATCATGCGATCGGCGGCCCGGGCCTTGCCGTGCGGGATGGCGACCCCGTTGCCGATGCCGGTGGACATCATGGCCTCACGCCGCAGCACCCGTTCCAGGATCTCGCCCTGGCTGGCAAGCCCATGGGCGGACTCCAGCAGGTCGACGAGCTCGACCATGGTCTCCCGCTTGGTCGTAGCCCTGAGAGACGAAGCCACGGCCATGGGGTTGAGCAATTCCGAGAGCAGCATGCCTGGGTCCCCGTGCCAGCAATACGTGACATAGCAATGAGTTGTACCCTAAGGACCGGCCCGATGGAGTGTCAAGGCATTTCCCCCGACGACCCCCGTCGCCGATCACCGCGGACCCGGCCCCAGTCCATCGGTGTAAGCCTCAGCGAACGGTCACTTGAGACCGATGACTGACGTAGAATACGCACCGGCCATGAGCGAGAGATCTCCAATGAAACGGGCTATCGTCACCTCCCTGTTGTGCGCGGCGCTCTATGCCGGGCCCGGCGCGGCGAGCCCCGAGTTTCGGATGACCTATCCGAACGGCGTCCCGCGCGCCGAGATCTCCGGGGACTGGCGACACAGCCACTACACGGTGTGGCGGGCCTCCGCCGCTAGCGGGCCCTTCGCGCGCGTGTCGGATTCCGACGTGCTGTGTGTGGGCCCCTGCTTTGCCGACGACTTCGGTGCAGTCGGTGGCCGGACCTACTCCTACCGATTCGACCTCGTGCTTCCCGACGGCGGCTTCGTGAGCTTCGGGCCCTATGCCGCCACGGTTTCTGCGGAGCTCGCGCGGCCCATCAGCGCGCGCGTCTCCCCCAACCCGGGACGCGGCCCCGCGAGGGTCACGCTGTTCGTGGCCGGCCAGCCCGGAAGCACCCTGGGCGCCGAGGTCGCGATGTTCGACCTCCAGGGCCGGCGGGCGAGAACCCTATTCCACGGCGCGCTGGCCGCCGGGCGCACGCTCGTTGACTGGGACGGGCGCGACGACGCCGGCGCCGAGCTGCGCGCCGGGATCTACCTCCTGCGCGTGGCGTCGTGGGACGGACGCACGTCCGTCACACGCGTCGTGCGCAGCCGCTGATCTCAGCACGGCCCGGCGCCTCCGGCTTCGAACCGGACCCCCGTCCACTCCCCACCACGCGTCTGGCCATTCGGTCGGTGCTCCTGCCGTGCTAGACTTGTCACGCCTTTTCGGGGTCGCCGACCCCGCCTGCCACCGCTGATTCCCTTCGTCGTTCCGCTGCCGGGATCGGACCAGGCCAAACCGACACGGGCAAGTGCACCCATGAGACAGCAGGCCATCGATTTCCGAGAGTTGCTCGAACGCGTGCTCCCGCTGGAGCACCTCCCGGCCGGGGACCGCCTCCACGTGCAGCGCGCGCTCCAGAGCGGCCTCAGCCGCGAGGTCGAGGCGGCGGCCCTCATGGCCTTGGAGGCCCTCGAGGACCAGGGGGCCCTGCGCCGGCTGTCCTCGACGCTGGATGGGCGCGGCCAGGTGCTCCGCTACCAGCCGGGCGACTCCTTCGAGATCATCACGCTCGAGCTTCCCGGCCCCGTCGAGAGCGACGGCGTGCTCTGGTACGCCCGCACCAGCCTGCCGACCAAGGCCCCGGCCGATCTCCACCAGGTGAGGCGGCTGATGCGCCTCGACGACGTCGGAATGCTCGCCGATCCGCGCAGTAGCCGGGCGCTGCAGGCGCTTCACGACCAGCTCGGCCTCGCGGGGCTCGAGCTGCTCGGCTGCGGAGAGGTGAGGCTTTACCCGCTCCCGGAGTCGGCGGACGAAAACGTGGTAGGGCCGCTCGACCAGAGCCTCGCCGCGGAAGTTCTTGCCCATCCGGGCCAGCTGCTTTACTGCGCCGACCTGGGTCGGAGCCCGAGGCTCGGTCCTCACACCCTCCTGTCCGGGGTTCGAGCGCTCGCCTGCGTGGCCGTGACCTCGAGCGAGGGAGTCGCGCTGGGCGTGCTGGAGGTGCGCTGCGAGCAGCCGATGCCTTTCAACGCCGAAGGTCTGGCGCGGGTCGGGCTGCTCGCGGATTTTTGCGGCACGGTGCTCGAGCGCGCCGCGCGGCTCGAGAAGCTGGTCTTCGTGGACGCCTCGACCGGGGTCTACAACCGCTCCTACTTCGAGCTCCAGGCCCGCAACGAGATGGCCCGCGCCCAGCGCGAGAGCGCCTCGATGGCGCTCTGCATAGTGGACATCGACGACTTCAAGTCGTTCAACACCTCGTTCGGCTACGAGGCCGGCAATGCCGTGCTCACGCAGGTGGCGCAGAGCCTCCAGCGCGGCGTGCGCCCGTTCGACACCGTGGCGCGATGGGGCGGTGAGGAGTTCGCGGTGCTGCTCACCTCTCCGGTCGAAGAGCACGACGTGCTCTCGATCTCGGAGCGTCTCCGCGCTGCGGTGGAGCGCCTCCCGCTCGCGGTCGAAGGGCTCGACGGCCGCACGCATTCGGTGAGGGTGACGGTGAGCATCGGCGTCGCGATGTTCCCGGAGCATGGCGAGACAGCGCAGGAGATGTGGCGCGCCGCAAACCAGGCGCTGTGGCTGGCCAAGCGGCCGCCGAAGAACAACGTCGTCTTCTACAGACGCTAGCCGCTGGTGAGGGCAGGAAGCCGAATCACTGCGTTGGCGGGATACCCGTCCCCGCCCGAGGCGGGGCGGGGTGCGCTCCTCGCCGCGACGCTACGGCTCGCTCGTCGCTTCCTCGCGCGCCGGGTGATCGACTTCCGGCCCTCGCCCACCCGTCTCCACCTTCTCGGGTTCACTGGGCCCGCCCGCCTGTAGCTGCCTGCCGTAACGGCTGTGCCGGCGAGCCAGCGTCCGCGCTGCCTCGGGTGTGGGCACGTCCACGGGCTTCTCGAGCACCAGCGTTCCCAGCAGCACGTCAGCCAGCGGCACCAGGACGTTCAGATTGCGGTCCATGTGGACGTGATGGATGCGGTGATGTCGCTCGATGAAACGGAACCAGCGCGAGCGTTCGATGAACGGGAAGCTGGGCTTGTGCATCAGGTAGTGGAAGCCCTCGTAGCCCGCGTAGTAGAGGCTGAAGACGAGCACATGGGCGACGAGGATCGCGACGTAGGGCAGACCGATCCCGGCCGCGCTCAGGGCCCACGCGCCGGCGAGCCACGGAAGCAAGTTGATCAGGATCAGCACCGGGCCTCCCCACCACTGGAACGAAAGGGCCTCGTGCTGTTCTTCGCTGGCCACGTGGAACGTGTCGTCGTGCTTGCAGAGCTGGTGATGGATCAGCGTGTGGGCGGTGAAGACGTTTTTGGGGAGCCAGGGCCGGTGCAGCCAGAAGCGGTGGAAGGCCCATTCGAAGAAGCTGGCCTGGACGATCGAGACGGGGACGGCCACGGCTACGGCGAGAAGTGTCACGTTTCGAGGCTCCGGACTGGGGTCGGACGGCCGCGGGGGTGCGACCGTCGGGACCGTGGGTGCTGCAAGAAGCGGGCGGCACCCTATCGGATGCCGCCCGCAGTGTGATGTGGTTCTTCGAGCTTCCCTAGATCCGGCGGACGTTCGAGGCCTGCAGCCCCTTCGGGCCGCGGGTCACGTCGAACTCGAGCTTCTCGCCCTCGGCAAGCGTCTTGAAGCCCTCACTCTGAAAGGCGGAGGAATGCACAAACACGTCCTCGCCACCTTCCTGGGTGATGAAGCCGAATCCTTTCGCTTCGTTGAACCACTTCACGGTGCCACGAGCCATTACTGTACTCCTTGTTCGGGTCGAATCGACCCTTCGTGCCAGCACGCGGCGACCGCGCTCGGCCACTTTGACCAGCGTTTCGGTCGTTGGCGGCCCATCGACAAAGGCCGCCAGTTGCCCCGGCGGACTTTTGAACGCGAACAGCCCATCCACAGACCACCAAAGACGCCGGGAGTATCGGCCATCGTGGTCAAAAGCTCAAGCCACGTTCTCGGCGCCCCAGCGGCGTCAGGCGCGAGCAGCGACCGCCGTCTCGAGGCGCTCGAAGTCGCTCGAATCGTTGTAGATCTGAGCCGAGAGGCGCACCCACAGGCGCGCGCGCCAAGCGTGCACCTGGGCTTCGATCCGGTCCTCGAAAAGCAGCGCGTCGCGCAATCCCTGGGCGTCCTCTTTGACCCGGCCCAGCCCTTCCGGCAGGGGCAGGGTGACCATGGCGCCGCTCATCGCCTCGGCGGTTTCGAGCGCCGTGCCCCAGCGTGCGCACAGCCGGTTCGCTGCATCCCAGGCCAGGGCATGGTTGTGGGCCCTCACGCGTTCGATCCCGAGCTCGCGCATGAACGCGATCCCCTCGGGCGCGACCAGCCAGGGCGAAGGGTCTCGAGTGCCCACCCAGTCGAACTCGTCGGTGAAGCCCTGGTCGAGCCCCCAGGAGATGACCGGCGGATGAAGCCCCTGCTGCCGGTCGGCGCGGGCCCACAGGAACCCACAACTCCGCGGCGCCCATGCCCACTTGTGAAGGTTTCCCGCGTACCAGTCCACGCCGAGGGCGGGAATGTCGAGTGGCAGCACGCCCGGAGCGTGCGCCCCGTCCACCAACACCGGCACGCCCCGGGACTGAAAGCACTCCGCGATCCGCGCGACCGGGAGGACGAGCGCGCTCTCCGACGTAATGTGATCCACGATGGCGAGCCGCGTGTGCGCCGAGAGCCCTCCGGCGAACACCTCCACGATTCGTTCCGGCTCGCGCGCTGGGAACGGCAGCTCCACGATCCGCACGCGGGCCCCGCGCTCGCGGGCCACGAAGGCCGCGGCGTTGGCCACCCCCCCGTAGGCGTGATCGCTGAGCAGGATCTCGTCCTCGGGCTGGAAGGGCAGCGACCGGAGCACGGCGTTGACCGCGCCCGTGGCGTTGTCGGTGAACACGAGGTCGTCTCCACGCGCGCCCACGAACGCCGCGACGGCGGCGGCGGCCTCCCGCAGCCTCAAGGGCTCGCGATGGCGGCCCCCCACGCCCACGCGCGCGAGGTCCCGCAGCATGAAGCGCGATGGCTGCCGCTCGATCTCCTCGCGGATCGCCTGCTGCGCCTGCAGCACGCGCTTCGGCGTCGCCCCGACGGTGCCGTGGTTGAGGTAGGTGATCGCGGGGTCGAGCGCCCATTCCTCGCGCATGGCGCGCCCGAAGGAGGGCAGGCCGGGAGCCTTCATGCGGCGGGCTGGGCCCGCTCCAGCCCTTCCTGCGACTTGACGGTGAAGCGATCGAACTTCATGGCGCGTGCTTGACCCCTCCTGCGTGCGCAGATCGGGTACGGAATTCCTTTTCCTTCAGGTGCGTTCGGGGCCATCGTAGCACGCGCCCGAGGCCCGGGCGTTTGGCCTCACTTCGATCCGGAATCGCCGAAGGAGCAACCATGAACTCAACCCCGCCCGTCCCGCCGGACCCGATCGCACGGTTGGAGGCGCGCGTCCGATGGCTGACGGCGCTTTCGACGTTTCTCTCCATCGCATTTCTGGTGCTGCTGGCGTGGGAGTTCGTCCCCCGCCCGCAGGTGCTCGAGGCGCACGAGTTCGTGCTCCGCGACGCCCAGTGGCAGCGCCGCGCCGAGTTCGGCTTCCGTGACGACGGCTCGCCCGGCATCAAGCTCTTCAACGAGCAAGGACGCACACGCGTCGCGCTCTACCTGCCCGCCGACGGCGCCGCCACACTCAAGCTCGCCGACCCGAGCGGAGTGGATCGCGCCCGCCTGGCCCTGCGGCCCGACGGCAGCCCGGCGCTGATGCTCGGTCGTGCCGACGGCACCACCAGCGTGATCGCTTCGGCGGACGAAGGCGGCCGCCCGCGGATCCAGATGAACCTGGACGGCAAGCCCGTCTGGCTCGCCCCGTGATGGCGTGAGGACGGAGGAAGACGCGGTGGGTGGAGCGGAATGCGAGGCAGAGCCTGACGGAGCCCCTACTCGAGATCGAGAAACGGCACGAGCAGCGGAATCGTCCGCCGCGCCAGCACCGGATGGTCGAGCACCAGCGAGACCACCTGCCTGAGCGACGCCCATGTCGCCGAGCGATCGTCGAATTGCCGCGCCAGACTCATCAGAGCCGCACGCATCGCCGCCCGCTGGCCTTCCGGTACGCCCAGCGCCGCGACCTCGCCCGCCACCGCCATCAGGGCCGAGGCGATCGCCGTCTCCATCTGCGGGACGGTCCGGGTGCGGCGCTCCGCGCTGGGCGGCCGGGCCTTGGCGCTCAGCACCGGCGAGCTCTTCAGGAATTTCGCCGCCGCGTCATCATCCTCGGATTCGATGACCGCCGTCACGGCCGCTTCGCCGTCGCAATCCAGGAAATCGTCTTCGACGTTCGACGCCATCGCCTCCGGCGCCTCCCTGGAGCCCTCGGTGACGACTTCCCTCTCCTCTTTCGACCGCACGGCCGCCGGAGGCGCGGGAGCCGGTGGCTCGTGCACCGGCGAACCGAAGGAGGGCGCGGGCCGAGGAGGCGAGAAGGATTCCACCCGCTCCGCCGGCATCGCCGGCGAAGACGAGGTGGCTCGTTCCGCCGACGCCGACCCGTCCGAGAAACCCAGCATGTCCTTGAGCGCGCGCTTCTCGCCACGGCGAGGTGGGCGTCCGCCGCGCGAGGCAGGCGATGAGACCTGAGGCGCCGGCTTTGCCGGGCGGTCCGTTGTCGCTCGCACCGGCGGCTGCGGAGGAGGATTCGACGCTGCCGACTCGTGTATTGCGGGCGGCGTGGACTCGGCCGCTTTCAGATCCTCCAGCGACTTCTCGGACGCGGGCGACGTAAAACGCGACGGCGGAGGTGTCGCCGGGAGATCCATCCCGGGTTCCATCCCGAACTCGGACGAGGAGAAACGCGGCAGCACCGGCGATTGCGAGGGATCGAGTCCACCGGAGTCGATCTCCATCAACAGGCCGCGGAGGTGGCTGATCGCCTCCCCACAGCCCCGCTCGTGGTACTCCCGCATCTGGGCGCGGCTCGCCTTCGACGAGGGCGTGCTGAAGGGAATCCGGCGAAAGCGTTCGGACTTCTGCAGGTTTCCCGGCCACACGCGCTGGATCACGGTGAGCGTCGTCTGGCGCCAGAGCTTGAATCCGGCATCGCGCGGATTGGCGTTGCGCAGCTCGCCAAGACGATCGATCTGGTCTTCGAGCAGGCGGCGGGCCCACTCCTGGAGCGGTACTTCTTTCATCGCGGGAGCTCCCAGACCCTGTTCCGGCAGGGCGGGATGTGCCGCACGCTACCAGTCGGAGAAACGCTCTTCTCTCCAGGGATCCGCTTCGTTGTGATAGCCGTTCCGCTCCCAGAAGCCAGGGCGGTCGGTGGCCACGAGCTCGACGCCGCGCACCCACTTCGCGCTTTTCCAGAAGTAGCGCCGGGGAACGACCAGCCGCAGCGGCCAGCCGTGGTCGGGCGTGAGGTCTTCGCCGTCATGCTTGAACGCGAACAGTACGTCATCCTGGCTCAGCTCGGCGAGCGGCAGGTTGGTCGCGAAGCCCTGCTCGGCATGGATGACAGCGAAGCGGGCCTCCGTCTTGACCTGGACTCGCCGGAGCACCTCCTTGAACGACACGCCCTGCCACAGGTTGTCGTAGCGGCTCCAGCGCGTGACGCAGTGGATGTCGCTCTTCACCTGAAGCTGGGGCAGCGCGAGAAACTCCTCGAAGGTCCAGCGGACCGGCTGCTCCACGAGACCGAACACCCGGAAATCCCACGTCGCGAGATCGACCCGGGGGGCGGAGCCGTAATGGAGCACTGGCCACTTGTCGGTACGGACCTGTCCCGGCGGGAGCCGAGGCTCCTGCTGGGGACTGGCGATGGTATCGGCCGGCCTGGTCTCGGAGTTCATGAGCGATCTTGTCCTGATCTGGAGCGGCCAACGGCTTCTCCCGCGCCGGGACGGACTCTACCCCACCGCGGTTCCGGGAATGAAATGCCGCCCGCGGCCGGCAGGTTCCCGGCGCGAGGCAATCCATGCCCCTGTCGTGCACCCGGGGGGCTCGGCCCGCTGCACGATGCGATCCTCTTGAAGTAGAGTCCCCCGATGGCCGTGACCCCCGGAACCAGGCTCGGTCCTTACGAGGTCGCCTCGCCTCTGGGCGCGGGCGGGATGGGTGAGGTCTATCGCGCGCGTGACACGCGGCTCGGCCGCGACGTGGCGATCAAGGTGCTGCCCCAGCACCTCTCGTCCAATCCCGAGGTTCGCGCACGCTTCGAGCGCGAGGCCAAGACCATCTCGACCCTGAACCACCCGCACATCTGCACTCTGTTCGACGTCGGCCGCGAGGGTGACACCAACTTCCTGGTAATGGAGCTGGTGGAGGGCGAGACCCTCGCCGACCGGATCGGGCGGGGGCCGCTGCCGGCGCCCGAGGTGCTCCGCCTCGGCATCCAGATCGCCGACGCGCTGGACCGGGCGCATCGCGCGGGCGTGGTGCATCGCGACCTCAAGCCCGGGAACGTGATGCTGACCAAATCCGGGGCGAAACTGATGGACTTCGGGCTCGCGCGGTCGACCGGCCTCGCCGGGCCTGCGAGCCGGAGCGGCGCCGGCATGGCGGCGCTGACCCAGTCGCCCACGATGGCGCAGCCGCTCACCGCCGAGGGCACCATCGTCGGGACCTTCCAGTACATGGCGCCGGAGCAGCTCGAAGGCAAAGAGGCCGAGGCGCGCTCGGACGTCTGGGCGCTCGGCTGCGTGCTGTACGAGATGACCACGGGGCGGCAGGCGTTCGAGGGCAAGAGCCAGGCGTCGCTGATCGGCTCGATCATGAACTCCACGCCGCCGCCGATCAGCTCGATCAGTCCGCTCACGCCGCCGGCGTTGGAGCGGCTGGTGCTGGCGTGCATGGAGAAGGACCCGGACGAACGCGTCCAGACCGCGCACGACGTCAGGCTCCAGCTCCAGTGGATCGCGGACGCCGGCTCGCAGGCGGGAGTCCCGGCCGGGCACCCGCTGGAAGCGGGTCGCGCGGCGCGGCGCCGCAGCCGCGAGCGCCTCGCGTGGATCGCGGCGATCCTCGCGTCGGTCGTCGCTGCCGCGGCGCTGGTGATGCCGCGGCTCGGCCCCAAGCCCGCACCGCCTCGGATCATGCGGTTCGTCGTCGGCGCGCCGGCGGGGGCCATCATCCAGAGCGATCCCGCATGGATCGCGATCTCGCCCGACGGAAGGCTGCTCGTCTTCGCGGCCACCGATACCAGCGGCACGCCCGCCCTCTGGGTGCGCCCGCTCGCATCGCTGGAGGCGCACAAGCTCGCGGGCACCGACAACCCGAACTTCCCGTTCTGGTCTCCCGACAGCCGCAACATCGGGTTCTTCGCGGATGGGAAGCTCAAGAAGGTGCCCGCCGAAGGAGGCACGGCCGAGGCCCTGTGCAGTGCATCGGACGGTCGAGGCGGAAGCTGGGGCAAGCAGGGCGTGATCGTCTTCGCTCCTGTGGCATCGGGCCCGATCGCACGAGTCTCGGAGGACGGCGGCGAGGTCGAGACGCTCTTCACGCCCGATTCGTCGCGCAAGGAGACCGGACTGCGGTGGCCCGAGTTCCTGCCCGATGGGAAGCACTTCCTGTTCGTCGGCCTGCCGTCCAAGGAGGGAAACCACGACATCTACGTGGGCGCGCTCGGCTCGAAGACGCGCACGCGTCTGCTCGGATCGAGCGCAGCGCCCGTCTACGCGCCGCCCGGCTACCTGCTCTTCGTCCGGAACGGGCGCCTGACCGCGCAGCGTTTCGACACCCGAAGGCTCGCGCTCTTGGGCAAGCCGCAGCCGCTGGGTGAGGCGCCGCAGCTCTCGTTTGCGGCCGGGGCGCACGCCGTCACGGTCTCGACCAACGGAATCCTGGCGCACCCGGCGGCGGGCCTGCCGAACACGAAGCTGGTTTGGCTCGACCGGGCGGGTCACGAACAGGACGTCATTCCATTAGCACCCGGCCGCTGGGAGGGGCTGAGCCTCTCGGACGATGGCCAGTGGCTGGTGGCCCAGCGCCGCGGCTCGCCGAACGAGTCGGACCTGTGGATGATCGAGGTGGCACGCGCGGTCGCCACGCGATTTACGTTCGTGTCCTCGTCGGAAACGTATTTTCCGGCTTGGTCTCCCGATGGAAAGTGGGTGGCCTACAACTCGAATCGGTTGGGCCCGGCGGACATCTACCGGAAGTCCTCGGCGGGAGGCGACGAAGAGCCGCTGCTTCAATCGAGCACCCTGTTCAAGAACCTCTCCCAGTGGACTCCGGACGGTGGCTCGCTCATTTACGGCCAACCCGATCCCGAGACCGGCTGGGACATCTGGCGGCTCCCGCTCGACGGCGACCGCAAGCCGGTGCCGATCGTGCGCACCCGCTTCAACGAGTACGGCGGCGCGGTCTCTCCCGACGGGCACTGGATCACCTATTTCTCGGATGAATCCGGCAAGCTGGAGGTCTACGTGCAGTCCTATCCCGAGCCCGGACACAAGTACCAGGTCTCGACCGCCGGCGGTCAGGGAAGCGTCTGGTCGAGGGACGGCAGGCAGATACTCTTCGGCTCTCTCGATGGCAACTCGATGCTTGCCGATGTCGAGACCGGTCCCGCCTTCAAAGTGGATCGCCCGCGCGTCCTGTTCAAGTCCCGCCAGGACCTGGCCGGGGCCACGGCGACTCGGGATTTCGGCCGGTTCCTGGTGTCGGTCCCCGCCGGGGAAGCGGCGCCTCCGACGATCACGTTCGTGCTGAACTGGACTGCGGGGATGAAGAAGTAAGGGACGTTCCGCCCGATGCCATCGCCATCCTGGCGTTACGCTGTTCCGTGCTCAGCGGTCGCTTCGACGACTTCTGGAACCACCGTCCTTCGGTTCGTCCTGATGCGCGCCGGCATCGTCCGCGGCCAGCGCGTGCGCCCCGTGCGCTGAGGCACCATGTCGATCCCGCCCTTCAGCATCTTCTCCGCCGTCAGCGAGCTGTTCGTGACCGCGGGCGTGCTGTTCGTGGTGCGGCGCAACTGGACCCGGCGGCGATTCCCCGGCGTGCTGTTCCTGGCGGTCGCCCTGTTCGAGGCGCTGGTCAACGTGCTGTACATGGCGGACCGCGCGGCGCAGGCTTCTTCGGGAGCCGAGACGCTGGCCCCGGCGATGAAGCTGTTCTACGCCGGACATGGCCTCCTGTCGCTGCTCGCCTACATCGCATTCGTCATCTTCGGCGTCTTCGCCTATCAGGACCAGAAGCGCCAGCGCTGGTTTTTTCGCGAGCGACCCGCCCTGACCTGGACCTTCCTGGTGGTGTGGACCGTGAGCATCCTTTCGGGCGAAGCCATATTCGTGGTCCGCTACCTGTGGCCGGCCTGACCGCATTCCTTTCCGCGCGAGGATGAGAGTCCAGAGCCCCGAGGCTCCGGAACACGCGCGTTCGGGCCGCCTGCGCGACCCGGTGCTGCTGGCGCTCGGGGCCCTGCTTGCCGTCGAGGCGGCCGGCGGCCTGTTGCTGTTCTTCGCCCGGCTGGTGTGGGGCACGGCGCCCGGCGAGATGTTGCACGTCCTCGCCGGCCTCGCGCTCACCGGGGTGTTCGTCGTTTATCAGTGGAACCACTGGATCCGCGTCGCGCCGTTCCGGGCCCGGCAGGACTACGTGCTCGGGGCGATCGCCTCCGCTGTCATGGCGCTCACGCTGGTCTCCGGGCTGTGGCTGGGCCTCGAATGGTGGCAGGCACGTTCGGAGGCCGCGGCGGGCACGGTTCGCTACTCGCCGCTGCTGTCCGCGGTCCACAACATCGGCAGCATGCTGGTTCTCGCGTTCGTGGGCGCCCACCTGGGCGCGGTGCTGATGCGGGACCGCCTGCGCGAGCCCTAGGTCCCGAGCCCTGGGATTGCCAAGCCCGAAATCGCGGGATTCCCGCTGATGGGGGAGGTGGATTGGCGGCCGTGGTCCAGCGCCGCGACCGCCGGCGCCTGCTACGCTGGACCGGCTTGGTCGCCACCGTGGTCGTACTCTATGGGCCTCAGAGCCCCATCTTGATCGCCCGGTTCCAAAGAAAGGTTTTCCATGTCGGACAAGTCCACGCGGGTCACTGAAGAGCACTTCCGCTACATCGCCGAACACACGGCCGGCGAGGACGACTTCCTGCGGGAACTCAAGGCCGCGGCCGCCGCGGCCGGGATCCCGCCCATCTGGATCGCCCCCGAACAGGCCAGCTTCATGCAGATTCTGCTCCGGGCGACCGGGGCCCGAGAGGTGGTCGAGATCGGAACGCTGGCCGGCTACTCCGCCATCGCGATGGCCCGCGCCCTCCCTCCCGGCGGCCACGTCCGCACCATCGAGCTGGATCCGGCGCGAGCCGCGTTCGCCCGCGAATGGGCTGCCCGCTCAGACGTGGCCGACCGGGTGGTCGTGCATCAGGGCGCGGGGATGGACGTGCTGCGGACCTTCGCCGTCGATTCCGCCGACGCGGCCTTTCTGGACGCCGACAAGTCCGGCTACGTCGCCTATCTGGGCGAATGCCTGCGGATCGTCCGCCGCGGCGGACTCATCCTGGTGGACAACGCCTTCGCCTTCGGTGAGCTGCTCGCCGAGCATCCCACCGACCTCGAGGTGCCCGTGGTGCGCGCCTTCAACGAGCACATGGCGCGGGTGCGCGAGCTGGACAGCGTCATCGTGCCGATCGGCGACGGCCTGTGGGTGGGGGTGAAGCGATGAGGACGAGAGCGTGAGACGAGCCCCCGCCCCATCCGCGCGAGGAGGGACATCCGCGGGCAGGCACGTGAAGAAGGCTACCCCAGGCCCCGGAAAGGGACCGTCCCATGTCCTGGCTCATGGGACCTGCCTGGCTCTGCTCGCATGCGGTGTCCTGCTTCGGTTCTGGCATTTTCCGGTGGCGGTCTACACGCCCGATGAAGATGCGTACGTCAACTTCTACGCCGTCCCAGTGCTGCAGCAGGGTCCCGGGCACCTTCCATCACTGGTGAACGACTACAATCGTCGTCCGGAGATGCATGCGTTCCCTTCTCCGACGCGCGTCGGGCATCTGTGGCTGATGGTCGGGACGATGCTGGTGCTGGCCGATACTTCCGTGGCGGCCGCCGCCGCCCTCTCGACCGTGGCCAGCGTGCTGATCCTCGCCCTGATATGGGTCATGGGGGCGGCATTCCTGCACCCCTGGGTTGCGGCCATGGCGTTGCTCTTCGCCGTCGTCTCGCCGATGGATCTCGCCATGGCGCGTCGCGCCTGGGGCGACGAGCCGTTCGCTCTCTTCGCGCTCGCCGTCACCTGGACCTTTCTCCTCTATGCTCGAACTCCGCGACGGAGCCGATGGGCGGTGGCGTGCTTCGCCCTGGCCGGCTACGCGATTCTGGTCAAGGAGACCGGATTGCTGTTGCTCGGCCTCGCGACCATCGGCCTCGCGATCGTGGCCGGTCGCCTGCGTGGGCTCCGCGCCGCGGGCCTCATGCTCGCGGGTGGAGGGGTCACCCTGCTGCTCACTTGCGCGATATGGGCCTTCTCGGTCGGTGGTTGGGAACCGCTGGGCGCCGCTTTCACTCGGCTGGGAGACGCGTCGAACGTCAATGAGTACATGCGAAAGTACCAATCGGGCGGGCCGGAGTACTACGCGCGGGGGCTCGGCAGGCTGCAACCGGCGCCGATGGCACTAGGGCTTCTCGCGGCGGCGCTGGTCGTGTCACGAATCCGGTTCCTCCGCCGCCCGCTCTGGAGTGACGCCGGGGACATGGCGTTCGCGACCCTCGCGTACCTAGTGATCGTCTTCATCGCGGTGGCGCTGGTCTATCCGCAAAAGAACCTGCGTTTCCTGAGCCCGACCTATGCTCCCCTCGACCTGCTTGCCGCGGGGCTGTTGTGGGGCGGGCTCTCGCACGTCCGTGCTCGCGTCCGGTCGGCGGTGCATCGCCGCATCGCCGCGGCAATGGGCCTGGGGCTGGCCGCGCTCGCCGCTGCCGACCACCAGCGCTTCGTGACCTACTTCGTCCAGCGTCAGGTACCCGACCTGGCCACGCCCTGGTTCACGCGGTGATCAGCGCGCTCAGCGCGCGGAGTCCACGGCCCGACTTCCGTCTGCTGTTTTCAAGCGGAGCCTAGTCCTTCCAGATCCGCTGCCACCATTTGAGACGGTCGTCGGAACTCGACCAGTCGGCCGCGACCGCCATCTTGCCGCGGATGCCCTCCAACCCCCAGCCGGTCAGCTCCGCCAGGTTGCGGGCTTCCTGGGCGCGGCGCTCGCGCAGCTTCGCGCGATAGGCGTTGGCCGCCGGACAGTCCTCGGTGCCCTTCCATTCGTGCCGCAGGACGTAGCGGCCCTGGAAGTTGGTGCGGTCAGCGGTCTCCTGGAACACCAGGTCCTCGGGAAAGTGATCGCGGTCGTAGCGCACATGGAGCCGGGTGATGAACGGCGCGGTCGCCGCGGCGCCACGGCCGGCACGACCCGGGGCGCCGTCGTCGAGCCAAAACACGCCGAGCTGACGCAGCTCCTGGTTCGAGAGCGGCTCCGAGGCGCATGGATCGCACCAGCCCATGTCCCACGCATACTCGGTGTAGACCGCCTGCATGTCGTCCTTGGCCACTTGATGGGCGAACATGGCGCGGTAGAAGCTGGCGAACTCGCTCTTGATGAAGACGGGAAGATCCAGGTCCGAGGGGAGCTTGACGGTCCGGTAGTTGGTGGTCTCGACGCGACCCTTGCGGGTCAACGCATAGACGAACAGCTCCTGCGAGCCTTCGGCGTTGACCATGCCGAGGCGGATCGGCAGCATGAACTTCGGCGACTCGTAGGCGACCTGGATCGGGCGCAGGTAGGAGAACCCGAGCTTCTGCTGCTCCTTCAGGTTGACCTTGGCGACGAAGAACTTCATCCCCTGCCTGATGTAGGCCCCCAGGACGCGGGTGGCGCCGGGCGGGATGCTGTAGCCGCTCTCGATCAGCCAGGTTTCGAGGCCGCTGCTCTGCTTCGCCGAGAGGATGAGGATGTCGTACTCGCCGACCGTGTAGCGCGCCTCGATCGTCACGCCGAGGCTGCGCTCGCGGCGGCCCGGAGCCTCCGACATCTTCAATGCACTGGAGTTTCCAGCCCTGGACACCAGCCCATCGGCCATCGCGCACGGGTTCTCGTCGAAGTACTCCACCAGCCGCGGGGCGGAGTAGGCATCGAGATGGTCTAGGACCGCCTTGTCGCCGACGTGGATCTGGTCCTTCTCCAACACCGTCGGCACCGGGACCACGATCGCGAACTCCTTGGGTTCGCCCTGGAAGTCGTTGGCCATCGTCATCACGGTGCGGTCGCCGTCGCGCACCAGCACCACTTGCGAGGCCTGGTTGAAGAGTTTGGCGTCGCCGCGGGCGACGTAGAAACCACAGAAGCTATGGGCGGCCGACGGCAGCGCCGCGCACAGCCACAGGGCCAAGCACAGGCGTTTCATGAAGCACTCCTTTCGGGGGTGTGTCCGGCCTCGCAGCCGGGGATGTCCATTGGTAGCGGCGGCCGGGAAGCAGCCGGTCGATGAGCGGAACCAGCAGCGAGAACGTCGCCAGGGACCACAGCAGTCCATTGGTGCGATAGAGAGCGAACTGCACGAACGCGGCGCCGGCGGCGACAAGGAACGCGAACAGGATGCGTCCCGCGCGCGAATCGGGCGTGGTCTTCGGGTCCGAGATCATGAAGAAGCTGAACAGCAGGAACGCGCCGTTTTGGAGCTGGTGAAGCGGGATCGCGGTCGGCTGCCCCAGCCATAGCGCGCGGCCGAGCAGCAGTGAGACGTAGGAGCCGAGGAAGGCGTAGGTCACGTCGCTGCGCGCGGCGCGGTTCACCACCAGCCCTCCGAGGCAGGCCATGAGGAAGGCGAAGAACGCGACGTTGCCCCACTGGCCGGGGGAGACCCACACCTGGCCGGTCGCGAGCATCATGGCCACGATGCCGAAGTTGGTGGGGTTGAAGACGTGCTTGCCGTTCCAGCGCAGCACGAACTTGCTCGCGATGGTGACGACCGCGGTCGCCAGAGCGAGGGGGAGCGAGTTCGTGCGCAGCAGCAGGCACAGGGAGAGTCCCGAGATCAGAGCGCTGCGGGGATCGTAGGTCGGGAGCCTTCCGAGGCGCGTGCCCAGGTACTGCGTGAGCAGCGCGGTGGCGAGGATGACCCCGGCCCGGGCCGGCTCGATCTCGAAGTCGAGCGCCGCGAGGCCGTAGATCAGCAGGCTCGCGAGGACCGCGATCTGGTAGAACCGAGGATCGCGGGAGCCTTTCAACTGGCGGGAGGGTTCAGGCATCTGCCGGCCTCTACGCCATCCGGGGCGGTTTCATTCCACGTTCAACCGACGGGCGTCGGGCGGGCAGTCGTCGAGACCTGGGGGGCGCTGATCCCCTAAGCTGCTGGGCCATGTCCATCGAAAGGCAAGGATGGGTCGTCGACTAGCCCGCACCACCCGGGGCACCGGTCGTGGTCCGACGAAGCCGGTCAGGCACGCAGGCCGTCGGTGGGTCAAGGATTGGCGTACGGTCTGGGGCGGCACTCTGGCGTTGGCCGGTCTTGCAGTCCTCGGGTTCATGCTGCTGCGGCGTGGATCATCCCCGGTTCCCGCGGGTTCGGTCGCCGACCACCTGAGCGGCGAACAGGCGGAGACCATCGGATCCCGGTTGTCCGGCGCTGGACGTCATATCGCGAGCCTGCCCTACTATCGCCGGATCGTGGACCTGCTCGGCACCGAGTGGATCGCGCATTCCAACTATTCCTCGGCGCTCCATAACGCCGCTCAGGAGAGCCGGGTGCACGTCGGGAAGCTCGGGCCTGGGGTGCGTTCGAGCGTGGAGCGTATGGCGCTGATGGTGATTTCGCAGCGGGAGCAGGATCTCGCCGAGCGGCACGCGCGCTCGCAGGCCGATCGCGCGCTGGTTCTGTTTCAACGCGGGCAAACGCTTCAAACCTGGGGATTCCCCCTCGACGCCCTGGCGGAATATCGGCGCGCGCTCCAGCAGACTCCTGGCGATCCGAATCTCACCCGGGTCGAGACCACGCTGACCGAGCTGCTCGCCCATGGTGGAGAAGATGGAGAGCGACGATGAGGACGACCGGAACCCGCGGCGCCCAGGCCGGAACATTCCCGAAAGGCCGCCGGAAACGATCCCACCGAACCCGGGTCATGGCCGGAGTCCTGGCACTGACGATCGCCGCCGGCGCCTGGTGGATCTCGTCGCGCGCACCGCGCTGGGTACCCGCCGCCGCGGACGCCACCGGCGGGTTGGGGGTCCAAGAGGCGCACGATCGCGGCATCGCCCTGGCCCGATCCGGCGACCCGCTGGGAGCGGTGCCCTATTTTCGCCGCGTCGTCGCCCTGCGCCCGGACTCCTGGAACGCGCACGAGAATCTGGCCGGCGCGCTCGGCAACGGGGCGCAACAGGCGCGCGTCCACCTCGGAAGAACCGAGATCGCCACCCGGTCGAGCGTGGAGCGGGCGGAGATGATGCGCGAGGCGCTGAGCGAAACCGAGACGGCCGAGGGCCTGGTGCAAGTCGCGTCAGACCGGGCGACCGTGCTGTTCGAGCGCGGTCGCGCGCTCCAGACCTGGGGGTTCCCGATCGAGGCGCTGGTGTTCTTTCGCATCGCCTACACCGCCGCCCCGGAGCGCGGCGAGATCGCCGAGTCGCTGCGCCTTGCCCAGCAGGCGTTGGTGAGCGGGCAGGGGGCGGAATGACGGTCGGTCGCGCCGGCCCCCGGCTCGCGTGGCCCATCGCCGCGGTGTGGCTGCTGCTGGTCGCCCGCTGCGCGGGTGACCGACCGGGGCCGCCGGACTCCGCCGGGTTGGTGCCGGACTCGATCCCAGACGCCTATGCCCACCCGACCGCCGCTCTGATGTGGCCCGGGTCCACGCGCGCCTTTCAGGTGCTTCCCAGCGGCGACCTGTACAACGGCGAGTGGCGAGTGGTCATCACTCCGGGCACGGAAGCCGAGCCGGCAGGCGCGCCGCGCGTCGTCGCTTACCAGGATCGCTGGCTGCCGGTCACGCGATGGACGCGCCGTTCCCCGGGACTGCGCTGGGAATTCGAGGCGCTGGCGTTTCCCGAGCCGGCGCCGCGCGACAGCGGCTTGATCGTGTCGCTCGAGATCCGGGCGGTCAACGAAGACGCCACGCCCCGCGCGGCACGGCTCCACCTCGGCCTCGAGCCCCCGGGCCCGGACCCGGGCTTCACCGCATTCGATGCTCCCGAGAACCCGTCCCCGCCTCTGGCCTGGAACCGGGCCGACACCGCCTACGCCTGGACCGCCGGCAGCGGCCGGGACGCGGCGATGTCGTTGGAGACCCGTCTCGGACCCGGGGAATCGGCGGTGTGGCACGCGCTGCTCCCGGTCTACCCGACCCTCTCGAGGCGGCTGCTCGACCTGACGCGCCGCTCGCATGCGGCGCGGCGCCGCGACGTGGTCCGCGAGTGGCGCGCCCTGCTCGAGGAGGGCACCCGATTCGCGCTCGGCGATGCGTCCGTCGAGAGTGCGCTCGACGCCGCCCGGGTGCTGCTGCTTTCGAGCTGGGAGCGTCGTGGACCGCTGCGGGTGCCGATCGGAGGACCGTTCCACTACCGCGACGTGTGGCTGCGCGACGGCGCCCGCCTGATCCATGCGCTCTCGGTATCGGGTCACACCGACAAGGCGCGGGAGCTGGCCGCGGGTCTCACCGCGCTCCAGTGGCCGCAGGGCGCCTTCCTCTCCCAGCGCGGCCAGCCCGATGGAACCGGCCAGGCGCTGTGGGCCTTCGAGCAGGCGTTCCTGCGCCCGACGCCGGACGATTCGCTGGCGCGCGTCGTCGACGCGGCGAGCCGGGCATGGAAGTGGTTCGAATGGCAGCGCGATTTCGGCCGCCAGTCCGGCTGGCGCCTGGGGACCCTGATGCCCTACGCCGATCCCCGCGACAACGAGCTGGTCCAGGCCCAGCTGGTGGGGACCGACGCGTGGGCGATCGCCGGGTACCGGGCTACCGCTCGACTGATGCGCGCGGCCGGGCGCACCGCCGAGGCCGATCTGGTCGAACGCACCCGTTTGGCCTACGTGGCGGACTTCGAGAACGCCCTGCGGCAGACGCGCAGCCCCGATATCCCGCCGTCGTGGCAGGGGGTCGGGCGCGACTGGGGCAACCTGGTCGTAGGCTGGCCCTGCGCGGTGCTTTCGCCGGGCGATCCGCGCCTCGCCCGGCTGGCGCGGCGAGTGTGGGCCGACGCGGGCGGCGCCGGCCTCCTGACCTACGGGGATCGGGATTCGCTTCACTACTATGTCGGCGCCGATCTCGGGACCTGGGCGCTGCTGGCCGGCCGGCGCGCACAGGCCGACAGCGTGCTCGACGCCATGCTTCACTGGCGGAACGCGAGCGGGGCCGCGGGCGAGATCTTCAGCCGCTCGGGCGACTACGGTCGCAACCTCCCGCCCCATCCCACCAGCGCAGCCGCGCTCATCGCCCTGGTGCGCAACAGTCTGCTGTTCGACGACGGCGACACGCTCCAGCTCACGCTCGGGGCCCGCTCCGGCTGGTGGCGCGGCGCGCGGATCGAGCGGGCTCCGACGCGCTGGGGGCGCGTGGATCTGGAGTTAGACCGGCGTGGCGACCAGGCACACTGGCGCTGGACGCCGGTCCCGGTGTGGAGCGCGTTGACCCTGCCGCCCGGCACCCGCCTCGCGGGTGCTCCCCCGGCCCCGCTGGTGACCGCCGTGCCGACCGTGGTGCTCGCCCCGCCGGGCACCGGCGAAGCCCGTGTGACCGTGAGCGACGCCGAACCATGAAGCGTGGACGTCTTCCGCGGATTTCCATGCTGGCCCTGGGGGGGGTCAGGCGGTAGCCGGAAGCCGGGAGCCGCGACCTAGCGGAGCTTCGCCTTCACTGCCGCGAGCACCTCCTCCTCGGAAGGCAGCACGCCCAGGAACCCGAGCGCCCTGCTCTTCACCACCGGCTCGCCGTCCACCAGCACCCTGAACTCCCCGTAGCGGCCGTGGACGCGCGCCACGTCCAGCCCCAGCCGCTCCCGGATCGATGCCGCCACACGGGCGGCATGGATCGCGGTCACTCAGTACGCGCAGTAATGGATCGCCACCTTGCTCATGAACCTCCTCCTGGAGCCGGGCGCCGCCCTTGGCTCAGCCCCGCCTGTCGTATTCGAACATGTCCTCGATACTCTTGCCGAACAACCGCGCGATCTTGAATACCAGCGGTAGGCTGGAGTCGTACTTGCCGGTCTCGAGGGCGTTCACGGTCTGGCGCGACACGCCCAGCTTTTCGGCCAGGTCGCCTTGGGACCACTGCCGCTCGGCACGCAGGATGCGGAGCTGGTTCTTCATCGCCGGGGGGAGGTGCGCGCCAGAATCCAGGCTGACATCTCCTCCAGGGCCGCCGGCGCGATCGTCTCCTCGATCTGTGCGTACTCCGACACCGCCCCGGTCGCGGCGGCCTGGAACAGGTGGTTGAGCCCCGGCAGCTCCCTCACGGTGAAGTCGGGGTTGCGGCCGCGCTTCAGCGCCTGCTCGATCGCAGCGAGGTTCTCCGCCGGGGTGACCTGAAGGTCCTTCGCCCCGTTGAGCGCGAGCACCGGGCACTTCACCCGCTCCAGCGTGGGACGCGGATCGAATCCGATGAAGAACCGCATCCACGGGAAGAGATACTGGCGTGTCGCCCCGATCGCGAGCGAGTCGCTGCTGCCGAAGGCCCGTCGCTGCTCGGCAGGGACCGAGGCGAGCTGGGCCTCGACCATCTCGCGCGCGGCCCGGAACACGGCGGCGCTGTCGGCGCCTTCCACCACCCGCGCGAGCACGCGCCGCATGGCAGTGAGCTGGCGCGCGATCGCCTCATCGCCCACGCCCGACGCCCGCAGCAGCGCCGCGTTCTGCAGCAGGAGGAGCGAATCGCCGCGCAGCCCGGGGCCCGCCAACAGCACGATGAAGGCGACGTCGCGCGCCCGCACCGCCGCCATCGGGGCGATGAGCCCGCCCTCGCTGTGGCCGATGAGCCCGATGCGCTTCGGGTCGATGTCCCTGCGGGCTTTCAGGAACGCGACCCCGGCGAGCACGTCGCTCGCGAAGTCCTCGCTGGTCGCCGTGCGCTGGCTGCCGGACGAGCCGCCCACGCCGCGGTCGTCCACGCGCAGCACGGCGATGCCCTGGCGCGTCAGGTGGTCGGCCAGCACCAGGAACGGGCGGTGGCCGAAGACCGTCTCGTCGCGGTCCTCAGGGCCCGACCCGGTGATGAGCAGAACGGCCGGGAACGGCCCGCCGGCGCTGGGCTTCGTGAGCGTGCCGGCCAGGCTCACGCCGGCGGCGCGGTTCTCGATCCGTACCGTGTCCTCGGCGTAAGGGTAGGGCTTCTTCGGCTCCTGCGGCCGGCGCAGCTCGATCGGCTTCGCCTGCCGCGCGAGGTGGAGCGGCAGCGTGAAGCCCCCCTGCGTCCAGTAGCCGCTGATGCTGTCGCCCGTGGCCTCGAGGCGGCCGGCGTAGGCGCCGCGGATCCGCTGCATCTCGAAGCGCAGCGAATCACCGGCGAAGGAGATGGTGTCGATCGCGAGCCCGAATGCGCCCTGATCCGGGCTGTCCATGGTGCCGGTGAGGGCGTCGAGCGAGTCGCGCTGGAAGTGGAAGACGATCCGGATCATCCCCTGGATCGTGCCCTGCCAGTTGCCTTCGACGCCGCGGGCGCCCGGCGAATCGGCCGGGGCCTGCGCTCGCGGCGGGCTCGGCGCGAGAGCAGAACCCGCCAGTACCAGGGCGAGCCCGAGAACGGCGAGCAGTGGTCGGGACTGCGCCCGCGAACCGAAGCATGCGGTTCTCATGATGGAACCCCCCTTCACTCGTAGTGGTGGATGAGGGGATTTCAGCGCGGAAAGCAGAGGGTCAAGCCCCCAGCCAGCGCTCCAGCCAGCCCATCACTTCGCGATACCAGAGCTGAGAGTTCCGGGGCTTCAGCACCCAGTGATTCTCGTCGGGGAAATAGACCAGGCGGGCCGGGACGCCCTTGGCCTTGAGCACGCCGTAGCATTCCAGGCCCTGAGCCGCCGGCACCCGGTAGTCCTTCTCGCCGTGGATCACCAGCATGGGTGTGTTCATGCCCGCGGCGAACCGGGCGGGACTCCAGCGCTCGATGACCTCGAGACCCTCCCAGGGCTCGCCGCCCATGGACTGGGCGCGACCCTGCGTCACGTCGCTCGCGTACTGCGACAGCAGGTCGTAGACGCCCGCATGGTTGACGATGCATTTGAAGCGGTCGGTGTGCCCCGCGATCCACGCCGCCATGTACCCGCCATAGGACCCGCCGGTCGCCGCCATGCGGTCCTCGTCCACCATCCCCGAGACCACCAGCAGGTCGGTGGCGCGCATGACGTCCTGGAACGGACGGTCGCCCCAGGCGCCCTGGATGCGTTTGGCGAAATCCTGACCCCACGACGTCGAGCCCTGGAAGTTCACCAGCGCCGCGATGTACCCGGCGGAGGCGAAGAGCTGCCCGTTCCAGCGGAAATGGAACCCGTCGCCGCTCATCCCGTGCGGTCCCCCGTGGATGACGTGGACCAGGGGATATTTCCTTCCCGGCTGGTAGTCGGGCGGGAGCACCACGAACATCTGCACGGTCTCGCCGCCCGCGCCCTCGAACGCGATCTCGCGCACCTCCCCGAGCCGCGCCTTCGACATCACCGGCTCGGTGAACCGGGTGAGGCGCGAAGGCGTCCCCCCGGATGCCGGGCAGGCGTAAACTTCCGGCGGCCCGACCAGGCTCTGGAGCGTGAACAGCAGGCGGCCGTCCCTCGCCGGCGACACCCCGGCGATGGTCCCGCCACGGGCGATCTCGCGCGGCCCGGCGCTGCCCTTGAGCGCATAGGCGTTGACGCGGCCCCCGTCCTCGGCCTCGAAGAACAGCGTTCCGTCGGCGCCAAACTCCCAGTGGGCCGGCGAGCGGTCCCAGTCGTCGAGCCACGCGGTCGCCTTCCGGCTCGCGCGGTCCCAGCGCATGAGCCGCACGCGGTCGGCGTAGAAGAACGGATCGTGCGACATCCCGAAGACGATCCCGGCTCCGTCGGGCGTGTAGCGCGGCCGGACATCGTCGGCCGGGTGGGATGGCGTCAGGCATTGGACCGGCCCGCCTGCCACCGCGACCGTGAAGATCGCGGAGCGTACCAGCGAGCGCGCCTCGTCGAACACCACGCCGGAGAACGCGATCTCCTTCCCGTCGGACGACAGGTCGTACTGGCCGCCGGGCTCCATCCAGTCGAACCAGGCCCTGGAATCTGGCGTCAGGTCGCGCAAGTTCATGCTCGCGAGATCGAGCAGGAAGAGGTGCGGCACCTCGCCCGTGGTGAGCCAGGTATCCCAATAGCGGTAGAGGCGATCCTCGGTGACGTGGGCCTTCACCGGGTCTTTCTCGCGCCGCTCGCTCTCGGTCTTCGTCGCCTCCGGCGTCAGGTGCCCCTGGAGCAGCATCGAAGCGAACACGATGCCCGAGCCATCGGGCAGCCACTTGGGATCGAAGACACCGAGCGGGAGATCGGTGAGCTTCTGGGGTTCGCCGCCGTCCAGCGGCATGACGTAGAGCTGCGCGCGGCCGCCTTCGATCTTGCGGGTGAACGCGAGACGCCGGCCGTCGGGTGAGAACGCGGGTTCGGCGCTCGAATACTCCGGGGCGGTGAGCACCCGCGGTGTGCTCGCCTCCGGGTGGGCTGCGGGTCCGCCGCCGCGCGAGGCCACGAGCCAGATGCGGCTCCTGCCTCGGTTCTGCTCCATGTCGTAGGTCGTGACGGCGACCGCGAACGTGTCCCCCTCGGGCGCGGGCACGGGGGAACCGACGCGCGGGATCGCCCAGAGATCATCGACCGTCATCGGGCGCGCATCGGCGGCTCCGGTGCCGGCGGGGTGGAGCGTGGTGCTGCCGGTGGTCGCAACGGTCATGGCGGGCCCTCGTGTCGGTATGGGAATGGGTGTTGGGGTCGGGCAGTCTAGCAGCCCCGGTGGCAACCGAAAATGCTAGACTGCCGCGCCGCAAGCGCCCGCCGGATGGGGGCTTCGAGCCGCGAAATCGCCGTTCGCCACCATGCGATCGGCCTTTGAGGGTCCCTTTCATGACCACGATCCAAGAGCCCCGGGATACTCGGCCGGGCAGTCCTCACGAGGCCTTCAAGCGCCATCTGCCCGACGCCGATCCGCAGGAAACCGCGGAGTGGATCGAGGCGCTCGACGGGGTGGTCGAGACGGCGGGGCGGGAGCGGGCGTACTTCCTGCTTCGCAAGGTGCTCAAGCGCGCACGCCAGCTCGACATCGGGCTCGGGCCGCTGGTCAACACCCCCTACATCAACACCATCTCGCCCGAGCAGGAGCCGGCCTTCCCTGGCGACGAGAACATGGAGCTCCGCATCCGGCGCATCATCCGTTGGAACGCGGCGCTCATGGTGCTGCGCGCCAACAGCCGCTTCCCGGGGATCGGCGGGCACCTGTCCACTTACGCCTCGACCGCCAGCCTCTACGAGGTGGGCTTCAACCATTTCTTCCGCGGCAAGGACGAGGCCTCGGGCGACCAGATCTTCTTCCAGGGCCATGGCGCGCCCGGCATCTACTCGCGCGCGTTCCTGGAGGGGCGTCTCGGCGAGGGGCAGCTCGACCATTTCCGCCGCGAGACCGTGCGCGGCGCCGGGCTTTCGTCCTATCCGCATCCGCGGCTGATGCCCGACTTCTGGGAGTTCCCCACCGTCTCGATGGGGCTCGGGCCGCTCAACGCGGTCTACCAGGCGCGCTTCAACCGCTACCTCCACCAGCGCGGCCTCGCGGACACCTCTGGATGCAGGGTGTGGGCGTTCATCGGCGACGGCGAGATGGACGAGCCCGAAGCGCTCGGCGCCCTGGCTCTGGCCGGCCGCGAGCAACTCGACAACCTGGTGTTCGTCGTCAACTGCAACCTCCAGCGGCTCGACGGCCCGGTGCGCGGCAACGGCAAGATCATCCAGGAGCTGGAGGCCCTGTATCGCGGCGCGGGCTGGAACGTGCTCAAGGTCGTGTGGTCGCGCGATTGGGACCCGCTGCTGGCGCAGGACTTCGAGGGGGCGCTGGTCGAACGCATGAACGAGACGGTGGACGGCGAGAGGCAGCGCTACTCGGTCGAATCCGGCGAGTACATCCGGCGTAAGTTCTTCGGCGCCGACCCGCGGCTCCTGAAGATGGTCGAGAACCTGAGCGACGACGATCTGCCCAGGCTGCGCCGCGGCGGCCACGACCACAAGAAGGTCTACGCCGCCTACCACGCGGCGGTGAACCACCGGGACGAGCCCACCGTGATCCTCGCCAAGACCGTGAAGGGCTGGACACTCGGCGCCGGCGCCGAGGCGCGCAACATCACGCATCAGGTGAAGAAGCTGAACCTGGAAGAGCTCAAGAAGTTCCGCGACCGGCTGGAGCTTCCGATCTCGGACCGCAAGCTGGGCGAAGCCCCCTACTTCCACCCCGGCGCCGACAGCCCCGAGGTCCAGTACATGCTCGAGCGCCGGCGCGCCCTGGGCGGCTGCGTGCCGAAGCGGATCGTGCGCGCCAGGCCGCTGCCGCCGCCTGCCGACAAGCCGTTCGCCGAGTTCACGCAGGGCACGCCCGAGAACCAGGCGGTCTCGACCACGATGGTGCTCACCAAGCTGCTCCGGAACCTGCTGCGCGACCCCGCCTGGGGCAAGCGCATCGTGCCCATCATTCCCGACGAAGCCCGCACCTTCGGCATGGAGGTGCTCTTCAAGGAGATCGGGATCTACGCGTCCCACGGCCAGAAGTACGAGCCCGTGGACTCCAAGCTCTTCCTCTCCTATATCGAAAAGGAGAGCGGTCAGCTGCTGGAAGAGGGCATCACCGAGGCCGGCTCGATGGCGAGCTTCACCGCCGCCGGGACCAGCTACGCCACCCACGGCGAGCCGATGATCCCTTTCTACGTGTTCTACTCGATGTTCGGCTTCCAGCGCACCGGCGATCTGATGTGGGCGTTCGGCGACGCGCGCGGGCGCGGGTTCCTGCTCGGCGCCACGGCGGGACGCACCACGCTCAACGGCGAGGGGCTCCAGCACGAGGACGGTCACAGCCACATTCTCGCCTCCACGGTCCCGTGCCTGCGCGCCTACGATCCGGCGTTCGCCTACGAGGTCGCCGCCATCGTGCGCGACGGCCTCCGGCGCATGTACGTGGAGGGCGAGGACATCTACTACTACGTCACGCTCTACAACCAGGACTACCCGATGCCCGCCATGCCGGCAGGCGTCGAGGAGGGCATCCTGCGCGGGATCTACCTGTTTCGCGGCGCGGTCCAGCAGGCGAAGCACCGCGCGCAGCTGTTCGGCAGCGGGCCGATCCTGCTCCACGCGCTGCGCGCGCAGGAGATCCTGGCGGAGAAGTTCGACGTCGCCGCCGACGTCTGGAGCGTGACCAGCTACCAAAGGCTGCGCGACGACGCGCTCTCCTGCGAGCGCTGGAACCGGCTCCACCCCGGCGAGCCGGCGAAGGCGCCGTACGTCACGAAGGCGCTCGAGTCGGCGCCGGGCCCGGTGATCGCCGCCACCGATTTCATGAAGTCGGTGCCCGACATGGTGGCGCGCTGGATCCCCCGGCCCTTCACGCCGCTCGGCACCGACGGCTTTGGCCGCAGCGACACACGCGAAGCGCTGCGCCGCTTCTTCGAGATCGACGCCGAGCACATCGTGGTCGCGACGCTGTCGGCCCTGTGCCAGCAGGGCCTGGTGCCGCCCGGCACGGTGGGAAAGGCGATCGAGGAGTTCGGGATCGGACCGGACGACGTGGAGCCGTGGCGGCAGTAGGGATCAGCGTCCCACAGCCGAGCGTGGCGAGATCCACCGCCGCGGCGCAACATGGGTCCCGACAAGTTTCCGCTTGTAGCCAGGCTCGTGGTGGGTGGACAATCGGGCATCTTCGAGACCGCCTCCAGGCCGTAGCGACGTCATCCGACGAGGCGGGTTGCACGACCTTTCTGCGAGTCCCCTGAACGACCGGCACACGCCGCCCCTCGTCACGGCAGCGATCGGCCCTGCGATTCGCATGGGGGTCGCACGATGCGCCACCTCTCCCTGGATCCTGCTCGCCGTGTCCCTGGCGCTCGGCTTTCTGCGCGCCCGCAGCAGCGGACAGAGCACCGTGCTCAGGCTGGCCGTGATCCGATGAGCGCCCTGTTAGGG
>Ga0247727_10004926_pt1 | contig 27743 bp, 22 predicted proteins | sample WisWelCaveWW1625_FD_202498 | JGI IMG/M metagenome (GOLD analysis project Ga0247727, IMG submission 202498) | Biofilm microbial communities from Wishing Well Cave, Virginia, United States - WW16-25 | ecosystem: Environmental > Aquatic > Deep subsurface > Groundwater > Cave microbial mat | place...
CGCAAAGTGGCCGCAGACTTCAAGCTCAACATGCGCCTTATCTTTGACACAGTTCTCCCTCAATGGAACTATCGGGCCCTGCCAAATCAGACAGTTGTTTAATTCTCATTCCTAAGGGTTTTCAAAACCCTTAGGGTCTGGTAAAAAATTTAACGCGACCGCGCTTCGCGCGGATTTAAGCGATCAGGGATCAGGGGGACAGGGATCAGGGGATCAAAAACGAGAGCCGGGGGAGACGACCACCCGAAAGCCGAAGTTGTTGTAGCGGTCGTACGGGCGGGTGCTGACGCGACAGGCGCAACGCGCGTTCCTGCGGCTGTTGTAGAAGGACGCGCCGCGCAAAACACGGGCCCCGTTACTGCCGTCAATCGTTTCCCGGCCATCCTCTGAGTCATACGGATACTCTTTATACTTCGACTGGCACCACTCCCACACATTGCCAATCATGTCTTGCGCGCCATAGGGGCCGGCCCCGCCAATGAAACATCCGACGGCGCTGGTTGCGTGAACGGCCGCGTCAACGGCATTGGCGTTGTTCGAGTTAAATTCGCCCAGCCATGTGTAGCGCCGCGCTGGATCAGGATTGGGTTGAAGTTCGACGGGCGCGGCGCGGCCGGTGGGCGCGGCGCGGCCGGTGGGCGCGAGGGCGATCTTTTCCGCCGCCGCAATGATGAATGGCGCGGCCGGAATCTGCAACCCACCCCGCGCCGCCTTTTCCCATTGGGCTTCGGTGGGCAGGTGGACCGCCCAGCCTGTGGGTAGACGATCTTTCCAGCGCTCGGTCAGCCAGCGGCTGAACGCCACGGCTTCGTACCAGGTGATACCGACGACGGGGTGATTGGGCAGATTGAAGGGTGAACCAAAATCAGCGGCGGCTTCACGAGTCTCATTCGCCCAACTCAATTCGATCAGGCCATCCTTCCACACCTTTACTTTGCGCGCCTCACCCCAATAGCGCGCCTCTTTATAACCGCCAGCCGCCACGAACTCGGCGTATTGGGCGTTGGTGATCGGGTGCTGGCTGATGACGTAGTCGGGCAGAGTCACTTCATGTTGTGGTTCTTCATCATCATAGATGTCTGGGTCGTCTCCTTTGATACTTCCCATCACAAACGGCCCGGCTGGCACGAAGCACAGGCGCATCGAGTCCACCGTCATCACTTCGGGGCGGGGGTCGTCGAGCCTGGCCAGCGCGTTACCGGCCTCGGCGCGTTCGGCAGGGGTGAGGCCTCCGCCCAGCACTTCGACCAGCGCCATTTGCGCCCGGCGCACGTAGGCCGGGCCGCCGGTCGGCGTGGGGTCGCGCTCGATGGCCGCCCGGCCGATCAGCGCCGCCATTTGCCCCGCCCACAGCGCCGCCCGATGCCGGGCTTCATCGCCCAGAGCGTTGGGCAGGAGGTTGTAGGCCAGGAAACGTAGCTGGCGCTCGCCGTCGCTTTCGAGGTTGTAGAGCAGTTCCTCCATCGCCAACTGGGCGGCCACGTTCCACTTTTCGCCCTCGGTTGCGCGGCTGGCAAATTCCTCCACCTTTTCGCTGTCACTGCGGGCCAGCATCCGCGCCCCGGCCAGATATTCCTGAAAGGTGCGGTGGGGGAAGACGTAGACATCGGGCCGGGCTTCGTTGCCGCCGCGTCCCTGCAGCAGGCCCGCGCGCCGGTCGGCGTAGTTCAAAAAGAGCCGGGCCTTGTCCACATCCCCATCAAAGAAATCTTCCAAAAGATTCTGGGCCAGGTGCTGGGGCAGGTCGGCGGCTTCCTTTTCCCCAGCTTTGCCCAGCCGGTGGGCCTCGTAGGCCAATCGTTCCATCGCCGGGCGCAGGTGGCGTAGTTCCACCACGGTGGTGATCGACTCGAGTCCGGCTTTGTGCTTCTGCCATTCTTCCAGCAAAATTTCCACCGCCCGTTTGTAGAGCCGCACCCGTTGCTCGGGCAGAACCACGTCACGGAGGTGGATGATGGCCATCACCGTCAGGAGCAGAGGGTTGCCGGCCATCTCGCGGGTATGCTCCTCCATCGCTCCCTCCCGCAGGCTGTCGGCCTTGCGTTTGGCCTCGTCAGTCTCGCCCAAGTGGGCGGCGTACCAGCGCCGGGCAAAGTCGGCGATCTGCTCGTCGGTGAAGGGCTGCAGGGTAAAGGACTCAAAACCGGGCAGGAGGCCCGAGTCGTAAGACCGCACCCGGCAGGTGACGAGGGCGCGAGTCAAGGTGTAGCGGCGGGCCAGGGCGGCGATGACCTGGCGAACGTGGCCGCGCTGTTCGGTCGCCATCTCGTCCAGCCCGTCCAACACCAGCAGACAGCGCCCATCAGCCAGGGCCTTGAAAATCTCGTCCACGAAGCCGCGCAGTTCGCCCGGCAGGTCGGACTCGATTTGTTCGCGCACTGCGGCCAGGCACTGCACTTCCTGTTCAGCGGCGGCGGCTTCGAAGTCAATGGCCGCCAGCCTCGGCGCGAGTTGGCGCAGTTCGACGTAAACCGGCAGATCGTCGGCGCCTAGCCAGCGGGTCGTCGCCTCACCCACACACAGGCTGGCGATCAGGGCGCTGACAAAGGTGCTCTTGCCCGCGCCGGGGTCGCCCAACAGCACCATGCGCGGCGCGAGGCGAAAGGCGTCGAGGGCGGGCAGGGGCAAAACTTTTTCGCGTCCTTTGCGCGCGTCGGTCAGCACGATTTCCTCTCGCTCCCCAACCCATTTGCCCTCCGCATCTCGCGCGGCATCACGCGGCAGTTCTTTCAATTCACCAGCTTGAATTTTCTTCAACGCGCTCTCGCTCACCGTGTGGTCGGTGTTCAGGGCAATATAAACTTCGTTGAGGGTGATGGGGCGGCGCTGGGCGTCGCCGCCCAGTTCGGCCAGCGGCAGGTGCAGGCGCTGGTGGGCCAGCGCCGCGAGGTAGCGGCGGCGGGCATCGGCGGACTGCGGGGCCGCGCCGCTGTGGATGAGGAATTGTTGGACGACGATCTGGGCCACTTCGCCGCCGACGAGAATGCCGCCCGGCTGAACGTTGACGATGTGGTTGGCCACTTCCCGGACGATCTGTCCCGACGGCACATCGAGGTTGCGTTCCTTGAGCGCCGTTTGCGCGCGCTGGCTTTCGCGCAACTCGGCGAACCTTTCGAGGATGGGGCCCCAGACAGTGTCGGCCAGCAGTTCGTTCTCCAGGACTCTGAAAAAGTTCTTGAGCGGGCGGGCATGTTCGGGATACTTTTCGATCCACTCTGCCGCCGCACGCCGCACGTCGAACGGCGACTCGACCGAGTCGAGCAGGGCGCTGATCACCGCCTCCTGGAACGGGCGATGCTCAAGCAAAGGCATGACGGCCTCATCCCCGGCGGCCCCTTTGGCTTTGGCAAAGGTGGCGTCGAAGGCGGCGCGGCGCTGGCGTTCGCCGGATTTGGCTAACCGCGCTTTCAGGTCGCGCAGTTCATCGCCAAAGCCGACTTCGGCCAGCAGGCCCAGCCCGGTTTCAAGGGTGGCGGCCAGGAGGGTTTCGAGGATCATCGGTAATGGTATGAGCGGCGATGGCGAACGGCTAAAGTATAGGGGAGGAGAGGCGGTGAGTCAAAGCAGACAAATTCGGGGTGCGTAAACTATTTATTTTGCGGAGTCGGCACGTAGGCGTACGGACTCGGCAAAATTATTTTTGCAGAAATGTGCTGGCTCCTCACGTTATTCAAAAAGTCGTCCCGCGGTGCAACCGTGGGACAAACCATAAACGCTCTAACGCATACTGAGCGGGCGGTGATCGAAAACACTCCGGTTGAGGGCCTGGGGCAGGCCGCGTTTGAGCGAGGGGACAGAGACGACAACGGCGGCGATATCGTGCAGAAACACGCCGTGCCCGGCCGCCATTCCTGAGAGTACCTCATGAGCCTGGCCGCTCGACCAGCCCAACTCTTCCTGAATGCGATTTAGGGCTTGTTGATAAAGCCGTTCGGCTTCAACATCGAGGGGTAATTTCGACGGCGTAACCATGGGTCGCAGAGCCTCCTTCGTGTTACCCAGGGCCGCGTTCAACCGCAGGTTGGAGTTTGCAAAACCTGAGGTATCCGGCGAGTCTTGTATTTGTGTTACCCCCACTATAAGCCGGGTTTCTTCCGGCGATGGATAGGGTTGGGAGGAAATAGTTGGGGAAAGTGTGCGCCAACCTTGGCCGGGGTCATTGCCGGATGCCGGCCAGCACATCGGGGATGGCCTCGCGGATAATGTCTACGGCCCGGCCAAGTTCTTCTTCGGTAATGACCAACGGCGGCGCAAGGCAGATGCAATCCGCCAATACCCGTGTATAGAGTCCGCGGGCGAGGAGGGCTTCATACAATTTTTGGCTCAAGTTGAGTTCGGGGGCGTGCAATTGCTTGGTGGTTTTATCGGCGACGATCTCCACCGCGGCGATCAGGCCCTGGCCGCGGATGTGTCCGACGCCGTCCAATGTCTCCAGTTCGCTCAGCCTTTCCAGCAAGCGCCCGCCCATCACCGCCGATCGTTCCACCAAATTTTCGTTTTGGATGATCTCGATATTTTTCAAAGCCACCGCGCAACAGGTCGGGTGACCCGAATAAGTATAGGCGTGCATCCAGCGCTTATTCGGCGGCGCACTGTTGATGGCCTCGCGGATTTTATCAGAGAGGCCGATACCGCCGAGCGGCACGTAGCCGCTGGTGACGCCTTTGGCAAATTGCATGATGTCCGGCTCGAGGCCATAGTGTTCCAAACCGAACCAGCGGCCGGTGCGCCCGAAGCCGGTGATCACTTCGTCGGCGATCAACAGCACCTCATACTGGTCGCAGATTTCGCGGATGCGGGGGAAATAATCGTCTTGCGGCACGATCACGCCGCCCGCGCCCTGCACCGGCTCGGCAATGAAGGCCGCCACTGTTTCCGGGCCTTCACGCAGGATAGCGTCTTCGAGCTTATTGGCCGCCGCCACCCCCTGGCTTACGTTGGGATCGGTGTTGACGAAACGGTAAGGGTCGGGCGACTCAATGTGCGAAAAGCCCGGCACGCGCGGCTCGAACATCGGCCAGTAGGCGGGCAGGCCGGTGGCGCTCATCGCCGCCAGCGTTACGCCATGATAGGCTCTCATTCTCGAAATGACTTTTACCTTGTCGGGCTTGCCCAGCGCTTTCCAGTAGAAGCGAGCGGTCTTGAACGAACTCTCACTCGACTCTGCGCCGCCGCTGGTGAAGAAGAAAGTGTTGATGGACGGGTAAACGAGTTCACTTAACTTTTCGGCCAACGCAATCGCCGGATAGTTGGTGGAACCGGCGTAGGCGGAAGCGTAAGCCAAGGTAGACATCTGCTCCATCGCGGCTTGAGCCAGTTCGCGCCGCCCGTGGCCGACGTTGACGTTCCAGAGTCCGGCCAAGCCGTCAATGTATTCGCCGCCTTCGGCGTCTTTGACGATGGCGCCCCGGCCTTCGACCCAAACTTTGGGTTGTTGGTGAGCCGTGGGATGGTGAAGTGGATGGAGCAAGTGCGCTTGATCCGATTTGATTTTTTCGGAAGATGTTGGCATATTACCTCTTTAGAAGATTAGATCCATAGTTGTAGCCTAGCCCCTTGTGGGCGTCGCCCGGAACAGCACCGAGCTTACGCGCGCACAAGGCGCCAAACAACTACACAGCGATCTAAACTTGGTGAACTACTAGCGATGCGCGGCGAACGGCCAGAGTATAGGGGAGGAGAGGCGGAGAGTCAAAGCAAAGGTGACTGTCACCGGCTCGCGGCAGTCTGAAATTCAGAGTTTGAAGCCGGTGACAGTCACCTGAAAGCGTTATAATTCCGGCACTATGCCCTCCAAATCCAACCCCGCCATTCGCGCCGCTACCCGCGCCGCTACCCGCGCCGCCCAATTGCGACAACTGCTCCATCAGCATTCCTATCGTTATCACGTCCTCTCCACGCCCACCATCTCCGATGCTGAATACGATAAACTGTTTCGTGAACTGCAGGCGCTCGAAGCCGAACACCCGGAACTGATCACCCCCGACTCGCCCACCCGGCGCGTCGGGGGCGCCGTCTCTGAAAAATTCCCCAAAGTCGCCCACCCGGCCCCCGTCCTCAGCCTCAGCAATGCCTTCGGCTCGGACGATGTACGCGCCTGGTTCGACCGCATCGCCCGACTCGATGAGCGGGTGGAGAAGGCGGCGTTTGCCGTCGAACCCAAAATTGACGGCCTCACCGTCGTCTTGCAGTACGAGGGCGGGCTTTTCGTCAAAGGGGCCACCCGCGGCGACGGTGACGCCGGCGAAGACGTCACCCCCAATCTGCGCACCATCAACTCCCTGCCTCTGCGCATCCCCGTCGAGGGCAAAGCGCAACCCCCAAAACGGCTCATCGTGCGCGGCGAGGCGGTGATCTTCACTCAGGACTTTGAGGCAATGAACGCCAGACTGGCGGCGGCGGGCGAGCGGACGTTTGTCAACCCGCGCAACACTGCCTCCGGCGCCTTGCGCCAACTCGACCCCAAAGAGACCGCCACCAAACCTCTCTCGCTGATGTGCTACTCGATCATCGCCAGCGAGGGGATGGAGGCCGCCTCGCAGTGGGAGACTCTGAAACTGCTCAAGGCCCTCGGCTTCCCCGTCAGCGACGCCGCCCGCAAGTTCGCCAAACTCGAAGCCGCCATCGCCTATTGCGAATCGTGGATTGAAAAACGCGACACCCTGCCATTTGAAATTGATGGTATGGTAATCAAAGTTGACGATTTGAGATTGGCCGCCGACCTGGGCGTTGTGGGCAAAGACCCGCGCGGGGCCATCGCCTTTAAGTTCCCGGCCCGCGAAGTGACGACGACGTTGAACGACATCGGCGTCAACGTGGGCCGCACCGGGGTGTTGACGCCCTATGCCATTCTGGAACCGGTCGAAGTGGGCGGCGTCACCGTGAAGCAGGCCACCCTGCACAATTTTGACTACATCGCCGAAAAAGATATTCGCATCGGCGACCGGGTGTTGCTCAAACGATCCGGCGACGTCATCCCTTACGTGATCGGCCCCATCGTCCAGGCGCGCGATGGCGACGAGAAACCCTACAAGCCGCCGAAGAAATGCCCAACCTGCGGCGAGCCGGTGGAGCAGGACGAGGACGAAGTGGCGCTCTATTGCCTCAATGCCGCCTGTCCAGCGCAGTTAATGCGCAACGTCGAGCATTTTGTGGGCCGGGGCGGCATGGACATGGAGGGGTTTGGAAGCAAGATCGCCGAACAGGTGGTGGCGGCAGGACTGGTGAAAGACGTGGCCGATGTCTTTTCCCTCACTGCCGATCAATTGCTTGAGCTCGAAGGCTTTGCTGAAAAGAAAGCCGAGAACATTTTGACTGCCATCAAGTCTGCGCGCTCACGCCCCTTGCATCGTCTGATTACGGCGCTGGGCATTCATGGGGTGGGGGAGGTGGCCGCCGGTGATCTGGCCGCGCACTTTGGATCGTTGGATGCCCTGCGCGACGCAGACACAGAGGCCTTGACCCAGATTGAAGGCGTCGGCCCGAACACAGCGGCGGCCGTGGTGGATTGGTTCAGCCGCGCCCGCAACAAACGCCTGCTCGACAAATTGAAAAAGGCCAAAGTGTGGCCGAAGGCCGAAGTTAAAAAGGCGCCGACGGCCGGGCCATTCGCCGGCAAAACGTTTGTCATCACCGGAACCCTGCCGGTGATGAGTCGCGATCAGGCCAAAGCCTTCGTCGAAGAGCATGGCGGCAAAGTCACCGACAGTGTGAGCAAGAAAACGGATTATCTGGTGCTGGGCGAGTCGCCGGGAAGCAAGCTGGCGAAAGCCCAATCACTCGGTGTGGAAATTGTGGACGAAGCCGGATTACGGGCATTGGTGGCATAGGGTGACCACAAGCGCCACCCCTACAAGGATGTTGCAACAGGAGAACCGATGACGGATTGGAAAGCAAACGACGGCTTGACCCAGCGCATTAATGCCTGGCTAACGCGAGTCAATGGTATCAAAGCCGATGACCTGTATTTTTTCAATCAGCCGGTGGATGAACTGGATGGCAACGCCCGCGCCATCGTGAGTGGCCGCGAGATGCTGATGTTCGCCTCCTACAGCTACCTCGGCCTGCTCGGCCATCCGCGCATCAACGCCGCGGCCAAAGCCGCCATTGATCAATACGGCACCGGCACACACGGCGTGCGTCCCCTGGCTGGCACGCTTCGCCTGCACGAAGAACTCGAGGAAGCCATCGCCCGATTCAAAAACGCCGAAGCCGCCATCACCTTTTCCAGCGGCTACACCACCAACCTCACCGCCATTTCGACTCTTCTCAGCCGGCACGACACGGTGATTTGCGACAAGCTCAATCATGCCAGTATTGTGGATGGCTGTGCCTTGTCGGGCGCAAAGTTCATGCGCTTCAAGCATAACAACATGCAGGATTTGGAGCGCACGCTGAAGCAAGCTGGCACGCAAGGCTCGCGCCTCGTCGTGGTGGACGCCGTCTTTAGCATGGATGGCGACGTTATTAATTTGCCCGCTGTCGCCGAACTTTGCCAGAAACACAACGCCTGGCTGATGGTGGATGAGGCTCACTCCATTGGCGTGCTGGGCCGAACCGGGCGCGGTATTGAGGAACACTTCGGCCTCGGCGATGTAGTGGACATCAAAATGGGAACGTTGAGCAAGACCATTCCCAGTGTGGGCGGCTACCTTGCCGGGCGCAAAGAATTGATCAACATGTTCAAGCACGCCGCTCGCGCCTTCATCTTCTCTGCCGCCCTGCCGCCCGCCCAGGTCGCCGCGGCCAAAGCCGCGTTTGAGGTGATCTGCGACGAGCCGGAGAGAGTAGAAGCCCTCAACCGCAACACCCGGTACTTTATGGGCGGCCTCAAGCAAGTCGGCTTCGACACGATGAAGACCGAAACCGCTATTGTGCCTGTGTTGTGCGGGGCCGACGAACGCGCCTACCTCATGGTGCAAAAGTGCCAGAGCCAGGATGTCTTTGTTCTGCCCGTCGTCTCGCCGGCTGTGCCTGAAGGATCGGCCCGACTGCGCTCCACCGTCACCGCCGGCCACACCCTGCAGGATATAGATCAGGCTCTCGACGTGTTCGAGCGGGCGGGCAAACAGGCTGGAATCATTTGACCGAACCCACGCTCACCCTCAAACCTGATCGCGACAAATCCCTCCTCCGCCATCACCCATGGGTCTTCACTGGAGCCGTTGCCTCGGTGACGGGCAACCCTGATTCCGGGGCGACCGTCACTGTTCATTCGGCCTCCGGGAAATTTTTGGCCTGCGCCGCCTTCAGCCCTCACTCCCAAATCATCGCCCGCATTTGGACGTGGGATGAGTCGGAGGAAGTTGACGAGGCGTTTTTTAAGCGACGACTCCCGCAAGCCATTGCTCGCCGCGAGTCGCTGAAGACAACGACGAACGCGGTGCGCTGGGTCAATGCCGAAAGCGACGGCCTCCCCGGCGTGGTGGTGGATCGCTACGGCGAGTTCGCGGTATGCCAGTTTCTATCGGCAGGGGCGGAGCGATGGAAGACCACCGTCGCCGAAACAGTGGCCGCCCAACCGGGGATCGCCGGCGTCTTTGAACGATCGGATGTGGATGTCCGCGAGAAAGAGGGTTTGAGGCCCGTCCTCGGGTCGCTGATCGGAAAACCACCGCCGCCGCTGATCGAAATTCAAGAGGGCGATTGCCGCTTTTGGGTGGATGTTCATCACGGCCACAAGACGGGGTTCTATCTCGACCAACGCGACAATCGGGCCATGTTGGCAAACTATACGGCGGGCCGCGAGGTGCTGAACTGCTTTGCCTACACCGGCGGCTTTGGCGTCTGGGCGCTGAGGGGCGGGGCGGCCCGCGTCACTAACATTGATACCTCAGCCTCCGCGCTGGCGTTGGCGCACCGCAATGTGGAACTGAATGGGATGGAGGCGTCGAGAGTCGAAAACGTGGAAGGCGATGTCTTCCGGCTGTTGCGGCAATACCGCGACTCGCGCCGCCAGTTTGATATGATCATTCTCGACCCGCCCAAGTTTGCCGAGTCGCGCAGTCAAGTTGAGGCCGCATCCCGTGGCTACAAAGACATCAACCTGCTGGCTCTCAAACTGTTGAGGCCGGGCGGGGGGCTTTTTACATTTTCGTGTTCCGGGCTGATTACGCCCGACCTGTTTCAAAAAGTGGTGGCTGGGGCCGCCCTCGACTCTGGGCGTGAGGTTCAAATTGTGGGCCGCCTCACCCAGGCCGCTGATCATCCGGTGGCCCTGAATTTCCCGGAGGGCGAATATCTCAAAGGGCTGATGTGTAGAGTGGTCTGACCCACGTTTTCTCAACGCTCCCCTACGCCCCAACTCTTACTCGTTTCTAATTTCACTTTGGCCGTATCAATGTTATTTTTGACTTATGGTCACAACTAAAAACCACTCAACCCTGAACCTCAATCTCTCCGCCCCTGCGGTTAATGTCCAATCCTTTGCCGAGAAAATCATCGCCAATGTCGAGAAAGTCATCGTCGGCAAGCGCGAGGCGCTGGAACTGGCGACGATTGGTTTGCTCTGTCAGGGGCATCTCCTCATCGAGGACGTGCCCGGCGTGGGCAAGACCATGTTGGCCCGGAGTCTGGCCCGCTCGTTGGGCTGTTCATTCAGCCGTTTGCAATTTACGCCCGACATGCTCCCCAGCGATGTCACCGGCGTCTCGATTTACAATCAGGTTTCCGGCCAGTTTGAATTTCGCTCCGGCCCGATCTTGGCTCAAATCGTGTTAACTGACGAGATCAACCGGGCCACACCCAAAACGCAAGCCGCCCTGCTCGAAGCCATGGAGGAACGGCAGGTGACGGTGGATGGGGCCACCCATCCCCTCCCGCGCCCGTTCATGGTATTGGCGACTCAAAACCCCATTGAATACGAAGGCACCTTCCCTTTGCCCGAAGCCCAACTCGACCGATTTCTCCTGCGCCTTAAGCTCGGCTACCCCTCGAAGCAGGATGAGGTGCGCGTGCTGGAGCGCCAGCAATTTCATCATCCATTTGAAGACCTGGGTGAGGCCGTTCCCACCAATGAACTGTTTGCGGCGCAGGAGGCCGTCAAGGCCATCCACCTCTCGTCAGCCATCAAAGACTACATTGTCGAATTGGCTCACCAGACTCGCGAACACCCTGACGTGTATTTGGGCGCCAGTCCGCGCGGGAGTCTGGCCCTCTATCGCGCCAGCCAGGCCCGGGCCGCCATTCACGGGCGCGATTACGTTCTCCCCGATGATGTGAAAGCCCTGGCTTTGCCTGCGCTGGCTCATCGCGTCATTCTCGGTCCGGCGGCCCGACTCCAAGACCTCAACGCTGATGGCGTCGTGTGGGATGTCGTGCAAAAAGTCCCGGCGCCGGGCGGCGATCTCGTCCGTCGAGGATGAAGCTCACTATTTCCGCTCGCATCATTTTGATTCTCCTGGGTCTCAGCCTGGGGGCGGTCGCCGTGACTGGCGAAGCCATTTACTCGCATCTGGCTTACCTGTGGCTGTTTCTGCTGGCCGGAAACTTGGTGTGGGCCATCATCGGCGTGCGTGGCATCACCGTACAACGGCTGACCCGCACCGCCCGCGCCGAGGTCGGGGCGACGTTTGAGGAACAATTCATCGTCCGCAACACCACACCCCTCCCCCGTTTGTGGCTGGCGATCCGCGATGAGTCACGTCTCCAAGGCGCAGAAGGATCGCGCATCCTGCCTCTCCTCGTCGGAGGGGGGACATGGCCCTATCACTCACGCACCCAACTCGCCGAGCGCGGCCTCTTTCGATTGGGGCCGACGGTGATCACTTCCAGCGATCCCTTCGGCTTGTTTCCGGTCAGCCGCCGCCTTTCACCAGGGACGCAAGTGCTGGTCTACCCAAAAATGTTTGAGCTGAACCAATTCCCGGCGCTTACCGGATCACTGCCCGGCGGCGAGACCCTTCGACGGCGCACGCAACAAATCACGCCTAACGCCGCCGGAGTCCGCAACTATGAACCCGGCGATCCCCTGCGCCGCATTCACTGGCCCAGCACCGCCCGGCACGGCAACTTAATGGTTAAGGAGTTTGAACTTGATCCGTTAGCGCAGGTTTGGATCTTCGTAGACGCCGATGAAGCAGTTCAGGCCGCCCTTCCTGGCGCATCGCTTCCCTCAGGACTGCACCCCTCTACCGAAGATTACGCGGCCAGCATCGCCGCCACCCTGGCCCGATACTTTTTGCGTCGCGAACAGGCAGTGGGATTTGTGTGCCGCGCCGAGGTGTTCACTCTTCTCTCTGCTGAACGCGGTGAACGACAGTTGGGCAAAATTTTGGAATCGCTGGCCCTGTTCCGCGCCAAAGGCCGCCTCTCGCTTCTGGCGTTGGTCACAGCGCAGGCCAAGCACCTGCCGCGCGGCAGTGTCGTCGTTCTCATCAGCCCCTCAACGGATCGAGAAGTGGTGATGGCAGTGGATCACGTTCAACGGCACGGATTGCGCCCGGTGGTGATCCTGTTGGAGGCCGCCTCCTTTGGAGGGCGGCCCGGCGCCGCCGCCCTCGCCGCCGACCTCAAAACCCTCGGCGCGCCGACGATTGAAATTGCGAACGGGGATGATCTGTCAGTGGCTTTGAGCAAGTCGCAACTTTATGAAACCCCTTCGCTGGTTTGACCCTCCTGCTGTCCTCCGCCTTCTGGCCCTCATGCTCGTCGGCGTCAGCCGCCTCACCATGACGGGCTGGACGTTTCACCTGCCGATCATGTATGGGGCTGTCATCGGCGGCCTGATCTTAGGTTTATTGCTGGGGCAGAGCCGCTATCCTGCGCGCTTGACATTCCTCATCGCCTTTGCCTGTGGTCTGGTCTTCATCCCTTGGCTGTTGGGCCTCACCATGGATAGCCAATTGTTGTGGCTGGAGCGCGCCCTTAGTTTGCTCGAACGCCTCAACCGGGTCATTGTCCAACTCATCCGGCAGGAACCGGTGCGTGACTCGATTCTTTTCCTCACCCTCATGTCCCTCCTCTTTTGGGCGCTCAATGTCCAGGCCGGGTATAGCCTCGTTCGCTATGCGAGTCTATGGCCGATCGTTCTCCCGATCACCCTGGCCGTTCTCATCATTCAAGCTTTCGACCCACGGCACAAGTATGGCATTCTGGTGTTGGCCATTTATTTTGCGCTGCTGTTGTTGGTCGTGGCCCGGCTGGAATTTTTGCACTGGCGTTGGCAGTGGCAACAAGAACGCGTCAATGTTCCGGCTGAGGCAGGCAGCGGCGCTTCTCAAGCCGCTTTTATTGCTGCAATTTTGCTGGTGTTCATGGCCTGGCTCGCCCCGGCTCTATCCACGCCGCTGGCCCCGGCCCAACGGACGTGGCAGACAATCTCTCGTCCGTGGCTCGTCGTTCGGGATCGTTTCAGCAATGCCTTTGTCTCGTTGAATAGCAGCCCCGGCGCCTCGTCCGACTATTACGGTCAGACGATGAGCCTCGGCGTTGGCTCACGTCTGACCAGTGATGCCGTCATGGCGGTGGAGGCCCCGGCCAATCCCCCTGCCGGAGTTCGCTACTATTGGCGGGCGTGGGTCTACGATTTCTATTTGGATGGCCGGTGGCAAAGCACTGCCTCACGCGCCTCGACGGATGCCAAATTAAATGTCCCCGGCTTTGGCGCAAAGCGGTGGGAAGCCGACTTTGTTTTTACGCCTGCGATTCCGTTCTCAACCCTTTACGCCGCACCACAACCGCTTGCGCCCAGCCGCCCTTTCAATGTGTATGCCAATGTCAACGGCGACGGCACTGTGGACTTGAGCGCTTTCTATGCCCTCACCCCGCTGGCGGCGGGCGACTCTTATATGGTGCGCTCGTCGCTCTCTGAGGCGGCTCAAGTCGAGTTGCGTTCGGCTGGCATGGATTATCCCGAGTGGGTGACAGAGCGATACCTGCAATTGCCAACCAACATTACTCCCCGCACAATCGAATTGGCGCAAACCATTGCCGCCCCTCACGACAACCCTTACGACATTGCCGAGGCGGTCACGAATTATTTGCGCGGCAACATCTCCTATGCCCAAACTATCCCCGCGCCGCCATCTGAACAGGAACTGGTGGATTGGTTTTTATTTGATGTGCGCCAGGGGTTTTGCAACTATTACGCTTCCGCTGAAATTGTCCTTCTGCGTTCACTGGGCATTCCGGCGCGTATGGCGGTGGGCTACGCGCGCGGTCAACGTTCATTCGATGTTGACTCTGACGACGCCAGCGTCGTTTATCAGGTTCTCCAAAGTGACGCCCATGCCTGGCCCGAAGTTTACTTCCCCGGTTACGGCTGGGTGGAATTTGAACCGACGGCGGCCCAATCGGCCATCCAGCGTCCCCTGGGGTTGATGGCCTCCACGCCGACGGAACCCACTACCTCGCCGGTCCCCACCTCCACCCCGATCAATCCGCCTGAGGCTGTTGCCGACTCTCCTGCTCAAGCTCAGTCGGAAACGGTGGCTTCATTTTTTTCCGGCTTGTTATCGCTGGGGTCGGCCCTGGGCGTGTTTCTGCTCATCTATATTGTGTGGCGCAAAGGCCTGAAGAGCAAACCCGTGCCGATCTTGTTGGATGCCGGTTTGCGTCGTGTAGGCGTCACGCCACCGGAGGCCATACAAACGTGGGCGGCGCGAGCAGCGCTGTCCCCGTTAGAGCGGGCCTACCAGGAAGTGAATGAAGCGTTGAGACGGCTGGGCGCCAAGCCCAGACTAGCAGATACCCCGGCCGAGCGCGCTGTGATCCTAAGCCGACTCCTGCCCGAGGCCTCCGGCCCGATCAGAGCCATCGTTCGCGAGTATCATGTCACTGCTTATAGCGCCGGGGATGGCAAGGCGCCTCTTGCCCAGCAAGCCGCGCAGGTAATACGGCGCCTTTCGCGGCAAGAGTCGACTCGCCTTATGTGGGCGCGTTTGCAACGCCGCAAATGATTCGTAAATTCGGGAGGCGGTATGCGTCTGGCAAATAAACGAATTGCTTTCTTTCTCGAAGAAGGGTTTGAGGATTTGGAGTTCTGGGTAACCGTCATGCGCTTGCGTGAGGAAGGGGCAGGGGTCACGATTGTAGGCATCAAGGCGGACCAAGCTGTTAAAGGCAAAAACGGCCTCATGGCGACGAGCCAGTTGGCGGCTGAGGGGCTGAACGCCGACGGCGATGATGATTACGACGCCGTCGTTGTCCCCGGCGGTTGGGCGCCCGATAAACTCCGTCGCTACCCTGAAGTCACTGGCTTTGTACGCCGGATGTACGAGCAGAAAAAGATCGTTGGCTTGATCTGCCATGCCGGGCTGGTTGGAATCTCAGCCGGCATTGTTCGTGGTCACAAAGCGACCGGGAGCAAAGGCATCAAGGATGATTTGGTTAATGCCGGAGCGACGTGGGTGGACGCCCCCGCCTTCCGCGACGGGGACATCGTATGGGGCAGGGTGGTGGAAGACATCCCTGACTTCTGCCGGGAGTTAGTGAAGGCGATTGAAGCTGGATAGGCTTTATGAGGTGAGCACGCGCGCGTCTTTCGGTGACCAGCTAACATTGACGCGCTCGCCAATGTCGTAGTCGCCGCCCAGGCCTCTTTCGCTCGTGTTTTGGATACGGGCCACGAGGGTCTCACCCGAAGTCAGCCGAACCACATAACGAGTGTCAGTGCCGAGATAGACGATGTCTTCGAGGGTACCGGCCAATTTGAAATGGCCGTCTTGATTTAGCTTCGTCAACACAACCTTCTCAGGGCGGATCGTCACTGTTGTGGGCTGGCCGGAGGTCAATGGCTCGCCTCTAATTTGCGCGTAGGCATTAACACCACAAAGATCAACCACAGCCAAATCATTCAAGAAAGAGACAAAAACCACAGAAAGAAAATTAGTCTCACCAACAAAATCAGCAACAAAACGCGCACTCGGCCATTCATAAACTGCCATCGGATCACCCACTTGCAAGACCCGGCCCCGCTCCATCACCGCAATTCGATCAGACATTATAAGCGCCTCTTCCTGATCGTGCGTCACATAGATAAAGGTAATGCCAACCTGCCTTTGCAACCGTTTCAATTCAAACTGCATTTCCTTGCGAAGTTTTAAGTCCAGCGCGCCCAGCGGCTCATCGAGCAAAAGCACTGCCGGTTGATTAATCAACGCCCGCGCCAGAGCCACCCGCTGTTGCTGTCCACCGGATAACTGTGACGGCCGCCGACGCCCCATACCCGACAAGCGCACCAACTCCAACGCCTCTTCAGCCCGACGTTTCCGCTCAGCCCGAGGCACACGCTTCACCACCAACCCGAAGGCCACATTTTCAGCGACGGTGAGGTGAGGGAATAAAGCATAGTTTTGAAAGACGGTATTCACCGGGCGACGATTAGGCGGAACACGAGTCATCGCTCGCCCCTGAATCAAAATCTCGCCGCGGGTAGCGGCCTCGAAGCCTGCAATCATCCGCAAGGTCGTGGTCTTGCCACAACCACTCGGACCTAGCAAAGTAAAAAACTCTCCAGCAGCAACCGACAAGTTGATCTGTTCAACAGCGGTTAAATCGCGACCAAGGCTGGAGCGATCCACAAAAACCTTAGTGACATTCCTCAACTCAACAGCCAAGTCTGTCACGCTTCACCTGCCGCTGTCGTCGTCTGCCCAACACGCCTCAGCCATTCTGAGAATATGACAAGAGCCATCGAAGCGACCATGATAATGGCGGCCAAGGTAACGATGAGGGGTAGGCGGCTGGGAAACCGCAACTGCGAATAGAGATAAATAGGGAGAGTGGACTCACTACCAATGAGAAAAAACGAGACGGCAAACTCATCGAACGAGGTGGTGAACGAGGACAAAAAAGCCGACAGGATTGCCGGAGCGCACATTGGCAGAGTAACGCGTCGCAGCGTGCCCCAATAGGTCTCACCCAAATCCATAGCCGCCTCTTCAAGACTAGGATTAAACCCTGCCAAGCGACTCGCCACAATCAGCATCACATAAGGAATGTTGATAACGACGTGTCCCACACCGACCGTCCACAGCGAGAGCGGAATACCCAACTGAGCAAACAGAATGAGCAGAGCTACGCCAAGCACAACATAAGGGATCACCATCGGCATAGCCGAGACGGCGAGGAAAAGGTTACGTCCGGGGAAATTGAAGCGGGCAATGCCAATGGCCGCCATCGTGCCTAAAATGGTAGCCACCGCTGAGGCCAGCACGCCCAGCACCAGACTGTTGACGACGGCTTCCAACAATTCCCGCGCTCCCCATAGCTCTGTATACCACTGCAGGGTAAATCCCTTAAGTGGGAAGACGAGAGTACGAGAGTCGTTAAAGGAAAAAACAATCAGGAGCAGGATGGGCGCGTAAAGGAGAAGAGCCAGCAATGCAAAGTAGAAGAAGCCAGGCGATAATAGATCGCGTCGTCCCATCTATATCCCCGCCAGATCAGACAATCTGATAATGCGGCTGAAAAGCACAATTTGAATCACCACCAAAACAAGCATCACGAGACTCATCAATGAACCGAGAGGCCAATTGAGCGCGCGCACAAATTGATCCTGAATCAGATTGCCATACATCACGCCATTGACGCCGCCAACGAGGGAGGGCGTTACCCATTCACCGAGAGTAGGGATGAAGACAAAAAAGAAACCAGCGGCAACACCAGGGAGGCTGAGCGGCAGGGTGATGCGCAAAAAAGCCTCCCACCCGGCGCACCCCAAATCAGTTGCCGCCTCCAGCAAACTCCGATCAATACGTTGCAGAGCCGAGAAGATCGGCAGGGTGACAAAGGGAATCCAAACATACACCAGCGTTACCACAACAGCAGAGGGGCTATACAGGAGAAAGCGGGAGCCTTCTTCGATCAGCCCGATTGAAAGCAGAAAAGAACTCAACAGACCGTTGGCGCCTAAGATCAGTTTCCAAGCCAGAATACGGAGGAGGTAGCTGGTCCATGCCGGGACAATGAGGATCGTCAACAACGTCATCTGCATCGCCCCGGCGCGAAAAGCAAGAAAATAGGCAATGGGGTAGGCGAAGATCAACGACAGAACCGACGTAGCCAGCGCAACCAAAGCCGAACGCCATAATAACCATTGAAATGGCGTATTACCGAGAAATTCCCGATAATGCTCAAAAGTGAAAACATCTCGCTCCGGCGGGAACGTCCCGGCGCGAAAAGTAAACACAGCCATGATCGCCATCGGCAACAAAAACAGCAACGCCAGCCATAAAACTGGCGGCCCCATCAGGACGGCAACGCGGCTACGGGTATACATACAATGAGGATCAGGGCGCAGCCTTTACGGCATCCCACACCGAGGTAAAGATTTGCCGTTGTTCTTCTGTAAGCGCCTGAAAGAACACCGTCCGATTCATAACATCCGGCTGGTCAAGTTGTAAGGCCTGGATGTAATCAGGATTGATGAGCGGCAGGGCTTCGACATTGGCCGCACCATAACTGTACCCATTCGCCAGATTAGCCATGGATTGCGGCGCGATCAGAGCATCAAGATACTCATAAGCCAAATCAACGTGTTGCGCCTGGCTGGAGATGCCGTAGCCACAGACCCAGCCCAAGCGACCTTCCTTTGGCTCAATATACTCGACGGGCACCCCCTCAGCCAGAAGGGTCGTGTAAGCATCAGGCCAGGCATTGGCAACCAACCACGCCTCGCCAGATCCCACAATCTGCGGAATCTCAGTGAAGTCAACCCAATAGGTGAGCAGATTGGGTTTGATTTCAATCAACTTTTCCTCAACTTGCTTCTGTTGCTCAGGCGTCGCCTGCCACGGAGAAATGCCCAGCGACAGGGCAGTCATAATAAAATTGGACTCGCCGGAGTCCCACAGAGACACATGCCCGGCATACTGCGGATCCCACAGGTCGGCCCAGGAATCAGGCACCTCTTTGACCTTATCAGTACGGACGAGGATCGATTCGTATCCCCAATCCCACGGGATGAAATACTGCTTACCGTCAATTTGACCCTCTTCAGCCAGCACCTCAATAATCCCCGACCAGTTTTTCAGCCGTGAGGTGTCAATCGGCTGAACAAGCCCATTTTCCGCATACAACTTCCACCAGCTGTTACAAGGATGAACCAAGTCAGCCTGAAACCCGGTTTGCAACTTGGCAAATGCTTCGGCATCTTCGGCAAAAAAGCTGAAGTCCACTGTCGTGTCAGGGTGGGCATCGGCAAACGGCTGCCAGAACTCCTGCAGTTCATAGCCTGACCATTCCAGCACCGTCACCGGGCCAGTGGACGCCATAGTCGGTTTAACTTCGGGCAGGGTCGTGGGCGGCGAGGCAGCTTGTGTCGGTTCTGGCGATGTTGCCCCACCTCCACAGGCCGGTATAAAAAGAGAGACAATAATACCCAAGGCCAGCAAACGTTCAAAACAAGATACTTTCATGGCACTCCCCCTCATTTTTCCAGCAACCCCCACTGGTAAGTATTTTTGACAATACGCAAGTAGAGGAAAGTCTCAGTTTCGCGTACGCCTTTCACTTTGGCCAATTTGCCTGAGATGAAATTAAGCATTTCATCATTATCCCGACATCCAACTTCGATCAAGATATCGTAAGGGCCGGTGCACAAGGCGACATAGCCGACCTCGGCAAATTTCTCAATGGCTGCCGCCGCTTCAAGCAGGCGAATTCCTTCGACTTTGATGGCAATGGTCGCGGCGACAGGATAACCGATCGTGGCCGGATCGGTGACGGCGGTGATTTGAACCAGGTTGGACTCGATGAGGCGAGTAGCCCGTTGTTGCACCGTGGAGGCCGCCAACCCTAAGTCAGCGGCAATTTCGACATAGGGGCGGCGACCATCCTTTTGTAGGTGGCGGATAATCGCCAAATCTATTTTGTCGAGTTTGTTTCGAGCCACTTCTACCTCATCCCCGCAAATTTGATCGCTTCGCCCGGTATTGTACGGGTTTTCAATTTCTCACGCAATACAGCCTGGAATTTGCCAAACCATTAGCGCCCGAGTGTCCGAATTATGAAAAATGAACATGGAAATACCGGTTTTGCCGAATAATCAACATGAAAAGAACAGAAAATATGTTGACACAATATAATTTCAGATTATACTGGGAAAGACGACAAGGATACTCCTCTTTAATCAGTTCAGAAAGCAGGTCTTTTATGCTAACCCTGACGAAGTCCAACACCCTGTTTGAGACGGCGGCAAAGGTCATGCCGTTGGGGGTGACGTCAAACTTCCGCTACTGGGGACCCAAGACCACCCGTTATCTACGAAGGGGCAAAGGCTCACACATTTGGGACGTAGACGGAAACCAATATATTGATTATCGCCTTGGCTTTGGCCCGGCGATCCTGGGCCATGCCGACGAGCGCGTAGACTCCGCCGTGATTAATGCTATCCGCGATGGTGGCTCGGTCTTTGCCATGAGCCTACCGCTAGAACAACAAGTAGCCGACAAGATCGTAACCATGTCTCCTTCAGTTGAGATGGTGCGTTTTACCAACTCCGGCACTGAGGCCACCATGCATGCGCTCCGTCTGGCCCGCGCCTACACCGGCCGCGAAAAATTTATCATGTTTGAAGGCCAGTATCACGGTACGCATGATCACGTGCTGTTCACACCAATGGTGCGCAACGACTGGATCACCTCCAACCGTCGCAGCCCTGTTGCTTCGCCGGTCAGTTCCGGCATTCCCGAAGCTTTGCAACGCCTGGTCATCATGTTGCCCTTCAATGACCCGGAGACGTTGGTGCGGGTAGTCAAGCAGTCGTGGCACGAGGTAGCCACCATCATCGTTGAGCCTATTCTAGGCAGTTGCGGCGGCCTCATGCCCCTCCCTGGCTGGCTCGAAACGATCCGGCAGGTATGTGATGAATACGGCATTGTCATGTTGATGGACGAAGTGAAGACCGGTTTTCGTCTGGCGCGGGGCGGGGCGCAGGAACTTTTTGGTGTGCAAGCCGACTTAACGACTTATGCCAAAGCAATAGGCAACGGTTACCCTATCGCCGTGTTTGGCGGCAAACGGGAGATCATGCAACAGATAGGGCAGGGGGTGATTCACGGCGGCACTTACTGCGGCCACCGGGTAGGCCTGGCCGCCGCCAGCGCCACCTTGGATATTTTGAAAAACACCGACGCCCTTGACATCATCGCCGAGCGCGGCTTCGAACTGCGGGCGGCGATCACCGAAATTTTGGAACGGGTCGGGATACCTTTCGTCATTGTCGGCCACCCCAGTTTATTCACCTTCTGGTTCACCGACCGGCAACCCAAAGAGTTCCGTGATTGGCTGTCGGCCGATCACGCCCTCTACGAAAAAGTAACCGAGGCCATGATCCAGCGCGGCGTTTTGCCGGAACCCGACATGCGCGAGCCGTGGTTTATGAGCGCCGCGCACTCGCCGGAAGACATCGCCGAGACCGTGAGCGTGCTGGAAGATTCTTTACGCGAGGTACTGGGAAAGCGATGACGGCCCAAAACCTCGCCGCTCTCCTGCGCGCCCGGTCGGTCGCCATCGTCGGTATCAATCAACCCGGCAAGTTCGGGGGGCAAGTCTACGCCAATCTAAAAGCCCTCGGCTACCCCGGCGCGATCTTCGGCGTCAATCCCAACTACGACACGCTCTACGATCAGCCATGCTATCCCTCACTCCAGGCACTGCCCGAGAGTCCGGAGTGTGCGATCTTGGGGGTGTCCAATGCGCGACTGACGGCGGTACTGCAAGAGGCGGCGGATGTGGTCATTCCATCCGCCGTGATTTTTGCCAGCGCTCATTCAGTTCAGGAGGGACTGGCCAACATCGCCCACGCCCATCACATGACGGTTTGCGGCCCGAACGGCATGGGCTTTATCGCCTACGGCCACCGCCTGGCCGCGTCCGGCTATCCCGTCCTCCCCTCACCGCCCGGCAACATCGCTCTCATCACCCATAGCGGTTCCGTTTTTGATGCGCTGACGCAAAACAATCGCGGCTTGTGTTTCAACTACGCCATCTCGCCCGGCAACGAAATGGTGACGACGATGGCCGATTACATGCACTTCGTGATGGACGATCCGACCACGCGCGCCGTCGCCCTCTTTCTCGAAACCGTGCGTGACCCGCAAGGCTTCATCACCGCATTGGCCCAGGCCGCCGAGCGCGACATTCCCATCGTCGCCCTCAAAGTAGGCCGCACGCGGCATGCGGCGCGCTTGGCGCAAGCCCATAGCGGCGCGCTGGCCGGAGAAGATGCCGTGTTCGACGCCGTGTTTGCCCGTTACGGCGTGCGGCGGGTGAAGTCGCTCGACGAGATGATGGATACGCTCGAACTGTTTGCGACCGGGATGCGGCCGCCGACTCGCCATGTCGCCGCCATCTTTGACTCGGGTGGCGAACGGAGCATGTTTGTGGACATGGCCGAGTCGGACGAGGTGACGTTTGCCCCCATTGGGGCGCCGACTCGCGCCCGTTTGGCCGCCGCCCTCGACCCCAGCCTCGAACCCGTCAATCCCCTCGACGCTTGGGGGACGCTCAACGATTTTGATCGAACCTACGCCGAATGTCTTATACGCTGATCTTGAGTCGCGCCTCGGCCCGCGCATCATCGTTCAGCAAATGATCCCCGACAGCGTTGAACTGCTTCTGGGAGTCGTCAACGATCCGCAATTTGGACCGATGTTGGTGATTGGCCTCGGCGGCATCTTCGTCGAAGTATTGAACGACAGGCGCTTAGTGGTGTTGCCGCCCTCGCGTCTCGCGATCAAAGAGGCTTTGTTCAATCTGCGCGGTGCGGCGATGTTGAATGAAGTGCGCGGCAGGCCAGCGGCGGATGTGGAGGCCGTCGTGGAGGCCGCCATCCGTCTCTCGGCCCTCGCCCTCGACCTGGGCGACCGCCTCACCGCCATTGACATTAATCCTCTCATTGTCCTGCCGCACGGTGCGGTGGCGGTGGATGCATTGATAGTTCCACTATGAATTTCCACCTCTCCCCCGACCTTCAAGCCCTCCAACTCAAAGTCCGAAAATTCGTGACCGAAGAGTTAATCCCACTCGAAGCGGAAACGGAGATGAATGAAGGCCGCCTATCGCCCGAAGTGCGCGCCCGGCTGATGCGGCAGGTGAGGGAACTGGGATTGAACGCCATGGCGCTTCCCCCGCGAGTCGGCGGGCGCGGGTTCAGTTGGGTGGCGCAAACGGCGGTCAACGAAGAGGCGGGCAAGGCCACCAACGCGCTGGGTTGGATCATCTTTGATCCGGCGCTGGCGTTGGCAGCGGCGACACCGGAGCAAATTGAAAAATACGTGCGCCCGGCATGCGAAGGGACTCTTCAGGATTGTTACGCCATCACCGAAGCAGGCGCGGGTTCCGACGCCAGCAAGATGGCGACAACGGCGATGATGGCTGGGTTTTGAACGGCGAGAAGTGGCACGTCACCTTCGGCGACACCGCCGACTTTGCCGTAGTGCAGGCGGGGACCGACCCCCACGTGGGTGACGGCAACACCTTGTTCATCGTTGAGCTGAAATGGCCGGGGGTGGAAGTGATCGCCAAGCCGCATTACATGCACCACTTAATCGCCGGTCATTATCACTTTGGCTTTCGCAACGTGCGCGTGCCGCAAGCCAATGTGCTGGGTGAGGTGGGGCAGGGGCTTTCACTCAGCAAGGAGTGGTTTCGCCGTGAACGAATCATGATCGCCGCGCGTTGTGTGGGCGCGGCCCAACGGTTGATTGACGAAGCCAGCAACTTTGCGCAGGACCGGGTGCAATTTGGATCGCCCATCGGTGAGTATCAATTCATTCAAGGCATGTTAGCCGACTCGCTCGTCGAAGTCTGGGCCGCACGGCTGATGACCTACGCCGCCGCGCAGGCCGCCGACGAAGCCGGCGCCGAAGAGGAAGTCAAACTTGTCCATGCCAAAGCCTCGATGGCAAAGTTATTTGCTTCAGAGATGGCCGGGCGGGTGGCTGACCGGGCGGTGCAAATTTTTGGCGGGCGCGGCTACATACGCGCCAACGTTGCCGAACGCTTTTACCGCGAACTGCGCGTCGAACGTATCTGGGAAGGCACATCGGAAATTCAGCGCCTAATCATCGCCAACAGCTTGTATAAGCGCGGCGTGCGCGCGCATTTGGAGGCGTAATCCCAAGGAGAACTATCCATGCTCAAAACACACAACACGCTCCATAGCCACTACTACACCTCAGAGTCCATCTTCCGGGAAGAATTAGAACGCGTCGTTTATAAACGTTGGTTGTGTGTGGGCCGAGAGGAACAGATTCAGAACCCCGGCGACTACTTTGTGCAGAACATCAGCGACGAAAGCTTAATCATCAACCGCGACCGGAGCGGCGCGGTCAATGCTTTTTACAACATTTGCCGTCATCGTGGCACCCGCTTGTGCGCCAACGAGGGCGGCCATTTCCGCGAGACGATCCAATGCCCCTACCACGCCTGGACGTATTCACTCGACGGGCGGCTGATCGGCGCCCCGAACATGAACGATACTGCTGGATTCGACAAACGCGACTATCCGCTTCACAACGCCTGCATTGAAACCTGGCAAGGGTTCCTGTTCGTCAATCTCGATCCTGAGCCGGAGCCTTTGAGCTTGGCCTTCGCGCCGCTCGACGGCAAATTTGATCGCTGGGACATCGCGGGTCTGCGCACGGCCCGCCGCATTAACTACGACGCGCAAGCCAACTGGAAACTGCTCACCGAAAACTACTCCGAGTGCTATCATTGCCCCCTCGTCCATCCGGCGCTGGCGAAACTCTCGCCCTACGATAGCGGCGACAACGATCTATCCAGCGGCCCCTACCTCGGCGGCTACATGTTGATCAACGAAGACAGCCTGACGATGACGGGCGACACCCACCGTCCGCCATTGGGCCAGGTCTCCGGCGACGATCTGCATCGTGTCTATTATTACTCCCTCTTTCCCAACATGCTCCTCAGCCTGCATCCCGACTACGTGATGTTCCATACCCTGTGGCCGCAAAGTCCGGGCCGCACCCTCATCACCTGCGAATGGCTGTTCGACCCGCAAACGATGGCCCGCTCCGACTTCAATCCAAACGATGCCGTTGAATTTTGGGACATGACCAACCAGCAGGACTGGCACATTTGCGAAGAGGCGCAAATCGGCATGAAATCCCGCGTCTATCGCCCCGGCCCATTGCACTCGATTCAAGAAGTATTACCCGTGGCTTTTGATCGCGAAGTGTTGAAGGCGCTCGGACATTAACAGTACGAATCCCCATGCCCCGCTTCACTCCTTTTTACTCACGCACTTCTGCGCTTTGCGAAAGCCATAGCTGGCAGGAATGGTCAGGCTTCCTGTCGGCCAATATGTACGAGTTGCATCATCTCCGCGAATACTATGCCATCCGCACGGCCGCCGCAGTGATTGATATTTCGCCGCTCTATAAATATCACGTTCACGGGCGCGACGCTCTCAAACTCCTCAACCACGTCGTCACCCGCGACCTCTCGAAGTGCGCGGTGGGGCAGGTGATGTATACCCCCTGGTGTGACGAGCAGGGCAAAGTCATTGACGATGGCACGGTTGCCCGCCTCGATGAAAACTTGTATCGCCTCACCGCCGCCGACCCGACCTTGCGTTGGCTGCACGACAACGCCCTCGGATTGGATGTTCATATTGAAGATGTCACCGAGTCCCTCGCCGCCCTGGCCCTGCAAGGCCCGCTCTCGCGCGACATCCTCAACTCAATCTCCAATCCTCCAATCGCCCATCTCTTGTATTACCAATTGATCTCAACCTCAATCACCGGGGTCGCCGCCGCCATTTCCCGCACCGGCTACACTGGCGATCTCGGCTACGAAATTTGGCTCCCGCCGGCGGGCGCAGAACGCGTTTGGGATGCGTTAATGGAGGCTGGCCAACCTCGCAAACTGCGCGCCGCCGGTCAACTTGCGCTCGACATGGCCCGCATCGAAGCCGGGCTATTGCTGGTGGCCGTAGACTTTACTTCGGCTAAAAAGACGCTGTTTGAAGTTCAAAAATCAACGCCCTATGAACTCGGTTTAGGTTGGACAGTCAAACTCGACAAGGGCAACTTCGTCGGGCGCGAGGCCCTGCGCCGTGAGAAGGAACGCGGCCCGGCCTGGGCTACCGTCGGCCTCGAAGTGAGTTGGGAGTCGTTGGAGAGACTCTATCGCGCCTTCGATATGCCGATTCAACTTCCCGACTCGGCGTGGAGCGCCGCCGTGCCGGTTTATGCCAACGGTAGAAGCGCTTCGCACGACCAAATCGGTAAAGCCACCAGCGGCGCCTGGTCGCCCCTTCTCAAAAAATACATTGCGCTGGCTCGCCTCGATCCGCGCTACGCCAAACCCGGCGCACCCGTCGCGCTGGAAGTGACGATCGAAGCCCAACGCAAACAGGCGGCGGCGACGGTGGCGTCGTTGCCATTTTTCAACCCGGAACGGAAAAAGGCATGAAGGGAGATCTGAAGACTTACGACGCCCTCATCATCGGCGGCGGCCACAACGGATTAACGACCGCCGCCTACCTCGCCCGCGCCGGTAAAAAGGTGCTCGTCCTCGAACGCCGCCACGTCCTCGGCGGGGCCGCCGTCTCTGAAGAGATTTACCCCGGCTTCAAATTCACTGTTTGCTCGTACGTCGTCAGCCTCCTGCGCCCCGAGCTGATCCGCGATCTGGAGTTGCCGCGTCACGGGCTGGAGATATTGCCGCTTGACACCTCGTTTGTGCCAATGGAAAACGGCGACTCCCTCGCCTTGTGGTCAGACCCGGCCAGCACCCGCGAAGAGATCAAACGTCACTCGCCGCGCGACGCTGATGCCTATCCTGAATTCAACCAGATGATGTACAACATGGGCTTCGCAGTCAAACCGATTCTGGGCATGACGCCGCCTGACCTCACCGCCCCCGGCCTCGACGAAGCTCGCCATGCGCTCGATCTCGTCAAACACTTTCGCACACTTGACGCCAAAACCCTCTACTATCTGACCAAACTCATGACGATGAGCGCCGCCGACTTTCTCGACGAGTGGTTTGAGTCGGATGTGCTAAAAGCGTTGAGCGCCATCAACGGCATCATCGGCACCATGCTGGGGCCGCGCTCGCCCGGCACCGCTTACGTCATGCTCCATCACTTCATGGGTGAGCTGGACGGAGCCTTCACCGTCTGGGGATACCAGAAAGGTGGCACGGGCGGGGTGAGCAACGCCATCGCCGGGGCGGCGCGGCGGTTCGGAGCGGAGATTCGGTGCAACGTGGCAGTGTCAAACGTCATCATCAAAAACGGGCAGGCGGTTGGCGTGGCGCTGGAAAGCGGCGAGGAAGTTTACGCCAAAACGATTGTATCGGGGCTTGATCCCCGGCAAACGTTTTCGAAACTTATCGACTCAAAACATCTGCCCGACGATTTCGCGCAAGCCATCCGCAATTTCAAGTTTCGCGGCTCGTCGGGCAAAGTCAACCTCGCGCTCGATGGCCTGCCGCACTTTCCTTCTATGCCCGATCCCAGTTTGTTACAAGGCATGATCGAAATTTGCCCCAGCATGGATTTTGTCGAACGCGCCTACGACGACGCCAAATACGGCGAATTCTCGCAGCGGCCTTATCTCGATGTCATCATTCCCTCGACGTTCGATCCGACAATGGCCCCGCCCGGCAAACACGTGATGAGCATCTTCGTGCAATACGCGCCATATCACCTCAACAGCGGCTGGAACGATCAAAAGCGCGAAGCCTTCGGGGATGCCGTCGTGAACACCCTGGCCGAATTCGCGCCCAATATCAAAGACTTGATACTGCACCGCCAAGTGCTGACCCCG
>Ga0247727_10004927_pt1 | contig 27742 bp, 26 predicted proteins | sample WisWelCaveWW1625_FD_202498 | JGI IMG/M metagenome (GOLD analysis project Ga0247727, IMG submission 202498) | Biofilm microbial communities from Wishing Well Cave, Virginia, United States - WW16-25 | ecosystem: Environmental > Aquatic > Deep subsurface > Groundwater > Cave microbial mat | place...
GTCTCGTCCTCCCGGCGGTGGATGTGCGGCGGAGGGCCTGCACCGCTCGGCACCGTGGCTTCGAACTGGAAGAAGGCGTTGTTCGTCTCCTCTCCCGTGGCCAGGAAGTAGTAGCGATCCCCCGGCCCCGCGAACGCCGGAGCTGTTCCCCTCGGCCTGACAATCGGCTTCATGGCGTGCGCCACGATTGCGGCCTCGTAACCTGCCGTCACCGGCGCGTCAGTTGCCGTTTCCGTGTTCGCGACGGGCTGCTGTTTCGCAGCGGGCGGGGCTGAGTTGAGGGAGCACCCCGGAACGGCCAGCGCGAGACTGAGCGCGCCGATGATCTTTCGCAGCCGTGAATTCATTCCATGCCTCCATCCTACGCGGTGAGCTGACCCTGCCTCGCGGGTGCCGACGATGTCAGCTGATACCGGATGCGGAGCAAGTGCAGCCGAACCGCGACGTTGATCGCGAGCGCGACGTACGGTGCGACGAGCGCGATAGCCGTCGCGGCAACATACGTCACAAAGGTGATCCGAAAGCCGCGACGGATCCGGTCGACAGCATGAGCATCGACCTCCGGACGACACAGATGATCGCGCGCGATCATCTCGACCAACAGGTTGAACGCAGCACTGCCAAAGACGAACGTGCCGCAATAGAACGCAACCGCCGTGCTTGCCTCCGGACCTCCAAGGTGGTCCGCGAGCACTGCGGTCGGAAATGGGATGAATGTCACGTAGACGAGTGCGCAGCCGTTTGCGAGCAGTACTCGGTGACTTGTCGCATGGATCAACCGCATTAGATCGTGATGCGTGATCCACGTGACCAGAATGACGAAGAAGCTGAGCGCGAATGCGAAGTACGAAGGCCAGAGCGCGACGAGGCCAGTCCACAGACTGCCTTCGCCGCTCTCATGCGGAGGGCGGATCTCGAGGATCAGCAGAGTAATCGCGATGGCAAACACGCCATCGCTGAACGCTTCGATGCGGCTAGTGCCCTCGGTCAATGCGACCTCCTATTGGCCGTCTAACGGATCGCCACTACGCTGCGGCTGCGCGCATCGCCTTCTGGCAGTACCACTTCACCGCGCCCGACACAGCCGACGCGTCCGGCGCCTGGTGGCGACGCGACGAGTTCGCCAGCACCCAACCGATCGCCGGTCGCTCGAGCAACTAGCTTACGGCCGGAGTGCAATATAGAAGCAGCGCGTCGTGGCATCGCGCTGCGTCATCGCTGGGGGCGGACCGGCGGGAATGATGCTCGGACTGCTTCTGGCACGCGCCGGGATCGAGGTGCGGGTGTTCGAGAAGCACGCAGACTTCCTGCGTGACTTCCGCGGTGACACGATTCATCCCTCGACGCTCGAGGTCATCCACGAGCTCGGTCTGCTCGAGCGCTTTCTCACCCTCCCCCACCAGAAGGTTGTCGAGCTCGGCGCGCAGATCGGCAACGCCCGGCTGCTACTAGCAGACTTCGGGCACCTGCCGACGCGATGCCGCTTTCTGGCATTCATGCCGCAGTGGGACTTTCTGAACTTCCTTGCTCGGGAAGCCGCGCAGCTGCCGACATTTCGCCTCGAAATGGAGACGGAAGTGACGGGTATTATTGAAGCGGCTGATCGCGTCGTCGGAGTGCGGGTGGCGACGCCGCACGGCGAGCGTGAAGAGCCGGCAACGCTGGTGGTGGCGGCAGACGGTCGCCAGTCCGCAGTGCGTCAGGCCGCCGGATTACCCGTGATCGAGCTCGGCGCTCCGATCGACGTGCTCTGGTTTCGCCTACCGCGGTCTCCCGATAGTCCGGTCGAGACGATGGGGCGATTCAATACCGGCTCTATTTTCATCGCCATCAATCGCGGCGACTATTGGCAATGCGGCTACGTCATCGCCAAAGGTTCTTTCGAGCATATCCGTGCGCAGGGCCTCGACGCCTTCCGGGCGGCCGTTGCCACAGGCGCTCCCTTCGCCGTGGATCAGTTCGGCGTGTTGCGCAGCTGGGATGACGTGAACCTCCTGACGGTTCGCGTCGACCGCTTGACCACGTGGTATCGTGCGGGACTCTTGTGTATTGGCGACGCCGCTCATGCGATGTCGCCCATTGGCGGTGTCGGCATCAATCTCGCCATTCAAGACGCGGTCGCCGCCGCCAACGTGCTCGCCGAGCCGTTGCGCGACGGACGAGTAACCGTCGAGCATCTACGACGCGTGCAGCAGCGACGCGAGCTGCCGACGCGCGTCACGCAATGGTTCCAGGTGCAGGTCCAGCGTAACATCATCGCTCCGGTTCTGAGCAGCACTCGGCCGCTCACACCACCCCTGCCGCTGCGGCTCAGCGCACGCTTTCCCATTCTTCGCCGGATCCCGGCACGCATGATCGGACTCGGTATTCGCCCGGAACACATCCGGCTCCCACCGCCCGCTCTCATCGGATGATCACCTCCTGGGTCCGCGCGTCACTGTACCAACGCGCTTCCTGCTGGCGGTGATGGGAGAGTCGGTCTGGGAGATCTTCGAAAACACCGACCTCGTCATCAACCGGTATCGAGCAGCGACTATGACCGCGGCAGGAAACACCAGCGCCCTTTCAGAACGTCAGAGTAGAACTTCTATGTCGGCCAGCCGGCGCTGACGCGACTGCGCGGCGAATTCGAGGGCCTGATCGCGCACTTGGACCGCAACCGGAGTGCGGCGCTCGCCTGGCGACGGCGGCGCCCCCGGCGCGAGGAACGTGCAGGTCGCGATGGTCATCGGGCCGCTGAAGCTCGCAGCAGAGATCCCGGCGAACCTGACCGTGACGGTTGCATTCGCGGGAGAGAAATCCGGCCGCGATTGGTCGGTCACGGTGATCACAAAATCGCTCGCGACTGGCTGTGGGAGGCCCGACGAGTACGTGCACAGCGCAATATCGATCGGTCCCGTGAATCCTGCCGTGCTGACGATTGCCGTCGAGAGCGTGTCCTCGGCGTCCATGCAACGCCAAGACCCGCAAAAGCGTACCCCGGAGTTATCATGCCGTAGTCATTGGCTGCCCGGCGGAATGCGCGCTGGATGATTGATCGGTCTCTCTCGACCGGGCTTGGCGCACGTCGACGCGCCAGCCGAAGGCCCGCCGTTGGTTCGTGTCCACGGCTGGTGCTCCAACTTTCGCCATTGGGCAAGTCAGTGGCGGCTCATTGCAGGATCGCGAACAGGTCACTGCGCTGGTCCGTCCATAGCACCGGCTTCATGTCGTCACCCATCGCGGTCGCGGTTGCGAACGAGCGCAGTACGTCGTCACGGCGGCTGAGCAGCACCCAGTCGGAGCCCGCTTCTGCTTCCGTGGCACCATCGTTGGTCGATATCCGCGTGGCGGCGAGCTCGAGCTCGCGGGCCGCTCCGAGGACAACGCTCGCAAGTCGAAGGTGGCGATTGCTGACATGAACACCAATGACGCCGTTTGGCGCTACGTGGCGCAGATATACCTCGAACGCCTCGCGCGTCAGCAGGTGCGCGGGCACCGCGTCGCCGCTGAATGCATCGACGAGCAGCACGTCGAAGCTCAACGGCTCCGATCGCTCGAGGAGTAGGCGACCGTCACCGATCTCGACGTCGACCTCGCCGGGTGCCGACTCGAGAAAATCGAAATGTGCGCGCGCAAGCTTCTCCACTGCTTCATCGAGCTCGAAGAATCGATACACATCGGCCGGTCGCTGATACGCAGCAAGCGTGCCGGCGCCGAGTCCAATGACTCCGACCCGGAGGGAAGCCCTGGTTCGACCCATGGTATCGATGGCAATACCGGCGCCGCTGGTGCGTGCATAGTAGGTCGTCGGCTCATGCCGGCGCTCGGCGCTCGTGTACTGCAACCCATGCAACACGCCTCCATGATAGAGCGCGACGTAAGCAGAATTCTCGGTCACATCCTCGCCGCGAAGTACGCGTAACACACCGTAGAAGGTTCGAACGGAGACCGCGCTCGGCGGTCGTGTCCACAACGGTCGCGACTCCGCCCTGCCGACGAGCAACATCGCGCCCGCACCGATGAGGATCCCGGCGAAGCGAACTCCACGCGAGCGTCGCCCGAGCGCGCGCGCAATCATGGCCCATCCTGCGAGGGCGAAGATCGCGAGCGACAGCAGTGGGAGCTCGAAATAGTCAGAGAAAAGGATTGGGCAGATCAGTGCCACGAATACGCCGCCGAGCACGCCACCCGCTGAAATCGCGAGATAGTAGCGAGTGAGATCGGACGTGTGCGGGCGACGGCCGTACAACTCGCAGTGGCAAAAAAACGTCGCGGCGAAGAAAAACGCGAGGTACAGCGTGCTTCTTGCCTCGACGCCGTGAAGATACGCGAGCCACGGAATTCGCATGCCCAGCTCGACCGCCAAAAATCTCTGAAGCTCGGGTGCGAGCGCTAGCAGGGCAAGCAGCGCACAGGCCATGAAGGGCACGAGCAGGCGCGGGTACACATCGTCGCCCGAGAACGCCATGGCGAAGCTCAAGAGGTAAAGCGCTAGAGGTGCGATCCAAAGAAACGGCACGACCGTGAGCTCACGGCAGACGTGCTCGGTCACCGCCATCAGCAACGCCGAGGTCAACGCCGGCAGCACGATCCACGCGATGGAGGCAGCATCCGCCGGGGCGTTCGGGCGTGGTGTCGCCGGCACGCGGCCGGCCAAACGCAGACCCAGGCCGACGTAGAGCAGCGCAAAGAGGGCGAACGCCAGCGACCACATCCGAAGCTGTGCTTCGACCGTGAAGCGCGCCTCCAAAAAAAATGGATAGGAGAGCAGTGCCGCCAGGGCGGCTACGTTGGAGACGGCGTACAGACGGTAGGTCGTCGCGCCGCCACCCGCCGCCGCATGCCACCGCTGGAGAGTCGGTGCCGCCGTTGCGACGAACAGAAACGGCAACCCGACTGCTCGTCCCAAAGTGACGAGGATCGATGCCGCCTCGTGTGTTGAAGGAGTGCTCTGCGCGCTCGGATCCACTGGAAGCGTGAGGCCGGCCGCGACGGCCAAGAGCATCAGCGTGCGAACATCCCATCGCGGCGAGCGCGCCGCGACGTGCGCCAACGCGTAGCCGGCGAGCAACACCAGCTGGAAGAACACCAGGCAGGCGTTCCAAACGGACGCGCTACCGCCGAACTTCGGCAGCAACGCCTTGCTCACGATCGGTTGGACCTGAAAGAGAAGAAAGGCGCTCGCACCCGTCGCGAGCACACACGCGAGCGCGGCCTTTGGAGACTCCGTCTCCCTGCATGCGAGTGAGTCGCCCTGACTCACTCGCGGCAGGGACACGTCGGTTACTTCACGCAGGAGCAGTTCACCTGCTTGTGCTTGTTGACAACCGTGGTGCAGATCCCCGCTCTCTTCGTGCCGACACGGCCGCAAGAAGCGCCTGGGGTGACACAGCCGCCGTCCGAGAACGCCTCGCATTTTATCGACGCCGCGAGCTGCACGGGCTCGCCGGCGCCGGTGACCGCGCCGCAGCTATGGTCAACCGTATGGCCGCTGCGAACGAGAGCCTCTTCGCTGACAGCCCTTCGGGAGGCATTGCTCGCGCTACTGAACGCGACGCCCGCGGCGAGTATCGCCGCGAGGACGACGGGAAAAGCGAAACGTTTCATGGGAAATCCTCCTTCCCCCGAGGGGGCTCACGACAAGCGTTCCACGACGTTTGAACTCTGACAATAGCCGGAGCGAGTGTCCGTGATGGATTTCTCCCTGGTGGGGGGTTGGGACTTTCCCTTAGCACCGGCTCGCGACGAGTGTCTGAGGTAACGGACCGCCCCGCCGCGCCTCACGGCACTACGACGGTCATAGCGAACGTCACTCGCGGCAAGACAAAGCGTCGACCGCGGGGCTCACGCTGCAGCTCTCGGGGGTGAATCGGAGTCGATCTCCCGATCGTCGTCTCCGACGCGGGAGCGCTCGTCGGCGTCTACGGCATCGCGGATCTACGACGTACGATCGACGCGTTCTTTGCTGTCGCGTTCTCGCGCTTGCCCGACGGCGTCGGGTGGCACCATGCGGGAAATGTTCGAGGTCACGCTGGTCGGTCGCGAGCGCTGCAAACGGGCGGGCGTGAAACGCCAGTGCGTCCGGCTCGAGGTGGTCAGTTATCCCGAGTCCGGCGTGCTTCGCGACTCGTCGGAAGAGAACACTCAAAAGATATTGCCGGCGTTCGCAGGGTCCGCTGCTTCCGAGCCGGTGTGGCTCGAGATCGGAATCGTAGAGCGGCCTACGCTACTGACCGAGATCGACACCCTGATCCCGCACGCGCGCTACTCGAAGCGCAGCATGCGAGGGAAAATTCGTCTACCAGACGGCAACATCGTGCCGCTCGAGGAGACGACAGTGGCTGAGCGCAAGTACGCGTATGAGTGACGAACTCAGAGCAGCTTTACGATGGCCGAGACCACACTGACCGCGGCGACCGTGACGGTGCCGAGCCGGACCGTCAAGCGGCGCTCGAGGTCCGCGAGGCGGGCGTCCGAGCGCGTGTCCATCTGAGTGAAGCGCCCGTCCATGCGAGTCTCGAGCTCTCGGAACTGGTGCGCCACGGACGCGAAGCGCGCATCCATGCGAATCTCCAGCTCCTGGAGATCGCGCTTGGCGGCCAGGAATCCAGCGTCGACATGTACACGGAGCTCGATCATCTCCTCCTTGGTCACAAGCGTGTCCGTCATCGCGGCCGCGAGCGCCTCGGCCTGACCTTCGGCCTGGACCTCACTGAAGCCAGCTTCACGCAGCCGCCGGGCGTAGGCAAGGGTGTCTAGGGCAATCGCCATGCGCGGACGATCGCGCGCCCAGCAACGCCGGTCAATGACGTTCGATGAATGGTAAAGGTCCGCTCGAATCCGAGATCGCCCATAGCGGCCATGGGTGTCGCTCGGTCGTTCGGCGACGACTGCCCCAAGCCGACCGAGTTCGGCACCATCGGCGAGAACTGGGAGCGAGAAGGACCCGGCTGGCGCGTCGACGTGCGCTACACGGTCCCTCACAACATCGTCGCACCGCGCGAGCACATGCAGGTGTTGCGCCCGTTGCTGCCGGGCAAGTATTCACCACTACAGCCGAACGGTGACCGACTTCAGAGCGTCTACCTCGCCGAGGTATCGCGCGCATTCGCCGAGACGCTGGCCGGCCTCATCGGCATCGAGGCTCGCCAGTTCGTTCAGGCTGTCGGCGAAGGACGCCCCGAAGAGTTGATCGTCGCGCCGGCGCGCGGGATCGACGAGTGGGAAGACAAGATTCAGCGTTCGCTCGAGACCAGCGACTTGACCGAGACGGAGCGGATGGCGATCGTCCAAGCGCGACGTGGCCAGGGGCTCTTCAAGCAACGAGTGCTCCAGTTCGAGCGTGCGTGCCGAGTCACGCGCGTCGACAACGTCGCGCATCTCGTCGGGAGCCACATCAAACCTTGGCGTGACGCGGGGAATGCGGAGCGGCTTGGCGGTGCCAACGGGCTGTTGCTCACACCATCGATCAACCACCTGTTCGATCGGGGGTTCACCTCGTTCAAGGACGACGGGGGACTACTGATATCGCCCGTCGCGGATCGAAGGTCGCTCGAGAAGATGGGGGGCAGGATCGGATCCTCCGGTCGCGCACGGCAGCCGCGACGATCTCGGCTTGCCATAGATGTAGTCACCGTTCTCCGAACGGTCACCGTTGCTCGCGGCCCCTCCGGCCGGCGCTCAAGTTCCCGGGCAGCTCTCGTTGTCCGACATGTCGTCCCCGAGGTCGCAATCCGTCGCGATCGCATCCGCGAGGTTCGCGTAGAGACAGAGCCGACACTTGGCGCGCGCCGTGATGCACGCATCGAAAGCCAGGAAATCCACCGCTCCCGTGCACACGCCCGGAAACGCCGAGTCGAGATTCGTGTCCGCGCACGCCTTCGCGGACGCGATCTTCCATTTCGACCAGACTTTGCCGACGCCCCCAAGGCCGCCGTCGAGCAGGCAGTCTTCGATGCCGGTCTCGTTGGTGATCGAACCGTCCGCCAACCCCCTCTTCTTGCAAGCGGCGAACCCCTTGAGCGCCACGTTTGCGAGCTGTACGAAGCTGCGCGAAACACTCGCCTGACAGCGTGCGGCCGCGGGGTCGATGTTGCCGTCGACGATCGCGGGATCGGCCGGCGAGGCGAAGAGGTCCGTGAAGTGATCACGCGCCTGCTCGATCGCCGCCGCGACCACGGTCGGCGCATCGGTCGCTCCGAAGGGCGGCGGCGCGGTGCACCTCTCGTGCGCGCCTATCACCTTGTCGGTCGCGGACGCGACCTTGCCCTCGAGATCATCGTTGATGCAGTCGTCGACGGTTCCCACGAGCACGCCCTTCCCGCGCAGCTTCACGCAACGCTCGTTTTCCTTGACTTGGGCGACGAAGAGCTTGGCGCCGGCTTTGTTGAGCCCGGTGATGCATCGCTGGTCGTTCTTCAAGACTTGGCCTTGCACGCCGGAGGGCGAAACGGCGAGAAGCACGATCGTCAGCAAGGTCGTTGTTCGCATGGGGCGCCTCCCTTCCTCGACAGGCTGGTGATAGTCCCAATCCACGATGCCCGTATCATCCGGCTCCGATCTATCGCAAGGGGTTTCGTCGTCGAGCTCGTCGATGCCGCCCCAGATCGCGCACGCGTAGAGAGAAAGACGGCCGGCGAGCCGGTGCTCGGATCCCAACATTGTCCTCGTCAAGCGGGGACGCGCTAACTACGTACCGTAAACGCGCACCGTTCGGCGCGGTCGATCACCAAATCTGCGAAACGATCGAGCGCCACGTCGTCGAGGCCCGGTATCCGAAGAGAGATGGCGACGTCGAGAGCCGAAGCCTTCATCGCGTCAGCAATCTCTCGCACGCGACGACGAACGAGTGGGAGTCCAAGTCCCGCCTCATTGGCAAACGTCGCCCAACCCTTCGCGTCCATGTCGCGCAGCGTCCCGCGCTTCCCGATCTTCATCGCAAGGTCGGGCGATAGCTCAGGGTACGCCACTGTGGCGAGTAGATCGTAAAGCGGAGCGAGTCGCGCATCTCCGTCCGAGTACAGAATCGCAAAATTCTTGCCGTGGGCATCGGCGTTTCCGGCGATCAAGTTGAAGATCGTCGCATCGAGCAGTCTGAGCACATCGACCGCGGGGCGGGTTGCAATCCGTCGAAGGAGTGCAAAACAGTCCGCGAGAGTGGGTCCACCTTCGCGCGCATACTTGGTTTCTGGTGCCACCCCCAACGCCTGACAAAAATCCTCCTGGTGAAGCCGACGCACGACTCCGTTCGCCGTCGCAACCCGGTCATAGCGGCGAACGAGCAAAAACGAGCGATCACGGACGACGCGCGATTCGACCTCGGCGACGTCGAGTCCGATCGCAGCTGCCAGTCGCATAACGAACGCTTCGTTCTCGGTCGTTGCCGGGAAGCGGGGAATTGGGGGTTTGACGATGTGCGTGGTTGGCTGTCCAGGTAACGGCAGCGCGATCGCACCACGCACCAGCACTACCGGAACCTTGGATTGCGCGCCCGCTAGCGAGAGCCTGAGCCCCTCTTCACCGGCAAGCAGCGGGCGCACGGGCAGTGCGTCGAGTATTCGGACGATCCCGGCGTCATCAAGCGGCCGCGGGTTGAAGTCGGTGGCGGGAGTTGCGGGCGCCTTCCCGGGAGGAAGCAGTTGCAACGCGCCCGCGACGTCACCACCGAGGCGGTCGAGAAGTGCGAAATCGTTGGCGGGTGACACACCAAGTGCTTGCGCGGCAGCCTCGCGCTGGGCCTCCTCTGGCAAGAATCCCGCAAAAAAGGGGCGGCACTCGCGACGCGAGAACGGGTCAGCACGTTTCGATAATGACGCCGAGAGTGCTGGTGCCGACGCGTCGGTGAGCCACGTCTCGGCGTATGTAAATCCTAGCTCGCCATGTCTGTCCTGGGTCAGATGGCCGACAAACCGTTCCTCCCACCACACATCGAGAGTGCGTGTCATGGCTTGCGCTCCGTCGGGGCGCCACTCGGGGACCTGATATCAATCGAGCAACCGAGCGCTCGTAGGACGTCCAGAGTCTTACCGATCTGCGCGGTGGGCTTGCCGGCTTCGAGGTCGACCAGGAAGCGGAGGCCAACGCCGGCAGCGCCGGCGAGGTCCTGCTGCTTAAGATGTTGGGCCTTCCGGGTGGTCCGGACGAGGGTGCCGATATCTGCAGGGGTCAGTGAGCGGTTTTCCATAGTATTTTCCCGATCGGTAAAATATCGCCCAATTTCCTCGAAGTCCAACGAAAAATTCCCGATCGGGAACTTCTAGATAGATCCTCTGGAAAATGGACCTAAAAATTCCCGATCAGGAAAATGGGCACAAAATTGTCCGTGATTGACGCGCGGTCAAGCAGCCCCAGAAAAGTCGGGTTACTGCATCGTGACGCCGCGCGAGCACATGCAGGTGCTGCGCCCGTTGCTGCCGGACAAGTATGCCCAGGGGAGTTGATCGTCGCGCCGGCGCGCGGCATCGACGAGTGGGAAGACAAGATTCAGCGTTCGCTCGAGACCAGCGACATACCGGAGACGGAGCGGACGGCGATCGTTCAAGCGCATCGCGGCCAAGGCCTTTTCAAGCAACGAGTGCTGCAATTCGAGCGTGCGTGCCGAGTGACGCGCGTCGACAACCTCGTGCATCTGGTCGGAAGCCACATCAAGCCGTGGCGCGACGCCGGGAATGCGGAGCGCCTCGACGGCGCGAACGGGCTGTTGCTCACCCCGTCGATCGATCACTTGTTCGATCGCGGGTTCATCTCGTTCAAGAATGATGGCGAACTACTGATCTCGCCGGTCGCGGATCGAGGATCGCTCGAGAAGATGGGGGTTCGCGGTGAGGGCAACGTCGGTGGGTTCAGCCGAGAGCAGCTGCCCTACCTCGAGTTTCATCGAGACGCGGTGTTTCTGCAGGCGAGGCCACGCATGGATCGATAGGCGGCGTGGGCACCTCGGTGACACTCGCGAGTCCATGCTGCCTGAGTCATTGACGGGGCCGGGCCGGGGCCTCGAAGCTCACCGCGATGCTCCCCGGCGACCCGATAGTCACGACGCTCGCGCGGTGGTACCGTCGCTCTCGCGAGCGATGCTGCAATTCCGCAACGAAACGCACGAGTCGAACCCGGCGCTCACGTGTCTCACGCTGGCGCGGACTCTCGTAGAGCACCCTCGTGCCTACGATCAGCGCGTTCTTCGGCATCACGATTCAAATGTTCTGGCGCGATCACGGCCCGCCGCACTTTCACGCGGTTTATGGCGAGCACGAAGCGATCGTCGACATTCGTTCGCTGCGCGTCACTCGAGGCGCGCTGCCACTACGAGCGTTGTGGCTCGTTCGCGAATGGGCGAGCGCTCATCGTGAGGACCTGTTGGAGGATTGGGACCTATGCGTGGAGATGAAGAGCCCAAAACCCATCCGACCCTTGGAGCGAATCCGCCGCTCAGTTCCAGCGCGCCGTGGCGACTGGCGTCGGCTACCGTGCTTTCCGGCCTGCGCATACGCGTGTCGTTCGTCGACGCCACCGAGGGGGAGATTCATCTAGAGCAGTTCATCCGCTCGCCGCGAGTCACGGGCACACCGTTCGAGCCGCTCCGAGACCCTGATCTGTTCGCCCAAGCGCGCGTCGTCGGGGGTGTGCTGTGTTGGCCGAACGGCGCCGACCTCGCTCCCGACGCGATGTACGATGCCATTCGAGCGACGGGGACCTGGGTCGTGGAGGCGTGAGCTTCCGGCTGCGGGTAGGCACCTAGCCGACTGTCTTGGCTCAAGTATCAAACTCGCGCCACGTGAGAAAAGTACGTCAGGCAGCGCCCAGCAGGTCGGCGAGTTCCCCGAAGCTGTTGACGGCAATGTCGGGCCGGAAGTCGGCGGCGCCGATCGCTGCATGACAAAGCGTCGACCGCGGGGCTCACGCTGCAGCGCGCTCGGGTCGGCGAGCTTCGTTCACTCAGCCCATGCGGTGAAGTGCACAGAGCTTGTTGCCGGACGGGTCGCGCAAATACGCGAGGTACATCTTTCCAATGCTGCCTTCACGTACTCCCGGAGGATCCTCGCAGGTGGTTCCGCCGTTAGCGACTCCGGCCGCGTGCCATGCGTCCACGGTAGCAGGGTTCGCGACGGCGAAACCGACCGTGCCGCCGTTGGCGGCCGTGGCGGGAGCTCCGTTGATTGGCTTGGTGACTCCGAAGGTGCCGGTCGGAGACCTGTAGAAGACACGTCCCTTGTCGTCGGTGAAGCCCGCCGGCATTCCGAGCGTGCCGAGGATGGCATCTTTCGTGGATCGTTGAACCCGATCAATCCTGGCGGTCGCCAATCGAACCGGACGTGGCGAACTCACCGAGGGGCGTGGACGACGGTGGGGAGTCGCGGTCAGCCGAGCTTGGGGATGATTCCTAAAATCAGCACGGCAGCCACGCAAATGAATACGAAGTTCCTGGTCAGGCGCCGCTCGAACGTTCGGAGCGCCTCGTCGAGGTCCTTTTCGAATCGATCGAACGATGCATCGATCCGAGAAACCCAGGGGTTGCTCGAAGGACTCGAGCCGTATGGATCACGATGGCCTCTCGCGTGGTCATTGACGCCGTTGTCCAGTGCGGCTAGAGCGAGATCTCGAGCGGTTTCGCTTTCAATGCGCTGATACGCTGCACTGAGAACCCCAGCACATTGCCTGCTTCGTCGACCTTCTCCATCACCTGGTCGTTCTCGGTTTCGCGAAAGAAACCCGGACGCTGATCGAAGATCACCTCGAGGTAGTCGCCTTCGGGATCGTACCAAACGGTCAGTTTTCGCTCGGCCATAGCAACACTCCTCGCTTCACGCGGTCGGTCAGGTACGCGGTGAGAACGAATGCATCGTGGCGACCGAGCTTGACGACGACGCAAACGTATTTCCTTCCGACCATCGTCCGCTCGTAGAGCCGATAGTACAGCCGAACGCTCGGATCGCCAACGGATTCGACGACCAACTCGGGATACAGCAACGCCTCCCCAATCGCCTGCGGCATGCGAGCCATCTCCGGATGCTCGAGAATGTGGGCGTAGCGCTCCTTCGAAAGCCCGATCCTCCTGCCCTCATGGTCGAAAAGCGCGCGCATGGTCGACCAGGCGAACGCTCCGACAGGAGGCCCTTGCGACGCAATGACACGCTGGTCATGCTTCGCCGCTAGATGCGCTTCTGGTGGGCCAATCAGAACCGGCTTTTCTTACGACTTTGGCCCGCAGGAATTCGGCGACGGGTATCTTTGGTCGCCCAAGCGCAACAAGAACGCTGCGTTCAATCGAACGCTACGCACCACGCGGCGCATGGTTTTCTTCTCGCCTGGCCGACTACGGAGTGCTGCCAGGATCCGCCGGGTCGCTACCGCCGTCGATTTCGTCGCGGTCGAAGTATCCGTCCTCGTCGCGATCGACGCCCAACCGAAGGCCGGACCCCGGCGGCTGACACGTGTACGTGAGCTCCTGGCCCGCAATCGCAGCGAGCGCTCGCAGTGACGCATCGCTGAGCGGCGCCTCCGCCGCGCGATCGCTCTGGAAGTCGTTCGTTGCGGGTCGATAGTGCCAACCACGCGCTTCCCCTGCCACGGTTCCCTTGGCTACGACGTCGCACTCCGCCAACGGCTGCTCGGCGCGAACGATCATCAGGTCGAGGCGCGTGTCGGGCGTATCGAAGCACGGCGTCGGGACTTCGCAGCTCCCTATTCCGCTCTTGAACCGTTCGCCATCGCTGCCGTCTTCCCCTTCAAAGCCGGTGCAGCGCACGCAGAGACCAACGCCACCGCTTTTCAGGAACGCCGACACGATTCCTTGTCCGAGGCCGTTCTCGAGATCGAAGTCGAGCACCGTCGGACCCTTGCCCTGCAACATGACCTTGATCTTGCTGTCGTTCTTCCAGAGCACCGACTTCGCTGTGCCGTCGTCGAGCTCCTTGTCCTTGTAGCGGTAGATCGCGTGGCCGGAGCCCGTCGTGGTCAGCGACCAGTTCTGGCAGGCGAGACCCGTCGAGTGCGCTTGGCCGGTCGTGCTGGCCACGACGAAGCGCGCCTTGACGGTGCCGACCGGGTCGCCGTTGCAACGCGGATCGTCGGGGCTCTCGGGGACGGGCGTGGGAATCCCGTCGAATTCATTGTCACCGATCGAGGCCTGCATCGACACACGGCGCTTCGCCTCGTTGTCGTCGTCCGAGTCACGCAGTTGGAGCTGCTTCGGATTGAGCGCGACACCCGCGTCGCCCGCGACGCCCCGCAACGTCGCCTGTTGGCCGACGATCGGGGCCAGGTTGCTGTCGAACGCCAGCATGAAGGCCTCGATCTTGCGCCTGAGCTCATCGCCTGCAGCACCGTTGGGAATCCCGCCTGGGTTCGGAATGGGAAAGCCGCCGGGATTGTTCTGATTGAACACCGTCGAGTCGTGGAAACGGAAGAGCGTGTCGGTGCTGCCGTCGTGCAGGAAGCCGAAACCGCGCACCTGCGGCCCCTTGTGAGCACTGTCACCGCGATTGAAGAACGCGACGTCCGGCATGCCGAACATCCCCACCTTTTGATACATGTTTCTGAGATGGGGGATCTTCATCAGCTGCGGCTCGAACTCGAAGCTCGAGAACCCGTCGCTGCCGAAGTGCCCGGCCGTTGGATTCAGCACGTGGCAACCATTGCATGACTGGAAGACGTCCGACGGGAACGAGTTCATGAAGAAGTCACGGCCGGCTTCCTCGTCGGCGTCGAGCGAGTTGTCGAGCGCGCGCACGGGGTTCGGGGGATAGCGCACCGCGAGGATGAACGCCGCGAAGGCCTCCATGTCGAGATCCGGAATCGGGCCTCCGAGCCCGATCAGTCCGTCGAATGCGCCGTTGAATTTGAGGAAGGCCTCCGTTTCATCGAGCGCGTCGCCGCCGGGGTCGTTGCCGCCGGTGCGGTCGCCGCGCCAATGCATGGGACCGTGGGCCGCCATTCCACGGAGACTCTGCGTCGCCATGGGACCTTTCATCGGATGGTGGTCGGGGAAGGACATTCCGATCGGGTCGACGACACGGAACGGGTTCGGATTGTTCAGCACCGAGTCGTCGGGATTGCCGAGATCCCAACCGAGCGAGTCGAAGTCGCCGAATATGTGGCACGACGCGCACGAGGCCTCGCCGTTGCTCGACGTCATCGTCGCGTCGTAGAGAAAAGGCCGCCCCTCCACGACCTCCGGCGGCTCGGGGTTGTGCAACAGCTGGTGATCGACCTCGCCTCCTACCATCGTGTCGACCACCGACACCGCGTTGTCGAATCGCGTGAGCACGTAGAGACGGTTGTGCGCCTCGTCGAGCACGAGCCCGCTCGGGCCGCCGGCGCTGAGCGTGATGTGGTCGGCCGAGTCGGGCACGAACGTGTCGTTGCTGAGCGCGGTCGCGTCGAACACGCCGATCTTCGCCGAGCCGAACGCCGCGACGTAGAGCGTCGTTCCGTCGCCCGTGACGGCCATCCCGTTCGGCGTCGCGAGGCTCTTGGCAAGGTCGCGCGGCGGACTGGGCACGACGGTGTAGTCGAGGTGCTTGTTCAAATGTCGCGGTGCCACGCTCGACCCGTCGATCACCGTGATCCGCGCTTCGTGCAGGTGTCCGCGCACGGTGGTGCCGCCGAACAAGCCGGCGTAGAGACCAGGCCCCTCGAAGCGAGCCTCATTGCGCGCTTCCGTATTGCTCACGTAGACGCGTGAAGAGTCGGTCGGGTCGACGACCATGTTGAAGAGCACCGTGCCGATCCCCGCACGGAATCCGGCGGCGCCCGCTAGCTGCACCGGAGGCGACGCCGATGCGTCGATGACGAACACGTCCTCGTCGGGAAGGTCGAAGCGCACCGCCGTGCTCCAGTTGCGGCCCAGCTCGTCGTTCCATTCGTCGCTCGATGAATCGTAGCGGACGATGAGACCTGTCTCCGGGCGAAGCACGCCGTCGAAATTCGTCTCCGGCGGCGGGAGCCCGCCCGGAATCTGCGTGCCGAACACGCTGCAGGGACCCGAGGGCGTCGCATCGATGGTGCTGTCGTTGCACACCGCGCCTTCGTTGACGGTCGTGGTCTGGTTGCCGGAGTGGAACACGGCGGCGTAGACCCGAGTCCCGTCGGCGCTCGCAGCAAGTGCGCGTGGCGTATCACCGAACAGCTCGAGGATCGCGAGCGGCGTGCCGCCTAGCGTGTCGTCGAGTGCCGTGGCGTCGAAGACCCAGACGAGCGCCCGCGGCATCCCCGCACGCGTCAACGCCGCCGGCAGATCCGGCGGAAGGTTCTGACCACGCCGCGCCGTAGTCACGAACGCGCGCGTGCCGCCCGGTCCCGCGAACACGATATCGCGCGGCTCGTCGCCGACGAGCAACGTGCGCACCACGCGCGCCGGTGTCACGGAAACATCGATGATGCTCACGCTGTCGGACAAATGGTTGACGACCCACACCTCGCCGTCGGTCCGCGCAGCCACCGCCACGGGTTCGAGCCCCACCGGCACCGAGCCCGAATGCGTGATGCCGCCGACGTCGACGTCGAAGATCTCCAGCTGATTGTCCGGTGTGTTGACGACGTAGAGCTTGTCCCCGCTCGGCGAGAGCGCGAGCGGTCGAACTTGCCCGCTCTCGAATGTGGTGAACGAGGCGAGCACGGAGCTGCTTGCGAATAGCAGACCGAGCATCGCCAGGAATGGGACGACCCCTCTATGGTGGCTCATGCGGTCGACTTTCCGCCCGCGGTCCGCCTCATGTCAAGATCGAAGAGCGCGTGTGCGCATCCGAGCCCCCCGACATGGGGAGCGAGGCGCGACAGGCGGACGGATCCGTCCATAGCGTCAGGAGCGCTCGCCTGCCAAGCTGCGTCCCGCTCGAGAAAGGGGGGATCCGAATGTCATTCCGATGGATTGCCACCGTGGCGGCTGCGCTCGTAGTGAGCACGACGCCGGCGTCGGCGCAGCATCTCGAACCGGCGAGGGCGCACCGAGTGGTGTTTCCGCTCGTCAATACGTTCGCGCCGTGCACCCTGCCGAATACCGTGAACTCCGACGGTCGCGATGCGTGCAAGCCTCCGACACCCGCACATGCATGTGCGCTGAGCGAAACTGGCAGAGGAAAGGTCACCATCGCCGCCGCTAAGCAGGATCTCATGGTTGCAGCTTCCGCGAAGGGCCTGACGGCCGCGTGCGACGGTCTTCAACTGTGTGTGACCATGTCGTTCCATGCGACCGGCAACGATTGTGCGGGTGAATCCTGCACGGCCGTCGAGCTGGGTGGGACCGGCCCCGCGTGCTGCGTCGTGAGCAACGGCACTTGCGAGATCAAGAGCACGTCGATGTTCGACGGCACGCTCATACCCGCAAACAACACGGGGCTCGAAGTCACGAGCTGCGGCTTGGCCTACGCCAGCCCTTACTACGGGACGGTCATGTCCTGCGGAATCTTGTTCAGGTAAGCGATACTTCGCGTTCGCCTACGGCGAGCAAGCTGCCGGTCCCCCGGGTCCGAACGTACCGCAACACGTCTCCGGTATCCGAGCTGTGCTCAACGATCCGTCATCGCATCGTGTCACGCCCCAAATCACGCCCGTGAGATCGGCGCCAGCGATATAGACGAATCTCAGATCGACGCCGGTCAAGTTGGCTCCGCTCAAATCGGCAAGATCGAAGTCGGTAGCGAAGGTGTTCGCGTCGGTCAGGTCGGCCCCACTCAGGTCCGCACCGGCGAATCGCACGCCACTCAATCCTGCTCGGGTGAAATTCACCCCGACAAGGCTCGTTCCGGCGAAGGATGCAAAGCCGAACGACGACTCGGTCAGGTTCAGACCGTCGAGATTCATTCCGTCGAAAACCGGATCCAGGAGCGATGCCGTTGGGCCGAGCAGCGTGCCGCTCACGCAAACCCACTCGGGCGGCAAGCCGATCGGACACGTCGGGAGCCTCGCACTGCTGATGTGACGAAACGAGCTCGTGCTGAAATCCACGCCCGCGAGGTTTGCATCGTCGAAATAGGCGCCGTCCAATTCGGTGCCGCTGAAGTCCGCTCCGACGAGGGATGCGTTCTGAAAGCTGGAAGCCGAACCGAAGTGCGCATCCGCCAATGTCGCGCCGTCGAGATTCGCCGACAAGAAACTCACTCCACCTTCGCCTTGCACCCTCGAAAGGTTTGCGCCGCGCAACGAGGCTGCGCCGAAATCCGTGTTGTCGAAGATCGCGTCCCGAAGGTCGGCGCCGTCCAAATTCGCGTTCTCGAGACTCACGGATGAGAGATCCGAGCCTGACAGGTCGGCGCCTACAAGGTCTGCGCCGAAAAGATCGACGGCGCCGAACGTCACCCCACTCAGTCGTGCGCCCGTAAGCTGCGAGCACGCCGTCGAAACGGCGTATACGACGTCCCACGTGTGAGGAGTTTCGCAGAACTCGCCGAATCGATCATTGCCGGCGTATAAACTGAGTACGAGATCGGAGTGACACCGCCGGTAAAGATCTTCGGTCTGCAGCAGTTGTTCCTCGCGCTCGCTCGCTTCACAGCGGACATACTTCGCTAGGAATCGCCTTCGAGTATCGGCGCAGCGTCTTTGCGCCATGTAGACCGGCGGCTGAGGCAGGAGAATTCGCTCGATCGATTCGTCCGCCGCTTCGACGCGCAGGCGTAGAGTCGATAGGTCCATCGTCGGATCGGGGCAGCCGCCAGGGCGTCGCTCCGCTCTCGCGAACGCCGCTGCCAGCTTTCGCTCGCACGTGGCGAAGTCCAGGGTCGCGCTCGGTACCGTCTTGCTACGCTCGCGAGCGCGACATCGATAGTACTGTGCCGCCGCGAGATTCTTGGCGGCAACGCACGCGTTGCCGGTCGGTGCTTGCGCCATGGCATCGATCGCATGGTAGCCGACGAAGACGAGCGCCATCGCGAGCGATCGCGTCGAGTTTGATGCTCGGCTCGAGCAACGCCGCGCCCTACGGTGCGTCCAGATTTCCAAATCCCCCCCTCCAACGAAAATCGTCGACGATTGTATCTTTCGCGCCAAGGCCGAGGGAAGCGTTGGTCAACGACGGCAGTCGAGCGCCGTCCCCGAGCTGCTGAATTCGCACTCGGGCTCGACGAACTGCAACTCGCGACACAACCCCTCGCTCATCGAGACGCTGCCGATCTCGATCGCTACCCGTAGGGGCATAGCGTCCGGCGTGGCCGGATAGGACGCGTCCTTACCCGTGACTGTGAAGGCCCGAACTCCGTTTGGCGTTTGCCCCTTCATTCGGAGCTTGCGGATCCCGCCTGGGGGTGTCGCCGTCTTGTCCAGGTAGATCCAGTTCGCGTTCAAAGCGCTCGACTTCCAGCCGGCGGTGCCGGCGCCGCCGAAGTCGCCGGGCGGTAGATTTACGTCGACGACTGTCGTGCCGTCCGTGCTCGACAACCTGAAACGCGCTCCGTGAAGATCGGGCCGGACTTGTCCACCCGGTGGGAAGTCCGCCGCAAGCTTCCCGCGCAACGACAATCGATCGTTGCTCGGGTCCGGATCGAGGTGGATCCGCTTCAAAACCAAACGCAGTGACTCGTCGACGTTCGGGTTCTGTTCGGGATCGACGCAGAGGTCGCAGGCATCGGGGATCGCATCGAGATCGATGTCTTGAGCATCGTCACCGAGCGTGCACCGATCGCAAGGGTCGCCCACGCTGTCGCCATCGCCGTCTTCCTGCCCCGTGTTCGCGATCGTCGCGCAGTTGTCGACGTCGCCACAGACGTCGTCCGCGTCCATGTCGTTGTCGGGATCACTCGGACACTCGTCGCATGCGTCGGGAATCGCGTCGTCGTCACCATCCGCAAGATCGTCGAAACCCAGGCACGAATCGCAGACATCACCCACCGTGTCGCCGTCCGCGTCCTGTTGGCCTGCGTTCGCCATCAAGGGACAGTTGTCGACGTCGGCGCAGAAGCCATCGCTATCCGCGTCGTCGAGGGCATCGTTCGGGCACGAGTCCTCGTAACCGCAAACGGTATCCAGGTCGGCATCGCTGCAGAGATAGCGCGCGAACACGCCGGATCCGTCACCGTCGTCGTCGAAGCGCGACCACGCGACTAGGTACCTCTCGTTTCCGACGCACGCGATGGATTCCTTCGTCACTACGGCGTCGGTGGCACCACTGACCGAGACTTCGGCAGATTCGGGATCAGCTGCGAGATCGAACGGTCTCGCAAGCGTGCCATTGCCGGGGCCGCCGTTGGAGAGCGAGTGCTCCCAGACCACCACGAAGCCGTCGTCATCCGCTGCGACGTCGGCCCCGAAGCGCCCGTCGAAGTCCTCGGACACGCCGTTGGCATATGAGAACCCGGCAACGGTACCGTTCGGATTGTACCGGAGCACGGCAACACGGCCCTGGTCGAACCAAGTCACCATCTCGAAATTGGACGCGATGTACCCGCGGCTCCAAGCCACGACGAACCCGCCGCCGCTGTCGTGCGACACGTCCGGCCCGACCACCCAGCCGTACTCGTAGGGATATCCGCTCGGTGCGGCATCGACGAGGAACTGGCCGGCCAAAGGAGCACCCGACGCGTCGTAGCGACGCGCTCGAATGGCGTTCGCCGTGCTGCTCACGGCAAGCGGATCCGTGAGGCTGGCCCACGCGACGACGAAGCTGCCGTCGGGAGCAGCGGAGACGCTGCTCCTGGCTTGATTGCCGGTAGTGGAAGTATTGACGAGGAACTCGGAACCTACCGGCACGCCTAGCGAGTCGAAGCGCTGACCGTAAACCCCACTGCCGTTACCGTCCTGGCCGGGCGCGATTCCAACCCCCGTCCATGTGACGACGAAGCTGTCGTCGTCGAAGCACGCAACCTTCGGGAAGAGCTGCTCTCCGGTGGTGTAGGTATTGACGAGCGTCTCGGCGCCAACGGTTGCGCCGGACGAATCGTATATTTGGGCGAACACACCGACGTCCTCACCACTGCCAAAGCCGCTCCACGCAACGACCGAGCGCCCCGACGCGTTCATGCAAACCGACGGAAACGCCTGCGAGCTCGCCATCGTGGCATTGACGAGCTCATCGCCGCCAGTCGGTGAGCCCAACTCGTCGTAGCGCCTTCGGTAGACGCCGTTGTCATCGCCGTCTTGGCCTTCGGACATCCAGACGACGACGCACCGCCCGTCACCAGAGCAAGCGACGTCGGGGTATCCTTGGTTGCCCGTCGTATACACGTTGACGGCGAGCTGCGGGCCTTCGAGCTGCAACGGTTGCGCGTCGGCGCTCGTGGCGCAGGCGAGAACGAGGCCGATCGATAGTGTTGCGGCGCGTCGCACGATCCCCCGGGAAGCCGACCGCATCAGCGGCCCCCTGCCCCATTCGTACGTACCACCGCCCGAGTTGGCCCGTCAATGGAGTCTCGGAGATTCGGAAAATCGTCGGAGTGTGCGACGAGCGCAGCATGCGCCATGCTCGCTTGGAGCAGGAGCAGCGCGGCGAGCAGCAGGTGTCTCACGAAAGCAGCTGCGCCTGCGACCGACGCGAGCCACCGCGAGAGCGAGAAACGGGGCACGTGGCAGCTGCTACAGCAGTTTCACCAACGCCGATACCGCCGCGATCCCTGCCAGCATGCGGACCGTGACACGGCGCTCGAGGTCCGCAAGCTTCCCGTCAAGGCGAGTATCGAATTGCCGTTCGAGATGTTCGAACCGCGCATCTACGCGCTTCTCGAACTCGGTGAGTCGAATGTCCGCCTGGGCGAACTTCGCATCCATGCGGATCTCGAGCTCGCGCACATCCTGTTTGGTCGCCAGGGTATCTGTCATCGCCGCCGCGAGCGCCTCAGCCTGTCCTTCGGCTTGCTGCTCCGAGAAGCCAGCTTCCCGCAGCCGCCGGGCGTAGGCAAGAGTGTCGAGGGCGATCGCCATCCGCGGACGATCGCGCGCCCAGCAACGCCGGTCAATGACGCTCGATGAATAGGAGGTCGCGCCGGGAGACGTCACCGGCTGGCGCGTCGACGTGCGCTGCTGTTGCTGCCGGGCCTGCCGCTAGTTTCCGCCAGCGGCTAGCGAACCGGTACGTTCCTCCGCGTCTTGAACGTCGTCGCCCACTTCGCAGGAGACGCATGCGAGCGTGACGGCTTCGCCGACCGCTTTCTTGAGCAGCATGAGCGCGTCGCGCGCTGCGATTGTCGTCGAGCCGTCGGCGTCGCAGGTGCAGGGCTCGCAGTCGCCGATCCCGACGGCGGCAAGCAAGGTGGCGAGAGCGTCGCTGGCCGAGAGCGCGTCGTCTTCATTCACGTCTCCGCAGCTTCGCGCGAGCAGCTCGAAGACACGGCCGACCACTTGGTCGGACGATTCCCAAACGAGCAGGCAACGCCCATCTTCGTTGCAGGCCAACGCCGGTCGTTGCTGGTCGCCGGCGGTGCCGGCGTTCGCTTGCTTCTCGATTCCTAGCGCGTCGCCCGCGGTCGTGAAGTCGCGGAGGAAGAGCACGATCCCGCTGCCGTCGTTGGTGCCGCCCACTTCCCAGTAGCTCGAGCCGTTCGACCACACGACGACGAAGCCTGCGTCCGTCGAGGCAGCGTCCGTGCCGTGCACACCGGCGTAGTTGTCCTGGTAGCCGAAATTCGGCGCGGTGGGTCCGCTGACGAAGAACTCGCCGGCGACCGCCGTGCCGTCAGCCGCGAACGTACGGGCAGCGACGTCGGAAGGAATCGGGTAGTCCACGTAGCGCCAGGTCGGCCACACCACGGTGAAGCCTCCGGTCGAGTCGACGGCGAGCTGAGGGCCGACCACGCCTTCGTCGCCGACGACGAGCTCCGACCCCAGCGCGTTTCCCGTCATGTCGAAGCGACGAGCTCGACTCCGCACGTCCGAGTCGAATCCGGAAAAGTAGCCTTCCGACCACACGACGACGAAGCCGTCGGGAACGGCCGCGACCTCGGCATTGTACTGGGACCAGGCGTCGGGGTACTCGAGCGTGCTGACACGAAAATCGAGCGCGCTCGGACCGGAATCCCCGACACGGCGTCCGTAGACGTCCGTGACCTTGTACGAGATGAAGTATCCGTAGCGATACGTTCCGCTGGACCACACGACGACGAAGTCGCTGCCGCTCGCGGCCACCGATGGCGCCCCGAGCACATACTCGGCGTCCACGATCGCGCGCTCGCTGTTGATCTGAAATTCGTCGCCGAGCGGCGTGGCATCTGCGTCGAGACGGCGCGCGCCGATGCGCGGGCGCTCGGCGGGATTCGCGACGCGCCAGGTGACGAGCAGCTCGCCGTCGGCACCGCATGCCAGCGCGGCCTCCTCGCGGACGCCGTCAACCGCAGCGTCGAGCTGCAGCTCCGGCCCTAGCGGAGCGCCGTCGCCATCGAAGCGCCGGGCGTAGATGTGTTGTCCGGGCGGATCCGTCGGCGTGGTCTGCCAGACGACGACGAAGTTTCCATCGGCATCGGGCGCGACGGCAGGTCTCGCGGCGCTCGCGGTGGTCTCGGCGATGAAGAAATCGTCGGAGCGTGGGACGAGCGCCGCGTGCGCTGCGCTCGCTTGGAGCAGGAGCAGCGCGGCGAGCGGGACGTATCTCACGAAACCCGTCCGAGCCGTCAGAGCAGCTTGACGATCGCCGACACTGTACCGATCGCAGCGACGGTGACCGTGCCGAGCCGCAACGTCATGCGACGCTCGAGGTCGGCGAGCTCACCGCGCGACCGGGCCGATTGCTCGCCGAAGCGCGCATCCATGCGCAGCTCCATCTCGCGCACGCTCTCCTTTACGGCTGCGAAGCCCGCCTGCATTCGGATGTCGAGCTCCTGAACGTCACGCTTGGCCGCGAGGAACCCGGTATCCATCCGCGCATCCATGCGCGTCTCCAGCTCCTGAACGTCGCGCTTGGCCGCGAGGAACCCGGTATCCATCCGCGCATCCATGCGCGCCCCGAGCTCCTGGACGTCGCGCTTCGCCGCGAGGAACCCGGTATCCATTCGCGCATCCATGCGCACCCCGAGCTCGCTCAAGTCTTGCTTGGTTGCCAGCGTATCCGTCATCGCCGCCGCGAGCGCCTCGGCATGGCCTTCGGCCAGCTCGCTACTGAGGCCAGCTTCCCGCAGCCGCCGGGCGTAGGCAAGAGTGTCGAGGGCGATTGCCATGCGCGAACGATCGCGCGCCCAGCAACGCCGGTCAATGACGCTCGATGAATAGCGGGTTTCCGAGCGAGTCTGAGGTCGCTGGCCCCCAGAGTTGGGGACGTCTTGCGATGTGCCGGCGCGCGCAACCAGTTCTACGAGAACATGCGCGAGGTCGCGCCGGGCGACGTCATCTTCTCATTCAGGCAGCAGCGGATAGCGGCCATCGGTGTCGCTCGGTCGTTCTGTTACGACTGCCCCAAGCCGACCGAGTTCGGCACCATCGGCGAGAACCGGGAGCGAGAAGGACCCGGCTGGCGCGTCGACGTACGCTACACGGTCCCTCACAACAGCGTCGTGCCGCGCGAGCACATGCAGGTGCTGCGCCCGTTGCTGCCTGACAAGTATTCACCACTGCGCCCGAACGGCGACGGTCTTCAGAGCGTCTAGCTCGCGAAGGTCTCGCGCACGTTCGCCGAGACGCTGGCCGGCCTCATCGGCATCGAGGCTCGCCAACTCGTTCAGGCTGTCGGCGAGGGGCGGCCAGAGGAGTTGATCGTCGCGCCGGCGCGCGGGATTGACCAGTGGGAAGACAAGATTCAGCGCTCACTCGAGACGAGCGACATCCCCGACACCGAGCGGACGGATATCATCCACGCGCGGCGCGGCCAGGGGCTCTTCAAGCAAAGGGTGCTCCGCTTCGAGCGCGCGTGCAGGGTCACACGCGTCGACAACCTCGCGCATCTCGTCGGGAGCCACATCAAGCCCTGGCGCGACGCCGGGAACGCGGAGCGCCTCGACGGTGCGAACGGTCTGTTGCTCACGCCGTCGATCGACCATCTCTTCGATCGCGGGTTCATCTCGTTCAAGAGCGATGAGGAGCTACGGACCTCGCCGGTCGCGTGAACGAACACGGCGCCCGCACGCCTATTCGTCGTTCAGCCGATTGTCAGGGACACGGCACGCAGTGGAGCGCGCTCGTCAAATCGAGCGCGGCTCTCAGCACTAGCAGCGCATCTGTAGCAGTCGTGTCACCGGACGCATCGGCATCGCAGCGGCAAGCAGCGCAATCGCCGATGCCAAGCGACGCGACGAGGATGCGGAGAGCGTCCGTCGCGCTGATTGACGCGTCTTCGCTTGCGTCACCGCACGGATCGCCGCCGTAACGCAAGATCGCGATGTCGGCACCCGAATCGGAAACGTTCGATCCCACGACGACGAATTTTCCGTCGCGCTGCAACGCGACACCTTCGAGCGCGTCACCGCCTAGATCCGCCGACAATACACCCTCGACCCCAAAATCAGTGTCCCGCCGTCCGTCCGGGTGCAGCAGCGTCACGAGGAAGTCGGTGTCGATCCCGTTGTACCCATCGGTGCCGACGAGGATCTTCGCATCACCACGCACGGCGACGCGGGATGCGGCTAGTTCACCGACAAAGCCGGGCACGGACACGACCCCGCCGCTGCCGAAGCGTTCGTCGATGCTTCCGTCTGCTTGGACGCGCATGACGAACACGCCGGACGGGTTCATTCCGCCCACGACGAGCTTCCCATCGGGCTGGATCGCAAGGCTGTCGACGACCGCGTCATCGTCGGCTACGAGCGCCGCGGATGGATACGAAAAATCCGGATCCTGTCGCCCGCCTTCGAGCAGTCTCGAAAGATGAATGCCCTGCGTGGTGTCCGCAGCGGCGACTAGTCGCCCTGGCGATTGCGTGATGATTCGCACCCGCTGCGGTAAGACAGGTCCAAGAGGAAACGTCGCGACCCCTCGCCGGCCGAAATCAACGTCGAGTGCACCGTTTTCATCGAGTCGCGCAACACGAAGCTCCGCTCGGTCCGACAGCTGACGACGGCCTGCAGCGATCGCTGAGTCTCCATCGACGGTCAGATCCAACCATTCGGTGCCTCCGTCCGTCGGAAGAAACGTCCGGCCTCGGGTACCGAACCCCACGTCGATGTTCCCGGTGTCGTCGTAACGCGCGATGGCGGCGTTTCCGAGGACGGTTTTGAGCGCCAGTACGTTTCCATCGGTTTGGAGGCCGAGCGCCGTGATCGCTCCATCGTCCAAGGCCACGATCCCAGCATTGCCGAACGTGCGGTCGGGGGTTCCATCGTGCTCATACCGGCCGATCGCGCCGAAAAGCTCGGAATCTTCGCGAGCATTCCCTGCGACGAGAAGTCGGCCGTCCGGTTGGAGGAGCAACGCGCGCGCAGTGTCGGAGCTCTTTCCACCACGCGCGAAGATCGTGCCGTCTTCGCCGAACTTCGCGTCGAGGTTTCCAGCCGCGCCGAGTCTCGCTACGAAGCGCCCCGTGACCTCGTCGTCGAATGCTGAGCCAGCCACGACGACTCTTCCGTCAAGCTGCAATGCGATTCCTTCCAGCGTGACATTGCGGGAATCGAGCTTGCCGACGACGGCACCGCCGTCGCCAAACGCCGCGTCTAGCTTGCCGGTCGATTCGTAGCGCAAGACGAGATAGCGCATATCTTTTTCGGTATACGAAGCACCGGCAGCAATGATCTTCCCGTCGCTCTGTATGGCAAGATCGCGGCACTCATCCTCACCAGCTCTGCTGGTGCCGTTCGTCACGGTGCCGTCGCCGTTGAAGCTCTCATCCAAGCTCCCGTCGCTGTTGTATCTGACAATCGCGAGCTCGAGGGACTTCCCTGAGCTGAAGCGCCCGCATGTCACGATCTTCCCGTCACCCTGGACCGCGATCGCCGACCCGGCGTCCCAGCCCGACCCGATCGGCGTAGTGGTCACGCCGTCGCCATCGAAAGTGTTGTCCGGCGTTCCGTCGGGGTTGTAGCGGGCGACGATCATCGCGTTCGAGAGGAAACAGCAGGAACTTCCGCTGACGACGATTCGCCCGGCGTGGTCGATCGCAACGGCGTAAGCGATGTCGTCGTCGTCCGTCACCGGCGTGATCACCCAGCCGCCGCCGAACGTCGTGTCCGGAGCTCCGTCGGGTAGATACCTCGCAACCGCGATATGATCGCCGGAACGGGAAGTCCCGGCGACGACGATACGTCCCTGCGCATCGAGCGCAACGGCCATGGCCTTGAACAGTCCAACAACGTGGAGAACTCCGTCTTCGCCGAACGTCGCGTCGAGCCTCCCATTAGAACGGTAGCGAATCACATAGGCGGCAGATCGCGTCGCATACGCGCTGTAGCCCGCCACGACGATTCGGCCGTCGCTTTGCACGGCGACCGCTCGTGCGTGATCGCTGACGATTCCACCTGAGAATGGCGTGCTTGCGACTCCAGCATCGCCGAAGCTCATGTCGACAGATCCGTCGCGCCGGTAGCGCGAGACTTCGACGTCAGCGCGGCGACCATTGAACGACTCTCCGGCGACGACGATCTTTCCGTCTTCCTGCACTGCCACCGCGGACCCGAGGGCATGAGTGCTTTTCCCGATGTTCATCAGCACGACGCCCCCCGACCCGAACGACGGATCGAGCGATTGCGCGCTCACGGGAGAAACGAACACCGACAACGCGACCAGAGCGATCGCGATGAAACGCACGAATGCGCGCCCCTTCTCTCGTAGAGCGGTGCCGTCAGCGCCCGGTGAACTCCGGCGCGGATAGGCATCATAGGGTTGTGGCGTCTGCTACCCACCGAGTGACCGCGAGAGCGGGAGAAGGGAAAAGGTGGTGTCTCCGTACCCCGTCGGCAATTCTCGAGTTGGCAAACCAAAAACAGCC
>Ga0247727_10004928_pt1 | contig 27740 bp, 13 predicted proteins | sample WisWelCaveWW1625_FD_202498 | JGI IMG/M metagenome (GOLD analysis project Ga0247727, IMG submission 202498) | Biofilm microbial communities from Wishing Well Cave, Virginia, United States - WW16-25 | ecosystem: Environmental > Aquatic > Deep subsurface > Groundwater > Cave microbial mat | place...
GACAATCTGGAGTTCTTTTTTCACACCTGGAGTTCTTATCTCACAAATTTGGGGCGATGTCGAATTTACATCACATGCCGTTCGTCGCAAGCCCAAAAGCCACTAACTTAATGCCATTGCGCTAAAGCATAGAATCCAACATCACACTGCGATTAAGGCGATGTGCGATGAACTCTATCGCCTACATCGCACGTTACTACGGGATATTTTCAATCGAGATGGTATCACAAAAAAATCGTCCTGCACGCGAAATGCAGGACGAATTTTTTGGTCGGTAGGACAAATTTGTTATTTGTCCTACGCTCGATGGGACAAATAACAAATTTGTCCTGCGTCCTACGGCACTTTCACCTTGAACGCTTCACTCCATTCACTCGTTCCGTCCGCGTTCACCACTTGCACCTTGTACCAATACGTTTTTCCGCTTTTCGCTTTTTTGTCGCGTAACGAATACTTGCTGCCTGTCGGTTGTCCTGATGATTTCGCGGCGATGAGTTCCGCATTGAGTTGTTTGTATTCGCCGTCGCGTTTCGTCGCGCGCACGACATTAAAGCCGATGACGTTCAATTCATTCCCCGTTTCCCATTTCACTCGCACTTTGTTTTTCTTGTTCAGTTTCGCTTTGGCGGAAATGAGAGTCGCGCTTGTCGGCGCGGCGGCGGGTCCTAACGCGAACGGTGAGAACGATGTCACGTTCGGGACTTGGACGTAATTCCCATCCGCGTCGCTGCCTGTCGTGCCGCCGAGTTGTTCCCATTGCGCGCCGTTGCAGTGCCAGACGACGAGCGTGTTCCCATTCAAGCCGTTGAGTTCGGAAGCGTCGAAATAAAAGCGCACGGTTGCGCCGTTTGCGACGTTGTTGTTGGTGGGCGTGAGATTGAACCAGCGGTCGACACTGTTCACGGGCAAATTGTTGCCACCGCACGCGGGCGGCGTTTGCCCCATCGTCACATCGAGCGTGGTGTTGCCCAAGTCACTCGCGCCCGCAGTGAGAATCACTGTCGGACGATTGAAACCATCGTTGAATGTGATTGGGGTATTGGGCGATGCGTTTTGTGCGGGCGCGGTGTGGGTGACGATGCCGTTGTTGGTCGCGTTGGTGGTGTTGATGACATGCGCGCCCGTATTGACATTCGCGCCGGTGGAGACGATGGCAGTTTGCGCGTTCGCGTCTCCATTCAAGTTCACGGTTGCGGCAAGCGTCACATTTTGTGCGTTGGCATCAAAGCCGTTGTACGTGCCACCGGTCAGATTGAGTGTGCCGTTCGCGGGCGTGTTTTCGAGCGCCTCTTGCAAATTGTTCGCGCATGGTTCATTGCCGCCGCAGTTGTTGTTGCCCACATATTGCATCGTGCTGCCGAGATTGTCCGTGCGCGACATTTTGAACGAAACACCGTCCGCGTAGGCGTCCTTGTAACCACAAGAGGTGCAGGCAAGGGACGAGAGCTCAAAAATAATCGTGATGTACCGCGTGCCAACAGGGACAAAACTGCTGTGTTCTTTATGCACTATGCCCCCTGTGTAGTAAGAATTGGTCTCGTCAATGACAAAACGAAAAATCTCTCCATTCACAAATTGCGTGGAACTGAAAATGACGGTGGTCTTGGTGGCGAATTGCGACGAGAACGGATAGCCGCCGGCGAAGGTTTCAAAACGGAAGTTGAGATTTTCCGTGTCAATATAGTGCGCTGCCTCGCTCACGTTGATTTCTTGGATCACGGTACTGCCGCCTTGACCGGGACCCCCTGCGAGATAATTGTTCCCCGCCGCGTTTGTGCCTTGCGCGCCGCTCGGCATGTGATTGCCCGCGCCGTATTGGAGAATTTCCGCGAGGTTGTTGATGTTGAACCAACCGGGCACTGTCCCGCCGCTCGTTGTGTCTTCAAAATCGCCGTTGACGACGAGCTCGTCGCTGTTCGTGAGCCACGCGGGCGGTGGCGGTGGCGGTGGCGGTGGCGGTGGTGGCGGCGGTGGAACGGGTGGCGCTTGGACGTAATGCACATTGGACGCCGAGTTATCCTCCACAAATGGATCAAACGCTTGGCTGCTCACGCTGGCGGTATTGAAAAGCTCTGCGCCCGCGGGCGCCGTGACATTGACGACGAGGGTAATGCCTGCAACCGCATCGTAACAAGTGCATTGGTAACCGGGTTCCCCCAAGCCAAGTTCGCCCAGATAACAAACGACGGTGCCTGTTTCCCCGACGGCGGGCGCAAAGCATGTGCCCTGCGTTGAAACAACAGAGGCGAACGTCAACCCTTCGGGCAATTCATCAATCACCACCGCGTCGGGCGCAAAATCGGGACCCTGATTCGAGATCGAGATTTCGTACTGAATTTGTCCGTTTTCGGGAATCTCGGAGCATTGCGACGTCGCTTCGACATCACAGCCAAACATGCTAATTTGCACGTTGGCTTCGCCGCTAAAGGGTGGCGGCGCAGTCGTGCCGGGCACAATCGTTTTGCAGCGCGAAAAACTGCCGGTCGAATTGGCAGTGGTGGCAAGCGCGGTGAGGGTATCGCCGTTTGTTGGATACGGCATCGTGACCGTGTAGAGAACTTCACCGCTTGCGTTCGTGGTCAGCGTCTTTTTGGTCATCCAAATTTTCCCTTCGCCAAAATTCGACGGATCACATCCTTCTGACAAGTACCAATCCAACGTATAGTTTGTGTTTGCCGCGCCGTTCATTGCGCCCTTGACGACGAGATCTCCATTGATGAGTTCAACTGAAGTGATGGTTGGCGTTCCCGGATCGGGAGCGGAGACAATGCCGAGTTCGTTGTTTGAAAAAATGGAATTGCCGCGCATGGTGACTTTGTGCGGGACGCCTTCGGCGTTTGTCGCGCGGATGCCGTTCGCGCCGTTGAACGCGATCCGATTGCCCGCATTCGTGGTCACATCCCCAACGGTTACTTTTTTGCCCGAGCTGTTGTAAATGTTAATGCCGTCGCCGCCATTGCCCAATGCGTTCAAACCTGTAATGTCCGCGCCAACCGTGTTGCCTTGCATTTTGATGCCGGCGGAACCGTTTTGGATCATGAGCAGAAAAATGCCGCTGGTCGTGTTGCCTGAAATGAGATTGCCCGCGCCGTTTTCCTCTCCGCCAATCAAAGTGTTGGCGAGCCCGTTGTCTGTAGTTTGCATCGAAATGCCGACTTTGTTTGGCAGCGCGCTCGTGCCAGCAGCGTTCGTGCCGATCCAGTTGCCTTGAATTTTATTGTTTGCGCCTGCGGGAATAATGCCCTCTTCGCGATTGCCCGAAATCAAATTGCCTGCCCCTGCGGTCGTCCCGCCAATCGTAATCGAGCCCGTGTTGAGTTCAATCCCCACACGGTTGCCCAACGCCGCCGCGCCATCGGCAGTTGTGCCGATATAATTTCCTGAAACGGTATTGTTGGTGGATGCCGCTGCAATGCTCGTGATATAAATTCCAGTGCCGAGATAATTGCTATTCAAAGAATTGTAATGTTGATTGCCCGAAATGACATTGCGCGTCTCCGCCGTCGTTCCGCCAATGAAATTGTTGCGCGCGCCGTTGCCAATGCCAATGCCCAAACACATGTTGTAAAGCGAGCCGTTGCCATCGCTATTTGTTCCGATAAAGTTTCCCTGTACGCTGTTTTGCGTCGAACCTGCCCCCGTGATTGCCAGCCCTGCCTCGGCATTGCCCGTCGTGACAATGCTGACATTGGCGCACGTGGTCAATGTGCCATTTCCCGAAATCACATTGCGCTCACTCGCGCCTGCGCCGCCGATCAAATTGTTTGCGCTGTTGTCAACGAGTACGCCAACCTTTTTATTCGGGCGGCGCGCCATGCCCGCCGCATCGGTGCCAACAAAATTACCGGCGATGGTGTTGCCGCCGCCGTTCAAGACATGAATGCCGTAAAGATCAAAACGATTGATCACCAAGCCGCGCACCGTGCTGCCGCCGCTTGAAATTTTCAGACCACTCGCGCCCGCACCCGCGTTCACGCCATCGAGTTCTACCTTGCCCGCGCTTTGCGTCGTCCCGTCAATGATGACGGGCGAGGTGATTTCAGGAAGCGCGGAAGCGGGTTGGATGGTTGGAATGTTCGAACCCGCAATTGCAAAATGAATCGTATCGCTGCCGCTCAGCGCGTTGGCTTCACGCAGCGCCGCGCGCAGTGTGCACTCGCCGCCCGTCGTCGTTTCACACACGCCGTCACCGGGATTCGCGTCGTTACCGTCACCCGTAGCATTGACGGTGAGTGTGACGCCATCGGCGAGCGGCGCGGCTTGGATGGTTGGAATAATCACTGCCATCAGCGCGAGTGCAATCAGAATAATGACGGTAAGGCGTTGAAAGGAATACTTCATGTGCTTTGCTCCTTGGATCGGGTGAGGACGAACTATCACCTCTACACTAGCATCCCATCGGGAAATAATCGAGAAATAAGATACTTTCTTGACGGACTCGTCTAACTAAAATGCACGCCAAAAAAATGCGGCTGTCACATTCGACAGTGGCAGAATACTCGAAAGCAGGGGTCAATTCCAGACCAAAAACTGCTCACTTTCTACTCACTTTCATGCGGACACTGCCATTGTCGGATAAATTTGGCACGCACGCATCCGTACAAGCACGTAATTGGGACGGCGAGATCAAGTTACGTATCGTGAACGTTGTAATGCAACGTTCCAACACCAAAGGGAAAAAAAGAACCCCGCCGAGACGTTTTGGGGAAACGTCTCGGCGGGGTTGGGAACGGATTGGGAACGGATTGCCAACGGATTGGGTAGCGGATAAACGGATAAACGGATGTGTGCGCGCCTATCCGATTATGGCGATGTAATCATCGCGGTTTATCCGTTTTCCCAATCCGTTGGCAGGTTTGTCCGTTGGCAACATCCGCTCACCCACAAATCGTCAACGCGTCCTTCAACGACAGCGTATCCAACGGCGGTTTGCGTTCCAGTTCGGGAAGCAAGCCGATGGTTCGCAGCAATGCTGCCATGTCCCACAAATGCACGCCGGTTTTGATTTTGCCATCCGCGACGCGCAGCATCGTGACACCGTTGATTTCCACGATGCGTCCCGTCGCCGGGATATTTAACAATGTGCCCTGATGCGTGCCGCGGGCGCACCAATAGACCGCGACTTGGTGGTCTTGGATGAGCGTTTGTTCCACTTGAAAGTTCAAATCGGGAAACGCCGCGACAAAGCGCTGCAATTGGCGGGCGGAACCTTCAGGTCCTCTGATGCGCGTTTGGTCGGTCACGTCCAAACCTTGATAATCGTCCGCATAAATCTCGCACGCGAGCGGATAGTCGCGCGTGTTCCAGAGGGTCATGAGTTTGTCTAACAGATTCGTGATTTCTTGATGAGTCATGATCAAGCTCCTTGACAACCGCGGGGGTGAGGTCGTGGGGTGGATGGTTGGGTGGTTGGGTGGGTAGGTGGTTAGGTTGCCGATGATGCCACTATAGCAGATTCGTGAACAGAGTAACAGACCAAAAAGTGCTCACTTTTCCAAGTCGTAAATTTGCAGATTTTGCGTTTGTTTTAGAAAAAAATGCCACGCATTTCGGAAATGCGTGGCATTTTTTTCGTCAGGGTATTTTGGTTTTTAACGGTTCGCTCCATTCGGAACTGCCGTCAGATTTCACCACTTCGATCTTGTAGAAATAGGTTTTGCTCCCCTTCACCTTTTTGTCTTTGAACGTATATTTGTTCCCCGTTACCTCGCCCGCCGATTTCGCGGCGAGCAGCTCGGCGTTGAGGATTTTGTATTCGCCGTCCTGTTTCGCGCTGCGATAAATGTTGAATCCGACGACATTCACTTCCGTTCCCGTTTTCCATTTCACCTGCACGTTGCCTTTTTTATTCACCTTTGGCTTGCTGGAAACGAGCGTGGCGGAGGTCGGCGCGCTGCCGCCCATGCCGAACGGGGAGAACGCGGTCACGCCATTCACTTGCACGTAATTCAATCCGTTCGCCGTGCCGCGCGTGTACGGTCCTGCAAGTTCCTGCCACGCTGTTCCGTTGCAGTGATAGATCATCACATTGTTCAAATTCAAACCATTCGCTTCCGAAGGATCATAATACAACCGCAGCGTCGCGCCGATTTGATTTTGATTTGCGGGCGTGATGTTGATGTGGCGTTTGATTGCCGTCGTTGGGAAATTTTGCGCGCCACACGCGAGCGGGGTCACGCCTTTGACGATGCTCACATTCGTATTGCCCAAACCTTGCGCGCCGTTGGACGCGAGACCAAGCGCGTTTTTGCCCGCGCCGTCTTTGAACGAAACCATTGTCGCGTCATTGACCGCTTGCGCGTTGGGCGTGTTTTGCAGCGCGCCATTGTTTGTCAGATTGCCTTGCACATTCAGATTGCTCGCGCCCGTGTCGAGAATGGTGTTTGCGCCGATGATGACGTTGTGGAATTGAATGTCGCCCGTGTATGTTTGCGCGCTGCTCGTCAATGCTTCGGGCGCGGTGGAGGCGAGAGTTGGCGCACCGTTGCCGTTAAAGACGAACGTGCCGCCGTTGTTGACGTAATGGGCGTTCGCCGCGTTCACATTTCCAGTCACCGTCAAGCTGCCGCTCGTCCCTTTGACGAACGCGCTGCCCAGATCAAAACTTCCGTTGATGGTGACATCTCCCGTAAAATAAACTCCAAGTTGGCGATTGATGGAAACATTTTCCGTGTACGTTCCACCGAGTACGAGAATCACACTGCCGCGCGGCGCTTGTGCGATTGCTTCGGTGAGCGTGCCATAGCACGGCGAGTTGCCGTTGCAGTTCGGCGCGTTGCTCACGTACGAGGGCGCGGACAATTGCAAACATTCGGAAAATTCTTCCGTGCTGGAACCGGTGAATGTCAATGTGAGCTGCGCGCCATTCGAGAGATTCGCGGCGAACGACGCGTCGAACAAACCATTGTCGTCCAATTCAATGTCCGCCGATCCCAAATACGTTTCGCCTTCGCCATGCCCGCTGCTATCGCATGAACCATTCGCAAAGACATCGAGCCCGTATGTTCCACCGGGCGACGTTTCGCGTCCGCCTGAAATTTCGAGCGTGCCATTGTCGAAATACGCGGTGAGCAGCGCGGGTGTATCGCTGTCCACACCAAACGCGCCCACGTCCATCCCCAGGCGATCGTTATTGAAAATCGAATTGCCGCGCACGAAATTGAACGCGTTGTGCAAAACCACGCCGTCGAAATGATTGTACGCAATCGTGTTGCCTTGCCCCGCGCTTGTGCCGCCGATAAAGTTTTGTTCGGGACCATTGTTAAAGCCGCCCTGTTCCACATACACGCCCAGATCATTTCCTAACTGCGCGCCGTAGGGATTCGTGCCAATGTAATTGCCTTGCACGATGTTGCCTTCGGTTTGCGTGTCATAGAGCTGAATCCCATAATCCCCATTCGCGCCAATGATGTTGGCAGCATTTTGCGTTGTGCCGCCGATGAGATTGTTTTTCGAGTACGTGATCAAAATGCCGCTGCCGTCGTTGCCCAAAGCTGTATCGCCTTGCGCGTTGACGCCGATGAAATTTCCTTGCACGGTATTGTTGTCCGATTGCGAATCCAACACGATCCCATCGCGGTTTCCTGAAATGACGTTGCCTTCGCCAAAATTCGTGCCGCCAAGCGTTCCATTCTTGGCTTTGTTTAGATAAATACCCGCGTCGCGATTTCCAAAATCCACTGTGCCATTTTTGTCTGTGCCGAACTTGTTGCCCTGAATGATCGTCCCTGTCGCCAATCCGTTGACGTGAATGCCATCACCAAACACGGCTGTCCCCAAGCCGCTGTTGGAAATAATGTTGTTGCGAATGATCGTGTTTTTGATTTCCGCGTTGCTAAACGGCGTCGTCTCTAGCACGATGCCCGCGCCGCGATTTCCCATTGCGTCATTCCCATTCTTGCTGACGCCGATGTAATTGTTGATGATTTGGTTGCCCGTCAAAATTTCGTCTGCCGATGCGCTAATGTCAATCGCATCGCCCACGTTGGCGATCACATTGCGCGCGTTGTTGGAATCGCCGCCAATGAGATTGTTCGAGCCGTCCTCGATCTTGATCCCATTCGCAAAATCCAAACTGTTCGCGCCCGTAATGTCCGTGCCGATCAAATTTCCTTGCACCACATTATCATCGCCCTGCAACGACGCGCCGCCCAAAAGCAAATTGCCCGCGCCGAATTGTGTTCCGCCGATTGTATTTTGAGGCGACGACGCAATCACCGCCGAAAAGACAAACGCGGTCATGCCGTTCACATCAGTGCCGAAATAATTTCCCTTGATCGTGTTGCCCCCGCCGTTCGCGCCCAAGAGCCAAACGCTGTCCGCGAAAAGATTGCCTTCTTGCGACGACGTTCCGCCCAAAACATTGTTCGGCGCGTTCTCACTATAAATGGAGGTGGCATTGCCCGCATGCGTTGTCCCCGTGACATCGGTGCCGATGCGATTGCCGACGATGGTGTTGCCGCCATTCGTCGCGAGATGAATCCCATGTCCGCCGAAACGATTAATGACGAGACCTTTGATGGTGCTGCTGCCCGCCGAAATTTCCAAGCCGTCCTTTTGATTTCCACTCTCCGTGCCGTCGAGTTCTACCCAATTTGTATTGGGCTGCGTCGTGCCGTCAATCGTCAGAGGCGCGGTAATCGTCGGCAGTTCACTCGTCGGTTGAATTGTCGGAACGCCGCCGCCTGGAATGTTGAACGTGATTTTGTCCGCGTTCGCTTGCGCGTTCGCTTCTTGAATCGCCGCGCGCAAGGTGCAGACACCGCCCGCGGTTTCGCAAGCGCCATCGCCCACATTCGCGTCCACCGCGTCGCCGTTGTCGTTGACGACGAGTTGAATCGTCGCTTTGCAGTTGCTGAAAATAGAAGTGTTGTTATTTGGATCCGTCGCCGTTGCGGTGACAAACGCGTTTTGCGGAATACTCACGTTCAACGTCGCGTTGAGGTTGAAATGTCCGCCGCCGTTCGTCGTCACAGTTTCAGAGCCGATGATGGTTTCCCCTTCGCCAAAGTTGGAGGTGTCGCACGCGTTGTTGGCAAAGTATTCGATGCGGTACGTTGTGTTTGCCGTGCCATCAAGCGTGCCGACAATGTTTATCGTGCCGCTGCCCGTTTGCACAAATTCGGGCGCGGGATGATTTTTATTTTTCTTGTTTTTTCCCTTTTTCTTTTTCGCTTCCCCATTGTTCGATTGCGAATCACGCGCGCCTGTCTGCGCTTTCTTTTTTAATTTTTTCACTTTGCCCTTTACCGCGTCGCGCGCGTCAGGCGAATTGTCCGCCGCGCCAAAGGAATCGCCGCCGCCGCCGCCGTTGTCCTCATCCGTTGTCCATGATGTAATCACGGGCGCGGACGCGATTGGATCCGCGCCAACGTAGGCGATGCCCAAACCGCCGTTCGCGTAAATCTCATTGCCGAGAATCGGATTGCGCGCGGGTTGATAGCCAATGACCCCGCTTTGTTCGATCAGCACGCCCGCGTTTTCATTCGCCGTGATGAAATTGCCTTCGCCGTTGCCCGTCCCGCCGATTTCATTGTCCAAGCCGCCGCTCAAGTGAACCCCGTTACCGCTGGTCGCGTCGCCCGTCAAGATCGTGTTTGCGCGAAGGGTGTTGCCTTGAATTTTGTTGCGTGTGCTGGAATTGTGCGCCAGAAAAATTCCTGCGCCGGTGTTGTTGGCAATAAGGTTGCCTTCATAAGGCGCGCCGATGATGTTGTCGGTTGAAAGATAAATGGAAATGCCGCGCAAGCCGTTGCCCAAAACGAGATTGCCAGCTGTATCGGTGCCAATGCCGTTTTGTTTGATGGTGTTGAAATTCGCGCCGTTGTTTAATTCGATGCCTGTGGATTGATTGCCCGCAATGACGTTATTGGTGACGGTGTTGTTGGTCGCGCCATCCAGTTCGATGCCGTCATCGAGATTGCCAAAATTGGTTGCGCTCTGCGCGTTCGTGCCAACATAATTATTTTGAATCAGAGTCTGCGTTGTGTTTTCTAGCGCGATGCCCGCGCGATATACCGTTACGCCTTGCGGATCGTCAGGATTCTGCCCGCTTTTTGCAATCGTGTTGTTTTTGATTTGATTGCCTGTGCCGGACGTGAAATAAATTCCTGCATAGCCGTTGCCCAACGCGACAGTTCCCGTCGCATCCACCCCAATCGCGTTGTATGTGATTTGATTGTTATCCGCGCCGCTCAAAAATTGGATGCCGTAATCAAACGCGCTGACAATCACGTTGCCCCCTCCGAGCGCGCCGCCGATGATATTGTCATCGCCGTCCATCACCAGCGCAATGCCCGTATCTGCGAACGCCGTCGCGCCCGTCGCGTCCGTGCCGATAAAATTGCCTTGCACTGTATTGTTGTTGCCGTCCACCGAAATGCCGTAAGGGACAACATTGCTATCCATTTCGTGATTGTTGCCTTCCACCGAAAGCCCGTTGCGTCCGCCCGCAAGCGCGCCGCCGTTTTTGTTTAGCGCCAAGTAATTGCCTTGAATCACATTGTCCGTCGAAAGAGCCGCGCCGTCATTGCGAATCAAAATGCCGCCTTGCGCGATCACGTTGCGCGTCAACGCGATTGTGCCGCCAATCAGATTATCGGAAGAATTTTTCGCAAACACGCCGCCGTCCGTGCGCGCGGCAAGTGTCATGCCTGTAACGTCGGTGTTGATGAGATTGCCTTGAATCGTATTGCTGTCGCTGTTATCCAGAAAAATGCTCAACCCGTTCACGCGATTGATGACAAATCCTTTGAGCGTGTTGCCGTCGTCCTTGAACACAAACCCATCGCCGCCAAAACCGAAATCGCCCGTCGGCAAATTCGAGCCATCAATTTCCACCGTGCCCGTGTTCGGCTGCGTCGTCGCGTCGAGATAAATCGGATTGATGATGTTGGGGAAAAACGCGCTCGGCTGAATCGTCGGCACATCGCTGCCTGGAATATTGAACGCGACAAGGTCCAATTTTGCGGTAGCGTTGCTCTCTTGAATCGCCTCGCGCAGCGAACATTCGCCGCTGCCATTATCACACTCGCCATCGGGCGTCGCGTCGCTGTGGTCCGCTTCCGTGTTCACAATAAAATCAGGCATCGTCAGCAGAAACGGCAAGCTCTTTGTGGTGTCGCCGCCATAAAAGCCCTCGCCAACAATATCGCCATTTTCATTGATCGAAACCGCGCTGTGCAAGTACCACGGCGAAGCGTCGGGCAGCAATGTATTCAGATCCGTCACGACACCATTTTCGTACAGCACGGCGACGCGCGTATTCGTCGCCGCGCGATAAAGCCCGCCCACCGCTTGCCCGTTGTCATTGATGTCTTGAAACGTGCCAGAGGTGTATTCCGCATAATTGGCGATCATGTTCGTCGCGCCATTGCCGTCCGAAAGCATTGGAAGGCGATTGCCATACAAGGTGATTTCCTTTGACCAAACAATTTGCCCACTGTTATTGATCGCATGGGCAAACGAATTCACGCTGTTGTCAGTGTCCAGACGCGTGGGCGATGTGCCGACCCATTTGACCGCTTGATAACAACAGGAGAACGAATCCGCCAAAGTGGAATAACCTACAATCACATCTGCATCGTTAATATCGTTGGCGCTATCGTTACAAAAATATTCGCACGGCGTGAGCGTGTCGAGAGGTGTGGGCGCGCCACCTGAAAAAAGTGTGCCCACGGCCATCGAACAATCCTGCGGTGTGCCACTAGGACTGGGAAAACCGCAAGGGAACGAGAGTCCGCTGCTTCCGCCGGCAACAGTCCCGCTCGCGTTGATGCCAAAACCAAACCCTTGCTCGACCCCTACAAGATTGGGCAATGGATAATAGCCGAGATTGGTCATGACGCCGTTTTCCCAGCGAAACGCGCGGTCGCGCTCATTTTCGCCGAGCGCGGAGCCCGTCACTGCTCCATTTTCGTTGATGGACTGTGCCGATGCGGACACGACATGCAATGGCTCGAAAGTGTCAACGATTTCGGTCAACACGCCATCCTGCCAAACGAAGGCGCGGTCATTTCCATACACACCGTTTATGTTGTTCATCACAATTTGACGATTGCTGTTGATGACATGTCCGCCCCCCAAGCGCAAATGCGGCGGCAGGGTGACGACAAAATAAGGTCCCGCTGCGCGCGCGGAGGGGGTTGGACTCGTCAACACGAGCGCGGTTAAGAGGACGAGCAGGGCGAGGATGAAAAGAATGTGTTTGGACATGATGCTTTTTTCTCCGTGAATGTTGGTACTCTATCAGCCCATCGGGAAATGATCGGGAAAAAGGACTGAGGGGTTATTTTTCCAGTGTCCTTATACAACAAGGGACTGTACCATTCCAGACCAAAAAGTGCTCATTTTCTGCTCACTTTCACGCGTACGACAAGATTTGTTGCGATAAAGTTCATCGCTTTTGTCGCACATCCGTAAAAATACGGACTTGAATTTGCCAAAAAAAAACGTCGCGACGTTTCATCGAAACGTCGCGACGAGGTTGGCGCGGCAGGTTGCCAACGGATGATGAAAACGGATAAGCGGATAAACGGATGCGCGATGATCTATCCGATTATCCGTTTATCCGTTCTCTATCCGTTCTCTATCCGTTGGCAGGCGGTTTGAGCGAGGCGGGCGGGGCGGGATAACTCCGCCCCTACGGGATTTGAAATTCAAACGGTCTTGAACGATTCCCCGCGTGGTCATCCGCGAACGCATAGATCGTTTTCACAGACGCGTCCACGACAAAGGGGCGTTTGTAAATTTGGAAATGTTTGCCGTCGAGCGAATAGACAATGTTGGCAACACCGCTCAAGTTATCGGTTGCGGCAAGTGTTACACTCGTTCGGTTGTCCCGCGCCAAGGCGGAGAATTTCACTTTGGGCGCGCGCAAATCCCGCGCCACTGTCCCTTGCAGGTCTGTTGTGGGCGGCACGAGCGTGTCCACCGTGTCGTCATTGTTCGTATCGTATTTCAATTCTGAAAACGCGCCGTCGCTCAATGTGAATTGCGCCAGCGCGTTGGGCAGCAAAGGTTTGTCACGAAAGCGCATCGCGCGGCGCGGCTTTTTCTCATCCCGATACAACCATTCCAAATACAACGGCTGTTTCGTCCCGCGAAATGTGATCGTGTACGATTTGCCGCTGCCCAACGTCAACACCGTTGTATTTTTTCCCGTGTTGTATTGCGCGACGGTATCGGGCAATTCGTCACTTGTGCCATCCGACACTTTAATTTCTTTTGCGCCGTGCAAAACTACTTGATGAAATTTGCTCTCGTGTGTTTGCGGCGCGAGTGTTGTTTGCCCTTGCCCACATGCCAGCGTCGGAGGCGGATTCACGGTTGCGCCGCCGTTCGCTTGCGTGAGATAACCCGTGATTAAATTTTGCACGACGGGATTACTCAACAGCCCCGTATGATCCACGTTCTGATTGTTTGCGCCGAACGCTTGACATTCGTACAACGTCGCGTTGGGCGCGTTGTAATCCAGCGTCGCGCCCATGCGCGATAGCGAAAGCAGCGGCACGGTCGCATCGCCTTGCGTAAATTTCGGATACATTTGCGTCCACACATCGCAGGTTTTGTAATGCAGCGCACACTCCCACGCGGACGCGGCGACGACTTGATTGATCGTATCGGGAACAAGACCCGCGCCATAGATGTGAAAATATTTTACGCCCGTCGTATCGCTGCGCCAATCGTCTTGCAAATTTCCGCCGTTGCTGTAGGAATGAAAATTTTGATTTTGCGTCCCCGGCAAAAAGCCCTGCTGCCCTTTCGCCGTGTTCATGTATTGCACCAACATCGAATACGAAAATTTTTCGTTCGTCTTGCCGTCGTTGTTCAAATCCTGCCCATTCTCGATCAACGCGGGCGCGCCGCCGAGATCGTACCACGCTTGCGAATTCATCAACTCACTCGCGCCGTTGAATGATCCGACAATATCCAACAGCGTGGAAGCCCACACAAAGAAAATAAAATTGCCTGTCTCTTCCACCCACACCAATTTGCTCGCCCCAACGTACGGTGACGAAACCGACACCAACGCGTTGACGTGATGCGAGGTATTGTATTGCAGAATGTACCGCCGCGCGACGAGACCGCCCATGCTGTGCGCGACGAGATTGATCTGTGTGTTTGGATAAAACATTTGCACGCACGCGACGTAATCCGCCAGCAGCGTCGCGTTGCCCGCGTTGCTCTGCCGCCAATCGTACGCAAACACAAACAAATTTGGATGGTTCGGCGCTTGCGTCAAATCGCAGCCCGCGCTCGTTTGTTTGGCAGGGTCCTCATTCGTCTGATACGGCACGAAACCCTGTGTCTGAAAATAAGCAAGCACGGGTCCGTACGTTTGCCAATCTTCGATTGGCACATGCACGCCGAGAAACGTCGCCTCTGTCAGCGCGCTCGTCGCGTATAAAGTTGGATGCGGTGTATTCGGATACAGCGTCAACAAATCATGTCCCGAATAGCCCGCCGCCGTCCAGTACTCGACATTGTTGCTGTCCGCCAGCCGTGAGCCGCCGATGCCGGGAATGAAAACGACGGGGAGGGTGGTAGCGCTCGCTCCGTTGGCGCGTGCGAATTGAACATCGCTTGTCACCAGCGTCAACACAACGAACGCGAGAACAAACAGAATCGAAAAATTTTGTTTCATCATGCCTCACTTGAATTGTACGACAAATTTGTAATTTGTCCGTAGTCTTGAAAAAAAATGTGCCTGTCTCAAGAACGACAGGCACACACATATCGATTCAGAAAAATCCTCTCTACGGGTCAAGCATATTGCCCGCTACCGTAAACCGCGCAATGCCCGTATTGCCGCTCGTATCCCCACGACAGGTTCCCGCCCACTCACCGAGCGCGCCTTCGGACTGATACGGCTCTTTGAAGGTCGTGTTGCTAATATCCGTGCCAAAGGCGATGTAGGTGCCATCAATCTTTGTGTAAGTGCTGCCGGTGACGAGATCAAAGGCAAAGTTGCCGCCGCTGTCCGCCTTGACCTGCTGGTCTTTGTACAACTCAAAGCTGGGGGGTTCGCTGCGGGTGCCATTAAAACCGCGTTCTCCCGGAATGGCTTGCGTTTGCCCTTGTGGCGAGGTGAGCCAACAGGTGACATGCTCACCGGGCGCAAAACCGCTGCCACTGAACACGACGCGATCATACAACGCGCTCACAACATTGGGCGAAGCCGAGAGCGAGGCGGACTCGGAGATCGGATTACCAATGAGCGTGAGATGGGTGTCCGCGCCCGCGCCGCTGGTATTGCCCCGCGCAACCACATGATACACGCCTTCGCAATCGAAATGATAAAAATCGAGCGTGAGCTGCACAGTGCCATCGGAAGCTGCTTTTACATTACGGAATATCTCCACTCCATACGGGTGCCGCCTGTAGTTCAAGACAAAGTGTGCGTCCACATCAAGAATGGGCGGGAACTTGGTGATGTTGTAATAACTTTCATGCTCCGTCCAATTGCTGCAGCCCCCCTGCGGTGGATCCCACCAAAAGGTAACGATTTCGCCCGGCGCAAAGCCGCTGCCCGAGACCGTTGTCGTGGAATAATTGTACCCCGTTAATCGCCCGTGCTGCTCAAAGCCCGGCAACGAAATGTGGATATCGTAATACGTGTACGCAACTTCAGCTTTGTTCACGGTGCTGGGATCAGCGGACAGGTATGCCCCGCTCACGCCCTCCGTGCCGCCTTTAATTGTATAGTGCGCGATGCCGCGCACGAGCACAACTTTGGCGAGACCCGTCTCCTCCACCACAACCGTCCAATTGCCGATCTTTTCTTTGGCGGTGCCAGAATAAAAATCGGTATAGATACCGAAAGAGACCGTTCCATCCGCGTCCGCTTTGACCGCGCCATACGCAAACGCAGAACCATCCGGTTCGACGAGATACGCGTAAGCGTACCCATTCGGCGTAAAGCCGTAGCAAGTGACAGTGAACACTGCGCCTACATTGGCAGAGTCAGGGCTGACATTGCACAACGCGTCAAGCGGCGCGGCAGAGGTGACGGACGGCGCGCCGAAAAACGCGGCGGCGATCAAAAACAACGCAATGAGAATTGCAGAGATGCGAATGAATGAGTGAAGCATGGGAGCTCCTAAAGGGTAAGAAGGATTTTTTTATCTGGCGTGGCTGAATTTCTGAATCTCTTTTTATCATATACGGCGAATTGGGTCAAGGGGGAGATGGGACACGCGCGAAAATAAAATGACGGGCGGGATGGGGGAGATGGGGGGACGGGGGGATGGGGGCGGGATAACCCCGCCCCTACAAACCGGCGTCATGCCAATAATCGGCAGGGGATATTGGTGGCGGACGACGCGCGATATTGTTTGGGTTGTCGGCATCGGAATCCCAATTCGCAGGATTGTCACGAATGTATTGCGCGATTGCATTCCATTCGTATTCGTTTCGAATGATATGTTCGTAATAATCGCGTTGCAATACCTTTGCAAAACCGCTGTCGCGCATGGCGTTGATTTCTTTCGTAATATTGAATTTGAAATATCCCATTAATTGACCCAACGTCCGTTTTTCTGTAGGGGCGGGGTCATCCCGCCCTGCCGCGGTGGTACCAACATTGTGGGTCGGGGCGGGGTCATCCCGCCCTGCCGCGGTGGTACCAACATTGTGGGTCGGGGCGGGGTCATCCCGCCCTGCCGCGTCGGCACCCACATTGTGGGTCGGGGCGGGGTGATCCCGCCCTGCCGCGGTGGTTGGAGGATCGGGGCGGGATAACCCCGCCCCTACCATATCCGTAATCACGACAATGGCGTGCATATGATTTGGCATGACGATAAATTCATCCAATTGCACACGCGCATAATAATTCGGCAATTCATTCCACCATTTCCAAACAACATCGCCAAATGGATTGCATTGCATTTCCTGATTGGAAATTTCCCCAAATAAACATTCGCGGTGTTGTACGCAAATGGTGACGAAATACGCGCCCGCCTGCGAATAATCGTATCCCTTTAACCGAATCGAACGACGATGATGTTTGTTCGGATCGTATGGCATTGGTCCCTCCGTAGGGGCGGGGTCATCCCGCCCGTCCCACCGCGCACGCAAGATGTAGGGGCGGGGTTATCCCGCCCTCTCCCCCGCGCGATCACAACCATTCGCGCGATTACAACAATTTGGGCGGGGTTATCCCGCCCTCTCCCCCGCGCGATCACAACCATTCGCGCGATCACAACAATTTGGGCGGGGTCATCCCGCCCTCTCCCCCGCGCGATCACAACCATTCGCGCGATTACAACAATTTGGGCGGGATAACCCCGCCCCTACCAAAATCAATGATTATGTATTGCCGATAAATTGCCGATCACCTGATGCGCGTCTTTTTGGTGCAATCGCGCGGGTGGCGGGTTGTTCGCGATTGTCGCAAATTGTCGCGGGGCGGGATAACCCCGCCCTACAATTAACACGCGATAATTTACCGTCCCCCCGCCCCAATCTCCTTTTGCCACAAAAAATCCACCACCCGAATCATGCCCGCTTTCAAATGGCGGCGATAGGTGGAGAAGGGAACGTCCAACGCCTCCGCTGCTTGTTCTTGGGTCATGGAGGGTTTGAGATACGTGTACTGCACCGCGCGATACAATTTCGCTTCGCGCGGCGACACTTGCGGCATTTCCACCGCCTCGCGCAACAATGCTTGCAGCGCGCTCATGCGTTCGTCGTTGCTCGCGTATGCGCCCGCGCGTTCGACGACGATGCGCGAACGCAGCAATGGGTTTTCGCGCAAACGATGCGGGCGCGAAAAATCGTGCAGCGCATCGTGCAGCGCGGCGTCAAACTCGGCGTGGCTCAAGACAATCAGCGTCGTCGCGGTGGGAGGGCGTGAGGGGGGGGTGGACGATTGCCCTGTCTCGCGTTCCGCCAAAAGCGTCAACCATTGCAGCGGCGGCATCACGCGCCAATCGTGTCCGTACACGGCAAACTTTTTGCCGTCCATCTCATAATCGGCGGCAGGGAGACGATGCAAGTCCGCGTAATTCAAAACCATTTGCCAAAAATCCGCGTCAGCTGTGGGGAAAAAAGTGTACGCTAAACTGGGCGTCGAAAGATAATGCCGCACCGCGTTCACAAAAATAATACTTTGCGCGGGCGACACATTTTGGTAGGTGTCGCGCCCCATCCAAAAACGAAACACCGTCGCCGCTTCGCCCGCGCGCAGCGGCGCGTTTTTATTCAAAAATTTCATTGCCACTTGCGTGCCGGGGTCCGACGCGATTTGTTTTGGTGTCGCGCGATCCAAACGCACCATCGTCATCAAGCCCGCAGGAATCGTTTCTGTGTCGCGCAGCACCAACGTATTTTCGGGCTGCGCCTGCATCCACATCGCGGCAAGGTCTGCGGCATCTTCGCCTTCCCAACGCGCCACGATGCCCGCCAGCGATGGAATGTCCGACTCTTTCATCGTATCCGCAATCATTGTGCCGCTCGATGCCCATTCAAAAAACGGGCGCACGACAGGATTATCCCGATGCAGGAAAATGTAATCAAACAACACGAGTTGCTGCGCGACGCCTCGCACCGCTTGCAGCTGTTTCAAATAAAAATTACGTGCGTGGTGATGCAATTCCTCATACCACGTCGGATTGCGCCAGCGCACATCCGCGATCAATGCTTCGCGCGCGAGGTCATGCGGAAACAAACCGTCGGGGCGCGCGTCCATGAATGACAAACCGCGCAGCCATTCAAACAATTCATTCGCAGATTGCGCGGCGGGTTCCGCCTCATTCGCGGGTGCGAGCGGATCAGGCAAATTCAACATGGCGGCGAGCGAGCTTTCTGTCGTCACGCGCACCATCGCGGACGCTTCAAGCGCGGCGCGATGCGCGGGGCTGGGAACTTTTTGCACAAATTGTTCCAGCAGCGTTTTCACCATGTCGGGCGCGGCTTCGGGTTTGAATGCATCACCTCCAAAGGGTGATGATTGATCACGACGCTGATCGAACGAGTCCGCGACGAGCGAGAGCGCGAGCGGATGCCCATGCGTGAAATCGAGGACGGCGTGAATTTGCGCGTCGGGGATGTTGCGGCGTTTCAGATATTCGCGCCCTTCATCGGGCGCGAGATTTCGCAAAGACACGACACGCAGCAATGTTTGCCAGCCCGGATCGCTCAACCATTCTTTGGCTGGAGACTCGCGTCCCGCAAACGCGATGAGCATATTTTCGGGGACTTGGGGCAGAAAATCTTCGCGCAGCCAATTTTCCAAAGGACACAACAATTCGTAAGTATCCACCAAAAGCACCATGCGCTGCTTGCTGATGGCAAGCGCGTCAAAGGGCGAATCCGTCGGCTGCAAACCGAGCATCATGCCCAACATGGCGAGGAACGCGTAGGGTGAGGGTTCGATGTTGCGCGCGTCGAGATATAACGCGCGCGCGTTGTGTTTTTCCGACACCGTTGCCAATTCACGCAGCAGCGTTGTTTTGCCAACGCCGCCAGGTCCGAACAAATACAAGACTTGAAAGGGCGGCTCGTCCGCTTGCAGTGCTGCTTGAAACTCTTGAATTTCGCCGATGCGTCCGACAAAGCGCGTGCGGCGCGCGGACGCGAGACGATCCGCTAAACGTGCTGGCATTTAATTTCCTCCCCATGACCGTTTTTTTGCTGAAAAATTTTCTCCTAGACAAGCGCGGTGTGCATTTTACTCTAACGCGCAAGCGCGGGCAACACGGCGCAGAGAGCTGGGTGTAGTTCGGCTTGGGGGTGAATCTTCGGGCGAATGCAAATTCGGTGCGAACACAGTTCGCGAGCAACAAGGACACGAAACGCCCCTGCGGACGTTACAGGTGCCCAGTCTGCGAAGGCAGACTTTGTGTAGTTGTTGCCGCGATTTGTAATCGCTCGTCCAACTCGCCCCGAAACTGAACTACACCCCAGAGAGCTGGCACAAAGCGGTGTTTGACGCGTTGAGCTAGCATCCCCAGATGCGGAATGTGTCACCGCCAACGCATGTAGGCATGCTGCCTCTTCCCTTTGTGCCCGCCCTGACACCGCGCGCAAAAATTCGACACCCGCGGCGAATTTGTTTTGTGGTATAGTGTGGCTCCGCACGCGAACTTCCACACGTTGCCTGGTGATCACCCACAACGCATAGAAGGCGTTCTCTAACACCGAATCGGTCGCGTTATCAAGTGAACTGCACTTGCGAACGCTCCCTACGCGACATACGGATAATCACCAAAATTTGCATCTTGACAACGATCGTCTTTTAGAGTATAGAACATACCAACCCGTCGGTATGTTTTTCGGACTCGCCAAAGACGCTGATGTCAAACGCCTCTCCTCTCCTGCAAATCATCAATCTCCATCTGCAATTCGGCGGCGTCAAGGCGCTCGACGCCGTGAGCTTTGATATTTTTCCTCGCGCCATCCATGCCATTATCGGACCCAACGGCGCGGGCAAGACCAGTCTCTTGAATTGCATCAGCGGTTTGTATCATCCCCAACGCGGCGAAATTCGCCTCGCAGGCAAAAACCTCGTCGGCTTGAAACCCCATCAAATTGCCGAGCGTGGCATTGCGCGCTCGTTTCAAAATATCGAATTGTTTCGCCACATGACCGTGCTGGACAATCTCAAGCTCGGACGACATATTCACATGCAAAGCGGCGCGCTTACGGGCGGATTGTATTGGGGCCCCGCACAGCGCGAAGAAATTCAGAATCGCGAATTTGTCGAACAGGTGATTGACTTGCTGGAAATTCAAGCCATTCGCAAACAGACCGTCAGCTCACTGCCCTACGGCTTGCAAAAGCGCGTGGAACTGGGGCGCGCGTTGGCGATGGAACCGCAGCTGCTGTTGTTGGATGAACCAATGGCGGGCATGAACGCGGAAGAAAAAGAGGACATGGCGCGTTTTATTCTGGACATTGCCGAAGAACGCGCGCTAACGATTGTGTTAATCGAGCACGATATGGGCGTGGTGATGGACATTAGCAATCAAGTTGTCGTGCTGGATTTTGGCAAAGTCATCGGCGACGGCACGCCCGCCGAAATCATGCACAATCCAACGGTGATTGCGGCGTATTTGGGAAAAGAACATTGACAAACCTTCCCGCGATTCAAGATTTCTACGCCGAGAATACCGCGCACTGTTATGGCTGCGGGCGTTTGAATGAGCGCGGCTTGCATATTCGTAGTGTCTGGCAAGGTGACGAATTGGTGTGTGTGTTTACCCCCGAAGCGTTTCACACTGCGTTGCCCGAATTTGTGTACGGCGGCTTGATTGCCTCGCTGATTGATTGCCACAGCACAGGCACTGCCGCCGCCGTTGCGCAGCGCGAAGAAGGCATCCCGCTTGGACACGCTGCGCCGCCCCGTTTTGTGACCGCCATGCTCAAGGTGGATTATCTGAAACCCACACCTCTCAACACGGAATTGACCGTTCGCGCGCGCGCCACCGAAATCAAGCCGCGCAAAGTGATTGTGGAATCAACATTGTTCGCCAATGGGGTCGCGTGCGCGCGCGGCAATGTCGTCGCCGTGCGCGTGGGGGAAAATTTTGGCTCAGTGTAAAATTGGACTCTCAGAAACTGTCATTCTGAGGGACGAAGAATCTCTGGTTTGAGATAAAGATTCTTCGCTCCGCTCAGAATGACAACCTAATGACATTGATGGCTCAACCCGACACCCTCCCGAAATTCGTTTTTGCGAACGCCGCGAAATTTCCCGCGCGCGTCGCACTGCGCGAAAAAGAATTTGGCATCTGGCAAACGGTGACGTGGCAGCAGTTTGCCGAGCATGTGCGCGCGTTCGCGTGTGGGCTCAAAGCATTGGGCGTCGAACGCGGCGAACGCATTGCGATCATTGGCGACAATCGCCCCGAATGGTTGTACGCCGAATATGGCGCGCAAGCCATCGGCGCGATTTCCGTTGGCGTGTATCAGGACTCGGGCGCGCAAGAAGCCAAGCACGTCATCGAAGCGAGTCAAGCGCGGATCATTGTCGCCGAAGATCAAGAACAGGTTGACAAAATTCTTGAGTTGGAAAATTTCAAGCCCCTCAAAATTATTTATTATTATGCCAAAGGTCTGCGCGGTTATGACGAGCCGTTACTCGCGTCGTTCACAGAGATAGAAGAAATGGGGCGCGCGTGGGATCGCGAGCACGCGGGCGCATTCGATCAAGAACTCGCGCTGGGCAAACCCGACGACACGGCAATTCTCGCGACGACGAGCGGCACAACGGGCAAGCCAAAACTCGCCATGCTCACGCATCGCAACATTCTCGCGCAAGGCGCGGCGCTCGCCCAAGTGGATCCCATGTCGCCTAACGATGACATTGTTTCCTTTTTGCCGTTGGCGTGGGTGGGCGAACAGTTGACGACGGTTTCGCGCGGTGTCCAGGACGCGTTCGCGATCAACTTTCCCGAATCCGCCGCGACGGTGCAGCAAAATATCCGCGAAATAGGTCCGCGCATTTTGTTTTCGCCGCCGCGCATCTATGAAAATTTATTGAGCCAGGTGCAAGTCAAAATGCAAGACAGCTCGCGGCTCAAGCAAGGAATGTACGCGTGGGCGATGCAGCAAGGGTACGCGATGGCGGACGCGCGTTTTTCCAAGCAAACCCCCGACGCGCTCCTCAAATTCAAATACACGCTGGCGCGGTATCTTGTGTTGGAAGAATTAAAAGACCAATTGGGTATGCGTCAAGTCAAGCGCGCGTACACAGGCGGCGCGGCGTTGGGTCCTGATGTCTTTCGTTTTTATCACGCGCTCGGCGTGAACTTGAAGCAGGTGTTTGGTCAAACGGAAAGCGCGGGCTTGAGCGTGATTCATCGCGACGACGATATAAAATTTCAAACCGTTGGCAAACCGCTGCCGGGGACGGACGTGAAGATTTTAGAGAGCGGCGAAATTTGTGTTCGCAGTGAAGCGGTGTTCAAGGGCTATTTCCAAAATCCCGAAGCGACGCGGAACGCGCTTGACGACGGCTGGCTGCGGACGGGCGACGCGGGCTATTTAGACGATGACGCGCATTTGATCGTGATTGATCGCGCGCAAGATGTGATGACGCTCCACGACGGGACAAAATTTTCGCCGCAGTTTATCGAGAACAAACTAAAGTTCAGTCAATACATTCGCGAAGCCGTTGTCTTTGGCGGTGAGATCGAAAAAGGCAGCGAGTTCCAGCGCACGCTCCCCTACGTCACCGCGTTTATCAACATTGATTTTGGCAATGTCGGCAAGTGGGCGGAAAATCAAAAATTGAGCTACACCACCTACACCGACCTCGCGCAAAAACCCGAAGTGTACAAATTGATTCGTCAAGATGTGGAACGGACGAATGCCGATTTACCGCCCGCCGCGCAAATCAAACGTTTCCTTTTGCTGCACAAGGAATTGGACGCCGACGACGCAGAACTGACGCGCACGCGCAAAGTGCGGCGCGGCTTTATTGCGGGGCGCTATCAAGAAATCGTGCAGGGGCTGTATGGGGAGCAAGACACGCTGCCGATTGAGACGACAATCACGTACCAAGATGGGCGAACGGCGCGGGTAAAGACGGAATTAAGGATTGAGACGATGTAAGACAAATTTTTTATTTGTCTAGATGGCGCGCAAGCGGCTACGACAAATTACAAATTTGTCGTACCGTTCCACACAATGATAATGAGCAAAGTCCAAGTTCTTGAATCTCAAGTGGAACAGCTCGAACCAGAAGAGCTTGCGGAATTTCGCGATTGGTTTCTCGAGTTCGATTGGGAGCTCTGGGATCGTCAATTGGAAAATGACATCAGGGCAGGAAAACTAGATGCAATGGCTCGCAAAGCACTTGAAGATCATGCGGCAGGACGGACAACTCCACTTTGAATCATCATGCCAACGCTGATTTTTGGGCGTGTTACAAAGCGTTGCCCAAGGATGTCCAGCGACTCGCTGACAAGGCGTATGATCTTTTGAAAGAAAATCCACGACACCCTTCATTACAGTTCAAGAAGGTTGCCACTTATTGGTCAGCGCGCGTAGGAGCCCATCATCGGGCGCTGGCTGTTCAAGCGGAAGATGGATTCGTCTGGTTTTGGATCGGAACTCACGCTGAGTACGACAAATTCTTCAGCTGACACAACTCGTCAAAATTTACGCGATGGAAAAATTTATCCAACTCACGATCTCTGGCGTTAGCGAAGGCGCGGTGCTTGCGCTCGTCGCACTCGGGTTTGTTTTGATTTACAAGAGCAGCGACGTGATCAATTTCGCGCAAGGCGAGCTTTTGGTGGTTGGCGGGTATGTAGCTTTTGTGTTGATCGTGCTGCTGGGGATTCCGTGGCCCATTGCCATTCTCTTGACGGTCGCGGTTGCAGCTGCCATTGGTGTGTTGATCGAACATTTGGTGCTGCGTCCCATGATCGGCGAACCCGTGATTTCCGTGATCATGATTACGATTGGGCTTTCGGTTTTGCTGCGCGCGATTATGGGCATCCTATTTGGCACTGCCCCTGTCAAGCTGCCCCAATTTATTCCGAACGCGCCTGTCACTATTTTGGGCGCGACGGTGGCGGAAGATCGCTTGTGGGCGATTGCGATTGCGTCGGTGTTGGTGGGCGCGCTGACCTTGTTCTTTCGCCAAAACCGCGATGGAATTGCAATGCGCGCGGTGGCGGACGATCAACAAGCCGCGCTCTCGATGGGCATTAGCGTTAAACGGATTTGGGCGGTGGCATGGGCGATTGCGGCAATGACGGCGGCGTTGGGCGGCATGATTCTCGCGTCGATCTTGGGCGGCGTCGGCGGCGATATTGCGACCATCGGCTTGTTTGTTTTTCCGGTTGTCATTCTCGGCGGCTTGGATTCGATTCTCGGCGCGGTGGTGGGCGGAGTCATTATCGGCTTGCTGCGCGCGTATGCGTCGGGTTATCTGCCGCCCGCGCTGGCGGCAGGCGATATTCTGCCCTTTATCGTTCTCGTGATTATTTTGATGCTGCGCCCGTATGGGTTGTTTGGGCAGAAAATTATCGAACGCGTGTAAACCAAATATGGAATCAGGAATTTTTCACACTACGTACGCCAAAGACATGCAGCTGCGCCCGACATGGCCGCAACGCGTGCGACTGATTTTGCTTTTCGTTCTGCTGTTTGCGTTCCCGTTTTTCGCCGACGCGTACCTTCTCAACTTGGCAAATTCGATTGCGCTCTTTGCGATTGCCGCGATTGGTTTGAATATCCTCGTTGGTTTTACGGGGCAAATTAGCATTGGACATGCGGCGTTTGTGGGCGTGGGCGCGTTCACAGCAGGCATTCTGGCGCGCAACTTGAACATGCCCATTTTTGTCACGATTCCTGCCGCGTGCTTGATGGCGGGGTTCGTCGGCTTGATTTTTGGTTTGCCTTCCGCGCGGCTCAAAGGTTTGTATCTGGCAATTGCGACGCTTGCCGCGCAAGAAATCGTGTTGTGGGTGATTCAGCGCGGCGACACGATCATGAGTTTGCTCACGTCAAGCCGTGTCGAAATTTTTGGCGAATCGGTTACCATCAACAAGACGGAATTGTTTGGAATCAATATGAGCGCAAATCCACCGTTTAATTTTTATTGGCTCATTATGTTTTTTTTGATCGTGACCGCGCTGTTCACGACGAATTTGTTTCGCACGCGCTTTGGACGCGCGCTGGTGGCGATTCGCGATCAAGACATTGCCGCGCAAGTGATTGGCGTGGATATTCGCCGTTACAAGTTGTACGCCTTTGCACTGTCGTCATTCATCGCGGGTTTAGCGGGCGCGCTGATCGCGCATTATCGCGGTGTGGTCAGCTATGAACGGTTCACGATTGACGTGAGCATCGCGCTGTTGAGCATGTTGATCATTGGCGGTCTCGGCAGTGTCAGCGGCAGTATCTATGGCGCGATTTTCGTGGTGCTGCTGCCCGCGATTTTGAGCAACATCGGCATCGCCCTGCGCGATGTGATACCGGGGATTCAGAGCATTATGCCCTTTATTCAAAATGGCGCGTTCGGCGTCGCCATCATTTTGTTTTTGATTTTGGAACCGCAAGGCATCGCGAAAATGTGGCGCAACGTCAAGGATTATTTCAAGTTGTGGCCCTTTCGGTATTGAGACTCCCGTTTGGTTATCATTTCGAGGCGGAGTGCGATGTCGAGTTGGGCGTTGATTACAACGCACCACTCGCACCATCGCCGAAATCTCTCCGACCAAACCGAGATTTCTCGCGGAGTTTATCCCGAAGGATGAGGGACTGCACAGAAACATCCAATGTCAAGCACGAGCTGACGGACTGGAAACGCGAATCCTCGCGAATCAAACGCGAATCTCCGCGAAACTTCAAGAAACAAAAAAATTTTTCGAGTAGATTCGTTCCGATTCGCGTAGATTCGCGTTGAGTGACTTGGCGCTGGCGAAAAGTTTCGGCGCTCATACAGTCCCAACGGTATGACCATCTCGAAATGACATTCGTAGTATTACTTATTGAGAGCCATCTCTAAATAAAGGAGGTGACGCGAAAAAAATCCAACACTTACCCATCCAACGCAAAATGGTTCGGACGAAGATGCTGAATCATTTGCCATGTCAAACCATCTTTTAAGTAGAGGAGGAGGAGAGAAAATGAAAATCAAAACATTCGCGTGGCTCGTACTATTGACGGTCACGGCATTGGCGCTGGCGGCGTGTGCCGGAGCCGGAGCGCCGCCCGCTTCAACGGAACCCATCAAGATTGGCGCGATCTTTGACGAAACCGGTGGGACATCCGACATTGGCGTTTTTTATGCGCGCGGCGTGCGCGCGTACGTGGATTGGAAGAATGAGAATGGCGGAATCGGCGGACGCAAAATTGACTTGAAGGCACAGGATTATGAATACAAGGTGCCCAAGGCAGAAGAACTGTACACACAATTCACCACGCAAGACAAAGTGGTTGTGTTCATGGGTTGGGGCACTGGCGATACAGAGGCGCTGCGTCCCCGCATCACTGCCGACAAAATTCCGTTCGTGTCCGCATCCTTTGCGGGAACGCTCACGGATCCAAAAAACACACCGTACAATTTTATCGTCGCGCCCACCTACAGCGATCAATTGGTGATCGAGCAGCAATACATTTTGGACGAATGGAAAAAAGCGGGCAAAAGCGGCACGCCGAAATTTGCCTATCTGCACCACAACAGCGCCTTTGGCAAAAGCCCGCTTGACGCGGGCATCGCACACGCCAAAGCCAACGGTTTGGCGGACCCGTTAGCTGTCCCGATGGTTGCGGCTTCCGCGGATCACACGCCCTTGCTCACGCAGATCAAAGATTACGGCGCGACGCATGTGTTTATTCAAAACGTGCCTAGTCCCGCCGCGCGCGCCCTCAAGGACGCCAAGACGATGGGCTTGACCAATGATGTGCAATTCGTCTGCTTGAATTACTGCTCGCACGAGTTGTTTATCAAGCTGGCAGGCGATTCCGCAGAAGGCGTCATTGGCGCGATTCCGTTCAATCCCGTCGGCGCAGCGGGCGCGCAGACGGCGATTGATTTTGCCGCGAAAAAGAATATCAATATCGCGGATGGTGTTAGTGGTTTTGTGCAGGGCTGGTGGGCAATGGCGATCTTGCTCGAAGGTGTCGAGCGCGTCGTCAAAGAGGGCAAACCTGTCACCGGCGAAAACATCAAAGCCGCGCTCGAAACGCTCAAAGGGTTTGAAACGGGCGGCGTTGCTGCGCCCATCACCTTTTCCGCAACAAATCACGGCGGCACCAAGAGTCTCAAACTCTACAAGGTC